>Ga0116215_1001110_pt1 | contig 18624 bp, 20 predicted proteins | sample Sb_taG_7_FD_89698 | JGI IMG/M metagenome (GOLD analysis project Ga0116215, IMG submission 89698) | Peat soil microbial communities from Weissenstadt, Germany - Sb_50d_2_FS metaG | ecosystem: Environmental > Terrestrial > Soil > Wetlands > Peat | place: Germany: Weissenstadt | collected 2010-09-21
CCTCCAGAAGCCTGGGCCGGCGGCCTCGGCGCCGCCCTCCTCATCGGCGCCCTCGCCGGGCTGCTGCCGGCCATCCGCGCAGCCCGCCTGTCACCTACGCAAGCCCTCTGGACTCTGTGAGCCGTGCCCGCCGCATCACATGTCAGGGCCGACAGCGGACCAGGTGTAAAACCGCCAGTTTCGCCTACGTTGGTTCGAACCCAGTGAAGCGATTTGATCCCGGCGGCTACGGATCGGATAGCTGAAACTGCGGGCGCGGCCTTTCCGTCGCCGAATCCGGCGTCCTGGCCGTGGACGAGATCGCCCTGGAATAGGCCTGGAACTGCAGCGCATGCCAACATAGCAGTTGAATTCCGCCGCGCATCCCGCGTGCCACTGATAAGGAGCACGATGACTGATCCCGGTCAGCCAGAGATCGGAGCCCGCGTCGACGTCCGGGGCATCGGAACGAACTACTTGGAGGCCGGCTCGGGACCTCCGCTCCTGCTCGTCCACGGGTCAGGGCCCGGGGTCACCGCGTATGCCAACTGGCGCCTCAACATCGGCGATCTCGCCCGGCACTTTCGTGTCCTCGCCCCGGATATGGCCGGGTTCGGGTTCAGCGACAAGCCGACGACGGCGGGTTACAGCATGGCGCGCTGGGTCGATCAGCTCGTCGGATTCCTGGACGCGCTGGGCATCGAGCGGGCCTCGCTGGTAGGCAACAGTTTCGGCGGGGGTCTCGGGATCAGGGTGGCGGTAGAGCACCCGGAGCGGCTCGATCGTCTTGTGCTGATGGGCTCCATGGGGGTCAGCTTCCCGATCACCGAAGGCCTGGACCAGGTCTGGGGATACCAGCCTGGTTTCGAGAACATGCGCAAGATCCTCGACTATTTCGCCTACAGCCGCGATCTGGTCAGCGGTGAGCTGGCCGAGGTCCGGTACCGGGCTGCGCTGGCGCCCGGCGTCCAGGAGGCGTTCTCGGCGATGTTCCCGGCTCCGCGTCAGCGGTGGGTGGAGGCCATGTCCACCCCCGAGGACCAGATCCGTGCCGTCGAGCATGAGACGTTGATCGTTCACGGCCGCGATGATCAGGTGATCCCGCTCAGCAACGCCTATCGCCTGCTCGGGCTGATCGAGCGCTCCGAGTTGCACGTCTTCGGCCGGTGCGGCCACTGGAGCCAGATCGAATGGGCCGCCGAGTTCAATGCCCTGCTCATCCGCTTTCTGACCAGGAAGGCTGCGTAGAAGGCCGGCGTGACCACCGCGGGGCTGGGGGACCTTCGGCCCTACGCCCGGCGGTGTGTCGTGAATATAGTCCGCCTATGGTCAGGCCAGTGCGGACGCACCCGCCCGATGGCGGGTGCAGAGCGTCTACACCGCGGTTGACGTGCTCGAATGCCTGATGCGCGACGAGGAGGTCGGAGTCAGCGACGTCGCCCGTCGGCTGGGTGTGGCGAAAAGCACAGCGCATCGGCTGCTCACCACGCTGTGCGCGCGAGACCTGGCGGAGCGCAATCCGGACACCGGCCGGTACCGGCTGGGCATGCGCCTGTTCGAACTCGGCCAGATGGCCTCGGACCGGTTCCCGCTGCGCCGCGCCGCCCTGCCGCTACTGGAGGAACTGCGGCAGGCCAGCGGGCATACGGTGCACCTCAGTGTGGCTGACGGCGCTGACGTGGTGTTCGTCGAGCGACTGCACACCCTGGCCGGGATCCGGCTGATGGCCGACAGCGGGCGGCGAATGCCGACCCATGTCACCAGCGGGGGCAAGGTGCTGGCCGCGTTCGACCCTGCGATGGCGCAGGCACGCAGGCAGGCGGGCTTTCCCCGGATGACCGAGCGCACCATCACCTCGGCCGCCGACTGGGACCGGACGCTGGCCGACGTCCGGCGCAGCGGGATCGCCGTCAGCATCGGCGAGTCGCATCCGCAGCTCACCTCGGTGGCGGCCCCGGTCCGCAACGCGCGCGGCCGGGCCTTCGCGGCCATATCGGTGGCCGGCCCGTCGCCGGAGTTCGGTGATTTCGGCAGGCCCTCCCGGCTCGTGCTGACCGCGGCGGCTAAGCTTTCGCACACCCTGGCCGGGCGCGTCAGCCGGGGACTGGCCAGCTAGCCGCGGATCGGTCGGCGGGCCGCCGCAGGACCGGGAAGCGGGCTCTCAGCCGGGCGAGATCTGCATCACCACGGCCTTGGGCTCGGTGAAGAACTCACGGCTGAACCGGCCGCCCTCCCGGCCGACGCCGGAGTCGCCGACCCCGCCGAACGGCGCGCGCAAGTCCCGCACGAAGAAGCAGTTGACCCACACCGTGCCCGCGCGCAGCGCCGCGGAGACCCGGTGGGCCCGGCTCAGGTTCTCGGTGAACACCATGGCGTTCAGGCCGAACGGGGTCCCGTTGGCCAGGGCCACGCCCTCGTCCTCGGAGCCGAAGGGCTGCACCACGACGACGGGCCCGAAGATCTCCTCGCGGCACACCCGGGCCTGCACCGGCGCCCCGGCGATGACAGTCGGCCGGACGAACCAGCCCTCGCCCGGCCCTCCGGTCACGATCTTCCCGCCGTCGGCCTCCACCGTGTCGAGATAGCCGGTGACCTTGGCATGATGCTCGGCCGACGCGAGCGGCCCGAGCTGGGTCCCGCTGAGCCTCGGGTCGCCGAGGCGCAGCGCGTCGGCGGCGGCGACGAACCGGGCCAGGAATTCCTCGTAGGCCGGCTGCTGGATGTACAGTCGGCTGCCGGCCAGGCAGACCTGCCCGGCGTTGCTGAAGATGGACCGGATCGACCAGTGCACCGCGTTATCCAGGTCAGCGTCGGCGAAGACCAGGTTGGCGCCCTTACCGCCGAGTTCCAGGCTCACCGGGGTCAGGTTCGCCGCCGCCGCCCGCGCGATGACGCGCCCGGTGCCAGACTCGCCGGTGAAGGTGATCCGATCCACCCCCGGGTGATCGGTGAGCGCCTGGCCGGCCGAGTCCGGGCCGTAGCCGTGCAGCACGTTGAGCACGCCCGGCGGCAGCCCGGCCTCCAGCGCGAGCCGCCCCAGCAGGGTGGCGGAGGAGGGAGTCTGCTCGGCCGGCTTGAGGATGACCGTGTTGCCCCAGGCCAGCGCGGGTGCGACCTTCCAGGTCTCCAGCATCAGCGGGAAGTTCCACGGCGCGATCGCGGCGACCACTCCGGCCGGCTCATACCGGGTGTAGATGTGGTGCCCAGTGTCGGAGGGCAGCGCGTCCGCCGCGGCGAGCCGGGCGTCGTCGGCGAAGAAGCGGAAGTTCCACGCCGAGCGCGGCACGTCATGCCCGCGAGCGTCGTCGGCCGGCTTGCCCATGTCCCGGGTATCGGCCATGCCGAGGTCATCGGCGTGGCGTTCTAGCAGGTCCGCCAACGCGTGCAGCAGACGCTGCCGCTCGGCGAAGCCCAGCCGCGGCCACGGCCCGCTGTCGAAGGCCGCGCGGGCCGCGGCGACGGCGCGGTCCGCGTCGGCCGGCCCGCCGACCGCGGCCTGCGCCCACGGCTCGCGCAGATAAGGGTCGACGACGGGCATCCGCGCCCGGTCGAGCGACTCGACTTCCTGCCCGTCGATGACATGACCGAAAAACTCCACTGTTCTTTCTCCTCATTGCGATGCGGCGACCGGGCCGAGGGTGGTGACGTTCCAGGTTCCTCCGGCTGTCACCGGACCCCCGCCGCGGGCATGTCGCCCAGGTCGCGTTCCTCCGCGATCTGCAGCGCGATATCGATGATCATGTCCTGCTGGCCGCCGACGTGGCCGTGCTCGCCGACCCGTTGCAGGATCTCGTGCGCGGGCACCCCGTAGCGCTCGGCGGCCCGCTCGGCGTGCAGCAGGAAGCTGGAGTACACCCCGGCGTAGCCCTGCACGATCGAGGACCGGTCCATCCACGGCAGCCGCGGGATGAGCGGGCGGACGACCTGCTCGGCCGCCTCGAGCACCCCGTGCACGTCGACGCCGGTAGGCACGCCGATCCGGTCGAACGTGGCCGCGAGCACTTCGGTCGGCGCGTTGCCCGCGCCAGCGCCGAGGGCGCACAGCGCGCCGTCGACCTGCCGCGCCCCGGCCTGCACCGCCAGCACCGAGTTGGCCACCCCGAGCGACAGGTTCTGGTGCCCATGGAAGCCCACCTGGGCCTGGTCCCCCACCTCGGCCAGCACCGCCTGCACCCGGGCCTGGGCGTCGCCGAGCACCAGCGCGCCGGCCGAGTCCACCACGTACACGCACTGCGCGCCGGCGTCCACCATGGTCCGGGCCTGCCCGGCCAGCCCGGCCGGGCTGATCCGGTGGGCCAGCATCAGGAACCCGACGGTTTCCATGCCGAGGGCCCGGGCCGCGCCGAAATGCTGGACCGACACGTCCGCCTCGGTGCAGTGAGTGGCGATCCGCGCCACCGACGCGCCTACCTCATGCGCGTGCTTGAGGTCGGTGATCGTGCCGACCCCGGGCAGCAGCAGCACCGCGATCTTCGCCCTCCGGGCCTGCGCCACCCCGGCGGCGATCAGGTCGAACTCGCTCTCGGCGGAGAAGCCGTAGTTGAAGCTGGAACCGCCCAGGCCGTCGCCGTGCGAGACCTCGATGACCTCGACCCCGCTGGTGTCAAGGGCGTGCACGACGGCCCGCACCTGCTCGGCGGTGAACTGGTGCGCCATCGCGTGCGAGCCGTCCCGCAGGGTGGAGTCGGTCAGCCGCACGGCCCGGGCGGCCGGCGCCGGGCCCTCGGCTGCCGGGCCCTCAGCCGTCGGGCCGGAGGTGCCCGCACGCTGGCCGTTCTGCTCGTTCGGGGTCATGACTGCGCTCCCATCGTTCCGGCCGCCGCTCCCATCGGTCCCGCCGCGCTCCGGCCGAGCCGGCGCGCCGCCATCAGCTCGCCCACCTCGGCGGCCGCGGCGGTGATGATGTCCAGGTTGCCGGCGTAGTCGGGCAGGTAGTCGCCGCGGCCGCGCACTTCGAGGAAGATCGCCACCCGGGCCATCCCGTGCCAGGTGCCGCGGGCCTGGTCGTACTGCGGGTCGGCGCGCAGCGTGTAGCCGGGGACGTAGGCCCGGACCCGTTCGGCCATCTCGTGCACCGACGCGGTCACCGCGTCTTGCATCGGGCCCGGCTCGGCGGCCTCGGCGGGGATCGCGCAGAACACCGTGTTACGCATGATCATCGGCGGGTCGACCGGGTTCAGGATGATGATCGCCTTGCCTCGCGTGGCCCCGCCCACCGCGCTGAGCGCGCTGGCCGTGGTCTCGGTGAACTCGTCGATGTTGGCCCGGGTGCCCGGCCCGGCCGACCGGGACGCGATCGAGGCCACGATCTCGGCGTACGGCACGCTGACTACCCGGCTGACCGCCGCCACCATCGGGACCGTGGCCTGCCCGCCGCAGGTGATCATGTTGACGTTGAGCGCGCTGAAGTTGAGGTCCAGGTTGACCGGTGGGCAAACGTACGGTCCGACCGCCGCCGGGGTGAGGTCCACCGCGGTGATCCCCGCCTCGGCGTAGCGGGGCGCGTTGGCGGCGTGCGCCCGCGCGCTGGTCGCCTCGAACACGATGTCGGGCAGCGGGTCGCGCCGCAGCAGCCAGCCGACGCCTTCGTGACTGGCGTCCAGCCCCATCCGGGCCGCCCGGGCCAGCCCGTCCGAGGCCGGGTCGACGCCGACCATGTACCGGGGGGTCACCGCGGCTCCGTGCCGCAGCAGCTTGAACATCAGGTCGGTGCCGATGTTGCCGGATCCGACGATCGCGGCCACGGCCTTGCTGTCACTCATAGGGTTCCTCCGGGCGAAGACGGCGGTCACGCTGCTTTCTCGGTCAGCGGCTCGACCGGCACCCGCGACTCGTAGGCCGACACCAGCAGTTGCCGGCCCGGTAACGAACATTAGGCAGATCAGCGCGGCGCCGGGCTGGGCGTTCTGCGTCACGGAACAGGATCGCGGCCCGGGCCGCCGTGAACTGGAGGCCTCCTGGCCTGGGCAAACTCGTGTTCCGTCCTCGCGAACGTTCCGCCGGGAGCCCTGGAACGTGGCGCACCCTGCATTGCAGTGCGGTTAACACGCCGGTAACGCGACCGGGTGCGGCGGCCGTAGTCCGCAGGACCCGGCGGGGACCCCCGAGGGAGGCACGTGGTGACGCCATTCATGGCCCGGGTGGCCGAGCTGATCGGCGCGGATCCGGCTGCGCTGTCCGAGCCGCCGGTGTACCGGACCCGGCTGTCCGCGGGCACCGCGGTGAACACCGGCGCCGACCGGCATATCGCGGTCCGGGCCCTGGCCGAGCAGCTGCTGTGCGAGGCCAACGCGGTGCTCGCCGACTACGAGGACCACCTGACGCTGGCCGACGAGGCGGGCGGTGACGAGCTCGCCTTCGCCGTGCACTACCGCAACCGCGCCGTCCGGATCTCCACCCGGTTCGCCGACGGAATCGCCTTCGGCCAGCTCACCGGCGACGGCGTGCCCGCCGGGCCGCCCCGCGAGCTGGCCAGCGCCGAGGATATCGCCGACCTGCTGGCCGCGTTGCTGGTCCGGGCCGGGCTGCCGCATCACGAGGTCGTCACCTAGCCCGTAAGGAGGGGCCGTGCAGTACGAGTTGCGCACGCTGGTCATCGAGCCCAGGCGCAAGACCTTCACCAACCTGGCCGAGCGCTACGGCGACCGGCCCGCCTCCCGGTACGAGGAGGGCTCGGTCGAGATCCAGGCGACCGAGAACTTCCACTACCGGCCGCTGTGGGACCCGCAGCACGAGCTGTTCGATCCGCGCTGGAGTGAGCTGCGGCTGACCGACCCGGACAGCTTCACCGACCCGCGGCAGTACTACTACGCCCCGTACGTGACCGCCCGCGCGCACCTGCACGAGGCGTTCGCCGCGACCCTGGACTACCTGGACAAGCGGGGCCTGCTGGCCCGGCTGCCCGGCCCGTGGGCCGCGCTGCTCGGCGGCCTGGTGATCCCGCTGCGGCATTACGAGTCCGGCGCGCAGATGATCTCCACCTACGGCTGCCGGTTCGCCTACGGCAGCACGGTCGAGCAGTGCTGTTCCTACGCGGCCTTCGACCGGGTCGGCAACGCGCAGCTGCTCAGCCGGGTCGGCCTAGCGCTCGGCGACGGCAGCGACGCGCTGCTGGCCGAGGCCAAGGCGGCGTGGACCGGCGCGGCCGCGCTGCAGCCGCTGCGGCGGCTGACCGAGGAACTCCTGGTCGAGAAGGACTGGGCGGTCGCGCTGACCGGCCTGGACCTGACCGATCAGCTGCTGTACGCGCTGGCCTACCGGCACCTGGACGAGGCCGCGCTGCTCGGTGGGGCCGGCGGGTACAGCCTCATCGCCCAGCACCTCGCGAGCTGGTTCGCCGATCAGCGCCGCTGGATCGACGCGCTGCAGGCAGCCTGGGCCGCCGACCCTCAGTACGGCGCGGCCAACGCCGCCGCGCTCGCCGCGGCGGCCGAACAGGTCATGCCCCGCGCGCAGGTCGCGGTCGGCGCGCTGGCCGCCGCCGCCGACGAGCTGGTCGGAGCCGACTGCGGGCCGGCCGTGGCCGCGGCCGCGCAGGCCGCCCGCAGCACGATCACCGCCCTGACCGCACCGAAGGAGGCCCGATGACCACCCCCACCAAGAAGGTCCGCGAGGTCGGCGTCGACCTCCAGGAGAGCGAGGAGAACCGGGCCATCATCGAGGCCGTCGAGGCCGACAACGCCGACTGCGCGGTCCGGCACATGCCCGGCCTGGTCCGGATTACCACGCCCGGCCGCCTGGTGATCAACCGCACCAGCGTGGAGAGCCGGCTGGGCCGGGACTGGGAGACCCACGAGTTCCAGCTGGCCATCGTCTCCTACTTCGGCCACATCGCCGAGTGGGACGACGACCAGATCGTCATCCAGTGGGACCACTGAAGGAGCGCCGCGCCATGACCGCTACCCCACGCAAGCTGTCGATGAAGCAGCGCTACGCCGCGCTGACCCGCGACCTGGACTGGGACCTGTCCTACGTCGACCCGGCCGAGGCCTTCCCCTACACCACGTTCGAGGGCATCACGGTGCACGACTGGTCGCAGTGGGAGGACCCGTTCCGGCTGACCATCGACGCTTACACCAAGTACCAGGCGGAGAAGGACAAGCGGCTGTACGCGGTGCTCGACTCCTTCGCGCAGAGCCAGGGGCACCTGCAGCTCGCAGACCCCAGGTACCTGAACGCGATGAAGCTGTTCCTGCAGGGCGTGACGCCGCTGGAGTACGCCGCGCACCGCAACTTCGCGTTCCTGGCCCGCTTCCTGAACGGCCCGGGACCGCGCTTCGCGGCGCTGTGCCAGTGCGAGGACGAGATCCGGCACGCCCAGACCGAGATCCACACCCTGTCCAACTACAACAAGTACTACGGCGGCATGCACAACTGGCACGCCCAGCACGACCGGGTCTGGTACCTGTCGGTGCCCAAGTCCTACTTCGACGACGCGCTGTCGGCCGGCCCGTTCGAGTTCCTCATCGCGATCGGCTTCTCGTTTGAGTACCTGCTGACCAACCTGCTGTTCGTGCCGTTCATGAGCGGCGCCAGCTTCAACGGCGACCTGCCCACGATGACGTTCGGCTTCTCCGCGCAAAGCGACGAGAGCCGGCACATGACCCTCGGCCTGGAGGCGATCAAGTTCCTGCTGGAGCAGGACGCCGGCAACGTACCGATCATCCAGGACTGGATCGACAAGTGGTTCTGGCGAGGGTACCGGGTGACCTCGCTGGTCGCCCAGATGCTCGACTACATGCTGCCGCGGAAGGTGATGAGCTGGAAGGAGGCGTTCGAGCTCTACTTCGAGCAGCAGATGCTCGGCGGCCTGTTCCCGGACCTGAGCTACTACGGCATCAAGCCGCCGCGGCACGTGTCGCAGGCCATGGCCGAGAAGGATGTGCTCAGCCACCAGGTGTACTGGACGCTGTACCAGTTCAGCTTCGCCGCCGCGTTCACCACGACCATCCCGGACGAGGAGCACCTGGACTGGCTCTCGGCGCAGTACCCGGACACCTTCGACCGCTACTACCGGCCGCTGTGGGACAAGGCCAGGCGGGTGGTCGACAGCGGCGGCCGGTTCTTCTACCAGGGGCTGCCGCAGCTGTGCCAGGTATGCCAGATCCCGATGCTTTTCAGCGAGCCCGGCGACCCGGCCATGCTGTGCCAGCGGCACTCGGTCTACCGGGGTGAGCGCTACGACTTCTGCTCCGACGGCTGCCAGTGGATCTTCGACCGGGAGCCGGAGAAGTACGTGCAGGCCTGGCTGCCGGTGCACCAGATCTACCAGGGCGACTGCGGCGGCCCGACGGTGCCCGACGTCCTGGCCTGGTACGGCCTGGCCGAGGGCGACAGCGGCGAGTACGAGGGCTCGGTCGAGCAGGCCGACTGGAAGCGGTGGCACGCCAGCCCCGCGGAGAGGAGCTGACCATGGCCGTCCGTGCCGTCGGCGACTACGACTTCCCGTCCCGCTCCCGCCAGGAGCTCTACGGTGACGACCAGCTGGTCCACCTGTGGTGGCGGAACAACATGTGGTTCTGCGCCGCCGCCTGCTTCCGCGCCCCCAAGGCGATGACCTGGGGTGATTTCCGCGCCGGAATGGTCGACCCGCTGTTTTCCTGCGATCCGGACTTCGGCCCCCGCACCCGGTTCGAGTGGTCGGTGGACGACCAGCCGGTCACCCGGGCCGACAGCCAGACCCTGGCCGAGCTCGGCGTCGGGCACAAGAGCCTGATCGCCTGCCGGTCGCTGGGCTGAGGAGGCCACCGTGCCCGTGGTGACCGTGCAGCCCGGCGGCCAGCAGGTGCCGATCGGCGACGGCGAGACCGTGCTGGCGGGCCTGTTCCAGGCCGGCTACGCCTACACGGTCGGCTGTCGGCGCGGCGGCTGCGGCATCTGCAAGGCCGACCTGCGCCACGGCACGGTGAGCTACCGCAAGGCCATCGCCGGCACCGTGCTCACCGAAGCCGAGCGGGCCGGCGGCACCTGCCTGACCTGCCGGGCCGTGCCCGACGGGGACGTGACCATCGCGCTGCGCACGGGACCGCTCCGCCGCACCAACCCCTTCCTGGCCTTCGGCCACGCCACTTCACCCTGAATCTGCGAAAGGACCACTGCCATGCCACTGTCTGGCGTCCTGCGCCTGGGCTACGTTCACGCCCGGGTCACCGACCTGACCGACGCGAAGAGCCATTACGGCAACACCATGGGCCTGTACCCGGTCCACGAGGAGACCGGCCTGGTCTACTACAAGGGCTGGGACGAGCACGACCACCACTCGGTGGTGCTGGAACAAGGCGGGGTCGGCCTGGTCAAGCTGGGCTTCAAGGTCGCCGACCCAGGCGACATCGACACCATCGAGACCGCCGCCCAGGCGTTCGGCTGCGTGTCCGAGCGTATGTCGGCGGGGGAGAACCTCGAGGTCAGCGACGGCCTGCGGATCGTCACCCCGTCCGAGCACGTGATCGAGATCTATCACGGCATGACCGCGGTCGGCACCGAGGTCGGCACCCACAACCCCGACGTGTTCCCCCGGCACCTGGTCGGTGTGGGCGCCCCGCGGATCGACCACGCGCTGATCACCGCGGCCGATGTCAAGGAGATGGACCGGTTCTTCCAGGAGGTGCTGGGTTTTTACGCCACCGAGCGGGTGGTCACCTCGCTGGACGAGGACGCCGACTACATCGGCACCTGGATGACCGCCGGCAACACCGTGCACGACATCGCGGTGATCAGCGGCCCGAACGGCAAGCTGCACCACTTCGCGTTCGAACTGCTCGACTGGTCGGAGATCAAGCGGGCCGGCCAGTTCTTCGCCATGGACGACGTGTCGGTCGACATCGGCCCGACCCAGCACGGCATCACCCGCGGTGAGACCATCTACTTCTTCGACCCGGCCGGCAACCGCAACGAGGTCTTCGCCGGCGGCTACATCGCCTACCCCGACCGTCCGACCATCAACTGGACCGTCGATCAGCTGGGCAAGGGCATCTTCTATATCCAGCGGGAGCTGAACGAGCGGTTCACCACGGTACTGACCTGAACTGTCCGCGGGGACGGCGCGGCCGCGCCGCCCCCGCTGCCGCGAGGGAGCGCGATGCCGCCCATTCACCGGATCACCATCGAGCCCGTCGGCCGCGTGGTCGACTGCCGGGAGGACCAGACCATCCTGGACGCGTGCCTGCGAGCGGGTGTCTGGGTGCCGCACTCGTGCACCCACGGCACCTGCGCGACATGCAAGGCCGAGGTGCTCGACGGCGACGTCGAGCACGGTGCCGCGTCGTCGTTCGCGCTGATGGACTTCGAGCGGGACGAGGGCCGGGCGCTGCTATGCTGTGCCACCCCGCGGTCTGACGTGGTCATCGAGGCGGACGTGGACGTCGACGAGGACGTGCCGGTGCACCCGGTGCAGGACTACACCGGCACGGTGCTGAGCATCGACAACATCGCCGCCGAGACCCGGCGGATCATGGTAGAGCTCGACCGCGACCTGGCGTTCAACGCCGGGCAGTACATGTCCTGGCAGGTGCCGTTCGCGCCGGGACTGACGCGCACCTACTCGCTGGCCAACCCGCCGAGCCAGCCGCGCGTGCTCGAGTTCCAGGTGCGCCGCACGCCGGGCGGCCGGTGCAGCGAGGGCTGGCTGTTCCGCAGCCTGTCGGCCGGTGACACGGTGGCGCTATCCGGGCCGTACGGCCGGTTCGTCCTCCGCACCTCCCGTCCCGAGCCGGCTGTGCTGATCGCCGGCGGTACCGGGATCGCGCCGATCACGTCGATGATCAAGCACGCGCTGCTCGACGGCGCGCCCGCCGGCCCGCTGACCCTCTACCACGGCGCCCGCGACCAGGCATGGCTCTACGACACGGAGCTGTTCCGCGAGCTGGAACTGGCCTTCCCGCAGCGGTTCAGCTACCGGCCCTGCCTGGCCGACGAGGTCGCCACCGGGTTCTCCTCCGGGCTGGTCACCGACGTGCTGGCCGCCGATTATCCGACCCTGGCCGGCCACATCGCCTATGTGTGCGGGCCGCCCGGCATGGTGGAGGGGGCCCTGCGCACCCTGATGGGAAAGCGGCTGTTCCCGCGCGACATTTACCGCGAGGAATTCCTGGACGAAGGCGACAAGGCCACCGGCGGAATGCGCTCGCCGTTGCTGCGACGCTGAACCCTAGCTGGCGGGGTGCCAGGGCAGGCGGTAGGCGCGGTAGGTGCTCATGCCAGCGGGGAGTTCGGAAGGGCTGACCAAGCGCTACGGGGACCACCGCGCTGGCCGGTATCGACCTCGAGGTACCGGCCGGGACCGTCCTCGGGCTGCTCGGCCCGAACGGAGCCGGCCAGACGAACATCGGGATTTGACATTTCTTTGGCCCTTGCCTGCCGGGCGTTGATGACTGTGTTCAGCCGGGCGTCGTGGGCTGGCCGATGTGGTCCAGTGCCCAGAGCGCCCATTGGTGGAGGGTCTGGTAGGAGCGCAGGCCATATTCGGCGACGAGGCGGTTGATGGGCGGCGGGGTTCCCGGTTCGGCGCTGGCGTCGAACTTCTCCACCTGCTCGCGCAGGGCGCTGAGCATCGCGTCGCTGTCCGCCGCGAGCTGGTGCAGCACCGTGCGCGCCTCTTGTGGTTCCAGGGCGGGCAGCAGGAACAGGCGCAGGACGAACTCGTTGCGGACCTGGAAGACTTCCGGCGGGTGGCGCATCCACCGGCGCAGTTCCGCGCGTCCGGCGTCGGTGATCGCATAGGTCCGGCGCCCGCGGGGGCCTTGGTCGACGACGGCTGCCAGGCCGGCGTTTCTGAGCTGGTTGAGCTCAGGGTAGATCTGGCTGTTCTGGGCGTGCCAGGCATAGCGCTGCAGGACCCGCTCGAACTTGCGGGTCAGCTCGTACCCGCTGGCTGGTTCCTCCGCCAGCAGGCCGAGCAGTGCGTGCCGCAGGGACATCAGCGGCCACCGGCCTGGCCGGTGTCATCGTGCTGGCGGCAGCCGGCGCGCTCGGGTACCGCAAGGTGTGCCAGCGCCGCGCCGCCCGCGCGCTCACGATCGGCACGGCACGGGGGATCGCCGAGAGCGGGTACATCCAGATCGGCGGCATCGGACAGTGGATCCAGGTCAGGGGCGAGGACCGCGCCAACCCGGTGCTGCTGTTCCTGCATGGCTCCGGCATGACCATGACCCCGTTCACCCCGGTCTACCGGGACTGGGAAAAGCACTTCACCGTCGTCCAGTGGGACCGGCGCGGCACCGGCAAGACGCTGCGCCGCAACCGCGGGGACAGTGACCGGCTGACCTTTGACCTGATGGCCGCGGACGGCGTCGAGGTCGCCGAGTACCTGTGCCAGCGCCTGAATACCGACAAGGTGATCCTGGTCGGGCACTCTCAGGGAACCATCGTCGGGGTGATGATGGCGCAGCGGCGGCCCGACCTGTTCCACGCCTACGTCGGCACCGGGCAGGTCGCCGACATGGCACGCAACGAGGCCGAGTCCTACCTGCTCGCCGTGCAGCGCGCCCGCGCGAGCGGCCGCGGCAAGGCCGTCAGGGAACTGCAGAAGATCGGCGCGCCGCCCTACCCCGCAGCGCGGACCTGGCTTATCAAGCAGCGCTGGAGCTTCGACACCGACCCCGAGCTCCGCGCCTGGGGGAAGAAATCCCTCCGCATGCTGCTGACCGCGCCGGACATGTCGCTCAGGGACATCTACCGGTTCAACCTCGCATTCACGTTCTACCCGCAGCCGCTGTACGAGGAGACGATGCGCTGGGACGCCCGGCAGCACGGCACCCGGTTCGCCGTCCCGTTCTTCCTTCTCCATGGCGACGCCGACCAGCACACGCTCACCAACCTCGCCCGCGAATACTTCGCTGCCGTCGAAGCACCCAGCAAGGACCTGGCGCTCCTGCCCGGCGGCGGCCACTGCGCCGTGCTCATGCAGCCCGCCACGTTCCTCGCCGAGCTTCGCGCCCGGCTGGACCCGCTCACCGCCACCCCGCTGACAACCTGCTGACGACGGCCAGCCAGAAGGGCAGCCACGGCACCGCGCGAGGGCGTCGTGGCTGCGTCTGCGGATGCCAACACCGCCAAGCCCAGACCTTGCCCAGGACACGTCTGAAGAACCAAACGGCGGCTGTCCGCCAGAATGCCTACGGCGTCGGCAAGCCCGTTACTGAATTGTGACATTCATGTGGCTGGGGCGCGATCGCCGCCCTGACCTGGGAATCTGGCCGGACAAGGTACAAGGTACTCAGCGGGTACACGTAAGGACCACGACAGGTCTATGGGAGGTCTATAACTTGTGCGATCCGAATCCTCGTTCAGTATGGAGTTGACGACCCGGTCGCGCCACGTGCTGTGCACCGTCTCCCGTGCGGCCGGGACGTCAGCTGATGACGGTCCCGCCAGAGCTCGATCTCGGTTTCGGGCGGCCCGGCTCCAGGCTGCTCTGCTGGCCTGGCGGGGGCAGCGGCGACTAGCCTCCTATGGTTGGCGTCGGCGGCGCCGCCATTCCCGGCCACCCTGCCCTCCCCGCAGTGCGCGCGCGCTGCTTCGGCGGCTTGGGCGGCGGCCAGGTGCTCGCTCATCTCCTCGGCGGCGTCTGCCTCGGCGCGGGAGCTGGTCAGCGTGAGCCGCGCGCTGGTCGGCGGCTGCGGCGCGCTGCTCGGGCTGCTGCGGGACTACGCCCGGTCCGGCCGCACGGTGCTGTATTCCAGTCATGTGCTGGGTCCCTGCCCGGCAACGGAAATCTCGCGGTGCCGGGCGCCGTGATCATCTCGGTAGCTCTGTTCGGGGTGAGCGGGGCCGGGCTCGGCGTGCTGCTGGGCAGCGAGGTCGTGACGATTACCGGGCTGCTGCTGTACTTGTACGTCGCCGAGCCGCTGATCTCCCACGTCACCGCGCTGGGTTCGTGGACCGCATACCTGCCTGGCGTGGCGGCCGACGGGCTGACTCAGGCCAGCCAGGCCGGCGTGCGGCTGCTGTCACCCTGGCAGGGCGGCCTGGTATTCGCCGCCTGGGCTGCCGCGTTCGCGGCCGGCGGCACCGTGGTGACCGCCCGCCGGGACATCACCTGAGCCAGGTCACCCGATTACCACGTGCAGCTGCTCGCGGGCGGCGGTGAGCGCTTGCTCGACGCCGGGCCCGGTATCGGCCTCGGCAAAGATGAAACCCAGATACCGGTCCCCGTCCGGGAGTGGCAGGACCCGCTGCCCGGCAGGGATGGTGATCGTCAGCCCGGTGATTCCTGGGACGGCCACAGCGGCGGCGCGACCCTCCGCGCGGAGCACGCCCGGGCGCGGCACGGGAGCATGAACACGCCGCACGGCTGGGCCGGCTCCTGGCCACGTAAAGCGTGGTAGCCAAGAGCAGCGAGTACACCGGCCCGTTCCGGGTGAAGATTTCTCAGGAGAGCCGGGTGATGTCCAGCCGTATGGAGCCGAAGTTGTTCCAGTAGAAGCCGGGCACGTCGTTGGCGAAGAACGCTAGTCGCCCGTTGGTGGGCATGCGAACCTCACGGCTGCCGCCGACGACGAAGTACTGGCAGTCCATTCCGGCGCGGACCGCGCCGGCGAGCACGAACCAGTTACCCTCTGGCACCCGGCGTAGCCTCTGCGTGATCCGCCCGAGCGTGCCCAGGGGGCCTCGCAGCAGCCACCCCGGCGTTCGGTAACCGGTGGCGGCACAGGGGATATAGAAGTCAATCCAGGTGCCGTTAGCGGCGAGCTGGTAACGCTGATCCGCGGTCACGTGCAGGCCGGTGTCGTTCCAGTAGCGGCGTGCCACGATGTCGACGGTGGTCTTCTCGCCGACCTCAAGCTGCCTGGCCGTCGCGGGTGCGAGAGATCCGCGACGGCCATCAGGCTGACGTGCCTGGGTAGACATGATTGCTTCTCCCTCGTGGTCAGAGGTGAGCGCACATTTGCTCGCGTCCTTCGGCGAGGCGCCGCTCGATCGACTCCGGGGCGAAATCCGAGGGGCTGTCTCCGCCTGGTTTCTTCATGTCGATCACATGCAGATGCCGGAGATGGACGTAATCCATGACCTTCTTCCAGTCGGGACTGTTCCGGATCTCCGCATCCTCCGGGACGTACTTGTTCTTCTCTATCTCCTTCAGGACCTTGATGAAGCGCCCGTAGCTTCCGGCTCTCTTCATATCGGCTTCCATGCTGTTCTGCAGGAGTATCTCGAACATCCGCAGCCACACCTCCATAAGGTTGGCCGGCGTGGGCCCGGCGCCGGTGTTGACGTCGATCGTGTAGATCGGCATCGTCTCGGCCTCGTTGTCCTTCAGATGCTCGATGATCGGCTTGAGGGGCGTATTCTCGGCCAGGCCGCCGTCCCACCAGCGTCGGCCCTCGATCACCGTCCAGGGGAAGCCTCCCGGGAAACTCCCGCTGGCCAGCACGTGCTCTACCGCCAGGTGCTGGCCGTCGGTGTTGCTGAAGTACTGCTTCTGGCCGTTATCGACGTTGGTCGCCGACAGGAACACCCGCATGTGGTCTGGATCGTTCACCTGATCCCAGTCCAGCTGTTCGAGCGTTTCCTTGAGTGGCGTGTTGTTCGCGAAGTATGTCCAGGTCTGAGCCTCCCAGATGTCCAGCCGCGGCCGGTACATGTGAGGGACCCCGAACGCCGACCAGGCGTGCCTGATCGGGGACGGTAGCGGAAGCTTTGGGTCGACCGCGAATTCTCTCCACATTTTCTTCAGCACATCCGGCGGGTAGCCCTTCGCTGCGGCCAGAATCACCGCATTCACCGCGCCTGACGAAGCCCCCGAGACGATCGCGCACTCCATGCCGTGTTCGTAGAGGCACTCGATCGCGCCGGCCTCGTAGGCACCAAGAGCGCCACCGCCCTGCAGCACGAGTCCGATCTTCTTCTTCTGCGAGCTGCCCGCTTTTTCCGAAGCAGATGTTTCTGCGCTGGCCATGGTTGCATCCCTCCGCGCATTGAGAGGTTACGATAACCGTTCAAAATGGCTTGGTTTCCTTTCACGCTTGTGCGGCCGTCACAGAGCGCGCAAGGGACGAAAGGCCTTGTACCGCCGGGCAAAGTACCTGTTACGCTTGGGTTGGCCGGTTGCTGCTGGCGGATAGTGAGGCTGGAGAGGTAATTCAGGAATTCCGGGAAACGCGTGGCATCTACTTCGGACATTTGCGGCAGGGGATCGCGATGGGAAGCATAGGTTCAATTGCACGGAACTTCCCGGTCCGAGGTGCAAAGAGATGACTTAACGTTCGCAAACATACCTAGCACCTGCTACGTCGGCGTCCGTCCGGGTCAACTGGATCAAGACCGTGCCGCGGAAGCAGACGGTCAGCTAGAAGGGCCTGTTCGCGAACCAGAACAGCGCATACAAGCTTCGCAACAGCTTCACACTTGAAAGGCTGACCGAACGGTTCGCGCTCGACTCCCTACGCCGGGGTTGCGTATCCATGACGACCCGGAGCCGGCGGAGCGGGTCGCGCGCTGTCCCTGGGGGAACCGTCACCACAACGGCTCTGCCAGGCATCCGGTGCCGGTGCCAGGGCTGAAGCACCACGGGCCGTTCGTTGACAACCCCGCGCGCACCAAACCGACACGGTACTGAACGGTGGCTATGGACTGGCTTAGTCCAGCTCACCGTGGACGTCCTCGGCGCGCCGCCCCGGCTGAGCTCCCGGGACCGGGCCCGGCGCGCTGGCCGGGGCGGCGGGAGCCCCCGGTCGGTCCCGGGCCCGCTGCTGGCCCCGGCGGTCGTCGCGGTCGCGTTCCTGGTGCTGCCGCTGGCCGGGCTGGTGGTCCGCGCCCCGTGGGGGCGGCTCGGGCCGGTCCTTGCGTGACCGCTGGCTGCGCGGGGGCGCGGTCCAGTGACCGGGCACTCCCCGCGCTGCGGCACAGTGGTCAGCATGGAGGGCGGTCAGGCGGCACCCGGCGGCGGCGAAGGCGGCCTGGCGGTCTACGCGACGGTCCGGCGCGGCGGCTTCTCCCTCACCGTCGCTTTCGAGGTACCGCCGGGTCAGGTACTCGGCGTGCTCGGGCCCAACGGGGCCGGCAAGACGACGACCTTGCGCATACTGCTCAATCTCATCGAGCCGACGGCGGGAACCGCCACCATTGGCGGCGTCCGCTACGCCGACTTGGATCGGCCGATCCGGCGTGTCGGCGGTGTCCTTGAGGCAAGTGCGGCCCACAAAGGCCACACCGGGCGTAATCATCTGCGTATTATCTGTCAGGCTGCGGGCATTCCGCTGGCACGGGCGGACGAGGTCCTGGAGCTGACCGGGCTCGCCGCGGCCGGCCACCGCACTTTCGGCGGATACTCGCTGGGCATGCGGCAGCGCCTCGGTGTGGCGGCAGCGCTGCTCGGGGATCCGCAGGTGCTGATCCTCGGCGAGCCGGCCAACGGCCTGGACCCGGAGGGCATCCGGTGGATGCGTGAGCTTCTCAGGACGCTGGCGGCGGGCGGCCGGACGATCCTGGTGTCCAGCCATCTGCTCGCGGAGATGGAACTGCTCGCCGATGACCTGATCATCATTGCCGCCGGGCGGCTGGCCGCCCGGGGCACCGTGGCATCCGTTGCCGATTCGACCGTGCAAGGCGGCCGTACCCTGGTGCGCACGCCCGAGGTAGAGAAACTGACAGCAGCACTCGGCAGCGAGGCCGTCGTCACTCCGGCCGCCGACGGCGACGTGTACATCG
>Ga0116215_1001115_pt1 | contig 18572 bp, 18 predicted proteins | sample Sb_taG_7_FD_89698 | JGI IMG/M metagenome (GOLD analysis project Ga0116215, IMG submission 89698) | Peat soil microbial communities from Weissenstadt, Germany - Sb_50d_2_FS metaG | ecosystem: Environmental > Terrestrial > Soil > Wetlands > Peat | place: Germany: Weissenstadt | collected 2010-09-21
AACGCGATCTCGGTGATCGCGGTCTGGTTCTGGGTGGCGCTGATCATCGGCGGCGCGGTCTGGATAGACCAGTGGTGGAGCTATCTGCTCGCTTTCGTGCTCATGGGGCCGATGTACGCCCGCTTCGCCATCCTTATGCACGAGGCGGCGCACAAGCTCCTCTTCACCAACAAGCGGTGGAACGACTGGATCGGCAAGTGGGTGGTGGCCTACCCCGTGTTCACACCGGTCCAGCTCTACCGCCGGGTGCACTTCGCCCACCACAAGGACGAGTTCGGCCCGGACGAGCCCGACATCGCGTTCTACGCGCCCTACCCCTGCACACGCCGGGCGCTGTACCGCCGGCTCTTCCGCGACGCGGTGGGGATCAGCGGGTGGAAGAACTTCGTGCCACTCGTCAAGAACACGCGCACCAAGCCGTTTCGCCCCATCGGCCTCTCGATCTTCGGTGTGCAGGCCTTGTTGTGGGCGGCGATGTGGACCGCCACCGGTCGCTGGTGGATCTACCCGCTGCTGTGGTGGCTGCCCTGGATGACCGAGTGGCGCGTGATCAACCGCCTGCGCTCCATCGCGGAGCACGGAGGCATGGAGCGTAGCCCCGACCGCCGGGCCACGACGCACAACGTGCGCCAGTCGTTGCTCGCGCGCTTCTGGATCGTGCCGTACAACACAGGCTGGCACCTGGCCCACCATGTCGACATGGGTGTGCCCTGGCGCAACCTGCCCGCGTACCACGCCGAGCTCGAGCGGGCGGGGTACATCACCGACGCCATCACCTACAAGAGCTACTGGGCGCTGTGGAGGGCGCTCAGCAGCGCCGACGAGGCCACGGAGGTACGCCCAGCCGCCGCCTGAGACTGCGGATGTCGGACGATGGACCTCGACGCCGCCATGGTCTCACCCGTAGTGTGCCGGGATGACCGGGTCCCCGGGCCGCCCGAGGCCCGTGCGCGATGTCGTACGGCGGCGCATGATGGCGCGGGCCGGGCTGGTGCTCCCGGACCTCCCACTCCAGTCCGTTTCGGTCAACGGTCAGCCGCGCACGTTCAGCGTCGTTCCCGGGCCCGGACCGGACGCCCCCCTCATCCTCGCGCTCCACGGAGCCGGTGGCACCGGGCTCGGGATGGCCGCCCTGACCGGGCTCGCGCAGCGCGGGCCGGAAGCCAGGTGTGCGGTGGCCTTCCCGGACGGCTTCATGCACGTGTGGAACGACCGCCGCGGCGCGCCGCGTCTCGCCCGGCGGGAGCGCATCGACGACGTCGCCTTCATGCAGGCCCTCGTGGAGCACCTCTGCCAGACGGGGGTGAACGACGGCACGCGGGTCTACGCGGCCGGCATGTCGAACGGCGGCTTCCTGGCGGAGCATCTGGCCCGCAACGGGCTGCTGGACCTGGCCGGTGTCGTGCTCGTCGCCTCGAGCGCGACCGTGTCGTCCCGCCAGGCGCGCCCGGTGCCGGCGCCCGTCCACGAGACGAGGTTCCTCGCCTTCCACGGCACAGCCGACCCCCTGGTCCCCTACGGGGGCGGCCCCATCGGCCCGCTCGGGCGGCTGGTCGAACGCCGGGCAGACCGGAGCCCCACGCTGGCGGGGCGGGGCGTCACCGCCCCCATTGAGGCCGTGGCCGCCGACTGGTGCCCGCCGCTGCCCGACGGCTCCCGCGCCATCCCGCGCACCGCACCGGTGGCGGGCCCGTCCGGCGACATCGGAGTCGAGCGGCTGAGCTGGGCGGGCCCCGACGGAGCCGCGCCGTCGTCGGAGCTCTACCGGATCGTCGGCGGGGGCCACACGTGGCCCGGGGGGGCGCAGTACCTCCCGGCCCGCTTCGTGGGGCGCGTGGCGGCGCATCTCGACGCGACGGGGATCCTCCTCGACTTCACCACGCGGGCGAGCGGTCGACCGGGCGCTCAGTAGGGTGAGTTGGTGAGCGACGCGATGCTTCCCGCCGTCTTCGTCGGACACGGGAGCCCCATGAACGCCCTGGAGCACAACCGCTACACCGAGGCGTGGGTCGCGCTCGGCGCCACGCTCCCCCGGCCACGTGCGGTCCTCGCCATCTCGGCCCACTGGTACACCAACGCCACCGCCGTCACGGCCATGGCCGCGCCGCGCACCATCCACGACTTCTTCGGCTTTCCCGACCGGCTCTTCGCTTACGAGTATCCCTGCCCGGGCGCACCCGACGTGGCGGCCGAGGTGGCCGAGGTCGTCGACCCGCGCTGGGTGGGGCTGGACCACGACAGCTGGGGCATCGATCACGGCACCTGGTCGGTCCTGGCCCACGTCTACCCCGACGCCGACGTCCCGGTGGTGCAGCTCGCCATCAACGCGCTCGAGCCGCTCGACTACCACCTCGACATCGCGGCGCGACTGGCGCCGCTGCGCGACCGCGGTGTGCTGATCATGGCCAGCGGCAACGTCGTGCACAACCTGGGCGTGCTCGACTGGGCGCACCCAGAAGCCGGCTTCGACTGGGCGCAGCGCTTCGATGAGGCGGCCCGCAGCGTCGTCGTCGACTCCCCCGGCGACGTGCTGAAGCTCACGGAGCACCCCGACTACCCGCTCGCCGTCCCGACCCCCGACCACTTCATCCCGCTCCTCTACTTCGCTGGGGTGGCCGGCACCGACGGCCGGCGCCGGCCCGAGGTGCTCATCGACGGGTACGCCTACGGGTCGCTGTCGATGACCTGCTACACGGCGTAGCCCGAGGCCACGACGCGCGCGAGCCGGCCACGGTTACGGCTGCTGCCGCGTCCGGCCCCGGCCCGGCTGTCCCGGACCACCGACGTCGGCGTGCTCCGCCGGTCCGACATGCGCATGGAGCCAGGCCAGCAGCGGCGCCGAGGCGTGGAAGACATCCACGACCCGCTTCTTCGCCCCGGCCGTCCGGAGCCACGACGCGACGGGCCACGCCTTCATGGCCACCAGGCCCTTGTGGCGGAGCAGCTCCACCCGGGGGTGATCTTTCGGGTATCCCCTGGGCGCGGTCTTGAGGGTCTCCATCGCGGCGACCTCGAGGCGCGCCGCCCGGAGCGTGTCGACGATGGACTGCAGGCGGCGGCCCGGGCCGTCGATGCCCACGGCGGCGCGATAGCGCTCGAGCTGGTCAGGCGCCAGGTGGTACATGCCGGCGCCCGCCATCAGGCCGTTGGCCGACAGCTGCACGTACCCGTCCCCGATCATGGCCGCGATGGTCGTCTTGTAGGGGGACTTGTCGTGGCTGAAGCGGGTGTCGCGGTACGGGCGGAAGAGTCGCGCCTCGCCGAATTCGGGGGCCAGCTCCGCCAACAGTGCGTCCATCGGTGCCTTGACGTCCCGCTCGTAGACGTCCTTGTGGCCGAGCCAGTACGCCTTCGAGTTGTCGGCCTCGAGACCGTCGTAGAAGTCGAGCGCGCGCTCCGGCCATCCCTTGAACGTCACGGCTCGAAGATACCGGACCCACCCCTGCATCGCGATGTGGTCGGTGCGCACCGTGACAAAGATCCGCACCTCGCCCTCCTTGCGCACGGGGTACGTGTCGACGCCGAGATGCTTCTCGGCCATGGAGTCGTCCCGTACGAGCCCGGTGTGCCGGCGTTGACGCGCCTCCACACCGCGGTTTCCGGGCCGCCGCCGAAGGGCAGAGAGGAACGATGAGCGGCATCGGCGCCGGGACCCGCCTTGTTCCCACTCCCACCCGGCCCTTCGAGTGGGGCCTGGCCGCGCTGGGGATCGCCACCCTCCTCGCGGCCGTGCTGGCGGCGCCACACGGCGCCCGCGCCGCCGCCGCGCAGGACTGGCCGCCCTTCGTGCTCGTCGCCGGGCTCCTCCTGGTGGGTCTCGTCGCCGACGAGGACGGCCTCTTCGCCGCAGGCGGCCACGCCCTGGCGCGGCTCTCCCCCAACGGTGTGGCGCTGTACGGGGGGACGGTGGTCCTCGTCGTCTCCGTCACGACGTTGCTCAACCTCGACACGTCGGTGACCTTCCTCACCCCGGTCCTCGTCTACGCCGCGCGGAGCCGGGGCGAAGGGGAGGCCCCGCTGATTTACGCCTGCCTGCTGCTCTCGAACGCGGGCTCGCTCATGCTCCCCGGGTCGAACCTCACGAACCTCATCGTCCTCGGCCACCTCCATCTGTCGGGTGGCGCGTTCTTCGCGCACATGGCACTGGCCGCGCTGGCCGCCGCCGTGGTGACCGCGCTCGTCGTCGGCGCCGTCCACCACCGTGAACTGCGCCCCACGATCACCGCGTCGACCGAGTACGTGCGCCCGGTGCTCGGTGTCGGGGTCGTGGCCGTGGCCGCCGTCACGGTGCTGGTCGTCGGGCTCCGCTCTCCGGCGATACCGGTGGCGGTGGTGGGCGTCGCGGCGGTGCTGATCAGGTCGCTGCGCCGTGACAGCACGACGTCGGCCCGGTCCGCGGTCCGCATCCTCGGGCTGCCCGTGCTCGTCGGGCTCTTCGGGTTGGCGGTGGCGCTGGGAACGCTCGGCCGGTCGTGGTCCGGCCCCGCGACCCTGCTCTCGCACCTGAACGCCTGGGGAACCGCCTTCGCGGCCGCCGTCACCAGCGTGCTGGTGAACAACCTGCCGGCGGCGTCGCTGCTCGCAGCGCGCCAGCCGCCCCATCCCTTCGAGCTGCTGGTCGGCCTGAACATCGGCCCCAACATGTTCGTCACCGGGTCCCTGGCCTGGGTGCTCTGGCTCCGGGCGGCCAGATCGGCGGGAGGCCGGCCCGACGTCAAGAAGGCAAGCCTGCTCGGGCTGGCCAGCGCGCCGCTGGCCATTGCCGCCGCGGTGGGCGTGCTCATGCTGGGCGGCGCGCACTGAGCGTGCCGGCCGTGGCCGTCGGGGCTCAGTGCACCTCGACCCCGAGCGCCCGTCGGAGCACGAGCGCGGCCTCGCCCTGGGCACGCCGGGACACGGCGGCGGTGCTGACCAGCGCCGAGCCGTGGAAGGTGCCGGGGAACTGGTGCAGCTCAACAGACACGCCGGCCCGCATGAGCCCCAGCGCGTACGCGATCCCCTCGTCGCGCAGCGGGTCGTTCTCTGCCGTGGAGACGTAGGCCGGCGGCAACCCGCTCAGGTCTGTGGCTCGCGCCGGCGCCGCGTGCGCCGGGACGTCGGGCGAGCCGGACAGCTCCCCCAGGTAGGCCTGCCAGCTCTGCACCGCCAGCGGGCGGTTCCAGATCGGCGAGTCCACGAACTCCCGCATGGACGGCGTCTCGAGGCGGTCGTCGAGCTCGGGGATGTGGAGCATCTGGAAGCAGAGCGGCGGGCCGGAGAGGTCACGGGCCAGCAGAGCCGCCGCCGCGGCCAGGCCACCACCGGCGCTCGTGCCGACCACGGCCACCCGGCTGGGGTCGACGCCGAGCGGCGCAGCCTCGGCGTGCAGGTACGCCAGCGCGGCGTAGCAGTCGTGGAGGGCCGCCGGATACGGGTGCTCCGGAGCCAGGCGGTAGTCGACCGACACCACGACGGCACCGGTGTCGGTGGCCATCAGGACCGCACCGGCGTGCTCGGCCTCGACGCTCCCCACGACGAACCCGCCGCCGTGGATGAGCAGGATGCCCGGCGCCGCCGTCGCGGCCGATCGGGGCCGGTAGACGCGGACCGGCACCTCGGGGTCGCCCTCCCAGCCCGGAACGAGCCGGTCGTCGATCTGGAGCGTCTCGGCCTCGGGCAGGTCCACGCGCAGCTCGACGAGCAGGTCCTCGAACCCCTGGCGCGCCGCCACCGGGTCGCTCAGCTGGATCACCGGCATCAACTCGACGAACGAGGCCAGCTCCGGGTCGATCATCCTGGGTCCCTCCCCCGTGCGGGATCGCGGTGCGTCCCGCTACTTGGGCTGCATCCGGATGCCGGCGTCGATGCGGATCGACTCGGCGTTCATGTAGGAGTTGGACAGCAGCTCCACCGCCAGCGTGGCGAACTCGGTCGGGCGACCCAGGCGGCGCGGGAAGAGCACGTCCTGGGCCAGCTTGCCCTTGAAGGCCTCCGACCCCTCTCCGGCGCCGTAGATCGGCGTGTCGATCAGCCCCGGCAGAATGGTGTTCACCCGGATACCGACCACGGCCAGGTCGCGGGCGACCGGGAGGGTCATGCCGACGACCCCGCCCTTGGACGACGAGTAGGCGGCCTGCCCGATCTGGCCGTCCTCGGCCGCCACGGACGCCGTGTTCACGATGGCGCCGCGGGCCCCGTCCTCGTCCGGCTCGTTCAGGCTCATCTTGGTGGCGGCGAGGCGGATGCAGTTGAAGGTGCCGATGAGATTGATCTCGATCACCCTCCGGTACAGGTCGAGGTCGTGGGCCGACGCGTAGTCACCGTCCTTGCCGATGGTACGGGCGGCCCACCCGATGCCGGCGCAGTTCACCAGCGACCTGAGGGGGGCCATCTCGGTGGCGGCCTCGACGGCCGTGATGACCTGCTCGGTGTTGGTGACGTCGGTCTGGACGAACAGGCCGCCGATCTCCTTGGCCAACGGCTCTCCCTTGTCCGCCTGGAGGTCGGCGACGACCACATGGACGCCACGCTCCGCCAACAGGCGCGAGGTGGCCTCGCCCAGCCCGGACGCCCCGCCCGTGACGATTGCCGACGTGCCGTTCAGATCCATGTTCCCTGCGACTCCTTGTGGGGTGGGGGTGCGGGCCACCGTGGGGACCCGGGCACCCGACGTGCCCGGCAGAGGATAGGGGCCGGCCCGGCCCCGGTCACATCTGCTCGGGCGCCTCGATGCCGAGCAGCGAGAGCCCCTGCTCGAGGACCCTGGCCGTCAGGTCGCACAGCCCCAGGCGCGACGAGCGCACCGACTCGTCGTCCACCAGGACCCGGCAGGCTTCGTAGAACCCGGTGAAGACGGTGGCCAGGTCGAAGAGGTAGGTGCAGAGCTTCGAGGGGCTGTAGGTCTCGGCGGTGGCCTCCACGCCCTCGGCGAAGCGGAGCAGCTGGAGGGCCAGCGCGCGCTCCGCGGGCTCGCCGAGCAGGGGCGGTGAGCCAGGCGGCGGTGGCGCCACCTGGGCACGCCGGAAGATGGAGCGGATGCGGGCGTGCGCGTACTGCAGGTACGGCCCCGTGTCGCCCTCGAAGGCGAGCATCCGGTCCCAGTCGAAGACGTAATCGCGAACGCGCTCGGTGGACAGATCGGCGTACTTGACCGCACCCACACCGAGGGCGTGCGCGGTAGCGGCCTGCCGCTCGGCGGACAGGTCGCTCGAGCGCTCCCTCAACGCTGCCTCGGCCCTCTCGATCCCCTCCGAGAGGAGGTCGACGAGCCGCTCGGAGCCGCCGCTGCGGCTGGCCAGCTTCTTACCGTCGGTCCCGAGCACGAGGCCGAACGCGACGTGGACGGCGGCGGAGGCGTCGGGCAGGTAGCCGGCCAGGGCGGCCACCGCGAAGACGAGACGCAGGTGCAGCGACTGCTCGGCGCCCACGACGTAGATCAGCCCGGTGGCGCCGATCCGGCCGGTGCGGTCGCGGACGCAGGCCAGGTCGGTCGCCGGGTAGCCGTAGCCCCCGTCGGACTTGCGCACGATGAGCGGCAGCGGCTCGCCGTTGCGGTTCTCGAAGCCCTCGGGGAACACGCAGAGCGCGCCGTCGTCCTCGACGAGCAGGCCCTTGGCATCGAGCTCCTCGACCACGACCGGTAGCAGCGGGTTGTAGAAGCTCTCGCCCACGATGTCCTCCTCGGTGAGCAGCACCCCGAGGACGTCGTAAACCTCGCGCGCGTGGCGCATCGACTCCGCCACGAAGATCCGCCACAGCCGCAGCGTCTCGTCGTCGCCGCCCTGCAGGAGCACGACGCGCCGCCGGGTCCGCTCGGCAAAGGCGGGGTCGGTGTCGAACTGTCGGCGCGCCGCCGCGTAGAACTCGTTGAGGTCCCGCACGCTGAAGGTCTCGGCGTCCGCCGAACCGCCGACGTCGATCAGGTGCTCTATCAGCATGCCGAACGGCGTCCCCCAGTCGCCGATGTGGTTCTCGCGCCGCACGTCGTGGCCGAGGAACCCGAGGACGCGCGCCAGGGCGTCGCCGATCAGCGTGCTGCGCAGGTGGCCGACGTGCATCTCCTTGGCCACGTTCGGGGCCGAGTAGTCGATGACGATCGTCTCCGGGCGCTCCACTTCGGCCACGCCCAGCCTCGGGTCGGCGGACAGGGTGGACAGCTGCCCGGCGATGAACCCGTCCGACAACGTCACGTTGATGAAGCCGGGGCCGCTGACCTCGACCTCCGAGCAGATGTCGTCCAGGGAGGCCGCCGCCACGACCTCCTCTGCGACCTGTCGCGGCGGCCGTCCCACCTGCTTGGCCAGGGCGAGGGCGCCGTTCGCCTGGAAGTCGGCGCGGTCGGACACCCGCAGCACGGGGTCGGCGCCGGGAACCACGGTGTCGAACGCGGCCTGGAGACGTTGCACGAGGACGCTGGAGGCGTCGGGCATCCCGCATTCTCGCATGCCCGGCGGCGGGCAGAACCAGGGCGCAGCGGGTCAGTGCGTCAGTCGGCCGGTGCCCCCATGGCACCGTCCATCAGGCCGTAGCGGCGGTAGGGGCCGAAGAAGCCGTGCTCGAGCAGGCCGTAGCCCACGTGCCCGTCGTAGGAGAACTCGGCGACGTGGTCGACGATGCCGTACTGGGCGATGCCCTGCACCTCGTCGACGGAGAGCACGAGCCCCTGGGTCAGCGGCTCGGGGCCGTGGTACATCCCGTGGCGCCAGTCGGCATCGATGCCGTAGCCGGTCCCGATGGAGACGAAGTTGGCCAGCAGCGGTGTGCAGGTGATCTCCAGTCCCGCGTCGGGGAACCGCAGCACCGAGCGGTCGATGACCCGCGTGCCCGGGATCAGGTGATGCTCGTGCTCCGAGCGGCCCATCTCCTCCACCTCGCGGCCGGGATCGACCCACACCCGCTCCCCCTGCACAAGCGGGCGCTCCCCGTCGTCGCGCTCGTGGCAGATGTACATGATGGCGTGGTCCTCGAACTGCATGGGGAAGTAGTTCCACATGCCGGCGAGCACCAGCTCGCCCTGTCGAATGCCGTCGCTCTCGGGCTCCCCCACGGGACGGACGCCCCAGGAGCGGTCGCGGGTCCCCCAACAGTGCTCGGGTGTCACCACGATGTCGGTGCCGCCGACGGACAGCGTGCCCGACCAGCAACCGGTCTGGGCCAGCCGCTGGGTGTCGAAGACGACCTTGCCCTTGGAGCGCATGTACTGGCGCGGCTCGGCCATGGCGGGGATGTGGCCCTCCCAGGTGACGTCCATGGCCACGCTGTGCTCGGTGGGCTCGACCACCACCCGCAGGCGGCGCAGGGGCTCGAGCACCTCGATCCGGAAGGGACCGACGGCGAGGTCGCCCCGATCGACGAGGGGCGCGGAGGCGCGCACGACGTGCTGCGATCCGCCGTGGCGCACGTCGACGAAGGCGTCGACCACGCCGAGGTTCGGGTACTGGCCGTAGCCGAAGATGGCGAACCACTCACCCGAGGAGGGGTGCATGTTGAAGTAGTAGCGGTCGTAGAAGTTGCGGTCACTGGTCGCCGGGTGCGCAATGAACTCAGCGGCCTGGTGGACCGGATAGTCGTCCCAGGAGGAGAGGGTCATGGTCGTGCGCTCAGCAGCAGGCGCAGCTGCTGCCGCACCCGCCCGCGACCGGCGCGCCGCACATGCCCCCCACCGGCTCTGCTGCGTGCCCCGTGGTCGCGAAGACCGGGAGCAGCCTCTTGGCCCCCACGTGGCCGTCGGGGCAGCTCGCCGGGGCGTCGGCGTCGGCCATGAGCCGGCGCTCGTCGAAGACGGCGTGACAGGTCGAGCAGCGGAATTCGTAGACGGGCACGGTGAAGGACCTCCGGCGGCAGCCTACGCGAGATCCGCTCCTGGACGATTGGTGCCGCCGTCCCGTGGGGTCTCCCGCGAGACGGTCGAGGTCAGCGTCAGCCCGGGAGACCTCCCGGCCGCGAATTCCCCTCAGCGCTTGGCGTAGTCGGCATATCCCTGCCAGTCGATGACGACGCAGGGCTCGTCGCCGATGACCCAGGCATCGTGTCCCGGCTTCATGACAGCGAAGTCGCCGGGTCCGTACTCCATCTCCTCACCGTCGTCCATCACGACCTTCATACGGCCGGAAACGAAGTACCCGGTGTGCGCCGCCAGGCAACTGTCGGTCTTGGCGATGGGCTTCACATGCTCGGACCACTTCCACCCCGGGAGGAAAGTCGCCCGACCGACGGCCCCCTCCTCCGTGTTCACAACCTCGAGCTGTCCGGTCGCGCCGTCGAAGGGCCGAACCTCGTCCGGCTTGTCGAGGCTCTTGCGAGTCAATCCTGGCATGGGCTCTCCTCTCGTTGTGGTTATGCGGTGACCTCATCCTTCAGGTTCTGACGCAGCCAGGTCCGGACCTCGTCGGTGTCCTCGTGCCCGTGCACGGAGACGGCGTGCTGCGTGGCTGCGAGGACGACTTCGTCCTCTTCGCCCGAAATGGTCAGCGTGCAGCCGCTCTCACTCGGGAAGTCCCGGCAATCGGCAACCTTCCGGCCCATCTGACCCTCCTTTCAGTGGTAGGGCTCTTCGTCACATCTCCTCGACACTCCGCACGTCAAGGTTGCGAAAGGTGATTCGCCCGTCGCACAACTCGGCGATCTTCTGCGAAAGCGCGGCGGTCTCGGGGAGCTCCGAATTGGCCATGGCCGCCTCGTAGGAGGGGAACTCCACGATCTGGACGTACGTGTTCGGCCGGTCCCTGTCGCGGGTGAAGGTTCCTCGCAGTGCGGTCCGCGTCCCAGCAGACTTCGCTCGCCACTCGCCAACCAACGCCTCAATCTGGTCCGGTCTCGTGGTCTCCAACTCGATGATCTGGACGAATTCCATCATCACCCCCGGCGAAGAACCCTGCTTTGCAACATAAGCCCAATCGCGGCCTAATTCAATGGGGGTTCGATGGCGACGACGACAGTCCTGTTGCGCTCGCATGTGAGCCGTGTTCGACACGACAACGCTTTCGCGCACGGTGCGATGCCGCTCAGTCGAAACTCAGGAGAGGTGACTCCGACCGGGGATCGAGCGTCCCTACGGCTGCGCGAAGGCATAGATCGGCACGCCGTTGTACGAGCTCGAGTCGGCCGGCAGGAACGGCCCGTCGAGCGCCACCGACAGGTAGCCGTCGCGGCCGGGGCCCGAGTCACCCCCCACCGTCATGATGGAGCCGTCCGGCCAGACCTGGGTCACGATCCCGACGTGCACCGAGGAGTAGACGCTCTGGGGGCCGGTGCCGTAGAGGACAGCGTCGCCCACCGCCGGGGTGGCGGTCGGCGGGAGGTCGACGCCGTAGGTGGCGGCCCAGCTCCAGATGTCCCCCGTGAAGCCGTAGCGGGGGATGGGGATGCCGGCCTGCTCCCAGGCCCAGGTGGCGAACAGCGCGCACCACTGCTCGCACGGGCCGTAGGGGTTGCACCAGGCCCCCTGCGACACGCTGGGGTCGGGCTGTATCTGTGAAGCCACGGCGGCGGCGATGGTGGCCGACCCGGGGAACTCGGGCTCGGGCGTGGGAGTCGTGAAGCTGTACTGCCATGCCTGCGGGTCCAACAGCCAGTATCCCGTCCCCTGGTTGTTGCCGATGATGGCCGAGATCTGGGTCGCCGTCGGGTCCAGCGTGAGCCCCCCGAAGGCCTGCGCGTCGCCATAGGGCAGCACGACCCCGTTGACGGTGGCGATCAGGTAGCCCCCGCCGTCGGGTGAGGCGACCATGCCCACCACGGGGTCCGGCAGGTTCGCCGCACCCGCCGAGCCGTAGAAGCCGGCGTCGCCGTAGTCGAAGACGCCGCCGTCGGCCGCGACGAGCCAGTACCCCTTGCCGTCGTGCGTCGGCGCCATGCCGACGATGGGTGCGTTGAGCGCGATGCTGCCCGTGCTCCCGTAGAAGCCGGCGTCGCCGAAGTTGAAGATGCCTCCGTCGGCAGCCACGAGCCAGTACCCCTTGCCGTCAGGCGTGGAGGCCATGCCGACGATCGGCTGGTTGAGGTGCGTGGACCCCATGGAGCCGTAGAAACCGGCGTCGCCGTACGCGAAGACGCCACCGTCGAGCGCGCCGAGCCAGTACCCCTTGCTGTCAGAGGTGGTCGCCATGGCCACGATGGGGCCGTTCAGCGGCAGGTCGCCGGCGGAGCCCTCGAACGTGGCGTCGCCGAACGCGAACACCCCGCCGTCGGCGCTGGCGAGCAGGTAGCCGCCCCCGTCGGAGGTGGCAACGCCGGAGAAAACGGGGGAGTTCAGCTGCTGGGGCAGTGACGGGTCCAGGTTCACGCTGCCGAAGCCGATCATCCCGGCATCGTTGTAGACGTGCGCCACCTGTGCCGCGCCCGCCGCCGTGGCTCGCGTCGCGGCGACGCCGGCGGCCAGCAGGCCCGGCACGAGCAGGCCGGCGAACGCGACGGTGGCAACGGACGGGACGAGTGACGCCAGCCGCGGACGTCGGCGGCGGCGCGTGCCACCACACCCGACGGCTCCCCTCGCGCCTTCGCGTCCTCGCACTGCCTCGATTGTGCACGCTGGCGCCGTGCCGAGTGCGCGGGTGCGGTTACGAAGGTGTTACGAATCGGCCTGTCAACGAGGGTGTGAGGCCGTCGGGCCGGAGCCCTCACCGATCAGGGCTCTCGGAGCGCCGCGCGGAGGCGGGCTGGGAGCCCGTTGGGCGTTCCCGACAGCCCCACGGCAGAATGGGTGGATGAGCACGGACTCCCCGACCGCAGCGCACCCCGACACCTTCGGCGCCAGGACAGACCTGGCCGTCGGCGGGCGCACCTACGAGATCTTCAACATCAAGGCCCCGTCGCTCGCCGAGCGTCACGAAATTGAGCGCCTCCCCTACTCCATCAAGGTGATCCTCGAGAACCTGCTCCGCCACGAGGACAGCCCCCACGTCTCGGCCGACGACATCGTGGCGGTCGCCGCCTGGGGGGCCAACCCCGAGGGCCACGGGCAGGGCGCCGGCGACGCGGCCCACGAGATCGCCCTGACCCCGGAACGGGTCCTGATGCAGGACTTCACCGGGGTGCCCGGGGTCGTCGACCTGGCCGCCATGCGCGATGCGCTGGCGCGCCTCGGCGGTAACGCCTCGCAGGTCAACCCGCTCGTCCCCGTCGAGCTCGTCATCGACCACTCGGTCATCGTCGAGCGGTCGGGCGATGCGTCAGCCTACGACCGCAACGTCTCCATTGAGTACCAGCGCAACATGGAGCGCTACCAGCTGCTCCGCTGGGCCCAAGGCGCGTTCCGCGGTTTCCGCGCCGTGCCGCCGGGCATGGGCATCTGCCACCAGGTGAACCTCGAGTACCTGTCGAGGCTGGTCTTCGCCACCGACGACGGGCGTGCCTTCTGCGACACGCTCGTGGGCACGGACTCGCACACCACCATGGTCAACGGCCTCGGGGTGCTCGGCTGGGGCGTCGGTGGGATAGAGGCCGAGGCCGCCATGCTGGGCCAGCCGCTCTCCATGCTGCTGCCGCCGGTGGTGGGACTCCGGATCTCCGGAGAGCCCAGGGCGGGCATCACCGCGACCGACGTCGTGCTGACCGTGACCGAGCTGCTGCGTGACCACGGCGTGGTCGGCGCGTTCGTCGAGTGCTACGGCCCCGGCGTGGGCGCGCTGCCGCTCGAGACGCGGGCCACCATCGGCAACATGAGCCCCGAGTACGGCGCCACCTGCACCATGTTCCCCATCGATCAGGTCACCCTCGACTACCTGCGCTTCACCGGGCGCGACGAAGAGCACCTCGCCCTGGTGGAGGCCTACGCCAAGGCACAGGGACTCTGGCACGACCCGGGAGCCCCCGAGCCGCTGTACTCCGAGCACGCCAGCCTCGACCTCGGTGACGTGGAACCCTCGCTCGCCGGGCCGTCACGGCCCCAGGACCGGGTCGCGCTCGCCGCCGCCGCCGACTCCTTCCTGGTCGCGCTCGACCGCACGCCGCGCGGGGCGCCGACCGAGCCGGCCGCGGCGCCGCACCACCAGGTGACCGACGGCGACGTGGTCATCGCCGCCATCACCAGCTGCACGAACACGTCGAACCCCCAGGTGCTCGTGGGCGCGGGGCTGCTGGCCAAGAAGGCGGTCGAGCGTGGGCTGCGCTCCAAGCCGTGGGTGAAGACGTCGCTCGCACCCGGCTCCCGCGTGGTCGTCGACTACCTCGAGCGCGCCGGCCTGATCGAACCCCTACAGGAGCTGGGCTTCTACCTCGTCGGCTACGGCTGCACGACCTGCATCGGCAACTCGGGCCCGCTCCTCGACGGCGTGAGCGAAGCGGTGAGGGAGGGTGACCTGTCCGTGGCCGCCGTCCTCTCGGGCAACCGCAACTTCGAGGGGCGCATCCACCCTGACGTGCGGATGAACTACCTGGCCTCGCCCCCGCTCGTCGTGGCCTACGCGCTGGCGGGCACCATGGCCCTCGACCTCACGACGGAGCCGATCGGGTCCGACGCCGAGGGCAACCCGGTCCTCCTCTCCGACCTGTGGCCCTCCATGGAAGAGATCAGCGAGACGATCCGGAGCTCACTGACGTCGGACATGTTCCGCACTCGCTATAGCTCCGTCTTCGACGGCGACGAGTACTGGCAGCAGGTGCCGACCAGCTCGGGCGAGACGTACGCGTGGCAGGACGACTCCACCTACGTCAAGAATCCCCCGTTCTTCGAGACCATGACGATGACGCCCGCCCCGGTCACCGACATCGTGGACGCGCGCGTGCTGGCCATGGTGGGCGACAGCGTGACCACGGACCACATCTCCCCCGCGGGCTCCATCGGGCCCACGACTCCGGCCGGCCGCTACCTGACCGAGCACGGCGTGCCGCGCGAGGACTTCAACTCCTACGGGGCGCGGCGCGGCAACCACGAGGTGATGATGCGCGGCACCTTCGCCAACGTGCGGCTGCGCAACCGCTTGGCACCGGGCACCGAGGGCGGGCTCACGCTCCACCTGCCCGAGGGCACCGAGACCTCCATTTACGAGGCGGCGATGCAGTACGCAGGCGAGGGAGTGCCCCTGATCGTGCTGGCGGGCCGCGAGTACGGGACGGGGAGCAGCCGTGACTGGGCGGCCAAGGGCACGGCGCTGCTCGGCGTGCGCGCCGTGATCGCGCAGAGCTTCGAGCGCATCCACCGCTCCAACCTCATCGGCATGGGTGTCGTCCCGCTGCAGTTCTACAAGGGCGACTCGGCCGAGGGTCTGGGCCTGACCGGGCGCGAGCACTTCTCCATCGGCGGCCTCGACGTGCTGAACAGGGGTGAGCTCCCGAAGGAACTGTCGGTCACGGCCACCGCGGACGACGACTCGGTCACCGAATTCCGGGTCGTGGTCCGGATCGACACCCCGATGGAGGCGGAGTACTACCGCCACGGCGGGATCCTCCAGTACGTGCTGCGCCAGATGGCGTGGTAGCGCTTACTCGTCGAGACCGGCCAGCAACTTCCTCGGTGCCTTGCGCCGCCACGACTCGGTGAGCAGCTCACGCAGCAGGGCCGTGGTGGCTCGGCTGAGCGCCACCCTGCACCCGCGGCGCTTCGTGCCCCACCACAGTTCCTCGACCGCGGCGGGGAACTCGGCGCAGTAGGCGTCGATCTCGTCGTCGTCGAGGAAGACGTGCACGCGGTCGCCCTCAGGCGGCACGGTGGCGAAGATCTTCCCCGCCACCCGAAACGAGGCCATGTCGTGATGCGGTGCCTCAACCGCCTCCGGGAGCGCCAGGGCGAGCCGCCGTACGGTTCACGCGCTGACGCCCATCAGCCGGCGACCCCCCCGCCGGCCAGCGCGACGAAGCGGCGCACGATGCCGTCGCCGGCCCTGCTCACGTGGGCGACGTCGGAGGACCGCACGTAGACCCCGGCGGGGAGGTGCGGCCCCCAGTGCGCGACAAGGCTGGCTGTCACCTCCACGTGGAACTGCAGACCGTAGGCGCGCTCGCCCACCCGGAACGCCTGGTTCTCGTAGGCGTCGTTGCAGGCCAGCCGCATGGCGCCGTCGGGCAGCGAGAAGGTGTCGCTGTGCCAGTGCACGCACGGGAGCGGCGTAGGGGCGGGCCCGAAGAGGGGGTCACCGATGGCGTCGGTCGTGAGGTGCACCTCGCCCACGCCGCATTCGGGCGCGGGACCGGGCGTCACCTCGGCGCCGAGCGAGGCGGCGAGCTGCTGGGCGCCGAGGCACACGCCGAGCACAGGCAGCCCCGCCGCGACGGCCGCGCGCAGCAACGCCCGCTCGTCGGCGAGCCACGGGAGATCGTCGTACACGCCCATGGGCCCGCCCATGACGACGAGCCCCGCCATGCCCGCCACCGCCGCGGGCAGCGGCACGGCCTCGCCCTGGTCGACGCGCACGACACTGAGGCCGGCTCCCGAATCGGTGACGGCACGCGCGACGGAGCCAGGGCCCTCGAACGCCACATGCTGAATGAGAACCCAAGGATCGCCGGCGCCCATCGTGGCCTCAGGGGATGCGGGTGACCCGGAAGAGCTCGGCCGAGGCACCGTCCGGGAGCCCGGCGACCTCCGCTTGCGCCCGTGCCCCGGCGAGGACGCGCTGCGCGATAGCGTCGGGGTCGGTCATCTGGCTCTTGTGGCACATGAGTGCGGCCACCTTGTGCTCGACGGTCGCTGTCGTCTCCACGGCGATGCCGGCGCCGTCACCGCCGTGACCCATGATCCACAGCTCCTTGACGCTCCAGGGCTCAAGCCCTTCGTCGTCGAGCAGCTCGGGGTGCGCGAACGGGTTGCGGGAGTCGGGGTACACGGCGCACACGGCCGCCTCTCCGGCGGCCAGGTGATCCGGATGGCTGGCGAATATGAAGTCCCAGTTGCGGTCCGGCGACTGGGTCAGCACGCGCTCGGGCCGGACCTGACGGATGACCCGGCTGATGTCCCGGCGGAGCTCGCGCGTGGCCTGCACCATGCCGTCGGGATGCCCGAGGAAGCGCACGTCGCTCACGCCGACTGCGGCGGCCGCGGCGCGCTGCTCGTCCTGGCGGAGCGCCGCCATGTCGGCCCGCGACATCGAACGGTCCGATCCGCCGGCGTCGCCGTCCGTAACGATGCAGTAGGTGACCTCCACGCCGGCCGACGTGAAAGCGGCGACCGTGCCCGCCGACCCGAAGTCGACGTCGTCGGGGTGAGCGGTCACGACGAGGACACGGCGAACCCCGTCCTCGGGCGACCAGGAGGGGATGGGCGCGGCCTGGTTCAGAGGACGCTCTCCTCGGCTTGCGGTATCCAAGACGCGAGGTCGGCCAGCCGCGGGTCATTGGAGAACATCTCGACGATGGGGATCCGCAGGCCGAGCCGGCGCTGGATCACCTCCATCTCGACCAACTGGTTCCACAGGGACAGGCTCACGACCACGCCCGCCCTGCCCGCTCGTGCCGTACGGCCGGACCGGTGCAGGTAGGCCTTGTGGTCTTCCGGTGGGTCGAAGTGGATCACGCCGTCGACCCCCTCGATGTGGAGGCCACGGGCGGCCACGTCCGTCGCGACCAGCACCGAGAGCTTGCCGTTCGAGAACTCGGCCAGCGCTCGCTCGCGGTTGGCCTGGCGCAGGTCGCCGTGGATGGCCGCAACCCGGACCCCCTCCTTGGCCAGGTTCTCCACCAGCCGGTCGGCGCCACGCTTGGTGCGGACGAAGAGCAGGGACTTCTCCTGGCTCCGGCAGATGGCGGCAGCCACCTTCACCTTGTCCATCTGGTGCACCTGGAGGAACCGGTGCTCCATCAGCGTGACGGTCTGGGTAGAGGACGCGACCTCGTGGAAGACGGGGTCGGTCAGGTAGCGCTTGACGAGGCGATCGACGGCACCGTCGAGGGTGGCGGAGAACAGCAGCGTCTGGTGGGGCTGGTCCAGACGGCGCAGCACCCACTCGACCTGGGGCATGAACCCCATGTCGGCCATGCGGTCGGCCTCGTCGAGCACCAGCGTCTCGAGGGCGTCCACCGCGATCTCGCCCCGGTCGCCGAGGTCGATCAGCCGCCCCGGGGTGGCGATGACGAGGTCGACCCCCTTGCGCAGCTTGGCCACCTGGCGGTCGATGTCGGCGCCGCCGTAGACGGCGACGGCCCGCAGACCGAGCTTCTTGGCCAGGGGGGCGAGGACGTCGTGCACCTGCACCGCGAGCTCACGGGTCGGGAGCAGGACGAGGGCCAGCGGCCGGGCCGGGCGGGCGGCCGGGGCGGGTCCATGTGCGTCCCGGGTGGCCCTGGCCCGCTGCAGGAGTGGCACGCCGAAGGCGAGGGTCTTGCCCGAGCCGGTCTTGGCCTTGCCGCACACGTCGCGGCCGGCCAACGCGTCGGCGACGGTCAGGGCCTGAATTGGAAAAGCGCTGACGATGCCTTCATCGGCCAGCGCTTGCGTGAGTTCTGGTGAGACCCCGAGGGACTCGAAGGTCCGGGCGGTCTCGTAGGTGTCGTCCCCGGAGACATCGCTGCCCCCGTTCGCGTCGGTTCCGGCATACGCGCCGGTCAGGGCATCAACGGTCATCATTCAACTCTCTCTGTTGATACGGCGGGACCGTGCGCCTTCCAGAGGAGTCAGAATCGGCCCCGACTCACCAGCCCCCGCCGGTGGTCGCAGGCCTATT
>Ga0116215_1001120_pt1 | contig 18527 bp, 21 predicted proteins | sample Sb_taG_7_FD_89698 | JGI IMG/M metagenome (GOLD analysis project Ga0116215, IMG submission 89698) | Peat soil microbial communities from Weissenstadt, Germany - Sb_50d_2_FS metaG | ecosystem: Environmental > Terrestrial > Soil > Wetlands > Peat | place: Germany: Weissenstadt | collected 2010-09-21
CGACTACGGGTTCGTCTTCTTCCCAAAGGCGGAGTTTTCGCTCAACTGACCCGCATGCGTCCTTGGCCCTCTCCCAATCGCTTCGTCGCTCGAACGCCAGGGCCTGGGCTCGCGCTGGTAAAATAGTGTTCAAGGGGCTATTTACCCCCTGAAACATTCGATCGAGACCCCGTCGACTCTCTTCCTGCTAAGGAGAGGAGGCAGAGGTGCACGATCGGTCCGCTGCGGTCATCTTGGCTTCGCCCTTTGCTATCTCGGCGTGTGATCGCTGATGGCCGCTGACAAACTTCAGCGGATCTTGACGCAATTGTCGGTCGACACCGGCACGACGCCGTCAGCTCGGCTGTGTGAGGTGAGCAGAGACATCGTGGGCGTCACCGGTGCAGGAGTAATGCTCATGTCCGGTGACGTGACTATGGGCTCGCTGTGTAGCTCTAACCATGTGAGCACTGTGATCGAAAACCTGCAGTACTCGCTGGGAGAAGGCCCTTGCATAGACGCGTACCACGACGACCGGGCGGTGTTGGAACCCGATTTGGCCAATCCTGACATTGCCCGCTGGCCCGCGTTCGCTCCTCAGGCTGTGGGGCTGGTGTGCGCGCCCTGTTCGGGTTCCCGATGCGCGTGGGCGCGGCCCGCGTCGGGGCGCTCAACCTTTACCGCGACCAAGCTGGGCCCTTGAGAGCGGAGCAACACACCGATGCATTGGTAATGGCCGACGTGGCCGCTCAATGGGTGCTGAACGCCCAGGCCGGAGCCCCGGAGCACACGGTGGCTTTTGAGATAGCTCTCGGTGCCGACTTCCACTTCGTCGTACAGAACGCCGCGGGAATTCTTTCGGTCCAGCTCGGGGCCAGCGTGACCGAGGCGCTCCTGCGCCTTCGCGCCTACGCCTTCAGCCACGAACGCCCTCTAGACGACGTCGCCCGTGACGTGGTCGCACGAAGGCTCCACCTGGAATAACACGCGCCCACGGCAGCTCCGGGGGGGTACAAAGCTCCGGGGGGTACAATTCGTCGGAAACCCTGACCCGGCACACGGGGGCGTGCCGATAACGGAGTTTGCGATGTCTCGAGAAGAAGATGTTGTCAAGACTCTCGTCGAGATGGCTGACACGCTCCTCGACGACTACGACGTCATCGACGTCCTGACTGTCTTGACCGACCGGTGCGTGAACCTGATCGGCGCTTCGGCTGCCGGCGTGATGCTCGCTTCCCCGGCGGGCGAGTTGCGCCTTGTGGCCTCATCGAGCGAGACAATGCGCATCTTGGAGTTGCTAGAACTGCAAGCTCAGGAAGGCCCTTGTCTGGATGCCTATGACACCGGCGAACCCGTCGCAGTCGATAACCTCGCAGAGCGCTCCGACCGCTGGCCGACGTTCTCGGCTGCCGCGCTCGAGGCCGGCTTCCGGTCGGTGTTCGCAGTGCCGATGCGACTGCGCTCTCAACTTGTTCCACGTCGAAGCTACGCCCATGGACGAGCGCGACCTCATCGTTGCCCGGGCCTTTGCAGACCTCGCCACCATCAGCGTCCTGCAACATCGCTCCGCTACTGAGTCTCAGCATCTCAACGTTCAGCTCTCTGGGGCCCTAACGAGCCGCATCGTGATCGAGCAAGCCAAAGGCGTGGTCTCCGAACGTGCCCACGTCGACATGGACAAAGCGTTCTCTTTGCTTCGGTCCTATGCCCGAAGCAACAACCTCCGGCTTACCGACGTCGCTAAAGCTGCCATCGACGGCACCCTCGACCTGCCCTGGCGAAATCGCAACGCATCCGGGAAGTCCTGAACACCACTCACCGAAGAGGCCTCCGCCCGTAGCCTGCCCGGCATCACCACCCCAGAGCAGCGCATAACGATCATTGGTCGCCGACTGTTCATCCAACGGGATGGCTCTTGCTTCGCGCGAGAACAAAGGCTCGTGTGCAAGCGAGCCGTCGTTATCGCGCCCGCACCACCATGGATCCGCGGCTCCGAGATATGCCCGAGGGTTGAGCCGCCCAGGCGTACTGGGTCGTGTACCGTCAGGGAGCAATCACCCAAGCGGCCCCGACAGCGAACTAATGCGCCCTGCCGGACCTGCCCTGTCGGCGGCTGTCATTTGACGATCGTCAGGTGCGGTAGCTCCCGTGGCGGAACTCTTCGACAAGGGTCGGATGCGAAGGTACCCACCCCAGGTCTGTTAGCGCCCTGCCTGCTTCAGTGCCCTGATCGAGCAGAAGAACCTCGGCGAAGTAATCACCCAAGCGCTGTCGAGCCTCCTCTTCGGTGCCGGTAACGGCACCGGGCGCACCGACCGCGACGGCTGCGGCCTGCGTGAGTTCGGACAGGGTTGATTTCACTCCGTTGCCAAGCACGTAGTACCCGCGCGCTTCGTCGTTCTCCAGAGCACGCCGGAAGAAATCCGCGATGTCGGCGACGTGCACCGTCGACCAGTGCTGTTGTCCACTTCCGAGCATGATCAAGTTGCCCGCGTCGTCTCGAGGCGAACCAAGCAGGACGCCGGGAACTCCTCCTCCGCCGTCACCGTAGGCGGTGCTGGAGACCGGTACGACGCCGCGCATCCCGTTCGTACCGAGCAGCCGGCGCTCGATCGGCTCCCTAAATGACACTAATGCCGGCGCCTTGAAGGACGAACTCTCGCTGATCGAAAGATTGTCTCCGTAGACCCAGACCCCGCCGATCTGAATATGAGGCTTGCCCGTCCCATCGAATGCGTCGATCGCAGCATCAACCATTGCGGAGTCCAGGTCTGCACTGGTTGCGTCGCCGGGGCTCGCGGTATGGACTGCGCCGTCGCAGTCTGTCAGGACTCCGACCACCACGGGGCGGTCGTAGAGGTCCACGATCGTCGCTTTTGCACCCTTTGCTGCGACGGACACCGCCTGTTCTTCGTCTCGGACGAGAGCCAGCACTTCGTGTCCATGATCGACCAATTCGGTGAGCACGTGAGATCCGATGAAGCCGGTTGAACCGGTGAGTGCCACTTTCATTTCAAATGCCCTCCTGTCTCGAGTGTTACGTGAATCCCCGCATTGGTCACGCATAAGTCACCTAACGGATTTGTTGCACGGTCTTCCGAACGAGGTTCTTCCCCGAAAGCGGAACTCCGAACTGCTGCATGCGCCCACCCGCAGCCAGACCGCCGAGGTCGATGTGATCGAAGCCGGCGTCGAATTCTCTTCTTCTTCGGCTTCGAAAGCTGCTCGATCGGACCGCACAGCGGTTGACTGACTGGATTGATCTCTTAGACGTCTTTGCGCAGCACGGCCTCGATCTCTAGGGTCAGGGCAATCTTGTCACTCAGAACCATGGCGTTGTCGGTGCCCGGGATCGGTCCGTTGTAGCTGACGCCGAAGTCCTGGCGATTGATCTCCGTCTTAGCACTGAATCCTGCGCGCGTTCCCCCGTAGAGGTCCGGCGTGAAGCCGTTCAGTTCGAGCTCCAGGGTCACCGGCTTTGTCACGCCGTGAATGGTTAGCTCCCCGTCTGCTTCGTAGCCCTCACCGCTGGGCCTCACCGCTGTGGAGGTGAAGCTCAGGCTTGGATATTTCTCGACGTCGAGGAAGTCAGCTGAGCGCACGTGTGTGTCGCGCTGCTCTTGGTTGGTGTCTATCGAAGCAGCGACGATCGTCGCCTCGACTGAGGAATTGCGCGGGTCCTCGGCGGTCACGATCGTCCCTTCGAATTGATTGAAACGGCCCCGGACCTTGCTCACAACCATGTGGCGGACCACGAACGACACCTCTGAGTGGGCAGGGTCGATGTCCCAGGTGCCGGCGACGTAGCCGGGGTTGGTTGGGGTCGAGGTAGTAAGGGTGCTGGTCATGGTTTGGCCTCCAGATAATTGAACTATCAACTGTTGAAGGTTACACTAGCACTACTGCTTGAGAAGTCAACTAAATTCTTCGAGAGCTGCTTCGTGAAGGGAGATGAATCGGAGAATGGCCGGCGCCCGGTGGCTCGACCAGGAAGAACAGCGGACATGGCGGACGTTCATGCTGGCTACGAAGCTCCTTTGGGAGGAGCTCGAGCGTGAACTCGACCAGGAGACCGATGTTCCGAGCCCCTACTACGAAGTCCTCGTCCGCCTGTCCGAGGCCCCCGACCGACGCCTTCGTCTGAGCGACCTTGCGGACCGTTCCCAAAGCTCGCGAAGCCGACTGTCGCATTCTTTGACCCGCCTCGAGGCGCTCGGATGGATCAGCCGCGAGGCTTGCGAGTCCGACCGCAGGGGCGCCTTCGCTGTGCTGACCGACGATGGCTTTGCGGCCCTCGAGGCTGCTGCCCCCGTCCACGTCGAGGGCGTCCGAACCCACCTGTTCGACCAACTGAGCACGACGCAGCTCAAGCAGCTGCGCGTCATCAGCGAGCAGATCCTCGAGCACCTGGTAACGGTCAAAGACGCGTCTCCCGACGTAGTGAGCCTGCTTGGAGCCCTCGGGAAGGGTCCGTCGAGGACTGCATAGAGAGTTGTCGGCAACAAGTCGAGAGCTCGCGTTATGGCCCGAACAACGAACGCGATAGCTCGTTCGATCACGCGACCGGCGGATCGTGGACATTAACGGAATCGCCTGTAGTCGAATCAGATTGGATCGAGGATGACGACAGGGATCTGCCGGTCGGTGCTTGCTTCGAAACCAGCGAACCCTGGGGGGCCTTGCTTCTGTCGAGACCAGATCGGTTCTCGTTCTTCGCCGGTTGCCGTGTGGGCACGAAACTCGCGTGTCGCCGTTCCGATCTCCACGATGACGATGGGGTTTGCGACGAGATTGTGGTACCAGTCAGGATGGGTTGGCGCACCATTCGCAGAAGCGAACACCGCGACCCTGCCGTCCCCGAGGTGTTGGTAGGGGTTGATTCGCCCTCGTCCGCTGCGGGCGCCGATGGTGTGGAGCAGCAGCAAGGGCGATCCCGCAAATGGCCCGCCGGGCCTGCCGCCGTTCGCACGGAACTCCTCGACCATCTTGCGGTTCCACTCCTGAAGGTCGTCTATAGGCGGTGGATGGTCGACGCCCCGCCGGCCCTGTGGTCGGGCCCGCGACGGCAGGAGATTGAGACGATCGCGCCGTTGCGGCCGCCAACGCTGCGAGCCGGCGATCCGCCTATCAACCCACCGTTATGCCCGGACCTCGTCCGGGTGCCGAAACACTTCCTCCGCGGTGGACGCCCGCCGAACCGGCGATCGGGGGCACTCACAGAAGGGCCCGGTCGGGTTATCGGGGCAGTGCGTCACCCTTCTACGAAAACGCATCAATGCACTGGTGGAGGGTTCCCGTCGAGGCTGGCAGACAGAGCCGGGTCCCATTCACAGTCAGCACATGAGTGGTGGACCGCCGAGGTGCCGAAAGCGAGAGCCGCTTGTTGTGGGTCCTGAGATGAGCAAACGTCCTCCCAGTCCAGGATGTACTCGCCGAGACTTTCGTCCCATCGTGCTTGGGCTGGCTCGAGCGTGGCCGATGAGTACCCTGCCGGTGCGGGATGGGCATAAGCGTAGAAGGCGGCCGTTGGGTATCTGTCATCACCCGGCCACCAGCCGACGGCTACTTCCTGGCTGTCCATGGCATTGCGCATGATGAAGTCTGACGATGGCGGTGCCGCTGGATCGCCAGAGAAGAGATTGACGGCAAGGTCGAAGGACCCCCACCAGGCGTTTACCGGTGTCGAGCGGCCACGGAACGGCGCTCGAAGCATTGCCAACACCGCGGCGGCGCGGGTGGCGGCGGCAAAGTACGCGCCCACCTGGTCTGGGTCGTACGTGGTGTGCTCGTTGTCGCGGTCCAGCGGAATCGTCCATGGGACCTCCTGCGGTCTGGGATCGAATGCCACCGGTCCGACTAGGGCGTGTACGTGGTCCAGGACTTCTCGGGTAATCGCCGCGACTGAGCGGTTGGGCGTGAGCGCAACGGCACGTCGGCGCCCATCGCTGTGCTCGAGGACGGTCTTGTGCATGTGCAAGTCGATGATGACGACAAGGGCGCCCGAGCCGTCGGGCGCGGGCAGAGGCAGGGTCTCAAAGCCGCGTGCGGTGAGGCGGAGAGCGGCGTGCTGGAGCTGAGGCTCAGCAGGTGCCAGCCGGGCGGCCAGCTTGCCGAGGACCTGCGTGTGGGCGTGAAGCGTCTCCCGGGTGGGGCGCCACTCCTCGTAGGGAAGGGGCTTCCAGCCTTGGACGCCAGACACGACTTCACTGTAACGGTCTCAAGTCAACCGCCGACAGAGCACTGGCTTGCCTTTGGCACCGTTCTTCCCAGTGCGAGGAACCAGGTTGGAGGTGACCCTTGGCTCCGGACGTGCGAGCTCCCGTAAGGGTTCTCATTTTCTCCGCATCGCTGCGAACGGGTTCACTCAATACGAAACTGGCGAACCTGGCGACAAAGTGCCTCGAGCACAAAGGGGCACAGGCCGATTTGGCCTCGATGTCGGATTTCGACAGTCCCTCGTACAGCGCTGATGTGCAGGACGAACTCGGGGACATCGGTCCGAGTCCGCTCGAGTGGAGGACGCCCTAACACCACCAGCGGATCACGTAATCGGAATATGTCCAAACCCTCCGGGTGCTGCAACGACTCCTTGAGCTCTTCAGGCGTAAAGGTCAACTGCCGGAACCCTCACCTGTGTCACGTCGGCTCAAGGTGGATCGAGCCTTCTCTAGTCTTGGAGTCGGAAGACGACACCGTCGACCGGCTCAGCACCGATATGGAGGATACGAACTACCTGCTCCGAGTCGTTGACCGCGTAAGCGACGAAAGTAGGTCCGGCATCGAGCAGGAAGGCACCACGGAGTTCGTCAAGCGGATGCGGGTGTTCTCGCGACGACTCAGTTGAAGGGAGCTGGCGAGGAGTCTCCTTTAGACCGTCCAACCAATGGCGGAGGAAATCTGCCTGCTCTGTATTCGGACGGTCTCGGGTACGCCATCGTTCCAACCAGTATCCGTCCCCTATCAGGTTGTACAACACCTAGGGTTACGAGTTCTTGGCTTCTTCGAGGCGCTTCAAGATCGTTGGATTGTTTGCGAGCTGCGATGCAAACTCGCTTGAGACGAGTTTCTCCACGAGGGCCTTGACGCCGTCATACTCCTCGCAGTTCCAGGCTTGGGTCGGCGTCCTACCGCCAAGCTCGTCATAGGCGTCATGATTCCACCAACGAGTAACTGCAGCGTCTGAGTATCCAATCTTGCGAAGAGCAAGATTGATCTTTGTCGCTTCTCTGTTGGACCACATGGGATCCTGGCCTAGTCCCGTAGAGGCGCTCACTACTACAAGTGTAGCTCGCTACCACTTGCCAGCCTCCGCTCCACCAAGCGCAACCGCGTCTCTTCGGTCAGGCCCAGCGCTCGCAGAATCTGATCTCCGATTAGATGCTTTAAGCCCATACAGATGCTCCGTAAACAATTCCTCTTTCCAGACCTCCTTCTACATGACGAATTCGATAGCCTTGTGAATATGACGAAAGGGTCTCGTTGATGAGCAAGGCAGCCCCGGCCAGGCATTCGCTGGGACTCCCTCGCTTTCCGTCGTCCCCACGTCCAAACGCCAATGTGGACATCGAGAGCGTATTGGCGGCGCTACGACAGGCGGCCTCAGCATTTGATCGCCTTCTCACCGAAGCCGTGCGGGAAATCCGCTTGCATTGGTTTGCCGCCAAGGTATCAAGAGATCCAGAGAATGCAGCATGGATGACTCAGATGCGCAAAAGGGTATCCGAAGGCATTTCTGAAGAGGACTTGATCGGCCACGATGAGCTTGAGAAACGTAAACAAGCTATAAAGCGTGAGAGATAGGACTTGCCTGGCACTTGGAGGTTCTTCGGGCCCGAACTGAGTAGGGCCATCGACGAGTGGCGCACTACGTACGAACCTTCAGAAGAACAGGTCGCTGCGTTCTATGAGTGGGCCATGGCCCTGACCCACACAGGACCGACCGAAGGTTCCCTCCGAACTTCCGACCCTGATGAATACGTAATGTGGGTCAGTGGTGCCAATGTATTTGTGACCTTGCTCGCCGTCGAGCAAGACCTGACAGTTTTTGTTCGGCGGATCGATCCCTCGTAGGGTTCAGTGGACGAAGGAGTCCTAAGGCATCAAGCCCTGTGACCCAATCATCTAACTGAGCATCAGATGTTGTGATCTTCTGACCGAGTGAAGCCATCCGCCGAGAGCCATTGCCTGGCGGCGGCTCGGGAGCGATGCACGCGAAGGCTGTCCTCGCCGACGAGCACTCGGCTCTCGTTACGAGCGGCAACCTCGTGGGGCACGCCCTACAAGCGAACCTTGAGCTCGGTGTGCTCGTGCGGGGCGGGCCCCTGCCGCGACGCCTCACCCGCCACTTCCGTCAGCTCATAATGGATGGTGTGCTCGTGGAAGTTCCTTAGGGGCCTACGCGTGGTGGTGACCTGAGCCCGGAAGGGAGCTCCCGGAAGGCGGGACCGCCACGGATTGTGGCGAGGTACCGGTTTTCGGCCCCGTTCTGACATACCCGTTTCGTACGATCAGGTCGATGAAGCGCAGTTCACAGGATGTAGGCGATCTCGTGCTTGGGCTCGCGGCGCGGGGTATCGCGGTTCGCCCACGACGAATCGAGGGATGGTCCGTCCAGGGACTAGGCCCCCTGGCCGGAATCGCGCCAGCACAAAGGGTCGAGCACTTCGCTGTGCTGAGCCGATTGTCGGCTTCGGGGCGATCCGCTGACGTCGCGGCGATCCGCATGGCGGCGAGGGGTTTTGCGTGTCCCAGGGTCTCCGAGGCCATTCGTCGGGAGTTAGGGATCGACGACGCTGAGGCCGTCTCTGATCTGCCGAACGTGGACGTCTCCACTGCTCCGTCAGGAGATCCTGGCTTTGCGGAACTGGAGGAGGCGGCCTTCGAGTTGGAACGAGATCTCGAGCAAATGCCCGGGCCCTTCGCTCGTCTTTTCGGATCTCTCCAAGCGAACGCGGCCCGGCAAGCACGGGGGCTCGATGAAACGGGAGAGGCGGTTTTCCATTCGGGGCTCGTGAACCTGCTGTGCGCTTTGGTCGGCGACGGCATGTACGACCCACGTTTCTTTGTCGCCATCATGGGTGATGATCCCAAGTCTGTCGAGCCTCGATTAATGGAAGACCTGAACGGCCTCTGTGAGTCGTTCAGCTTGAAGGGAATGCTCGACGCTTACTTCTCCGTTCCGCCCGAACTGATTGCATGGACAGCGCCGCGGCTTCGGCCGATGGTGATGGCGATGGTGGGAGACGGCGACTCAGGGTCCACCCACGACGACGAACTTGACTGGCTGTCGGTGACGTACAGCCCTGTTGCCGTCTACTCGGCCCGCATTATCTGGACCTACGAACGGGCGAATGCAGCTCGCGCTGTTGCCTCCCTTGGTGCAGCGAGGTCGACTTGGGATGATTCAAGGGGCAGTGATCATGGCGCGAGGTGATCACCTCCGAGCCAGTCGAGCCGGGTACCACCACGACGGCATCGACCTCGGAAACGGTACGGTCGTACACTTCGCGGCTGATCCCGGCGGGAGCAAGGCGACGGCCGTCATCCGGCATTCGACATATGAAGACTTCGCCAGCGGGGGACAGGTTACAGTGCGGCCCTACGCTGGCGACTATGACCCCGAGGTGACCGTGGCGCGGGCAGTGTCACGTGTCGGGCAGTCCGGGTACGACCTGATGGTCAGCAACTGCGAGCACTTCGCTCGGTGCTGTGTCACTGGCGACCACCACAGTGAACAGGTCGTCGTCGGCGTGTCGGCAGCAGCCGCCCTTGGCCTGCCTTGGTTGGCTGGCACAGTTGGGCTGAGTTTCGTGGCTTCGTCCGGGGTCGCCGGGGTCAGTGGGGCAGGGGTGATGTCTGGGCTGGCGGCAGCAGGCACTGTCGTGGGTGGGGGCGTCTTGGCCGGTACAGCGGTGCTCGGGACAGTTCCGGCCCTCGTCGGGGCGGTTATTGTGCACCGGTTCAGCCTGGCTGACGACATCGATCTCCCCGACTGCGAACGCCGGGCCCGCACCGCAGGGCGGGTAGGTGCGATAGCAGGCGGCATCGGCGCCCTTGGCGTCTCGACCTGGGCGATCGGCGCGCTCGGCGTTCCCGGTGTGAGCGCGGCAGGCATCTCATCGGGCTTTGCAGCCCTTGGGAGCATTGTCGGAGGTGGGATGGCGAGCGGGGTCGGCTTCGCTATTGCGACCCCTATCATCGGTGTTGCAGCAGGCGCCTATCTGTTCTACCGGCTATGGCTATGGCTCGAACAGTGGCAGGCTCGGCAGGCATCCGCCGCTCGGTCTCGCCCAGCAGCGACGTGAGAGCACTTCGGTTGAAGCGCTCATGAGTTGCAGTCATGCGCGCAATCGAATCGACAGAAACCGCTAATGCGTGCTGTCTGTCTCCGTCCCTGGATCGTCGCCACCTTGGTCCTGCGAACGGGCAAGAAGTTCGAGGATGATCTGCTGGTAGTTGGTGGCCAGAGCCGCGAGTGGATCAGCCGGGTGGGTGTCACCCGTCTCCTTCGTGGGATCGCCCCCTTCGTCAGTGTCACCGGAAGCTCGAGTTGCTTCGGAGGTGAGATCCCACCACCGGAAGAGCCTCTCTAGGCGCTCGTCCGCACGTGAAGCCACAGTGAGCAAGGAGAGCTCGTCCGCCGTGAGTCGGTCACCGAACGTTTCGAACCAGGCCTTCTCGAGATCATCCGCGCGCGGGGTGGTGAGATCGACAAGGGCGGCGAGGATGTGGTGATGCAAGTAGTGGAGTTGCGTGAGAATGCTATAGCGATGCCATCGCGGATCATCGAGCTCGGGTAGATCTGCCAAGAGCCGCACCATCTGGGCCACTCCCGGCGGTGGCCAGCCTTTAGGCCATGCAGAACGGTGTTCCCACAGTTCGAGGATCGCGGCGCGCGCATTGGAAGCACGAACTTCGGCATCGGCGGCCCCGAGGCGGCTCGCCTCGTCAGCTTCGTGCAGGAGCGAGGCGATGTGGTGGGCAAGCCAGCGGGTGAGGGTGTCGTTGGTCCTCTCGTCGTCCAATTCGGCGAGGATCTTCTCGCCGAGAGCAATCACGGGATCAGCAGACGGTGACTCGTCCGTCGGCGTAGAGGACGTAGATGCGGCTTCGGGGGGGTTGGTACTCTCCACCGTGGTCGTCGCTTCGGTGTCGTCCAATCTGGACCTCCACGATCAAGGCGGTACCGGTCGCTCCGAGGTAGCTAAGCAAAATAGCGTGGTCCACCCGAGTGCGGACACCGGAAGACGTGACCACAGTCACTTCGTCGCCGCCAGATTCTCCCCACTGCTCCGCACGTGCGACAACCCTTCCATCTGACTGGCGGAGGATGAGCCCTGTCCGATCAGGGGCTGCTCCGGTGGTCCGCCTGAATCGGTCGCCGGGCATGGGGAGAACGGGGCGGATCTCGGCGGCATAGGGGTCGTGTTCATCCAGGCAGTCGCGCGAGTCGCGCGGGTTTGCGAGCCAGCCAAAGAGCGTGAATGGGGCATGATCGACCTCGAACTCATCTTCGCCTTCATCGGGAAGCTTCCAGTCTGTCGGATTGGTGGCCGCGGCCAGTGCTCGCTGTAGGTCGGCGGCATGCTCGGGACCCACTAGCGCGGACCATATGTAGGCGTGGCTGTAAGCACCGCGTCGATGCAGCCAGCCGTGACCGGCGACGAGGACCGGATCTGGAAGACGTCCGTCTATGAGGCCCATAACACGATCAAACTCTGCACTGTCCGGGGAAACCCAGACGTCGATGGGAGGCAACATGCCGAAGAGCTGAGGCTCTGCTGGGACCGCGCTGCGCAGATCGGCAAGCCATAAGCCAGGGGCGTTCGGTAGGTGTGGTTCCAGCCAGTACCTCCAGGGATCGTCCTCTGCGTCGTCATAGGCGGACACTCGGACCGGGAACCCTGCGTCGACGAGTTCCCCAGCGGCGCACATCATCGCGTGGTACTCGAGGTAAAGCCTGAGGTTCTCCTCCGGAGGAATCGACCCGTGGCGGTGGCTCATCCTTTGCCACGATCGTTGGTCGCGCAATTCGCGTCGGTCGGTCATCCAGTCGTCCCTGCCGAGGCCCCACTCGTCGATGATCCACCGTTCTGCACGTTCGGCCACAGCGTCCACAGGGAGATCGAAGACCCTTGCAAGTGGTGCGAACCAGTACGGGATGGTGTCCATCGAGTCGAAGTCGTACCTGAGGCTGTCGGAGACGTGGCAATCGTCGTGTCTGTGTTCCGCTCCGCGGTCGCGAAAACAGGAAGGAGGCTGGTTTGTGAGAAGGAGCTGGTCCGGTACAGGTCCGTGGGCAGTGGTGACGGCGAGTGCCGTAGATCGGGCGATCTCCCGAATCTGGGCGTGCGGGAGGTCGCGCGAAAGAGCGTGGCGTGTGATCGCATCGACGTGCGGGTGTAGGAGATCAGGCAGATCGCAGGCCACTCGGGCGAGTGCGGTGAGCAAGGCGGTGGCAGCGGATAGACGGTAGAAGTGCAGGGCGGGATCACGGAACGAGCCAGGGTCTGTCCGATCGAGACACTCCACGAGGGCCGCGGCCAAGTCCCTGGCCACTTGTTGGTCAGAGAAGGTGAGTAGATCCCGGATGCAATGTGATGCCCGCCAGCGGACGCTTCGGCGCGGGTGGCCGGAAACACACCATAGAAACAAAGGAAGAGGGTTGACCGCCCCGTCCGAACCTTCGACGTCGATCTCTCCAAACCGTTCGGTGAGAAGCGTCGTCAGGGCATTGGCAGCCTCCATCGGGCTACACAGGCGGCCCAGGACGGCAGCGATGTTCTGCCACCCGAACGGGGTGAGCCTCGACCGGGCTGCGGGTATGGCGGCGAGGACTGCGCGGCGGACGCCGTCATCGCTAGCGAAGGCGCGAAGCTGGTCGGTCAGTGCGTCGGTCTCCTGCCGCCACGCAAGATCTGTTAGTCGTCGCTCGAGCAGGGATGGAAGAGCGGCAGCTCCCCACGCGGCCACTTCGGGCCAGGGGTTCCACTGCGTTAGACATCGTGCTAGGACGTCGACTACGACGTCTGTTCCGATGTGACCGGGCAGATCGGCAACGGCTGCTAGTGCCGCGACGCGGTCATCAGGCTGGGTCGCAAGGACGACAGACGTACAGAACTCGCGGAGAGGGTCACCGTAGATACCCGCTGCCAACAACCTAGGAAAGTCCTCAGCTAGATCCAGCCAGCTCCGACGGTCCGGGTGATCGATGAGCTCTTGTATGTCGCTGGGAGCTTCAGCAGCGTGCCACTGTCCACTCCCGTGCGTTTCGTCGTGATCCAGAAGGACCACCGGCTCCAGAATCGGGCGAACCTGATCGTCGAGTCCGTGCTCGGTGGCCCAGTCAAGGAGCTTGTGGGCGAGGCGCGGCTGATCGCGCGCGGGGACATCGCTCCGCAACCACTCGGTGACGCGGCGTACCGCCACCCGCGCCGAAGCCGTTCCAGAAGCGCCTCGCGGTAGTCGGTCGATGCTGGCCGTCAGATACCGAAGGCGGGCACCATTTTGTTCGACCAGGTGGCCAAGGCTGAGGGCTTCGGCAGCGGACAAAGCGCCGCCATCCACGGCGCCGAGCACGACGCTCGGCGCTGTTGTACCGAGGTCGACCCGATCTTCGTCGTCCCAGCGGCTGACCGCCGCCAGGCCCACGTATGCGTCAATCCTTCCTACGGCTCGAGCGACCGCCGAATAGGGGACCACGCGAGTGTCGGTGACGTACGGAGATACTGCCTCGGTAGCCCGCACAAGGCCAACGGCGACTTTCGCGCGGTCGGCTTCGGCGATGGCCGCCCGCTCTGCGAGATCGGCATAAAGGGCCATCAGCCGCGCAGCATCGTCGTTGATGCCGGTTGCGGCGTCGACCGCTTCGTCGAACAGGTGCTTGCCGAGTGTCGGAGCCACGTCGCCGGCAAGTTCGGCTGCGCGCGCCAGCAAGTCGAGCCGGTCAGGAGCCGAGTACGTGTCTTCCCGGGCCTGGGCAGCCGCACGCACACAGAGATCTGCAGCGCGGTTCGGATCTGTGCCGCGACGTACGAGGCAGGCCGCCAGGTCGAGCCAAAGTTCAGGCGCGCCATCGCGAAGGAGTGTCGGGGCCGCGTCCGCGAGTTGGTCGATCACATCGACGGCTCCGCTGTCCACCGCGGCGTCGGCTGTCATCACTGCCCAGGCTCGATATGAGTTGTCAATGGTGAACCAGCGATGCCCAGCTTTCTCGAGCCGATTGGCGAGCGCGGTCACGACGAACTCGGTCACCTCGTTCCCATGGACGGCGCTTACGACAGCCCGAGCGGCGAGCAGAGCTGCCTCGAGCAAGGGCCCTATCGCCTCGGTCCACTGGCGGCGCTCATAGTCTCGGGTGTCGTCGCGTCGGGTGGTCAGGTCTCGAGCGTCCGTGTCGTCTTCGTTCCTCGGCCTAAGCGACGGCGGGAGAAGATCATCGACGGTGAGCGTGTTCTCGCCTAGGACAGCTGCGAGGGAGTGCACACGGAGTGCAGCGACGCCGTCGCCTGCACCCGTCGAGAACCCCCAAAGGTGTGATGGCAGAGGCCGCATCCAGTGTCGAGCCAGGGAAGCTGCCATTGTCCGGTCTCCGTGTCGGGCGGCGACCTCGATAAGCAAACCGTTCCACGGCTCTGCTGGGGCGCGGTCCGCGGCCAGCAGTGCGGCCACCACTTCATCGACCCAGCCGCGCTCTGGATCGGCTGCGGCGCCGGAGTAAGCCAGGAACGGCGCCTGCAAAGGGTGTGGGACTTCCTCCGCTATCAGCGCTTCTCTTACGGAGCCCGGTCCGGCTTCTGCCGCGACGCGGGAGGCCAGCTCCGCCGCGGCGGCCATGGCGAAGTTCGCAGGGCGCCATCTACGCAGTTCCGCCGCTGCAGCGCTGAATCCGTCGAGTCGATAGCGAGCCTCCGCGGCGCAGGCGACGTCGTCCACGTCGATGTCCCAGCCGATTGTCTCTTCCTCGGGGTCTGCCATCCATCGGTGCAACCAGGCGTCCGCATGTTCCAATTCGGAGTGGGTAGTCAACCGGTGGGCTGGATCCCGGGACAAAGCGGCAGCTAAGCGCATGTGAATGGGGGCAAGCCATGCGTTGTGGCTCTGGTGCAGTGCATGTGTCCGCAGCAGGTCGATGTCAGAGTAACGGACGACGAGATCGAAGTGGGAGTCGACGAGTGACGACAGCGTGTCCAACCTCGAGGCCGTGTCACAGCCTCGAACCGCGAGACGCACAGCTGCTGCAGCGTCGTCGGTTTCTGCTGCGGCGCGTGCAGCGAGGTCGAGCCTGCGGCCTTGAACTTGCGCGCGCCGGAACCCGTCTGGGATCGCTTGAGGCCAGTCCTCTTCGAGAACGAGTTGAAGGACCGCATCGAGCCGACCTGCTGCGAACAGGTGATCCGCCACATGCGCCGTGGCATCGGCATCATCTCGATATGTGGACAGGAACAGATCAGCAAGCCCCCCGTGTGCGGCGACCAAGTCCGACGGGTCGACTCGGCCGCGAACGTACGTCTCGAAGTCCTCGTCGCGGAACCGGATCTTCCCGTCGACCAAGGCGACACCGGGCGTGAGCCCATGAGCGAATGCGACCACCGCGTCCGAGTCGACGCCGAGCAAAGTTGCAAACGTCTCGATCCTGACCGGTCGGGCCAGAGCAAGCATGCACGCGAGCCAACTGCGACCACCTGTGTTCTCACCACTCACCTGCAGTGCTGAATCGATCAAGTCCTTGAACAACGGCTCGGGTGTCCGGTCACATGCTTCCAGAAGCGTCGGCATGTCCCAGCCTTGAGCCTCTCCTTGAGTCAGCGCGTAGTACTGGGCCCGTGGGTTGCCATCTGTCCGGTTGTGAAACTCGGTCACATTAACGTCCGATTCGTCGGGTCGATAGCGCCGTAAGTGAGCTCCAGACGTAGCGTGGTCAAAGGGCGTTACCTCCACGGAAGCGGCTCCCGGGACACCCAACGTGTCAACCCGATGGCTTCGAGCGCTGAGGACCACGGTGCAGCGTGCGGGCAGTCGCAGCCTGACCAGGTCTTTGAGGAATCCCCGATCGCCACGCTCTGCGGCGGCGATCGCTGCATTGTCTGCGGCGTCGACTCCGAGTACGAGCACGGCCTCGGGGTCAAGTGTTCGAACAGCGGCTTCAAGATTGCGGCCGAACCACCGCCACAGGTCCTCCTCCATCGCTGGCGGCTGGAGCAACAGCGAAGTCCCGCAGCGAATGGCCAGTTCGTTGAGCATCTGCATGACGAATCGCTGCGAGGTGTGGCGTTCTTCGCCCGCGTTGAGGTAGTCGCCTCCTCCATAGCAGTCGAACATGAGGACTACCGAGCCCGGAGGTAGGTGGTCACCGATCTGCCGAAGAGCTGTGGTCTTGCCTGCGCCTGCAGAACCATGAGCGACAACGATGGCAGCAGCGTTCGCAAGCGCCTCCGCCGCGATCGCTTCACTGCCGGGAGCGGGCAACGGATCATCAATCTGGGTCAACCGAGCGGGTGCAGGGTACAGATCGGCGGGATCTGCGACACCGAGCGTCGCCAAAACGTCGACTGCCCGAATACCGTCGCGTGTGCGCTCGGGTAGCGCTTCGGAGCGCACCAGCTCGAACAACCGACGAGCTGATTCACCGCCTCGACCGGGCAAGAAGTCCGACGCGCCGGTGGTGACACTTCGCGCAAGTGCTGCTCTGCCCAACGTCCCGGTCTGTGAGAGATCGAGGACCGTGATGAAGTCGCAGAACTCGTGGCTGCCGAGGCGACTTGCCACGGCGTCCGCGAGCGGTCGAACCACCGCTTCGTGCGCTTCGGAGAGCGCGCTGAGCATCGCCGCCTTCCCTTCACCGGTTCGGCGTGAGCGTGCCCAAGCCGCCGCGGCGTCGATGCTCTCGAGCAACAGGGGATCGCCTGGCTGGTTGCTGACGAGGGCGATGCGCACCTTGCCCACCAATTGCTCATAGGAGTGTGTTTCGATGAGCGCCTTGTAGACACCGGCGAGATCTCCGATGACAGAACGCGCGCTGATTGTCGTACCGTCCACCCGGCGCTTGTTCTGTCGCCGGCAGAGGCGGCTCACTGTCCACGGTGTGTCAGGGTGTCGAGTGCTGTGCTTCAGCTGGGACACGACGACACCGGTGGCGTCGTCAATGGTGTCTCCTCCGAAGTACTCGGCAACATCGACAGCCTGGTACTCCTCGTCAGGATCGTCGACTCGGGTTAGTCCCTCGACTGCGACCAAGGTGAGGTCGCCACCGGGCTCGAGGAGAGCCAACACACGAGTCGCTGCCCACCAGAAATGGAAGTCGTCTCCCGCGTTGGACTCCAGGGCTCCCACCGTCACGTCTCCTCCCTCCGTCCCGGCCGGCTCCCCATTGTGGCAGCCGCAGTCGGCGGGTCGCTCTTGTTGTCAAGGTGCTGCGAGGTGGCTCGAGAGGTCACAGAACCTCGTGCACGAGGAACGCGTCGTCGCTCTCGATGATCCCCAAATGATGTGCGCGCACAGTTTCTTCCAGGTCGCCGAGTTGCCTGGAGATGCCGGGGATGCTCATGCCCATTCCCCTCAGGGAGATTCCCTGTCGTTTCGAGTGCATCATGGACGCTGCCAAGGCCCGGGCATCGTGAGGGTGCCAGACGAGAGAGGTCGGTTTCTTGCGTAAACGCGGAGGCGTCCATCGGACCCTATGTACGGCTAACCGCTGGTCCAGCCCTTCACCTCCCAGCCGATCGTGACGCGACGGTCACCCACATCTTGTGGAGACAAGGTCTTGCCTCACGATGCCAGGCCATGGCACTACGTGAAAGGAGATCCGGAGTTCGAGGGCGTTCAGGGGCATCTCGCGACGACGGGGGGAATAGACCGCCTCGCTAGCGCGATTCCGTAGACGGACTCTATGTGAGGTTGCTTTGTCTTCTCGGAGTTTCGCCAAGGGCTTGAGCATCCGACATTTCGTCAGAAGGGCGCTTGTCAGAGGTGGTTGACGACGTCAACTGGTTGAGACCTTCTGATTTCCGACGAGGTTCTCAACCGGAGCACCGCGTGAGAACCATGCGAGACCACGAGACCACCCGTCGCTCTAGTCTCATAGCAGTGTCCCGTCGGCCTGGAGGTCTCTATGGCCCTCATTGAGCGTTTTGAACACCGACCCCTCGATGGCACCCGAATCCACGATGGCGTGTCCTGCGGGTACCGCTGGTTCGATATCGGACGTCGCAGGATCCTGCAGCTAGATACCTACGGATCAAACGAGCGAGCGATCCCTGGTAAAGCCAGCCAGTCGCTTCAGATCGACGAGGCTGCCGCCCGCCAACTCAAGCAGCTCATCGAGGATGCGTTTCCCGGGATATGACCTGATCAACAGTCAGACGCTCAAAGGCGGAGCCCGGGCTAGCAGCGAGCTAGACGCTCGAAACACCGTCAGACAGCTGTGAGTGTCTTTCACCGTGTAGCTCGGCTGCGTTAGCCGGCTCGCACTCTTGCTGGATCAGTAGGCCGGGTCTGCCACCGTCCCATGTAGAACACTTCTGGAGGTGGGTTCGGAGCCATTGGGTCTA
>Ga0116215_1001124_pt1 | contig 18489 bp, 19 predicted proteins | sample Sb_taG_7_FD_89698 | JGI IMG/M metagenome (GOLD analysis project Ga0116215, IMG submission 89698) | Peat soil microbial communities from Weissenstadt, Germany - Sb_50d_2_FS metaG | ecosystem: Environmental > Terrestrial > Soil > Wetlands > Peat | place: Germany: Weissenstadt | collected 2010-09-21
CGACGACGCGCCGGTCACCAGGACCGTCCGGCCCTTCGTCTGAGGATCCACTCTCGAACCTCCCCCGAGCGAGTCTGCGTGCTGTGCCGAGAGGCCCTGAATCGGGCCACCGACACGCTTTGGGGTGAGCGAGGGGTCTCGAACCCCCGACCTCCAGGACCACAACCTGGCGCTCTAACCAACTGAGCTACGCCCACCGAGGGGCATAAGTGTGGCACACCGGCCCGCGGTGGTCGGCACATACGGCGCACCCCGCTGGAGCGCACCAGCAGCCCGCGTACCCGCATGCGCACGCCCCTGAGCCGGGGCTATGTCAGGCTGTTGTGTCACGGCGTGCGCCGGCGTGCCCCCGTAGCTCAGCGGACAGAGCAGTGGACTTCTAATCCAATGGTCGCAGGTTCAAGTCCTGCCGGGGGCGCAAATTGCGGGGAGTGGTCCCGCCGGGTTGACGTCGCGATCGCGGGTACCGTGGGCCGAGCATGGACCACCAGGACGACGACTGGCGGCACAAGGCCAAGCACGCGCTCAAGCCACTGCGCGACCGCGTCGTGCACGGCCTGGGTGGCACGCTGCCCGAGAGGGGCATCACCTACGAGCAGCTCGTGCACCTGCTGTATCCGACCCTGCCCGACGAGCTGCGCCGCGACGTCGACGAGGCCGCGGTGGGGGACCTGACGCGGGTGTCGACGATCCGCAGGATGCTCGGGTCGATTGAGCACCAGGTGGCGCCGACCGCGTTCTCCGTGCAGCTCGGTGAGGAGGATGCCCTTCCGTGCAAGGTCGGTGACGTCGAGCTCCTCGCCGACGCCGCCGACGCCGCCGTGACCCCGGGTCTGCGCTCGGGTGAGTACGAGCCGCACCTCACCGCCGTCTTCGAGCGGTACTGCAGGCCCGGCATGACGGTGGTCGACGTCGGGGCCAACCTGGGCTACTACTCGCTGCTGGCCTCCCGGCTGGTCGGCGCCTCCGGAAGGGTCGTCGCGCTCGAGCCGAATTCGGAGAATTGCCGGCTCCTGCTGTCGTCGCTGCGGATGGGCGGCGTCACCAATGTCCAACTGATCCCCGTTGCCGCGGACACCGAGGCCGGGTGGGCGTACTACTCGACGCATGTCGGCTCGAACGGCGGCCTGATAGAGGACCAGGACCTCTTGAAGCACCCGGGCACGGTGGTCCCGACCCTCCGCCTCGACGACATCGTGGAGGGCCCCGTCGGGTTCTTGAAGATGGATGTCGAAGGCGCTGAAGGGCGGGTGGTCAAAGGCGCCACGCGGCTGATCGAACGGGACCGCCCGATCATCACCACGGAGCTCAAGGACGAGATGCTCCGTCGTGTGTCGGGGACCTCGGTGGCCGACTACCTCGGCTACTTCGAGCGTGTGGGGTACACACCTGCAGTCCTGGAGAAGACGAGCGGCGCGGAGAGGCCGTACTCGTCCGTCGCCGCATTGCTGGCCGACTGGGGGGACACGGACGAGTTGCGCGACGTCCTGCTCATGCCCTCGTCTCGCTGAAGCGGCTGCCCCTCTGGGCGCACACTTGCCGAGTGCGCATCCGCCTCGAGGCACGTGAGCTCCCCGGCATCTCCTGGAGCCCGGGCCCTGAGTATCCCGGCGGCCATCCCAACATCCACGGGGTGCAGCGCCGGAACAAGCCGGGCGAGCCCCTGTGGGTCGTCCGAGGCGACGCCGAGTCGGCCGTCCTCTACCGGGCCGCCACCTGATCGCGCGCCGAGCCGACGATGGCGTCGAGCAGCTCGTCGGCGCCGTCCGAGATCAGCAGAGCCTCCAGCCAGCGGGCCCGGATGAAGCCCTGCTCCACGGCGTGGCCCAGGAAGGTCAGGAGGTCGTCGAAGTAGCCGTCGACGTTGAGGATGCCGCAGCGCTTTTCGTGGATGCCCAGCTGAGCCCAGGTGACCGACTCCATGAACTCCTCGCAAGTGCCGAACCCGCCCGGCAACATGACGAAGGCGTCTGAGAGCTCCGACATGAGCGCCTTGCGCTCGTGCATCGTCGTGACGACGTGCAGGTCGTTCAACGACGAGTGGGCGATCTCGTGCCCGGCCAGGGACTCGGTGATCACGCCCGTCGCCCGACCGCCTGCGGCGAGGGCCGCGTCCGCCACCGCTCCCATGAGGCCGACCGAGGCGCCGCCGTAGACGAGCCCGACGCCTCGCTCGGCCAGCCCTGCGCCAAGCCGTCGGGCCGCCGCAGCGAACGCGGGGTTCGTACCCGGGCTCGATCCGCAGAAGACGCACACGTTGAGGGGCGCGTTCACGCGTCGATCCCTTGCGGAATGGAGGATGCCACCCGCGGAGCGGGCGCGGCGGGCCGCTGCCGGGGCCGGCGGCGCACCACCGTCTCGGCCGCATCGCTGTCGTGGATGGTCAGGGAGAAACCCGCGGCGACCAGTGCGAAGAGCGCCGCCGTGAAGAAGGCGAGGTGGTACGCGGTCATGTCGGGCGCGGTCGAGCCCCCGCTGGCCTGGGTCGATCCCACCCCGATCAGCACGGTGGAGAGGATCGCCACCCCGGTCGCGCTGCCGACCTGGCGCATGGTGTTGAAGAAGGTCGACGCCCGGCCCATCGACTCCGGCGTGATCATGGCGAACGAGGCGGCCTGGTTGGGGACCATGACCTGGGCCATCATCCACCCGAGCAGGAACATCAGGGCCCGGATGAACCACAGGTTCGTGGTCACGGTGATCTGGGTCAGCGCCAGCATGCACACCACGAGGCCGAGTAGCCCGCCGGTGATGTGACGGCGCGGGCCGATGCGGGGGTAGATGAGGCGGCTGGCGAACTGCGCCCCGATCATGACGCCGAACGCCTCGGGGAAGGTGGAGAGCCCCGACTGCAGAGCCGAGAGCCCCCGGGCGTCCTGGAAGTAGAGGGGGATGAGGTACAGCATCCCGAGGAACGCTGCCGCGGCGAGGAACATGACGACGTTGGTCGAGCGGAACAACCGTCCCGAAAGAAGGCGCAGGTCCACCATCGGCCGGGTCGTCCGTAGCTCGACCACGACGAAGATGCCCAGCAGGACGGCGCCGGTGACACAACTGGCGATGACATCTGTCGACGACCACGACTTGAGAGGCCCCTCGGAGACGCCGTACATGAGCAGGCCCAGCCCGGCACCGCCCAGGACGAACCCGGGAACGTCGAACCGACCGGCGTCGATGGTCCCGGTTCGCTCCAGGAACAGAGCACCGAAGATCACGGCGACGATGCCGATCGGCAGGTTGACGAAGAACACCCATCGCCAGGAGAAGTCGGTCACCAGGAAGCCACCGAGCACCGGGCCGATGGCCGGGGCGAGCGTCGTCCCCATGGTCATGATGCTGGCTGCCCGCACCCGCTCCGCCGGCGGAAAGACCCGGTACAGCATGGCCATGCCGACCGGGGCCATCATGCCGCCGCCCGCACCCTGCAGGACCCGGAAGACCACGAGCTCGGTCATGTTCTGTGCCAGCCCGCAGAGCACCGAGCCGAGCGTGAAGACGACGATGGCCAAGAGCAGCACCCGCTTGCCGCCGAAGCGGTCACCGAGCCATCCCGACGCGGGAATGAACACGGCCAGGCTGACGAGGTAGGCGATGACGACCCCGTCGACGGCCGTGGGCTCGATGTGGAAGTCACGACCGATGGTCGGGAGCGCGACGTTGACGATCGTGATGTCCATGATGTTCATGAACATGGCGGACACGAAGACGACGCCGACGACGATCTTCTGGTTGCGGAGTACGGCCACGTCGCTCTTCCTGTCCGGTGCTTCCTGGGGCCGACCAGCTGTCATGGCCCGCGGCAGGCAGGCATGGCTGTTCGGGTTCCGCTCGACCCTATGCGCTCGGCCGGCCGTTCCTGTCCACCGTGTGCTCCGGCCGGCGCGTGCGGGGCTGTTCGGGAGGTGCCCACGCGGGCGCGGCTCCACCACCTATCCTGACCGGCGGAATTCGGCGAGACAGGCCCTCGGAGCTGGGGAGGACGGTGGTCATGCTCACGCGCGTTCGCACCGGGCGCAGGTGCGGAACCCTGGCGCTGGCCTCGGCCGCCCTGGCCGTGGGCGTGCTCTGCGTGCCGGTGCCGGCGGTGGCGTCGGCACCAGGTGGCGGAGCAGCGGCACGGGCGCTCGGCGCGGCGTCGACCACGGTCTGGCTCTGCAAGCCCGGCCAGGCCAACGACCCGTGTGCGTACAGCCCGGCCACGACGACCGTGACCGCCCAGGGCACGACGAGCGTCTCCACCCCATCGCCGTCTGCGACCGCGCACGAATTCGACTGCTTCTACGTGTACCCCACCGTCTCGACCGAGCCGGGCCCAAACGCCAACCTCGCCGTCCAGCCGGCCGAGGTGGACGCAGCGGTCGCCCAGGTGTCGCAGTTCTCGCAGGTGTGCAACGTGTGGGCGCCCATGTACCGCCAGGCAACCGCGGCCGCGCTGGAGAGCGGGGCGGGATTCGGTCCCTCCGTCATCGCCACGGCCTACGACAGCCTGCTGTCCGCGTGGAAGGACTACCTCGCTCACGACAACGAGGGCAGGCCCATCGTCTTCATCGGGCACTCACAGGGTGCCGCCATGCTGATCAAGCTGCTGCACTCCCAGGTTGACACGTCGCCGAGCCTGCGCAAGCGGATGGTCTCCGCCATCATCCTCGGCGGCAACGTGCAGGTGCCGGTGGGCGGCGACGTCGGAGGGAGTTTCCAGAACATCCCCACCTGCCGGTCCGCGACGCAGACCGGTTGCGTCATCGCCTATTCCAGCTTCGGCTCGCCGCCGCCGCGCAATGCCGTGTTCGGCCGCCCGGGCCAGGGCGTCAGCCTGCAATCGGGGCAGACGACCAAGAAGGGCCAGCAGGTGGCATGCGTCAGCCCGGTGACGTTCTCGGCGCACGCGGGCGACCTGCAGCCGTTGTTCCCCCGTGTGACCTCCAAGGTGCGCCACGTCAAGGTGACGACGCCGTGGGTGTCGTTCCCAGGCCTCTACACGGCGCAGTGCGAGCAGGGCGGGGGCGCATCATGGCTGCAGGTCACCCAGACATCGGTGCCTGGTGACCCGCGTCCCATGGTCAGCATCTGGCCCCTGCTCGGCCCCGCCTGGGGGTACCACCTGGCAGACGTGAACCTGGCGCTCGGCAACCTCCTGGCCGACGTGGGTCACGAGGAGGCCGCCTACCACCGGTAGGTGCGCGTCCCCCGAGGCTGCGGCCCGGAGAAAGGCGCGAGCGGCGGTCCTAGACTCTGGCGATGGTCAAGGTCATCGCCGTCGCCAACCAGAAGGGCGGCGTGGCGAAGACGACGACGGTGCAGTCCCTCGGTGTGGCGCTGGCCCAGCAGGGACACCGGGTCCTCGTGGTGGACCTGGACCCCCAGGCGTGCCTGACCTTCTCGCTCGGCTTCGATCCCGACGAGCTCGACTCGTCACTGCACGACGTGCTGGTCCGCCGGTCCCGGCTGGCCGACGTCGTCAAGGCAGTCCCCGGCGTCCCGGGCCTGTACCTCGTGCCGGCGACCATCGACCTGGCCGGCGCCGAGGTCCACCTCTTGAGCCGCACGGGCCGCGAGCACGTCCTGGCCCGGGCGTTGGAACCGGTGCTGGACCGCTACGACGTGGTGCTGATCGACTGCCCACCGTCCCTAGGAGTCCTCACCATCAACGGCCTGACGGCCGCGGAGGCCGTCATCGTGCCGCTGCAGTGCGAGGCGCTCAGCCACCGCGGCGTCGGCCAGTTGCTCGAGACGATCGAGGACGTGCGCCAGTTCGCCAACGAGAAGCTGCGCGTGCTCGGGGTGATCCCCACCATGTTCGACAGCCGCACGACGCATTCCCGCAAGGTCCTGTCCGAGGTGGAAGCGCGCTACGGCCTCCCGATGTTCCTGCCACCAGTTCCGAAGTCGGTGCGATTCGCCGAGGCCCCGGGACTCGGCCAGTCGGTGCTGCAGCACGCCCCCATGTCCGCCGGAGCGATCGCGTACCGGACCCTCTCGACGTGCGTCTACGACGCCATGCAGAGTGCCTGACGTGGCCGGGTCGCGGAGCGAGAGGGCACCCGATCCGCTGGGCAAGCGTGCCCTGTTCTGGGTGCCGTCGGCGGAGTGGACGAGCCAGCCCGCCGGCAGTTCCTCCGGGACGAAGGTGGCCCTGCCCGTCGGCAAGCGTGCCCTGTACTCGGGCGCCCGTCCCGAGCCCGACAGCCTGGCCTCCACGTCGGGCAACCCGCTCGACGAGCGGGGCGTGTTCACGGTGGAGTGCCAGCGATGCCGCCAGACCTCGCACGTCGGTGTGCTGGACCTTCTGATCTTCCAGTTCCCCGTGGGTGTGTGGCTGCCCAGGCGGAAGTTCGACCGCCGGATGACTTGTCCCTCGTGCCGCAAGCGCGCCTGGTGCAGCGTCACCATCCGCCGGGCCTGAGCCGACTGCGTCGCTTTCGACCTAGACGGTGGGGGAGCCGCGCCCCTTCGGGTCGTCGCGCGACTCCTCGTCCGCGGATGGGGCGTCGGGCAGGCGGCGTGTCGTGGCCAGGGCCACCAGAGCCAGGAGCGCCAGCACGGCCAGCGCTGCGCGCAGGCCGTTGATGCGGCTCTTGACGTTCTCGTCCACGACCGCCTGCGCCGAAGCGGGCGGCACCCCGGCCTCCTGCAACACCGCGCTGAGGTCGGCGTCGCTCACGAAGGGGACCCCGGCCGACAGTTGCACCTGCGCCTGAGCCGACAGCTCCTTGGGGATGGCGGCGTTGCTCGCCACCGAGCCGAGGAACGTGGTGGTCAGGACGGAGATGAGCACGGAGCCGGCCAGGGCCGTGCCGATGGACGCGCCCAGATTCGTCACCGTGTTCTGAATCCCGCCGATCTCGCCGCTCTGCTCGTCCGGCACCGCCGACACCGTCACGGCGCCGAGCTGCGATGCCAGGCTCCCGATGCCGAGCCCCGCCAACAGCAGCGGCCACGTGACCACCTCGGGACCCGATCCCTGGTCGAGCGCGACCAGCAGCACGACGATGCCGAGGAGCAGCAGGCCGAACCCGATGCGCACGACGCGCCGAGGTGACGCCTGCGGGAACAGCCTGGGTACCCCGACCGCGGAGGCGAGCAAGGTGACCGACAGAGGGAGCAGGCGGACGCCCGTCGCCACGGCTGAGAGCCCAAGCGCCACCGAGAGGAACAGCGGCAGGACGAAGAACAGGCCGGCCTGGAGCAGGAACTGGAAGAAGAAGGACGTCAGGCCGGCCTGGAGCTTCGGCACGCGCAGTATGCGCGGGTCCACCAGGACGGGCCCGCCCCGCCGCAGCTGCCGGTTCTCCCAGACCACGAAGAGCGCGAGGACACCGGCACCCCCGAGGATGAGCCAGATCACCGGGGAGGCGCCGAGCCACTGGGGCGCGTCGGGCTTCGGTTGCACGAATCCCCACGTTCCGGAGCGGATGATGCCGAAGACGATCATGCCGAGGCCGGAAGCCGAGAGGAGAGTCCCCACGGGGTCGAGGCGCGTTCCCGGCACGGGCGGGGAGTCGGCCATGCGCCTGCTCAGGGCCAGGATACCCAACACGATTACGACCTCACCCACGAAGACCCAGCGCCAGCTGGCATAGGTGGTCAGCAGCCCGCCGAGGAGCGGCCCGACCGCCACCGCGATCGCGCCCGCCGACGCCACCAGGCCGTAGGCGCGCGGTCGCTCGGAACGGCCGAAGTTCGTCGCAACGAGTGCGACGACCGAGGGCATGATCAACACAGCCCCGAGCCCTTCGAGGACCGACCATCCCAGCAGGAGGATGGGCAGCGACCCCGCGATGGAGGTGATGGAGGAGCCCACTCCGTACACGACGCACCCGATCATGAAGGCGCGCTTGCGCCCGAGGATCTGGCCGACCTTGCCGCCGGTGATCATGAACGCGGCCATGACGAGGGTGTAGAGCGTGATGGCGAGCTGGATCCCGGTCACCGTCGTGCCCACGTCCTTCGCCACCGTTGCGATGGAGACGTTCATGACCGAGCTGTCCAGGGTCATGAGGAACTGGGCCGAGGCCAGCGTCAGGAGGACGATGCCGCCGGTCGTGCGCTGTCCCACCCCGGTGTCGGCCATCGCCGCATTCTTGCCCAGGGCGACTCGCCCACGTCAGTTCCGATTGGTCGGGATGCGGGGATTTGAACCCCGGACCTCCTGCTCCCAAAGCAGGCGCGCTGCCAAGCTGCGCTACATCCCGGAAAAACATCTTCTGAACTGGCTAGTTGAACATGAGCGTTACAACAAGCCCTTAGGATAACGCTCCTTCAGCAGATAACTTTCCCCCGCGAAGTTCCGGTGAAGCACCTCCGAAAGGCATTGTGTGGCGATTCTGACGACTCCAGTCACCGCTGAGAGCGTAGGTGACCTCTCGACGTTGATCGACAGTTGGCGGCGTTCGCTCAAGGCGGCGAACAAGACCGACAAGACCATCGCCACCTACATGGAGGCGGCGCGTCAGCTACTGGCCTTCTTGACTGAGCACGGTATGCCCAGCTTCGTCCTCAACATCCGACGAGAGCACGTTGAGGCGTTCGTAGAGCGGCTCGTCGAGACCAGGTCGGCGGCGACGGCCAACAACCGCTACAGGGCGCTCGTGGCCCTCTTCAAGTGGCTGGAGGAGGACGGCGAGATCCCCGTCTCACCGATGGCGCGGATGAAGCCACCGACCGTGCCCGAGGTCCCGGTGCCGGTCCTGGGGGTCGAGGAGGTCAAGCGACTCCTGTCGGCGTGCAAGGGCAAGGACTTCGACAACGTCCGAGACGAGGCGGTCCTGCGCCTCTTCATCGACACCGGCATGCGGCTGAGCGAGCTGAGCCAGATGACACTCGACAGCGTCGACCTCGATAATCGGGTGGCCTACGTGGTCGGCTAGGGTCGTCGACCGCGAGCGTGTCCCTTCGGGGCCAAGACCGCGAGCTTGCTTGATAAGTACCTCCGTGTGCGGGCCCGACAGCCCGGTGCGGCGCTCACCGACGCATTCTGGATCGGGACTCGCGGGGGGCTAACGACGGCCGGCATACGGGCCTTGATCGAACGCCGAGCCCGCCAGGCCGGTGTCGGTCACGTCCACGCCCATCTCTTTCGGCACCTGGCCGCTCACCACGCCAAGGCCGACGGCGTGAGCGACGACGACATGATGCGCTTGTTCGGGTGGAAGAGCCGGGAAATGTTGTCGCGCTACGCGGCGAGCACGGCCGACGAACGCGCCCGCACCGCGTATCACGCGCGCCCTTCTCTGGGTGATCGACTGTGAGCGAGACCACGCTGCCGTGGTACGTGTTCGACCCGCTCAACCAGCGGGCAATCGCTGCCGTGAACACACACGTCGGACGAGCCCTCGTTGAAGTGCGTTGCAATGCGCTCTACCGAAAAGGGACGTGCGGGAAACTGCTTGGCGCGGCGTGGAATACGAACTTCGGAACCGTTGTCTCGACTCTGGAGTTTGACCGCGACAGCGAGCGCGAGTGGTATCAGCGTCATTACAAGAGTGCCGCCATGCGTCACACTCTGTGGCGTGAGGGCGGATTCGTGACGGAGCGTCCGATACTCCTACGCGCTGATGGAACGTGGCACGAAGTCCCTGGCGAGCCCGATGCTCAGATCGTTCGGTGTCCACGACACGGCCGGTGGCGTCTGGACATTGAGGAGCTGAAGCAGTCCGTCGACGCAGCCTTGCGCGACCGCAAACACACTCGCTACCAGACGATCCCTCCGACCCCTTGACAGAGGGAGCGTTGAGCTAAGTAACCTCAGGGACCTAATCGGCTGGGCCTGCAACATTGGCCGTTCCGCCCGGTGGCAGGGGCAGACCTCCTGGGAGGATGCCTTGTCACGCCCACTCACGCCATCCGAACGCACGCTCCGTGCCCGCATGGCTGCCCACATGCTCCACTCGCGCTACGACTCCAAGGAGTTGACCAAGCCCGCTAGGGCTAAGTTCGAGCAGCGGTTCCTCGACGAGGTCGATCCAGAGCGCACCCTGACGGAAGCTGAGCGCAACCGTCGCGCCCAACACGCCCGCAGCGCGTACTTCACGAAGCTGGCCATGAAGTCGGCTCAGGCTCGCCGACGGAAGCAGTGATGTCCACCGATGACGAAGCCCCGGCAGGAACCGGGGCAACGTCGAAGAACCTTGGGCGGGCCTCTGACGATGACGATACCAGCCAGGAGTCCCTTGGCTCCGCGCACAAGACCTTTCGGGACTTTCTCGCGCAGGTGAAGTCCATGGGCACGTTGATGCCCGACGGGAAGTACCCGTCCGGGGTCATAGACGCCAGCGTCCTGCTGGCGCAGCAGTCCGACCGATTCATTGAAGGTGCCGCGACCAAGCTCCGCAAAGTTGGTGCGCACCCTGAAGAGGTCGAGAGTTGGAACAGGAGGGTCCGCCACCACCTGAGCGGGCGGGCGATACGGCTGTACACCGCGCGAGAGGTCATGGACATGCCTGACCCCAAGTACCTCATCGAGGGCCTCTTGGAACGCGAGAGCTTCGCCATGCTCTACGCGGAACCGGGACTGGGCAAGACTTTCGTTGCCCTCTCGTGGTGCTATGACATCGCGTTGGGCCAGCCATGGCTGGGGCTGGATGTAATCCAGGGACCCACGGTTTACGTGAGCGCCGAAGGGTTCGGCGGTATTGGTAAGCGACTTGAGGCCCTTACGGAAGACCATGAACGGGACGATCCACCCGAAGACTGTTACTTCATAGATCAGGCGGTCGATCTCATGGACATGGGGAGCGTGAACGAGGCGATTGCCGCGATTGAGGATCTAGGCATTCGGCCAGTCCTGGTCGTTCTCGACACCTGGGCGAGGTCCATCCTCGGAGCAGAGGAGAACTCAGCCAAAGACACTGGACAGGCCGTCGATGCCATCGACGATCTGAGGCGCAGGCTTCACACGGCCGTCTTGGTCGTCCACCACACCGGCAAGAACGGTGGGACTGATCGAGGCTCGGGGGCCCTGACGGGTGCGGTAGACACCAAGCTCAAGCTCGATTGGGTCAAGAAAGGCCGCGACGATCTTCTCTTGGAGGTGCAGAAGCAGAAGAACTTCGTGGCCGGGAACCCGATCACCCTCCGCCTTGAACGAGTGGCCGAATCGCTCGCGCCGAGGGCGTCTACGCCGGAAGTGACGTGGGACGACGCCGACGGCGAGGTGACCAAGAACAAGGACGCAGGGATGGCTCAGGCGATCTTGGAGGCCCTCAGGACGGCCTCCGAGGCCGGGAAGACCCCGATTACCCAAAACGCGCCCCTGGCGGACGTCACGGGCTGCTCCAATACGCGGAAGGGTGAGCTTCTGCGCGCCATGGTCGACGACCCCGGTTCGCCGGTCACGATGGAAAAGGCGGGAAAGAAGAACCTCTACACCCTGAAGGATGATTCTGATTCCATTCCTCCGACCCCGCTAAGGGGGTGTCGGAATGGGAATCGGGAATCGTTTCTCGGAACTATGGAAACGATTCTGGAATCATGGAATCGTTGGCTCCAGTGGCGACACGATGAGGTCGACGCGACCCTAAGAGTGTGGCAACGCGTGTCCGCAATGTTGTGGCGCGACAACCTCGCGCGTCGCGCGGGAAAGAGAGGATAGGTTGCGCGCGTAACCTTCCGAACCTGGCGTAGCCCGGCCGTTTGCCCTAGTCGGGAGGTTGGACATGCCCGCGCTACCTACCGCCAAAGGTTACGCGGGAGCCACGCTGTTGCTGGATTGAGGAGTCCAGAGGCACCCGACCCAATGGCTTGTTGGGTCCTCCGTTTTGGCTGTGGCCGACATACGCGCCAAGTCGCGCGACGCGCGCCGAAGCGAGCATCCACACCTGTCGCTCACCTTGCGCGCGCAGGGTAGCGCGACTGATGCTCAGGGGTGCGTTTGACCTGGTCAGGAGACCCGACGTCCCGGACCTCACCTACAGCGCGAGCCTGCGCGGGGACCACACGCTCGGACTGGATCGAGGAGTCCACGGATCAGCCGGCCCAATGGCTCGTTAGGTCGTCCGCCTCGGCTGTCGCCAGCTTGTCGCGGTTGCCGTCAGGCGCTCAAGGTGCGAGCTATGCAGCGCCGCGCGAGCCACTATGGACCCGTGGCTCGACCTCCAACCAGCGCGGCCCTGGCTGAAGCTGCGGAGGCTCTTCGCCGTCTCCTGGCCGCTATCGAAGCTGGGGAGATAGATGCCCACGGCCCGAGGGCAGTTGCCCTCAAGCGGCGGCTGGAGGGTGCAGTGGTGGCCTGGGAGGAAGCGTCGCGGCAAGGTGGCGATATGGGCGGGCCGCGCGAAGCCTCCTGACTCCGGTCGTCGAGCCACTCATAACTACCAACTAGAAGTCGGAGCCCTATCGTGAGTCCGATGAGCGACACATTTTCGGCCTGGCGGCAGGCCGATGAGCAATGGGCCGAGGAGAACGCCATGCTCGTCGAGATCGTCTTTCAACAGTTCTTGGAGAATGGTGAGTGGCCCGATGTGCGGTGGTTGCAGCGTTATCTGCATCAGGCGAGCATCCGAAGTGTGGACGTCGCCGCCGTTGCGAACGCCAAGCCAACCATTCCTGGTCAGCTCGTTGCGCCTCTAAACCAAACGATCACCCTCGGATGTCGCCACCTGCTTCGGCTACCCGTAGCAAGAGGCATGCTCGACCTCACAGTGCGGGCTACGCAGCTCGCCGTCCGAAAGTATTTGACCACCCGCCTCGATGTGGCTGACATGGTCGTTACGAGTGACGAACCGGAGATCGCTATGTTCATGCCACCAACGGTGGCTCGGTTTCAGGCGTTTGTGCGGCCGGACTACCCCAACGCGTTCGCGGGAGGTGGCTCCCGTCCACCAGACTTCTGGTCGGAGAACGTGCATCAGGAACTTGTGTGGAGGTTCGAGGGCATCTCCACACCCCAGGACTACGTTGATCGACAGCTCGACATCGTCAGGGGCTGGGCCGAGGAGCAAGACCGACGCCAGGGAATCACAGCGCCAACAGTAGGTCCCCGCCGGGCGTTTGTGGTTATGCCGTTCGGAGAGCCATGGTCCCATGTGTCGCACGCCTTCATCCTGAAGGCAGTCGCAGCGCAGGAAGGAGCACTCGAAGCGGTCAGGGCGGATCAGATTGACCAGACGGGTCGTATCACGCACCAGATCGAAGAGGCGTTGTACTCCTGCGATGTCGTGATAGCTGACATCACTGACAACAACGCCAACGTGGCATGGGAACTCGGCTTCGCATACGCGCATCAGAAACCCTGCGTCATAATCATGCAGAGGGGTCATGTCGCGCCCTTCGACATCTACGACCACCGACGAGTTGATTACTCAGCCACGCCCACCGCGGATGAGGATGAGCAACTCGCGGCCATTCTGCGAAATGCCATCGGCGGATGAAGGGATAGTGCTCCAACGGTCCCTTCATGAAGGGTGTAGCGCCGCTTCTGTACAGTAATCGGTCGTTTACTGTACACTGGGGATGTGACGTCACACCCCCGGAGGCCCAAACCGACCCCCGCCGTCGTCGGCTACGTCCGGGTCTCGACCGACGAGCAGGCGACCTCCGGGCTCGGTCTCGACGCCCAACGCGCCGCCATCGACGATGAGTGCAGCCGGCGCGGCTGGGAGCTGGTCGAGGTCTACGAGGACGCCGGAGCCAGTGGCAAGAGTCTCGCCGGTCGACCGGCTCTCCAAGGGGCCCTGGAGGCCGTCAGGAGCCACCGGGCTGGCGCGCTGGTCGTCGCCAAGCTGGACCGGCTCTCGCGGTCCCTGCTCGACTTCGCGGCCCTCATGGAGAACGCCCGGATTGAGGGCTGGGCGCTCGTGATCTTGGACCTCGGGGTCGACACCACCACGCCGTCGGGGGAGATGATCGCGAATGTCATGGCCACCTTCGCCCAGTTCGAGCGGCGAATGATCGGCCAGCGGACCAAGGACGCGCTCGCGGTCAAGAAGGGTCAGGGGGTCAAGTTGGGCCGGCCGCGGTCGGTGGGCGACGACGTGGTCAGGCGCATCCGCCGGGAGCGCCGGGCCGGCAAGTCGTTGCGCGCCATCGCTGAGCGGTTGAACGGCGACGAGGTAGCGACAGGCCACGGGGGAGCCAAGTGGTACGCGTCGACGGTCCGGGCGGTACTGGGGGAAACGGCCAGCGCGGTCGCGAGGTGAGCTGTGATGTCAGCCTGCGAAAGGGCGACCAGATTGGCCACTACCGCGACCGCCGCCTGCTTCGTCGAGGAACTTGACGTGGATCAGATTGCCTCGTTGCTGTCAGCCCTTGATGAACGGGCTGTTCGCACCTTGGGCCTTCGAGTCGAGGACGCATCGTGGCGTCCTGACGCCGCCGAGTGGCAGGCGTTGCGACAGAGAGTCATTGAAAGAGACGGCGAACGCTGTGGCGTCGCCGGTTGTGAGCGCATCGAAGAACTGCACCTGGACCACATCTGGCGTGGCTTTTTGCTCGCAGCGATTGGTTGGCCTCCCTCGGCCATCAACGACCCGACCAACCTGCAACTTCCTCTGTAAGTAGCATCACGGCAATAAGACGACGCATGAGGAACGACTCCTTGCAGTCGACGATGCGATGCCGGCCGATGGTCCGTAGCGCGTGAGTTGGAGCGAAGAGGCAATAACAGCGGAAGCCCCACACTGACCACTAAACCTGCTCGGTTTCGCTTTCCGTTTGCTTTTCGCTCGGTTGCTCACCTTCTGGCTGAAACTCCTCCGGGTGCTTATCGGCGTGGTCCTTCATCCCTGCCAATACCGCACCGCCAACAATGGCGATAAGGCCGAGAAACCATGAGATTGGGTCATGCGCTGGGTCCGAACCATTCGCGAGATCCCATCCGAGTTCTGCGAACCCGGCAAGGAGCCCGATGCCCACGACAAAAAAGCCGACGATCCACCATTTGTCGGACGAGTCCTCAGGACTCTCAGGATGGGGCCGGGTCACGATGGCCTTCAGGCGCACAGCGATTGCCACTACCAGCAGTGAGAGGGCCGTTCCGAATAGAAGAATCGCCAGGTTCCTCACCGCCGCACCCCAAGGATCATCATTGTGTTGCCTGCCCGACTAGCCAAGGACTCGCTGATCGTATCGACCGAAGTGCAGTTCGGAAAGCCGGCTGTCCTGGTGTCAGGGGGCGACTCCTTGGATTGCGTCAGGCCACTGTTTCGGAAGCCCGGACGACGTACTGCACGAACTCGACGTGGGGAGCCCAACGTTGGACATGGGCTCGAACCGCCTCGGAAAGTCGCCCTCGATGGGCGGGTGCCGGCACGATGAGGAAGTAGCGCGTGCTGCCCCGCCGAGCGATGACGGCACCCAGAGGGTCGACTCCGGTGCCGGCGGAGAGTTCGGCTAGACGTCGAGGGACTTGAGCCGCCACCCCGCCCGCGCTGCGATCAGCATGGTGATAGACGACCAGGCTCTGGCTACGCGCGGTGTAATCGGCCAGTTCGTCGAGGAAGGCGAACTTGGAGGCTGTGGGCCCCGAGCGCGATGCCCGAATCCCATTGTCAGGGTCGACGAAGACGAGGTCTGCCCCCGCCAGCTCCTCAAGGGCCTTCTGATGCCAGGCTCGGCGCACCGCTCTCCCAGTGCCGTCGACCAGTCTTGCCTGATAGGTAGCGGAGCCAGCGGGCAAGACCCCCGCGCTCTCCAGCGTGGCCACCGAGCGGTCGGTGGCCACTACATGAGCGAGTCGGCTCATCAAGTCTTCGTCGCACGCCCGAAGGGACGCGTGATGTGTCGTCCCTGGATCGAGATACCCAATGTGCTTGCCGTCAGCATTGTGGGACTCGTCCCCTGTCAGATACCAGTTCACTCCGAGGCGCAACGGAGGCTCACCGACGATGAGAGAACGCAAGAGTCCGAACTTCATGAAGTCACCCACGTCGCCGGCATAGCGGTCTTGCATGCCCGCAGGGTGGAACATGCCCCGCCGGACTGTCAATCGCCCTGCCCGCGGGTCCAGTTGTGTGCCCGAGGGCAAGGCCACCCCGCCGCAGTCAAGGTGATCGTGACGTTCCCCTCGACGTCCTCAAGCCTGGAGTCGAATCCGACGACGGGTTGAATGATGCAAGACGACACCGAGGTGATCAGCCAGTGGTTGGCGGGGGTCGACGAACTCGACGAGAGCCACGAGCACTTCCGCGCCCTGTGCCTGAGGCGAGTGAAGGTGTGCAGCTTGTTCGAGAGTCCGGTGCTCCGGGAGCGAGCCCTGGCCCGGACCGAGGCCGCTTTTCTCGACGCTCTCGGGGCTATTCGGGAAGTGATGCTCGAATCTGTGCCTCGACTCGACTCGTAGCCCCACCTGTTAGCGCAACCCCCCCTTTACTCACAGCCGGCCCACAGGTTATGTTGTCACTCCGTTGTTTTTGGCGTGAGCAGGGAGTCGGCCCATGCACAGCCCCCACAGTCCCAAGATCATCGGCCTCCGTGATGGCGGCTGGATCGTCGAGTGCCTCGCGTGCCGTAACGACCGTATGTCCGAGGTCCCAATCGGGATCGGGATGCCACTACCGGATCGGCTGACCGCGAAGCGACTTGCTGAGAACCACCTTGGGGGACAGGGGCCTCAGGTCGCGGGGGCGCAGGCGGCTGCCCGCAGCGTCTATCTGGGTCACCCAAGTACGCCGGCGGTCGCTGAGGCGCGCAGCAAGGCAGCGAGCAGCGAAGGCTCTGCGCGCCAGCAGACTGCGAGAGTACGCAGCCATCGCCAACGCAGCGAGCAACGCGTTCGGACCGCCTAAACGTCCCAGCCGCTCGGGCGGGCCGAACTTCGGAGCCTCTGCGTGACAGCTTCGAGCCGCTCGGCAGACGGGTTGGCAGATGTCGTAACCCACCGATACCGTTCGGACCATGGTGGTACATCAGGCAGGGCACCAGCCGCGGCTGTTGCGGCTCGGAGATGGCTGGTACGCCGTTCGTTGTGAGCAGTGCGAGGCGCGCCAGGGGGCGTCGGTGCCCATCGGGATCGGTATACCCATATCGAGTGGCTTCGAGGCCGAGTCGATCTACCGGAACCACGGCGGTCGAGCGGCCTAACGCCCATCGTGTTCTACGTTCTGGTCTTCAGCATCCTGGCTGTGGTTCTGGTCGTCGGCGGGATCGCGACCGCGCAGCGTCGCCGTCGTCAGAGGGGTAAAGAGTGGTGAATCCGGTGGCCGCTCCGCTGCGCCGTCGTGTCAGGGCGTCTGGGCAGCAATGACTCAGTTTGGCCTGTCCCCCGTGTGCGTCCTAGGCGCTGGATTCTCGAAGGCGATCTCGCCAGAGATGCCGACGATGGATGATCTCGGAAACAGGTGCCTTCCGTTTCTTGAAGCAGCGGGATACAAGGACCGCCTACCACCCAGATTCGCCGACGGATATTTTGAGCAATGGCTGTCCCGACTAGCGACTGACCAACCGGACTATTCGGCGGCGACCAATGCCGAGAACCGCGGATTGTTCGCTCGCGCTAGTGAAGCCATAGCGCGTGTGCTCGATGGCGCACAGCGGAGCGCGCTGCTATGGCCATGCCCTCCTTGGTCGCCCAAACTCGTGAGCTGGTTTCATCTTTTCGAGAGCACGGTCATCACGTTCAACTACGACAACCTCATCGAGTACGTCGTAATGACCGAAGTCCTCGAAGGATCTGACGGAACGGAGCGCAAACGCGTTCGCCCTGTGGACATCCTTGGCGAGTTGCCCCCTTATCCTCCACAGCCAGGCCGACTCGGTGGACCGCTTGTGAAGACATTTCAGCTCCTCAAACTCCACGGCTCGATTGACTGGCTATGGAGTCCGGGCGACGAGTCGGGTGCCACTCTCAACAGGCTCGATCTGACTGGTGAATGGGGACGTCCTGGGTTTCCCGATGCCGCGGAGATCGCGCGAAGACTCCCCGGTCGCGAGCCGTTCATCGTTCCCCCCACGGCAATCAAGTCGCCGTACTACACGAACCCCATCACGAGAGAGTTATGGAACCGCGCTGCGACGGCTCTGGACGCAACAATGGTCATCATCCTGATCGGCTATTCCATGCCCATCACCGACCTCGTGTTCACGGCGATGTTGCGCGAGAACGTGCATGCGGAGGTAACAGCCGTCGGTCGACAGCAGTTCATTGTCGTTGACCGCGATCCAGAGTCGGTCAGAAAGAACCTGTTCAAGCTGGGCTACGAGCCGGTCCATATCGCAGCAGAGTTCGGCGGCGACTCATGCGTGGCCGACTTTGTGTCCACCTGGACCGAAGACCCAATGAAGCTTCGCGAGCTACTCGAAAATACGTAGCGTCGAAGGCGTTGCGCGGTTCGTCACCAACTCTCGGATGACCAACACCAGGTCCCGGTAACGAGCTGAGTGACCCGGAATCCAGCCTGCCGGTCGCTTCGCTCCCATCCCGCACCCCCTCTCCCGACAGGGCTGCGCCTAATCACCTGCCCCTTCGGGTCCGGGCGATTCTGTCGGGACTGTGGATGCGAGCGTGCTTGCCCGCGCCGCACAACGCCGCCGACGTGAGCAGAATGGCGTTTCTTC
>Ga0116215_1001125_pt1 | contig 18488 bp, 17 predicted proteins | sample Sb_taG_7_FD_89698 | JGI IMG/M metagenome (GOLD analysis project Ga0116215, IMG submission 89698) | Peat soil microbial communities from Weissenstadt, Germany - Sb_50d_2_FS metaG | ecosystem: Environmental > Terrestrial > Soil > Wetlands > Peat | place: Germany: Weissenstadt | collected 2010-09-21
ATCCTGGTTGAGGGCCATGGTTTTGTGCACACGTTGCGGCCGGACGTCCCGGATGTTCCCGGCCTCGTCATCCGCCGCCATCCTCGCGAAGAGATTCTGGAAAAGCTGCGTTTTTTCGAGTGGCTGCGCGAGCAGATCGAATCGGGCCTGCGGGAAGGGCTGCCGCTGCGAGCAGTTGAAGTGAGTTGCTTCCCGTGGGGCCGCTCGTTTACGTGGGAGCAGTTCGCGAGCGACGAGATGGCGCGATTGCTGAGCGCGGGCCATTGGTCGCGCACCGAGTTGATCCGGAGCTTTGTGCGGCTTCCGCGCGATGAATCCGTTCTCCCGACCGTCTACGAGGCGCGGTTCTGGCGCGGCGGCAACAAGCCGGATTGATCGCCCTCAACCGCCGTAGTGAAGCGTGGGATACAACGCTCGCAGCGCAAACGCGAACAGGGGCCCGTAGAGCTTCCCGAAGAGTTGCCAGCACAGCAGCAGACCGATAAAGCTGAAACTGCGCACGCTCTGGCGTAGCCCTTCCAGGCGCCGTGCGCCGCCATCGGTGAGAAGGAGACCCAGAGCGCTGTAGCCATCGAGCGGCGGAATCGGCAGCAGATTGAAGGCGCCTAGCAACACGTTGAGCGAGAACAGCAGGCTGAGAAACTTGGCTGCGCCCTCGGCGAAACCCGGCGAGCTCGCTTCCACCACCCGTTGAAAGTTGGCGGATTCAGGAGCCTGGAAAGCGCCCATGGCGATACCGGCGTGAACCGCGATTCCCGCGATCAGCACGAGCGTGAAGTTGGCGGCTGGCCCCGCGAGTGACATCCAGGCGGCCCGGCGCGGATGTTTGAGCTGCCAAAGTGGATCGTACGGCGCGCTGGCCCAGCCCATCATCCATCCCCCGGTAGCATACGAAAGGATGGGCAGCAGCACCATGCCAAAAGGTTCGCGGCGAATGTGCGGTATCGGATTGAGCGAAACCTGCCCGCGATGAAACGCCGTCAGATCGCCGCCCAGTTTCGCCACCAGCGCGTGTGAGGCCTCGTGGGCCGTCGTCGAAAGCAGGAAAACTACATACCAGAGGACCCCGATGGCCACAAATTCCGTCGACATGCAGATCCGATCTTGACGTAGCCCACGCGAGGGAGTCAATCCCGTAAAATAAAAGGATTGATGCCGGCTTCCGCGCAGACCGAGGTGGCTCCGGGTCCGCTCACTCATCTCACCGAAGAAGAGCGGCTGTTCCAATCGACCGTGCGCCGCTTCGCGCGCGAGCAGATTGCGCCGCATGTGCGCGAGATGGACGAAGCCGGCGTGTTTCGCAAGGACATCATCCGCCAGTTCTTCGAACTCGGGTTGATGGGCATCGAAATTCCCGAGCAATACGGCGGGCAGGGCGGCACGTTCTTCCAGAGTGTGCTGGCGGTAGAGGAGCTGTCGGCGGTGGATCCCTCCGCCGGCGTGATCGTTGATGTGCAGAACACCATCGTCAACAACGCGATCCTGCGCTGGGGTAACGCCGAGCAGCAGCAGAAGTATCTGCCTCGGCTGGCCACCGATACCGTAGCTTCCTACGCGCTTTCCGAAGCCGGCTCGGGCTCTGATGCCTTTGCCCTGGCGACGCAGGCGCAAGATCACGGCGATCACTTTCTGCTCAATGGGCGCAAGCTCTGGATCACGAACGCCGCTGAGTCCGGCCTGTTTCTGCTGTTTGCCAACGCCAATCCCATTGCGGGTTATCGCGGCATCACGGCTTTTCTCGTGGAACGTGGCTTCAGTGGATTTCACGTCGGCAAGAAAGAAGACAAGCTCGGTCTCCGCGCCTCGTCCACCTGCGAGCTCATCTTAGACAACTGCCGCGTGCCGCGCGAAAACGTGATGGGCGAGGTGGGCAAGGGGTACAAGATTGCCATCGAGACGCTGAACGAGGGCCGTATTGCCATCGGCGCGCAGATGATCGGCCTGGCGCGTGGGGCGCTCGATCACGCCGTGGCTTACGCCAAGCAGCGTAAACAATTCGGCAAGACCATCGGCGAGTTTCAGGGCGTACAGTTTCAGTTGGCCCATATGGCGACGGAAGTTGAGGCGGCGCGCCTCCTGGTCTACAACGCTGCTCGTCTCCGCGATGCCAGCCTGCCCTTCGTCACAGAGGCTGCCATGGCCAAATATTTCAGCTCGGAGATTGCGGAAAAGGTGGCGTCGAAAGCCATCGAAATCTTCGGCGGCGTGGGCGTCACCAAGGATTATCCGGTGGAGAAGCTCTACCGGGATGCCAAAATCGGCCGCATCTACGAGGGGACCAGTAACATGCAGTTGGCGACTATCGCCAAGAAACTAATGGAGAAGTAAACACGTCTGAAGGTGAGAAGGCTATGTATTTTCGTGCGTTACCTTTGATGCTGGCGGTGTTGTCGGCCCCCATTTGGGCAGACGACGCTAAGAACGTCAACCCCGATGAGATTATCCAAAAGTTCGCCGCGAAGGAGGCGGAATTCGCGCATGCGCGGGAGAACTACACCTACCGTCAGACCGTGAAGGTCCAGACACTGACCGATTCAGGCGCCGTTGACGGCAAGTACGAAATCGTCGAGGACATTATCTTTTCGCCCGACGGGAAACGCACCGAAAAGGTGGTGCGAGCGCCGATGTCGACGCTCGAGCGAATCTCCATCTCCCCCGAAGATATGCAGGACCTTCGCGACGTTCAGCCGTTTGTGCTGACGACCAGCGAGATCCCCTCATACGACATTCACTATCTGGGACCGCAAAAGGCCGATGAGATCCCCTGCTACGTGTTTGCGGTGAAGCCCAAGAAGATGGAAAAGGGGCATCGCTATTTTGAAGGCCAGATCTGGGTGGACGACCGCGATTTCCAAATCGTCAAAACCTACGGCAAAGCGGTGGGGATACTGAAGAGGAACGAGGACCAGCAATTTCCCAAGTTTGAAACGCTGCGCGAGCAGGTTGACGGCAAGTACTGGTTTCCGGTTTACACCGATGCGGAGGACACGCTGCACTTCCGCCAAGGGCCAATCAAGATGCGCATGATCGTGAAGTACGAAGATTACAAGCAGTTCAAGAGCGACGTGAACATCCAGTTCGGCAACACGGTGGACGAGAGCGGCAAGGAGCAGAAAGGCCAGAAGCCCACGCAGAGTCCTGTTCCGCCGAAGTAATCGCGGAGATTTTTGCTACGATCGTGCCATGACGAAGATCACGGTCGTAAACAACGGCCCCATTCGTGTGGAAGGCGAATTCTCGATTGTCGATCCGGAGGGCCGGGAGTTCGGCCTGGCAGGTCGCACACTGATTTCTCTGTGCCGTTGCGGCCTCTCGGAGAATAAGCCGTTTTGCGACGGCGCCCATGGGCGCGCCGGATTTCAGCATCAGGTGATCGCGCGCGAATTGCCGCCGCCGAAACCAAAGGTGTAAGAGCACTCTGAAAAGGGCGCACAGGCTGCAATTCGGGGACTGGCTTCGAAAATTCCGGCGAAAGCAATCATGGAAACCGCTGCCCTCCGAGTCGGAATTTCGTTGCTTGTACCCGAATTGCCCTCAACGAACTCACTCCGAAATCTCGATCTTCGGTCCAGTGGGCGGCCCGATCTGCTGAATCCGATCGACCATCTTCTGTGCCAGTTCGCGGAAAACCGCTCCATGCGATTCATTCCCGAGCGCCACGGGACTCCCGGTGTCGCCGCCTTTGCGTACCGCGGGATCGAGAGGCAGCGCGCCCAGAAAATTCACTTGCATCTCACGGGCTGTCCGCTCGCCGCCGCCGGTGCTGAAGACATCGATGCGCTCGCTGCAGTGCGGGCAGATCAGGTAGCTCATGTTCTCGACAATGCCCAGGATCGGAACCTTCACCTGGTTAAACATGTGGACCGCTTTGCGCGCATCTTCGAGTGAAACATCGGAGGGCGTCGTCACCACCACGGCTCCCGTTACGGGCGCGGTCTGAATCAGTGTGAGCTGCACGTCGCCGGTTCCCGGCGGTAAATCGATCACCAGATATTCCAGATCGCCCCAATCTACGCCGCGCAAGAACTGCTGAATGACGCTGTGCAACATCGGCCCGCGCCAAACAAGCGGCTTGTCGCCCGGGCTGAGAAAGCCCATGGACATCAGCTTCACGCCAAACTGTTCCAGCGGCTGAATGCGCTCCCCGTACGCCATGGGCGTCTTATTAATGCCCATCATCAGAGGTACGTTGGGGCCGTACACATCCGCATCCATCAACCCGGTCCGATGCCCCAGCGCCGCAAGGGCCACGGCAAGGTTCACCGCGACTGTGGTCTTGCCTACGCCGCCTTTGCCGGATCCCACGGCGATTAGATTCTGAACTCCTGGAATCGGAAGCTTGGGAGGCTGGTTCGGCTGATTGGGACTCATCTCGTCCATATTAACTTAGGTAAGACAACGGGCGTTCCCTACCTGCCATCAGGCGATGTGCAGGTGCGCAGTTATAACAAGTTATCTCCTAAATTATTGATATTTACGCCGAAATTACCCGATGTTTTCGATGAATTATGTTAATCTGATTGCGGAGTTTCCGCGGTGATCCAACAGCTAGCTCACAATGGTGTAACGGAGAGGAGCGCCCCCGCCACGCGGCGCCCGTCGTTCTGGCCGTCGGTTCCCAACCGGCTTGCCGACCTGCGGATTCCGAAATCGGTCGTCGTCGATCTCATTCTGCGCCACCTCCACCTGGACGGTATGACCAGCCTTGAGGTCACGAGCCGCACGATTCGGGTCTCGATTCCGATTCTGGACCTGCTGTTCCGCGAGCTGCGCCAGCAGCATCTGGTCGAGGTCAAGGGCGCCGTGGGCGAAGACTACGCGTTCATTCTGACCAACGCCGGCCGCGATCTCGCCACTGAGCGTTTCCGCGTCTGCCGTTATGTCGGACCCGCGCCGGTCTCCATCCGCGATTATCACCTGGCCACCAAGGCGCAGGCCGCGAGCGTCGACATTGACCGCAACATTCTCCGCGATGCGCTGAGCGATCTGGTGCTTTCCGATCACATGCTCGACCAACTCGGCCCCGCCGTCGTTGCCCAGAGGTCGTTATTTCTTTACGGACCTTCCGGAAACGGTAAAACCAGCCTGGCCGAGCGCCTGCTGCGCATTTACCGCGATTCCATCCTCATTCCGCATGCCGTCGAAGTGGACGGCAAAATCATCGTGCTCTATGACCCGGTGGTGCACCAGCCCATCGATCGCGAAGACCCGGAGCTGGACCCGCGCTGGATGCCCTGCAAGCGCCCATTCATCATGGTGGGTGGCGAGTTGGTGGCCAGCATGCTCGAGCTGCATTACGACGAGGCCGGCGGCGTCTTCGCCGCGCCCATGCAGATGAAAGCCAATAACGGCATCTTCCTGATCGACGACTTCGGCCGCCAGGTGCTCTCTCCACGCGAGTTGCTGAACCGCTGGATCGTGCCTCTCGACCGGCGCGTCGATTACCTCACTCTGTCCTACGGCATCAAGTTTCAGATCCCGTTCGAGATGATGGTAGTCTTCTCCACCAACCTGAACCCCGACGATCTGGCCGACGCCACGTTCTTGCGCCGCATCCAGAACAAGGTCTTCGTCGAGCCCGTGGACGTGGGCACGTTCAACGAAATCTGGCGGCGCGTGGCCATCATCAAGAAGCTGCCCTACGATCCCGAAATTGTGGATTATGTGCGCAGCCTGGTGCTCTCCGACGGCCGTAGCGAATTGCGTGCGTGCTATCCGCTCGATCTCTGCAACATCATCATTTCGATTAGTGAATACGAAAAACGCCCGCCGCAGATGACTAAAGCTGATCTCCAGCGCGCCGTGAATCTCTACTTCACGCAGTCGTATCAGAAGAACACCATGGACCACGGCTGGTAGGCAGCCCGCCTCAGAAGTAGGTCAGCGCGTTCCTTTCTCAACTATCGACCGGAACTCTTGGTGATCGGTTCGGCGTCCGTCATGGGAACGCCCACTGTGGGTCCCATGATATCCTGGATAAGAACGTCACTCCTCTGAGGAAATCCGCACTTGAAAGTCGGCTTTGTAAGTTTGGGCTGTCCCAAGAATCTCGTGGACAGCGAAGTCATGATGGGGCAGCTCGCCGCGCATGGGCATGAGCTGACGCCGCATCCCGATCAAGCCGATGTCCTCGTCGTCAACACCTGCAGCTTCATTGATCCCGCTAAGAAAGAATCGGTCGACACCATTCTCGAGATGGCCGAGTACAAGAAAATCGGCCGCGCCAAGAAACTGATCGTCGCCGGGTGCCTGGTCGAGCGATACCGCGACCAGATCCAAAAGGAAATGCCGGAAGTTGACGCGGTGATCGGAACGAATGAGATCGAGCAGATCGTTCCGTTATGCGAAGGCGTGGAAGTAGCCGCCAATCCCTTCGAGCCGTATCTTTATCACGATCTCACGCCGCGCGTGCTGGCAACGCCGAAACACTACGCGTATATGAAAATCGCCGAGGGCTGCGACCATCCCTGCACCTTCTGCGTCATCCCGCAGTACCGCGGCAAGTTCCGCAGCCGCCGCTTCGAATCGGTCATTGCCGAAGCCACGCGGCTCTTTCAACAGGGCGTCCGCGAGGTCAATCTCATCGGCCAGGACACCACCTGTTACGGGGAAGATTTCGGACTCAAGGACGGCTTGGCTGCGCTCCTGGTGCGCCTCGCGCAAATCGAAACGCCCGCTGAAAAATGGATCCGCTTTCTCTACGCCTATCCCAATAAGGTCACGCAAAAGCTATTGGATACGATCGCGCAACACCAGGCGCTGGTCAAATACATCGACATGCCGCTCCAGCACTCCAGCGCGCGAGTCTTGAAGCGTATGAAGCGCGGCGCATCAGGCGACATCTTTCTGAAGTTGATCGAGCGCATCCGGCGCACCATTCCCGGCGTGGCCCTCCGCACCAGCATGATTGTTGGCTTTCCCGGCGAAACCACAAAGGATTTCGAAGAGCTCTGCAACTTCATCGAGGCCGCGCGTTTCGACCGCCTGGGCGTCTTCTCATATTCGGATGAGGACACCAGTGCCAGCTATCATCTGGATGGCAAAGTGGACGGCCGCACAATCCACAACCGCAAACGGCGCTTGATGGCGTTGCAACGCAAGATTGCCCGTGCGCGCAATCGCCAGCTAGTCGGCAGTGAAGTAACTGTGCTAGTCGAAGGCATCTCGAAAGAAACCGACCTCCTCTGGGAATCGCGCATGCCCACGCAAGCCCCCGAGATCGACGGCGTTACCCTGATCAACGATGTCGAGGGCGCCGAGCCCAAGCCAGGCCAGTTCCGCAAGCTGCGCATCACCGAAGCCCACGACTATGACGTGATCGGAACTCTGCTTCCTGGCCCAGCGGAATCGGCTCCCGCAACAACGCCCTTCCCGTTGCTGCAAATCCAGCCAAATCCCAACCCCCAAATCCCAAATCCCGCCTTATGATTTGCCCGATCTGCCGCAAAGAAGTGAAACGCGACAATCCCGAGTTCCCGTTCTGTAGCGAGCGCTGCCGCCTCATCGATCTGGGAAACTGGGCTTCAGGAAAATACGTGATCTCCACTCCATTGACCCAGTCCGAACCAACTCCGGGTACACCCGACGAAGATGAAGAGTAGGGCCGCACGCCTGATCGCTACGTGGTTCGGCTGCGGTTACTCACCGATTGCGCCGGGAACGGCTGGTTCTCTAGCCGCTTTGGCCATCGCCTGGCCCCTGGTGCGTTACGCCGGCTGGCAGCCTCTGTGGTTTCTGGCGCCCGTTCTGGTCCTGACCGGCCCCGCCATCTGGGCCGCCGGGGTCACCGCGCGGGAAAGCCAGCAAAAGGACCCGGGCTTCGTCGTTGTCGATGAGGTGCTCGGCCAATGGCTGGCGCTGGCCGGGGCGCATCACCTGAATCTTCAATCCTGGGTCGCCGCTTTCGTCCTGTTTCGACTGTTCGACATCTGGAAGCCTCCGCCCGTTCGCCAGTTGGAAGCTCTTCCCGGCGGCACAGGCATCGTAGCCGACGATCTGATGGCGGGCATCTATAGCGCTCTGCTTCTGGGCGCAGCGTCGCAGCTTCAAATTCTGTGATAACTCGCACAACGTGCGGGAGATTGGAGAAAATTTAGGAACGCAACCAAACGATTCAGAATTTGCGAATGTTATTTGGAAATCTATGACAATACTTAAAATGTCTGATATCAATGAGTTATCCGCAATTTGTAGTTTGGGCTAAAACGTGCTTATGCTTCCACGCGACTGTGCCGAAGTTGGCCGAGAGGAAGAACGTTCATTCGAACGATCACGGAGGGTCTAGAATGTCAAAAAGTTTGCTTTGCTTTGCCTTTGCGCTGTTACTGGTTGCAGCGAGTCCTGTATTTGCGTCGGGCGTGCAAGCCTGCGCAATACTGACTGGCGGTAGCTCCGGGGGAGAAGGTGTTTCCGGGACTTACACCACGAACCTCGGGGGACAAGCCAATGAGGGCTGCAACGTGCTAATCACGTTTAATTCCAATGGTTCCATTACGACGACCAATCCCAATACCGCCTCGTCTTACGACTCCGGCGGGGACGACAATGAGATTGGCATCGTCAACAATACGAGCCACAGCATTTCCACTGTGTTCCTCAACAACCCGACGTTTCCCATCTTTGCGTTCGACGGCGACGGTGTTTGCGGAGCGCCCGGATACACGTTTGATGCCTCGGGGCCAAATTGCACTGGCGGCTCGGGATATCTGCCATCTGGCGTCAGCACTTCGGGCGTAAATGGTGGTGCAACATCGGGTAATGTCAATTTTGCTGGCGGCATTGCCAGCGGCGGTGGTACCGGTTTCTTCAGCCTGGAAGGACCGGTTTCGACTAGCCTAACTGTAGGCACCGTTCCCGAACCGGGATCCCTGGTACTTCTGGGCACGGTTCTGCTCGGGTTTAGTGGCACATTGCGACGCCGGTTTTCTGGTAAGGCGTAGCGGACTGCAATCCATTTCGACCAAAAATGCCGCTCTTGCGAGCGGCATTTTTTTTTGCGCGGGGTGGCGCAAAACCTGCACGCAGTGTGGCGCCTTAGCTTCTGCAACCGTGAGTTCGGCTTCCCGTTGTAACTGCTGCGCCCTCTGTCCGGCATAATGGCCGCTTATTTTTCCTCCGAAGCGCACCGTTCTGGCATTCCGGATTCGGTGAAGCTCGCACCACTTGTCTTATTTGCTGCGGGGTGTTTCAATCTTTATTAACGATGGGTATCCGAAAAGAGACCAACGGCCGGCCCCAAATCGCGCAAGTTTCGCCCGTTGCGGCCATTGCGGGTGGGGAGTTTCAGATCCAGGGGCGCGGCTTCGCCAAGTCAGACCGGCCGCGGGTGACCATCGGGGAAGTCGCCGCGCCCGTCATCATCGGCTCCGATTCTTTCATGATTGTGCGTGTCCCCGAGGGCGTCTCCGAGGGCGAGCTCGTGGTTCAGAACGGCGAACAAGCCAGCCAGGCCTGGACCTGCGACATTGGGATTCAAATCGCCGAAGGGCTCCATCCGGTGGCCAACCCGGCAGTCGACACCTTTGGCAACGTCTACACCACATTCAGCGGGTCGCGGGGCCAAAAGGTCGCCGTTGCGGTTTACAAGATCGACCTCAACTACAACGTCAAGCCCTTCATCAACGACCTCATGAACGCTACCGCCATGGCGTTCGATACGCAAGGCCTGCTTTACGTCTCCAGCCGATTCGATGGCGTGGTGTACCAGGTGACGCCTAACGGCAGCATGTCGGTCTTCGTAGAGGGCATGGGGATCGCGACTGGTCTGGCATTCGACCAGGAGAACAATCTCTACGTCGGGGACCGCAGCGGCACCATCTTCAAGATCGCCCCCAACCGGCAGATCTTCGTCTTTGCCACGCTCGAGACCTCCATCGCGGCTTATCATCTCGCCTTCGGTCCGAACCAGTACTTGTACGTTTCGGGGCCAACGACATCCAGTTTCGATTCCGTGTACCGGATCTCGCACAAAGGCGAAGTTGAGGTTTTCTACCGCGGTCTGGGCCGCCCTCAGGGAATTGCGTTCGACGCCGAAGAGCGGCTTTACATCGCTGCCTCGCTCGGTGGCCGCAAAGGCGTTGTCCGCTTCGGCAAGGACCGCCAACCCGAGCTGTTCCTCTCCGGGCCAGGGATCGTGGGCCTGGCATTCACGCCTTCGCGATCGCTCGTCGTCGCGACCACCAACGCGCTTTACCGGGTGGATGCCGGCATTCAGGGCAGACTTCTCACCTAGGGGATGAACGCGGAGATCATCGCCGTCGGCTCCGAACTTCTCACGCCGCAGCGGCTCGACACCAATTCCCTTTTCCTGACGCAAGAGTTGAACGACCTGGGCGTCGAGGTCACCACCAAGTACGTCGTTGGAGACAATCGCGACCACGTGGCCGACGCGGTGCGCCGTGCCATGTCGCGCGCTGAGATCGTGATCCTCTCGGGCGGCCTCGGCCCCACCGAAGACGACGTGACGCGCGATGCTGTGGCGCTTGCCATCGACCGTAAGCTCGTCTTTCATCCGGAAATCGCGGACCAGATCGAGCAGCGGTTCCGCCAGGCGAACCGCAAAATGGCGGAAGTGAACCGCCGCCAGGCATTCGTCATCGAGGGCGCCGACATCCTGCCCAACGACCGCGGCACCGCGCCTGGACAGTGGATCGATGAGGCGGAAACCTGCATCATGCTGCTTCCCGGCCCACCCCACGAACTGAAGGCCATGTTCACACGCCAGTGCCTGCCGCGCCTCGAGCGCGTGGTCCCCAAGCAAGTGATCCGGACCCTGGTGTTCCGCGTCACCGGCATGCCTGAGTCGGATCTCGATCAGACCATCTCGCCGGTTTACAAAAAATACGAAAACCCCGTAACGACCATTCTGGCCGGCGATGGCGATCTCCAGGTTCACCTGCGCGCTCACGGCTCAAATGAATCCGACGTTCTGGCGCTGCTGGCCGAGGTCGCGGGACCGATCGAGCTTCTGCTCGGCGACCGCATCTACTCCCGCAACGGGGATTCGCTCGAAGCTGTAGTCGGCGATGCCTTGAAGAAACGCCACGCCTCGCTCGCCGTGGCCGAGAGCGTTACCGGCGGGCTTCTGGCGCAGCGCATCACTTCGGTTGCGGGCAGTTCGCACTATTTTCTGGGCGGCTTCCTGACCTACTCCAACAAAATGAAAACCGAGTTGCTTGGTGTCAGCGAAGAGACTCTCCAGCAGCACGGTGCGGTAAGTAAAGAGGCGGCCGAGGCGATGGCTCTGGGCGCGCGGCGCCGCACTGGATCCACTTTCGCCATATCCATCACTGGCGAGGCCGGCCCCGAACCGAGCGAGAACGTCCCGGTGGGTACCGTCTATATTGGACTGGCGGATGCCGGCGGCTGTCAGGTGGCCCATCGCGTGTTCCTCGGCGACCGCGCCCGCATCCGCGTGTTTGCCACTCAGATGGCGCTCGACATGCTCCGAAGAAAGTGCACGCTGGTTGCATGAGATTCGATTAGTTAACAAGAGTGCACTATGGCTCTAGCTTGAATTTCCGCGTATAATTGACCGCGAACGCGGTAAATGGTGCTAAATGCCATCTTATTTAATTACTCGAGTAAGCGCCGTTCTCGCCCTTGTCTTCGTGTCGCCTCTGGCCGCTGCGCCAGACCCCGATCGAGACTTCTCTGGCGTTTGGATTCTCGATGAGCATCAGAGCGATTTGCGCGCTCTTCCGGCCGCTCCGTCTGCGCTGTTGAACATCACCCAGCAAGAAGAAGTCATCCGTTGCATGGAGACCGCCCAGGATGGAACCTCCTCTGCTACGTGGGTCTACCGCACTGATGGCGACGCGGCCAAGTTCCAGATCGGGAGTTCCCGCATGAACGGCATGTCCAAGTGGGAAGGCTCCGCCCTGATCACCAACACCATCGTGAGCGGCTCGCAGAACTATACCGTGAACGACCGCTGGCGCCTGTCGCGCGATCACAATGTGCTGACCATCAAGCGCCAGATTCAGCGGGCGTCTGGAGAAACTGAAGCTACTCTCGTTTACCGCAACCGAAACGCCAAGCCGCCCGACGTGAATCAGCCCGCTGTGAACCAACCGGCCACGCCGACTGCCGACGATATCACCGTGCCCGCGGGAACGAAAATCCCCCTCGCTCTCATCAACAGCCTCAACACCAAGCGCAGCGCCGAAGGAGATCGCGTGTATCTCCAGACCTCATTCCCCATTATCATCGGCGGGCAAATCATCATTCCTAAAGGCAGCTATGTGGCGGGCACTGTAACCGAAGTGAAACGCCCCGGCAAGGTCAAAGGCAAAGGCGAGATTTATCTGAGATTCGATTCGCTCACTCTACCGAACGGTGTCACTCGTGACTTCCGCGCCCGCCTGGGCGGCTCCGACACCGGAGACTTCGATCGCGAGGAAGGCAAGATCCGCGGCGAAGGCGATAAGGCCGGTGATGCACGCCGCGTGGGCGAGACCACTGCCGCCGGCGCTGGCGTCGGAACCGTCGCCGGAGCCGCGGCCGGTCACGCCGGCATGGGAGCGGGTATCGGCGCTGCCGCCGGCGCCGCGGTCGGTCTTGCTTCCGTGCTGCTCTCCCGCGGCCCCGATCTCATCTTGCCCAAAGGCACCGCGTTCGAAATGGTGCTCGACCGGGGCTTGAAATATAAACCCAGCGAACTGGGGCAGTAGCGCCCAGTAGCTTTTTGACGTCCCGCCGCCCTAATTCTCGGCCGTGAACGTGACACTCACTGCGGTCCCGCCCTGCGATGGCGTGGCCGTGACCACTGCCTTGCGCTTGGTCGCAGTGTCTTCGCCCGACACGATACTCATTCCGGTCGCACCGTTCTGCTGCACAGACTGAGTGGTTACCGCGAGGCCTGCCTTCTTCAGTGCATCTTCGTAGTACCGCGTTACTTGCTCGATGGAGTCATTCGCAGTGAATGTGTAACTACCGGCTACCCCCTTTGGCGTTTGCGAAGAAAAGACTCCCTTCTGCGTCGCCCCGGGATAGGCAGGCACCCACTCCGGCGTCTTGCCGTCGGTCCCAAACTTCATTGTGCCTTCGCTCGACTTGATTTCGAACGATCCCTTATCGCCATTAGCTTGAGCGTTGAATTCCGCCTTCTTGCCGTTCTGCTCGAAGACGAATTTTCCTTTCGCCGCGTCCTTCAGATTTATGGTGAGCGTTTCGCCCGTCTTTTTGTTGCGCACGGTCATCGTGCCGCGGTCTTCGTCGGTCGACAGAACCTCGATGTCCGGATTGGCCGCCGCCATCAGACGGGCTGTCGCATAAGCCGGGTTGCGCTGGGCCGAACTGACAAACTGCCGTGCCTTGTAAGCGATCACGCCAAAAATCAGCGCGACGATGACGATCAATCCTCCGCAACCCGCCAGAACCCAGACCAGCGGGCTGGTCTTGGCAACCATCGCAGGAGCTACCGGAGGCGCCGGTGGGACCGGGCTGCCCGGTGCCGGACCAGGAACGTTTCCACTTCCCTGTGTAGCTGTGTTTGCCTTAGCTGGTGCGCCGCAACTTCCGCAGAACGGCCCCGTTACCTGCGCCCCGCAATTCGTACAGTATTCCATCTCACCCCTCCTACTGGACTTTCCCCGCTCCGTTCTTCCATCGGGGCGAAGCACGCCTCGCCCTGCGTTTTTCAACGCTAGTCAGGCGTAAGATTACGAAAAATGCCGTCAGTTCGCAAGTGAACTCTACATTTACCGCTTCAATTTGTGTTCAGGCGTTGATCTTGTAATAACTTTGGAATACACCCATATTCGGGTAGAAGGCGTTCGAGCGGTACAGTCCATGATCTGCCGGATGTGGCCGAGATCGTGGAATGCGAACTCGTGAAGTAACTGGCCGAAGGTGATCGTGCCTCTCAACTCTTCGTGCCGGCCTGTTCGTTCGATCAGCGATGCCGGTAATTCGTTCAGCCACTCGAGCGTCCTCGCGCGCAGCCCGGCGAAACTCTCCAGCTCCGCACGGTCGTCAAACTTCGCTGCCTCTCGAAACAATGCCAGTTGATCGTAGGCCGGAAGATGCGGATTGTCTTCGGCTGCCATGGCGCGGAACCGGCTGACGAAACCCTTCTCTTCAACGTCCGCCAAGTGAGCAAGCACCATGCTGATGGACCAGCGGTCGGGCCGTGGCTGCCATTCGAGATCGTCCGCCGTTGCGGCCGCGAGCAACTCCCGTAGAGTGCGCGGTGTTTGTGCCAGAATTTTCATTCCAGTGAAGGTACTCTCGACGGTGCCGGATGCCATTGTGCCCCCAGAATCCATATAATCACACGCATGAACTTCGCTCGCGTACTTTTCTATCTAGCCGCAGCCGCCACCATCGCCTCGGCACAGCCGCTTTCCGTCAAATGGGAGGAGCTGACCGCTGCCGACTTTGTGAAAGCCATCTATCAATCGCAGGGTACGTGCCTGCTGCCGTTCGGCATCGTCGAAAAGCACGGTCCGCAACTGCCGCTCGGCACGGACCTGATCAACGTCCGCTATGTGGCGCTGCATGGCGCCGCCCAGGAGTACGCCGTGGTGTATCCCGAATATTATTTCGGGCAGATCTTCGAAGCCAAGCACGAGCCCGGCACTATCGCCTACAGCGCCAAACTACAGCTCGAACTATTGCAAGAGACGACTGACGAAATGGCGCGCAACGGCTGCAGGAAAATTGTCATCGTGAACGGTCACGGCGGCAACAATAGTTTGCTGCCGTTCTTCGCGCAATCGCAGATGGCATCGCCGCACGACTACGTTGTCTACGTCTACCAGCACTCCAACTGGCCGGCGGGCCGACCGGCGTTGAAGTCAAAGACCGATGCCCATGCTGGCGAAAGCGAAACCTCGCACGTCATGGTTTCGCGGCCGGACCTGGTGCATCTCGATCGCGCCGCCACTGAAAATGGTTCCGATCAGAACCGCCAGGACCTGCCGCGCGGCGTCTATACAGGAATCTGGTGGTACGCCAAGTTCCCCGAACATTACGCCGGCGACGCCACTGGCGCCAACACCGCCCTCGGCGAATTCGACATGAAAGCCTGGGCCGACGACCTCGCCAACGTCATCCGTGCTGTAAAGGCCGATCAGGTCAGCCAGCGTCTGCAGAACGAGTTCTACGAAAAATCCAAGAAGCCCCTGGACACAAAACAGTAGCGCAGGGACACGCGCCTTTTAAGGGTACCTGCGGCAGTTACTCTTTGTTGCAGGAGCCCTGACTCGCGTCATAGCATTGTGAAAACCCGGCCGAGTTTTCTTTCGGGAGGTCAGAATGTTGGCTATCAGGCTCAAGAGCTTCGTGCCCCTTCTTCTTGCGCTGGCGAGCGTCGCCGCCATTCAAGTCGCGTGGGCTCAGAAATCCCGTAGCGAGTTTCACCCCGTGATTCCGAAGACTTGGGACGATGCCGCCATGGCCACGCTCGAGGTTCCCCTAGCAGACCCCGTGGGTTCGCCAAAACACGTGCCCGCCTCTTACTACTACAAGATCCCAGTGCGGCCAATCTACAAGCAGTATCCCGTCTACTCGCCCGGCCACGAGCCGCCCGGCTACATGGGCTGGCTCAAGCGGCAAGAGCCTGTGATTGTCTGGGACGACAATGGTCACAAGCCTCCGCTCAATACCGAAGAAGACTGGATCAAAGCTGGCGAGATCATATTTAACTCGTCGCCCACAACCGAAGCGGTTCTAACGGTTTCGCATGCAAGAAGTCCGGAATGGTGGGCCAAGGTAGGAGCCAAAGCCGCAAAGGATGGCACACTGCCCGGCTACGGTTACGTGATTTCAGAGAAAGGAAAGGTAGAAGTTGGCGACCTGGCTTGCGCCGCCTGCCACACACGCGTAATGCCTGACGGCACGGTGTTGAAGGGCGCCCAAGGAAACTTCCCGTTTGATCACAACGCGGCGGTCACCCTGCTATCCGCCGAGCCTGGCCAAGTTGCTAAGTTTGCCGGCCTGGTGGAGATGGACCTTTTCGGTGCACCCTGGCTGAAGCCCGATCCTCAGGCTCGGCTGCTCAAAATGCCGGTCGCCGAGATCGCTGCCACTCACGCGGTCATCCCGCCCGGCGTGCTGGCGCGTCACCGCTCCAGCCCTTTCTATCCGGTTCAGGTGCCGGACTTAATCGGTGTCAAGGACCTTCATTATCTCGATCGCACGGGACTTCAGCAGCACCACTCCATTGTCGATCTGATGCGCTACGCGGCACTGAACCAGGGGGGCGACGATCTTGCCAGCTTCGACGGATTCATTCCCGCTGACTTTCCGCACTTCAAGACGCTCGCTGATCCTGCCAGCGCCGGTTTCGTGTTTCACGGACGCTATAGCGATGAGCAGCTCTACGCCCTGGCGCTTTACGTCTACTCATTGAAGCCTCCGCCCAATCCAAACGGTTTTGATGCCGCGGCCAAACGTGGGCAGGAGATCTTCAATCATGAAGGGTGCGCCGGCTGCCATACTCCACCGCTCTACACCAATAACAAGTTGACGATTGCCGAAGGCTTCACTCCTCCACCGGATGCCGGGAAGAAGTACGACATCCTGCCGGTTTCGGTCGGCACCGATCCGAATCTCGCTCTCAAAACCCGACGCGGCACCGGCTATTACAAAGTGCCCTCACTCAGGGGCGTGTGGTACCGCGGCATGTTCGGACACAGCGGCTGGTGCGCCACGCTCGAAGACTGGTTCAACCGGCGCCGTGTGCAGGACGATTACGTTCCCACGGGCTTCATGCCATATGGCGCCAAGACGTACGCAGTGAAGGGCCATCCCTTTGGGCTTGATCTATCCGGCGACGACAAGAAAGCCCTGATCGCGTTTCTGAAGACGTTGTAGAAAGACCTCCCCACGGTGCCGCTTCAGAAGGTCAGGCGCAACGAAAACTGGATCTGCCTGGGCAATCCGGACGATCTCAAAGATACCTGAACACAATAGTGATACAATACCCGCCATTCGAATCCGTAGAGTTGGCGGAGCACGCACGTACGCGACGCGCATAACCTCAAACTGAGCTGCTCCGCATTGTTGGGGCTTGGAGGCCCAATACGAATATGAAAACCTCGCTTGCACATTTCCGCATGGGCGTTTTCTTCATGACTTTTGTCGCCTTGGCGACTTGCCTGATTTACGGCCAAGCCACCCAGGCCAACCTCAACGGAACGGTAACGGACACTAGTGGAGCGAGTGTTCCGAGGGCGCAAGTTGAGGTCGTCTCGCCCACCACTGGTTTCAAAAGACAGGTCGAAACCGGGGATGCCGGAGTTTACAGCATTACCGGCCTGCCAGTCGGGACATACGATCTCACGATCGCTCACGAAGGATTTAAGACCTTCGAGCAGAAGGGGATCGCGCTTCTCATTGGCCAGACCCGCACCGTAAACGCGCAACTCGAGGTGGGCGCGGCCATACAGAGAGTCGAGGTGCAGTCTACAGTTCAGGCGCTCGAAAACTCCAACGCCGAGCTCGGAAGCGTCGTCCAATCACAACAGGTGCAAGGCATCCCCGTTAACGGGCGGGACTGGGCCGTTCTTATGGCGCTCGCACCGGGCGCCATCAACTTGGGCGGTGGCGGGCAGAGGGACACGCGATTTGTCGGGCGAGCCATCGACGACAGCAACTACACCTTCGATGGACTCGATGCCACCGGTGTCCAGGAGCAGAGCCAGAAGGTGGGTGTGCGCTTGGCCATTTCACTGGAATCGATCGCGGAGTTCCGCGTGAGTTCCTCGGTCTATACCGCGGATAAGGGCGGGTCGGCCGGGGCGCAGATCAGCATCATATCGAAGGCGGGGACGAATATGTTTCACGGCGGGGTTTTCGAGTTCCTGCGCAACGACGTATTCGACGCACGCTCGCCGTTCGATGGCCCTAGCGTCCCGCCGTTCCGTTTGAACCAGTTCGGCGGCAGCCTGGGTGGGCCAATCAAGAAGAACCGCACTTTCTTCTTCCTCGATTACGAAGCACTCCGCCAGCGCCTGCACTCAACCATAATCGGGTTTGTGCCCAACGTCGCGTATCGGGACAGCGTGGCGGCGACCTCGCCCGTTCTCAAACCGTTTCTCGATTCCTGGCCCATTGGCCAGACGCACCTCGATTCCCTGACCGACGAATGGACTACGGTAGGGCTGGACTCGCGGCGCGAGGATAGCGGGACATTCCGCGTGGATCACAACTTCACCGATAGAACCTCCATTTTCGGCCGCATCGCCGTCGACGACGCCAACGTCAGCTCACCGTTGGACACCCTGGGTGGCCGCGACAACCCTCTCATACGCCCGTCCAATCTGGTTATCCAGTTGACCCACGTCTTCTCGCCGACGATTGTTAACGAGGTCAGAGGGGGATTCAACCGCTCCGCCTTGCACCACTACTTTGATGGAACATCTCCTCTCTCGACAGCCAACGGTGAGCCCGGCTATGTCGGGGTGAGCGTGTCCGGCTTCGATACCCCTAGTACAAACTCACTCGACACGGAGGTCGGCACCACGATTGACGGTTACGACGAT
>Ga0116215_1001132_pt1 | contig 18441 bp, 14 predicted proteins | sample Sb_taG_7_FD_89698 | JGI IMG/M metagenome (GOLD analysis project Ga0116215, IMG submission 89698) | Peat soil microbial communities from Weissenstadt, Germany - Sb_50d_2_FS metaG | ecosystem: Environmental > Terrestrial > Soil > Wetlands > Peat | place: Germany: Weissenstadt | collected 2010-09-21
GACCAGGTGGCGGCAGAGGGCGGCGGCGTCAAGGAGTTGGAGATTGGGGTCACTCGTGCCTTGCATCCCCAGATTGACTCACACTCGAGCAATCCTGAGGCGAATTGCTCAGCAGTCTCCTAGCCATCGTCCTCCAACCGAAGGCGGGGATCGAGGTCACTCGACTTGACTCCATGGGACGCTCACGATCATCTGGCGGAGAGCTGACAGGAAGTCCAGGTGCCTCCGACGTGAGCGCCGCGGGGTCGGACTGAGCGATTCCGGACACTCTCCGCAGCCTTGCGAGTGACATCGACTGAACGGCAGGCAGTTCGTCATCTCCGATGGCTGATGACGAGATGCGCAGCGCGGATGCGCCGCCTCGAAGACGCATAGCCGATTCGGCTAACTCTGTGTCTCACGACGCTCAGGGCTACGGCATCATCCCCATGCCGCTTGCAGCGCCGCCTGCACTTCCAGGCACAACGAGGCCGGGCACAGCGTGCGGGGCGAAAGCCACCATCACCGCTAGCGTCAGCAGGATGGCCGTCGTGCTCCACACAACGGGCCGCCTCCACGGAATCGTTTTCTCAGCTGTGATGAGCGCGGCGACAACCGCCATCCACACGATGCTCATCACCCCCAAAGCGAATAGTGCCGCCATGAGTGCCCAGCAGCACCCGACGCACCAAGCGGCGTGCCTCGATCCCATTTCGACCGCGCCAGCGTCCCCATCACGCCAGCTGCCGAGCAGGAATCCGAGAGGGCTCCGGCACTTCGACAGGCACACATTCTTCAACGGTGTCAGTTCGTAGACCGCCGCCGCTGCAAGGACTGCTGCGGCAAACCATCGCCCGCCCGCATTCCAGGCAAGCTGCGAGCCGAACCAATTCTTGCCGAGCTCGAAGAGTCCGTACGAGAGCAGTCCAACCGCGGCCCACACAACCAAGTACGCGGCGGCGAAGAGGAGCGGGCGCACTGGGCTGCGCAGACGCGTCATCCGCGCGTACAGCGCAACCGTCGGGGCGACCGACGGAAACATCATTGCGGCCATCATCACGACCCAGACGCCGATGAACCATCCGAGAGCACCCAGGTCGGTGCCCGGACCAGCGTCCATGCCCGCCATCTGATTGGCGGTGGCCCACCAAGCGAGCCCGGCGAGCAGCAGCAGCAGCGCGATGAGACCAAGCCGCGTCCGCACCGCCGCGAACGCCTCGGCCAGACCGTCCGGGTTCCGCCGGTCCTGGGCCGAAACGGACTCGCCCGTGTCTAGGCTGACCACGCGAACTGGGACGTGGAGAATCCCGCTTTGCCCTCGTACTCGATCCCGAACCCGCTGATCCTCGACCGAGTTGCCTTGGCCACATTCAGCTCTGTACCAGCGGGATGGAAGATCCCAGTGAGCTTCGCCGGTTGACCGGTCTCGACCCCGAAAGGCACGACATCCTCGATCTCGAAGTCGATGGCGTCACCGATCCGAATGGAGTGGCGGAGGCCGTCCTCGTGGACCTCGATGGGCGCGCGCTGGACGCCGAGGCTCTCTCCTACCAGCGGGCCTAGCGCGGCCATGGGGCCGCCGAGCGCCCCGGAGAAGACACCGCCTAGTTTCTCGGCTTGCTGGTCCGAAGCGGCCGCATCGATGAACACACCCATGCGCCAATTGCCGTCGGTCATCACCTTGGGGGTGTCGACGATGGCGGCCACCGTCAGCCCACCGACGTCGACACCCTCGACGTCTCCGTTGTGGACATTGAACACCAGGGTTACCTTGCAGCGATCGAGCGTCGCACCCAGCGCCAGTGACGCTGTGCACGGGCAGACCACGTTGCACGAGCACGTTTCAAAGTAGGAACCCGATACCTTCCACGCCACTGCCACATCCTCCCAGACCAGGCCCGGCGCATTTCCGACGGGAGCGCGTCCGCAAGCCTAGCGCGTTGCCGCGTGGCATTCAAGGGGGAATTGGCTTGTCAAGACCGGCGACGGGCGTCTGCCAGCTGCCGGCTGGGCAGCAGCCAGATGCCGCCCACTCTTCTGGTGTGTTAATTGCACGCTGGGGTGGCATGTGCCGCTCTGCTCAGAGGAGCGCGAGTGCCTGGGTAAGCATGCAGGGAGAGCAACCGAGAACATGACCGCCCCGTTGTTCTGCACGGAAAGTCAAACGAGGCCGGAAACGAGCTGCGCGACGAGATCACTCGCGGGTAGGACCCGGGTCACACTCCCGACGCCCATCCCTGCGTACTGGGCCATGGCATCGATCCGGCCTTCCACAGAGCGGCTCGGCGTGGCAGAACTGAAGCGTGGGATCGGCCGCCGAGCGCTCGGCGGACCGCCCTCGGCCACGACATCACCTTCAAAGGCCTCGGCTGCTGCCAGGGCGCTCTTCAGCACCCGGTGCGGCGCGTCTGGCCAGCCCCCGGCAAAGGCTGTTGTCAGCACGGTGTCGTCACCCGATTGGGCAACCAGCAGCGCCTCAATATACGTGGGATGGCCCAGAGACTCGTGAGTCGCAACAAAAGCGGTGCCGACGCGGACCGCCGCAGCACCGGCGGCTACTGCCGCCGCGACAGTGTCCGCCGTGGCGATTCCGCCTGCTGTGACGACCGGTATGGCGACGCGTGCGCAGACTTGGCGGAGCAGCTCGGCGCGAGGCTGCGTCCCACGCACATGCCCACCGGCCTCCACGCCCTGGGCGACCACGAAGTCGCAACCGGCGTCCTGCGCCGCGAGCGCTTCATCGAGCGAGCCCACCTGCCAGGCGACGAGCGCGTCTCCGGCCGACCGCGCCCGTGCCACGAGCGCGGGGTCGGGGGTGGTCCAGAACACCTCGACGACGCGAAGTCGGGCCGCCGCGCTCTCAAAGGCTCCAAGATCCTCCTGGACCGCGTGTCCGAAGAATCCCATGCCGATCGCCCCGCCGGCGGCGATGGCCAACGCGTTCGTCATACGCTCCTCGGCCGGCTCGAGGGCGAATTCGCACAGCATGCCGAGCGCACCGGCGCTCGCCACTGCGCCAGCAAGCTCTGGCCCCGAGACCCCGCCCATCGGCGCTTGCTGCAGCGGGTGCACGCATCCAACGAGCCGCGTGAAGGCGGTCTGCATATGGATCCTCCGATGCTGGTTCCACGCACCAGCGGGGCCTGCTCCGCTTGAAACAGCGAGGACCAAATCAGTCAAGCTGGGGGCGCGGTCGCTTCGCTAACACTGCCCGGAAGTGAGCCGACACTCGGCTGGCCTGAGAGGGAGGACACGAGCCAGCGCGCGACCGCCCGGAAGCGCTCGGGGTCGTGGTACGAGCGCGCCACCAGCATGGCGCCCTCCAGGGTGCTGAGCACCGTCTGCGCCTGGTCGTGGGATGAGGTGTCATCACGCAGCGCTCCGCTGGCCTTGCCCTCGTCGAGGACCTTTTCGAGCCATGTCTCGCTGGCGTCGAAGAAGCGCACGACGGCGTCCCGCATCTTGCCGGGAAGCGTCTCCAGATCCGCCGCCAGCATGCCACACAGGCACATCCGATGGTTGTCCAGGACATCCGCGTACAGGGTCGCGTAGCGTCTCAGCCTGGTCCCAGGGTCCCCGCCGGCGGCATCGATCGCCTCCAGTGCCGCCGCAAAGCGGGCGTGATAGCGGACGATAAGGGTCTCACCGAGCTCGGCCTTGCTGGCGAAGTGGTAGTGGAGGCTGGGCTTGGTGATGCCCAGCTCGGCGGCCACGTCCGCGTAGCTGAAGCCGTTGTACCCACGCGTCTGGACGAGCCGCTCGGCGACGTCAAGGATGCGTTCGGCGGTGCCGGCGGCCGGTGCCGCGGTCATCCCCCAGTGGAGGCGTTCCTTCTCCAGAACGGTGTCTCCTTGCCCCTTGACTATCGACCTACTACTAGGTCAGAGTGTACCACTCACCCCTCCAGGAGGCAAGGACATGGCCACTGCTGCCCAGGCCGCCGAACACAAGACCTTCACCTCGCCCGAGGAGGTGCGCCCCTTCCCCAACGGCCGCGCCGAGATCGTGACGCTGGGTGGATCCGCCATCGGACGGCTGGTGCTCCAGCCGGGCTGGCGCTGGTCGAACGACGTGAAGCCGATCGCCGAGACCGACCTCTGCGAGGCTCCTCACTTCCAGTACCACGTCAGCGGCCGGCTCGGGATCCGGATGGAAGACGGGACCGAGTTCATCGCCGAGGCGGGCGATCTCACCTCGCTCCCCAGCGGCCACGACGCCTGGGTCATCGGCGACGAGCCAGTGATAGTTGTCGATTTCTACGGCGCCAGCAACTACGCGAAGGGCTGACGTCCCCCCGTTCCATGGCTCTCGCGAGAACGTTGCAGGGCGATCGCTTGCCGTTCAAGTGAGCGCGGAATTCTGATCGAGATGGTCGCGAAGGGCGGATCGGTAAGCTTCACGCACCCGCTGGACGCGCCGACGGCGTGCGCTGACTGGGATGACGCGCTTGCCGCAGCCGCGCGGGAGAGAGAGCCGCCGTTGCTCGGTAGTGGACCCGATCGCGGCGACTCTCACCGAGGGGCTTCCAAGCCTGCGCTGTCGACCCTTTCGAGAGAATGAAGATGGTCGCGACCTGTTGCTACCGGCCGGATCGTGCGCCACGGACGAGCCCCGGAGGTAAGGACGGCTACCTGCGAGCGCCCTGCGTCACTGGACCGCTGACTTGCCCGGCTCGGATCTCACACCGGGTCGGGAAGTACGGACGGCCCGCCTGGTGGGACCAGCCGGTAGCCCGCTCCTCGCACCGCATGGAGCAGCGGACTCAGCTCCGGTGCGTTGATCTTCCGTCGCAAGTATCCGACGTAGACGTCAACGACGTTGCTCCCAGGCTCGAAGTCGTACTCCCACACGTGGTTGAGGATCTGCGTGCGTGAAAGCACCTGGTGCGGATGTCGCATCAGGTATTCGAGTAATGCCCACTCGCGCGGTGCGAGGTCGATTCGCCTGCCCGCACGCCAAGCCACCTTGGTGAGCAGGTCGAGCCGGAGATCTTCGACTACCAGTTGATTTGACGTCTGCTGGTCGGCGGACCGGAGAGCGGCCCGAATGCGCGCGAGGAGCTCATCGAAGTCAAATGGTTTCGTCACATAATCGGTCGCCCCGGCGTCAAGGCCCCAGACCTTGTCCTTCACGTCGTCTCTGGCTGTGACGATCACCACCGGGAGGTCCGGCCGGCGGAAGCGCAGCATGCGCAGCACCGACCGTCCGTCGACGCCGGGGAGCCCAAGGTCGAGGAGCACCAAGTCGATGTCCGCCTCACTGGCCTCGAGGGCGGCGACCGCCTCATCTCCGTCACGCGCGATCAGCGTCGCATACCCCTCGGCTCGGAGCCCCTTGGAGAGGAACGCCACGATACGTGCGTCGTCTTCGACGACGAGGATATTCACCGCGCACCCTCGTGTCGATTTGACGGCGAGACTGAGTCGATGGACGACGCGGGCAGCACGATGCGTACGGTACATCCCGAGCCAGGTGCGCTCTGCAGGTCGGCATGGCCACCGTGCGCCTCGGCGATGGCTCGTACTATCGTGAGCCCCAGGCCGGCGCCATGGTTCTGACCTGTGTGGACGAAACGTTGAAACACGGCCTCCTGATGCTCGACAGGAATGCCCGTGCCGGTGTCGGCGACTGCAAAGACAAGCGCGCCGTCGCATGACGCGCGGAGCGTGATCGAGTCGTCGGGACCGGTGGCGCGGACAGCGTTGTCGACGAGATTGAGGAGCGCCCCTCGGACCTTGTCGAGGTCGACGGTGACGACGGCGTCAGGCACCGCTTCGAGCGCCCAGTGACGTGGAGCGAGCCCCTGCACCGAAGTGAATATGTCGGCCATGAACGAGCGCAGATCGACGCGTGCCGTGTCGAGGAAGCCGGGTTCTTCGGACTGCCCCAGGAGGAGGAGCTGGTTGACGAGCGCGTTGGTGTGGTCGATCTCGCTGATGACGAGAGCAAGCGTGTCGGCGGCTTCCTCGGGATCCCTGAGACCACCGCGTCGCAAGACATCGAGATGGCCCCGCATCACCGTCAGCGGTGTGCGCAACTGGTGGGAGACGTCGGAAAGAAGACGCCGCTGTGAGACGAAGGCAGTCTCGACGCGCTCGAGCATCACGTCGAATGTCTGCGCCAGCCGGCCGAGCTCATCGTCGGGACCGCGATAGTCTAGGCGCCGGCTCAAGTCGTCGCGGTTGATCGTCGCGGCCGTCTCGGTCAGTTGGGCGAGTGTCCGGCGGACGCGACGCAGGAGCAGGTATCCGGCCACCACCGCGATGAGGAGTGCGCTCCCCGCCTCCCCCGCAACCAACGGCAGGATGGCCACCACTTGATCCTGGACGACGCCGAGGTCGATCCCCGCGACGAGCACCCCGACGGCATGGCCGCCGGCGAGGATAGGGCTCGCGACGACGCGGTACGTCGTGCCGTTGGCGACCACGTCCGTGATCGTCGGACCCGCCGGCGGGCTCGCCACCCAGCCCCGGACCGGAGGCGCCATCGCCAAGGAGCTGGCAGATGGTGCGGCGCCGACCTCGCGTCCGCCAAGGCCGATGATGAGCGCCGTCCCATTAGAGCGTGAGTAGGTGGCGAGATACGCAGCGCTGAAGGCGAGCAGGTTCTGGCCGGCGGGTCGGTGGATCGCTGCTTGCTGATACTCGGGCAGCTCCTCCGTGAGGGTGGCCTGAGCTTCGGCGACCTGATGGCGCGAGAGAGCCACATACGTGAGCAGCAGGACGAGACCAATCGTCACGGTGAGAAGGACGGCATGCGTGAGCAGCAGGCGCGTCGTCAGGCCGAGCTTGCGTAAGGCTCGAGGCCTGACGCGGTTGCCGGCATAGGCTCGCCAGCGGCCGATCCGCATGTCAGCAGCAGCTCAGCGGTGATCGTCGGGCGTCTTCCCAGTCTGGGGCCATCATGTAATCCGCAGGCTGCACCCTCAGCGTGAGCGCCGGATGTGGCTCCGGTGAGAGAACCCTGAGAGAGCGCTTGATGAGAGAACTGTCAGCCCGGTCTCATGGTGGGTTCACGATGTGCATGCACGGTTGGCGCAACCCATCAACCAGTGTCCAAGGAGGACCAGAGACCATGTTCAAGCGCCGACTCGCCACCGTCGTCCTGTCCGCCGCGATCGGGGGGTCCGCCCTCCTCGCCGTCGTCCCAACACGAGCAGCGTCCGGGGTCATCCCCAACGGACACTGCAGTGGAACCAGCCTGTACTCGCTCCAGGTCCAGAAGGAGGACACGGGCCAGATCAGCGTCGACTGGGGTGTCGACATGGCCCGCCATACTGCCGGTGTTGCCTGGCATGTCACCGTGGCCGACAACGGTCGTGTGTTCATCAATACGACCGTGAAGACCATCGCCGACGGGTCCTTCAGCGTCACCGGGCTTCTCCCGCCGCAGGCGACGAACAAGGTCACGACTTGGGCGAGCAACCCCTTGACCCGAGAGACCTGCTCGGTCAGCACAGCTTCTGTGGCGGCCGCGGTGCCGCCGGCGCCTGCAACCGGACACGCGGTGCCGGCGAAGACTGCAACTCCGGCGACCGCGGCGCCGTCCACGACGCCATCACACTCGCGGACGCCTGCCCGTGAAGTGCGCGCCGTGGCAAGCAGTAATGGCTCGCGGGCGCTCCCGATCGCAGTCGGCATCATCGTCCTGGTCGCGGTCATTGGCGGAGCGTCATACCTCGCGATTCGGTCGAGCAGGCGCCGAGCGGCCTGACCGATATCACGGACTGACAGAGAGTCGCCGCCACCGGCCCCCGAGCGGGCGGCGGCGGCGCTCACTCTTTTCATCAGCGTTGCTCATCACTGCCCACTGCTCCGATGGGCCTTGGCTCAAGGAACAAAGTTGCACGCTCGGGTGCCCCGGCCTCTTGGGGTCGGACGGACGGTTGCCGCCGTCGGATCAGGAGGCGTCGGGTGTCGCGGCTACGATGATTCGATTGTGGTCAGCTCGCCTGGCTTCGTAAAGCGCGTTGGCACGGTCTCGACCTGCGCTGAATACAACAGCATGTTGTCGGAACCTTGAAATAACGTCGTCAGGACCTCCCTGACACCCAAAATCCGCGAGTACGACCTGGGTGTTCGCGTTGGGTTTCGCGTCTGATCCCTCGGTCGGCACGTGGTGCAGGGTTCCGGTGCGATCGCCTTCCGGTTGGGGATCGTCCCTAGCATTTGCTACGGATGTTGCCCCCGGCCCCGCCGGGGTCGGGAGCAGATCCGCCGCCGTCGTCGTCAGGACCGAGTCAGACCCTCAAAACGGAGGAGCAGGCCCGCCGCCGGCCCCGCCGGGGTCAGGAGCAGGTCCGCCGCCGGCCCCGCCGGGGTCAGGAGCAGGTCCGCCGCCGGCCCCGCCGGGGTCAGGAGCAGGTCCGCCGCCGGCCCCGCCGGGGTCAGGAGCAGGCCCGCCGACGGCCCCGCCGGGGTCAGGAGCAGGTCCGCCGACGGCCCCGCCGGGGTCAGGAGCAGGTCCGCCGACGGCCCCGCCGGGGTCAGGAGCAGGTCCGCCGACGGCCCCGCCGGGGTCAGGAGCAGGTCCGCCGCCGGCCCCGCCGGGGTCAGGAGGTCCGCCGCCCCTTTCGCCCATTTGCTGGCCACCCGGTTCGTCGGCGGGTCCCCCGAAATCGTCGGAGATCATCCCCTTGCCTGACCGAGCGTTCACCAGGAAAGCCCCTGCGGCGATTGCCGCAGCTATTGCTGCTGCTGCAGCGAGGATCACCTCCCAGGGCACCCCAGGGGACTCGTTGTGTAGGTCGGCCGCAATCGCCCCAGTACCTAGTGGCGTGGCCGATGGGGCTGCCGATGGCGATGCTGGGGCCGGAGTTGCGGTCGGTATCGTCCCCACCACAACGACACTCTGCACACCATTGGTCACAAACAGCTTCAGACACTTACCGGTGAGATCGGCAACCACCCACGGGTGGGTGACCCACGTGCGCTGTGAGTAGCTGCCGCCGGCGGGGATCTGAGCGTAGAAGGTGCGGTTCCCTTGGTAGTTCAGCCACAGGATCTGCAGAGTTTCGGACGTGTTGTTGACGAACTGGAGCGTGGTCGGCTGTGTCCCCTCGATGGATTTCAACCCGGGCTCTCTCTGGCATGAGGGATCTGGCGCAGGAATGTTCCCCGCCCTAACCGCCGTTGTGGACATTCCGATGACTATGGCCACGAAGATTACCGAGGCCATGATGGTGGTAGCGCTCGCGGCACGGAGGCGACGAATACGTGGGGCGGTGGTGGTCACAAGAGAGCCATTGTGTCAAGTCGGCTCCTCACGGAGTTCGAGACCAGCTCACTGATGTCTCGTCAGCGCCTGCCAACTCGCGTCCGCCGCGAATCGTCGGAGACCTGGAGCGAGAAGGATTCCTCTATCGGGTCCCATCACCCCAAACACGGTCGAATTCGCGAAGCCCGGTTGAGCGATGAAGGGGGTGCGGTGCTCGGGCGCGCTCAGCGTCGCGTTGACATCATCTATGCCGAGATGCTGGAGGGCATTTGCCTGGCCTGACCCCCGTGGGCTGGTCACAGGGTCTGGTGTGAAAGTGTTACGCCGGTGTGGCGGCGGCTGGAGCTAATTTCAGAACTTGTGGAAATTGACGCTGACATGCCGGTCGACCCGGGCATGAAGACGGCGTAGCCTTCCAGGAATCTCAACAAACAAGCGGCCCGAGCCAACGGGTCGTCCTGGAGGTCACGCCGTGTCTGCAAGGTATCAAGTTCTGCCCCCGCCTGCACCGGTCCCTGCGCCCGATGACATGCTCGAAGCGATGGCTCGAGAGGGAGCACGCCGCATGCTGGCTCGCGCGCTCGAGATCGAACGCGAGGAGTTCCTCGGTCGGCTCAGCTACCAGCGCGGCGCCGAGTTCCACGGGTACCGCAACGGCTACGCACCGGAGCGGAGCGTGGGCACCGGCATGGGTGCGGTGGCGATTCGGCAACCGCGGTCGAGCGACGTGCCCGCCGGCGCGGAGCCGTTCAGGTCGGAGATCGTGGGGCGCTACGAGCGTCGTTCTGAGACCCAGGCGCGGCTGCTGGCTCGCTTGTACCTCGAGGGTCTGGCCAGCGCTGACTTCGAGCCGGTGTTCCGCGAGCTGGTGGGCAGCACTGCGGCACTCTCACCGAGCAGCATCCTGCGTCTCAAGCAGGAGTGGGCCGACGAGTATCAGCTCTGGCGCTGCCGGCCGCTCAGCGAGCGCTACGTGTACCTGTTCGCCGACGGCCTCTATCTCAAGGCGGGGCTTGAGGCCGAGAAGACCGCGGTGCTGATCGTCATCGGAGTCACCGCAGATGGGCGCAAGGACCTGCTCGCCATGGAGGAGGGCTACCGCGAGAGCACGGCGTCGTGGGCGGGCGTGCTCCGCGGGCTGCGCGATCGTGGGCTGCAGGAGGTGCCGCTGCTCGCCGTCGGTGACGGCGCGCTCGGTCTGTGGGGCGGCCTCGACCAGGTGTTTCCCCACACCCGGCATCAGCGCTGCTGGAACCATCGCCGCCTCAACGTGCTCGACAAGCTGCCCCGCCGGTTGCACGCGGAAACGAGCAAGCAGCTGCACGCGCTCTACACGGCGCCGACACGGGCCGAGTGCACCCAACTGCGTGCTGCACTCGGTCAACAACTCCGGCTGCAGGGCCAGGCGGATGCGGCCGCCTGCCTGGAGCGCGACTGGGAGGACTTCGTCGCCTTCTACGACTTCCCCGAGGAGCACTGGACCCACCTGCGCACCAGCAACCCCATCGAGAGCATCTTCGCCGGCGTTCGCCTGCGCACCGACGCGGCCAAGCGCATGCGCGTGCGCGAGAACGCGCTCTATCTGGTCTTCAAGCTCGTAACGCGGCTCAGCATGAACTGGCGCGCCGTCAACGGTCCCGACCAGCTGCTCCTCTTGCTCGCCGGCGAGCGATTCATCGACGGCAAGCTGCAACGTCAAACGAACACGGAGGGTGTCGCCGCCTAGCTCATCTCACCGTCTTCCCTGGAAGAAATTCCACAAGAATTGACAAGAGCTCCGGCGGCTGAGCTGCCTCGATATCGCGACGTGTTCAATCGGGCGGTCGTACATGCGACGAAGCTGGCCATCTCGCGCCACGGATAGTCAGATCACACCACATTCGCTAGTGGCTCGCGCTGACCGTGAATTCATAGCCGCCTGTGGAGGTGCCCTGCGAGCCCACTGCACCGTCCAGGGCCGTATCTTCGCGCAGCGCCGCGGTTAGCTGGCCGAGTTTGTCCCCGCGGGCACGGTCCTAGCGGCGTCGGCGTCCATGTCGGTCGCGGCCTTACTCGGGTCCGTGCGGATCAGCTCTGACCATTGGGCGGGTGTGCGGTCTACCGGGTTTCCCATTGCTAGCTCGCTGTCAAACGGAAGGGCGCCGCACGGTATCGCTGCTGTCCCTCCAATGCGCCTAAACCCCGTCCCCGCGGCCGTCGTGTCCCGCAACGGCTGCGAAATCGAATACGATCGCGTGAATCTGAGATCACCGTTCAAGGTGCGTGTCGGGGTTCGACTCCCTCTCCCCCTCGAAGCACACCGACCCTGCGAGCATTCTCGAAGCATTCGATTCTCTGGTGTGGCTTCTATTGTTTGTCAAGCCGCTGCGTCGAGTGCGACGCGAGGTACGAGCTCGCGGTAGATTTCGCGAGCGACGTAGCGCTTGAGGCACCTGATGATCTCCGCCTTGGACATGCCCTCCTGGGTGCGCCGGGCCATGTAGTGCTTGGTCGGCGTATCGCTGGCGAGACGCACGATGACGACGCGCCAGAGCGCGCAGTTGGCGTGCCGATCGCCGCCCCGGTTGAGCCGATGGCGACCGCTGGTCTTGCCAGACGACGCCGGCAGCGGCGCCACACCGCAGAGATTCGCGAACGCACCTTCTGATCGAAGTCGCTCCGGGTTGTCGCCTGCGGCCACGAGCACGGCGCCGGCGACGTCCGTACCGACACCCTTGAGTGCGCAGAGTGCCGGTGCAGCGGCGGCCACCAGCCGATCCAGATCACGGTCCAAGGTCGCCAGTTCGGCGCTCAGCAGCTGGTGGCGCCGCGCCAGACATTGGAGGGCCAGCTTGACCGCAGCTGCCACGCTGGCGACCGGACTCGGACGCAGGCGCGCTGCGGTGTCAACCAGGGCGTCGTGCGAGAGCGAGCGCAACTGCTCTTGCGCAGCTCTGCGGGCGCGGTGACGGTTAGCGCCTTCATCTGTTGGAACGTCTGGGTGCGCATCTTCATTGCCGAGCGCCGGGCGACCCGGAGCGCGCGGATCATGCCGATGGAATCGGTGTCCACCTTGGCAAGCCCGGTGGCTTCGCCGGAGAGCACGGCACGCGCCGCGGCCTCGGCATCAACGGGATCCGACTTGCCGCGTGCGTACCGGGTCTGGCGGTTGGGGCTGTTCACCTCGATGACCGTGCAGCCCGCCGCGACCAGAAACCGAGCCAGGCCAGCACCGTACGATCCGGTGCCTTCAACGCCGAATCGCGGGTCGCTGCCGAGGTCGCGGGCCCACCCCAACAGCCTGCGGTACACCGCCGGCGTGGTCGCGATGTTGAGGTGTCCGAGCGGCCGGCCGAGGTCGCTCGTGAATGCGGCGGCGACGTGACCATCACCATGAGTGTCAACGCCCACGATGACGCCGTGGTCCGGCTGTGCCATGCTCCGGGAAGCCATCCTCATGTCTTCACATCCCCTTGTTACAACAGGGTCTGACTGGGGTTGGTGAGTCAGCGGGGCGGACGGACAGCACTGGGACGAGCTACGCAAGCGCGCTTCTATCAAGTCACGTTCCGCCTCGCTGACGACACCGGGGAACCTCCCGCTGGCGGGTCGACAGATCACGTTGGGAGGCACCCGGCCAGTGTTAATTCGGGTCAGGCCCGGGCGAGAGGCTCTCCGGCGCGCATCATGGCAGCCGCGCACGTGGCATCACGGCACACGCGTGATTCGAGATGGGAGTGCGGGCGATCGTGGGCACATCGAGAGCATCCCAGTGTTAATTGCACGCTGGGGTGGCGGAGACTGAGCTCCCTCGATGTCGTTACGTGTTCAATCGGGCGGACGTACAGACGGCGAACCTGGTCATCTGGCGCCACGCGAGGGGCAGTTCACACTACGTCCGCTAGTGGCTCGAGCTGACAGTGAACTCATACCCGCCTGTGGCGGTGCCCTGCGAACCCACCTGCACCGTCCAGATGCCCGAAGTGGGGAGCACCTGGCGGCCGATGTCCCCACAAGCCACGTTGAAGCCCTGGAGGCTGTCACCGGGCCCGAACAGGCTCCAGCCGAGCCCGGTCACGCAAGCTCCCTGAGCCTTGAGATAGACGATCTCGCCCGCGCTCGCCGCGAAAGTGTAATTGTCCTCTTGGCCGATCTGGCCAATCGAGCCGCTGACGGGTTGGCCGAGGCTGAGCGCCATCGTCGTCGGCGCTGGGACCGCAAGGACAGTGAATCCGTAGGCGCCCGTAGCGGTGCCCTGCGAACTCACCTCCACCGTCCAGATCCCCGCGGTGGGCAGCACCTCGCGGCCGATGTCCCGGCAGGCCACGCTAAAGGCCTGGAGACTGCCGTCGGGCGCCGTCAGGTTCCAGCCGAGCCCAGTCACGCAGGCGCCGTGAGCCTCGAGGTAGACGATCTCGCCCGCGCTCGCCGCGAAGGTGTAGTCGGCGTGCTGCGACGGCGAGCTGATCGTCCCCGACACCGCCCTGCCGAGTGTCAGCAGGCGGGCGGTCCCGGTTGACGAGGCGCTCGCGGGGGTGCCGGCAGCCGCGACGGCGGCCTCGCCCGCCGCAAAGGCCGGATCGCCAGTCGCCCCAACGTCGAGGATGCAGTCATCGAGTGTTGGCTCTGCCTCGACGCCGACGGCCCGGCAGACGGTCTCGGCATACGCTCTCGCGGACGCGGAGAGCGAGCTGCTGGTGAACGTCGCCGTTGGGACGTTGAGGAGTGTGAACGTTGCGGTGCTCTCACCCGGCCAGTAGTGGAAGAGCGATTCCGCCTGGGTGATGCGCCAGCTGTTGGCGAACTGCGAGTAGAGCTTCGTGCTGAAGTCGGGATCGGAGAGCGTGAGCACGGTACCGTCGCTGTCGACCAGCTGCGGCGCCGGGGTGCTGATGGAGCTGCCAAGCAGGCCGGTCAGGGTGGCGCCCACCCCGGTGCCCGGGCTGAAGTTGTAGTTGAGCGTGTCACCAACCTCAGTGACCGTCAACCGGCTCCCGTCGAGCCAGCCAATCGTGACGAGGCCGCCATGGCGCTCGAGGGTGCCGCCGTCTGGCAGTCGCTCGGCAATGTCCGGCGCATTGACTGCCACCCCGTTTACAAGGAGGAACGACGGTTCGCGCGCGTACACCCCCACCCGATCACCGTCTACGTCGACGGCCACGGCCGTCGCAAAGGAAATTTCTGTGAACGTGCCCCAGGGTTGTTGGCGCACCTGGACATCGATCTTACCGTCGGGCGATGTGATGGCGGTGAACTCGCCGGCGGCCTGGAAGTCGACGTGAACCCCGTCGCCGGTCAGGAAGTGGGTGTCACCGTATTGGCACCATACTCTGCAAGGGTTCGTGGGGCCGATGCAAACCACCGCATTGCAGGCGTAGTCGCCCTCGGGCGTGGCTGAGCAGCTCCCGAAATAGCACTCGATTGGTCCTTGCGGGCCAACATTGCCCCAGCACCCAAACCATGTATCGCATTCGAAGCCGTGCGGACCCAAACAAGTAAGGCAGGTGGATGGCGGTGCCCACCCGCAGTAGTTGTATATGTCTTTTTCTCCACACGGCCAAAACGTCTCCGCGCCACTCGAGCCCGGTTCGCCCCCGGATCCCTCGTCTCCGGGAGAGCAACTACTCGGCGGCCAGCACATCTCGGGAGTGACAGTCGACAGCCCCGTCGGGTCGGAGTTATCGACGGGATCGCCGTCAGCGTAGCGATAGAGATCCGGGTCGCCGCCCGAGAAGCCGATGGGGTCGGCGCTCGTCCAGCGACCGGTCGCCGGGTCGTAGTCACGGGCGCCGATGTGAACGAGTCCCGTGTCGGGATCGACCAGGCCGCCACCGAAGCCAAACGGGATCGTCCCCGGTGCGGTCTCGGTGACGATGCGGCCCCAGGCGTCATAGGTGATCGCGTCGGCGACCGCGCCAGTCTGCGAGTCTATGACCAGCAGTGGGCTGCCGACCGGATCAGTCAAGACGCGATACGTGGTACCGCCCCGCTGGACCAGTGCGAGATGTCCGAGCTCGTCGTAGCCGAAGCGAGCGACGACGGCGCCACCGCCGTCGGTCTCAGCAATCACGTTGCCCGCTGCGTCGTAAAGATATCCCGCGACCAGACGTCCATCGACCTCACGCCCGACCCGCTCCCCATCTGCATCAACAAGGTAGGTCACCGACTCTCCGTTGGCCAGCGTTACGCCTCGCAGGCGGCCGAAGTCGTCGAACGTGTACGACGTTGAACCCGTGGCGCCGGTCGTCTCTGTCAGGTTGCCGTCGGGCGCCCACGAGTACGAGGACGTGCCCCAGGTCACCAGTTGGTCGCGGGCGTTGTAGGTGGCCGTGGTGGTGCCGGCCGGGCTCGCCACGCTCGTCCGGTTGCCCGCGGCATCGTAGGTGTCCCTCTCGACCACACGACCGTCGACGGTGACCTGTGCCAGTTCATCGCCGGAGTTGTACTCGTGCCCCGTGGTTGTGGTCGATCCGGTCGGCCCGGTGTCGACCACGGACGTGATGCGGCCGAGTGCGTCGCGGGTGTATTGGAGGTCGAGAACGACGCGCCCCTGCACGGTTGTTGTAGCGCGCATCAGCCAGTCGTTGGCGTTGTATTGCTCCACTGTCTGGACCGCCCCGAGTGTGGTTCCGGTCACGAGACCGCTCACGTGGTCGCGAGTGAGCGCAAGCTGACCTACGCCGATGAGGTTGCCCGCGCCGTCATACGCCAGGGTCATGGCCGGCCCACCATCAGTCGCCTCGGCGATGTCGCGGTTGTTGGCGTCATAGTTGACCGATACCGAACCGCTGACAGCGCCTGACCACGTGAGCTGGCTTGGCAGATCGCCGTCGAATGCAAAGGCGGTGCTCACGCCATCGGGGTCAGTCGCTCCGGAGAGCAGGCCGGAACTGGCGTTATACGAGGCGGTGGCCTTCCCCTGATCGAAGGTCACGACGGTGTTCTGGCCCGCAGCGTTGTAGGCGAACGTTACGGGCTGCGTCCCCAACCCCGAGATGCTCGCCAGGTTCCCGTCTGGGTCGTAGCTGGCCGTCTCGATCGCCGAGGTATCGCCGGTCTGTGGGGGCAGAAGGGCCGTGGGCCGGCCGGCCGGGCTGCTGCCGAGCGTGAAGCTCAGACCGCCGGGCGGCTGCACCTGCGTGAGGTTGTCATCGGCGTCGTACGCGTCGACGACCGTCGACCCGCCTGGGCCGGTCGAGGCGGTGACGTTGCCGTCGGCGTCGAGGGCGAGCCTCTCAGCGCTTCCGCCAGGTCTGGTCGTAGTGATGCTGCCGGCCGATGCGTTGTACGCGTAGCGCGTCGTTTGCGCGAGACTCCCGGACCCGATCGTCTCGCTCGTCTCGCGCCCTTGAACGTCGTAGGCGTACGTCACCGCAGCGGTCTCCGGCGCCGATTCGGCGACCAGGCGCCCACTCGCGTCATAGGTATCGATGGTCTTGCGACCGGTGGAGTCGACACGCGTCGTGGTTCGCGTCGCAGGGTCGAACGTCTCGACAGACCGTTGCCCATTGACGGTCGTTGTCACTGTTCCCGAAAGGGTGTAAGGCGACCCGCCCTGCTCGGCCAGGTGTTGCACGATCTCAGTACGCGAGGTAACGCCACCCGGACGCGTTTCCACGTTCGGAGCCGGGATTGGTGCAGCCATCCCCCAGATGGCGCTCGGTTCGGCGCCAATCCGGCTGTTCGTTCCGTCGGGAAGCACAACGGTCAGCGATCCATTGCGGGCGGTCGTCTCGGTGGTGGTGGTGCCGTCAGTCGCGGTGTCCGTCCGCTTGATGCCACCGTCGACCTGCTGTGCGCGGTAGGTCGAGACGCGCCCAAGTGTCGTGGTGACGCGAACCTCGACCGATGTCGCGGTGGTCGTCCGGCTGAGCAGTTGGCTCACGCCGTCGGGGTCACTTTCGGACGCGAGCAAGCCGGCTGCGTTGTAGGTGTACCGGCTCACACCGCCGAGTGCATCCGTTTCAGACGTGAGGAGGCCGCCCTGTGCCCACGCGAACTCGGTTACAGCGTCGCCGGGATCCTGGATCCCGACCAGGTGACCGGTCGCATCGAGCGCCAATGACGTCATCGCACCGTCGATGCCCACGAGAGCGAGCGGGGCGCCCTTGGCCGATCGCTTGACTTCGAGTGACACCGCCTGGCCGCTCACGGTGCCGGCGATTCGGGAGAGGCGTCCCGCGGCGTCGTACGAAAGTCTGAGAAGGACGGTGCCGAGGTGCCCGTCCACGGTGCGCACCTGCCTGCCGGCAGCGTTGAATACATACGCCAGCGAGCCGTCGAATGAGGGGACCGCCGAGTCCCCGCCGCCCGCCGGCGTCGCATTCGCGAATCGCCACGAACCGTCGCCCCCGACCAGAATGCCGTTCTCCGCGTCGTACCCCTGGATCACGTTCACGGACCAACCACCGAGCCCCAGCGAGCCGGCGTTCCAGTCGGGGCGATCCGATCGCCCGGGCGCCCACTGGCTCGAATAGGTCAGCGATAGTCCCGTGTCGACAATCGGAATCGACAGGTAGGCGGCCTGCTGGTTGCAGGCCACGTATCCCGCGGGATCACACTCTTCGAGCGTCAGATCGGTACGCTTCGGGCTGGGACTCGTAGAGCTGCATGCGCCCAGGAGGCCGAGCGAGAGGATCACCCCGGCGGCGGCAGCGAGCGTGCCTCTCGAGCGGTGCATCAGCGTGCCAGCCTCTGCGTGCGGAAATGGTGGGCAGAACTGTCAGCGAGCGACAGAACTCCCTGCGGCTCAGTCGCCGTCGCAAGCAAACAGTAGCAGGCGGCTCGAGGTCCCACACGACCCCTTGCGGCAACGGACCCACGTGGCCGCGCACGGCGGCCTGCGCCCCCCGAAGCGTCGACTGATTTGCTGCTGTGGCGCCCAGAGGATTGGCAGCGATAGGCCACGCGTCGAGCTGCGCAAGCGGATCGGGTGCAAGTGGATCCGAAACTGAGCCCTCTGGTAGACCTCGACAAGTCCGGCGTCGCGGAGACGCGGCTGGTGACATCGGCGAAACCCGGCCGAGCAACCTCGTGCTGCTCTGACCCCATCGTAAGGCCACCGAGCGAGCCGCTCCGGCGGCTGCCGGTCGACCGGAAGTCCGGCCTCATGAGATTGGCTCTGGTGTGAAAGTGTTACGCCAGGGTGCGCGAGACTGATCTCGCCGGGCTGCGCGAGGCCGGTGCCGCCTCCCACCAGTCCTGCCCTCGAGATGCTGTGATGGGGCGAACGGAATGGCGGCCGCACGGTGGTCGGCGGGCGCTCGC
>Ga0116215_1001134_pt1 | contig 18382 bp, 13 predicted proteins | sample Sb_taG_7_FD_89698 | JGI IMG/M metagenome (GOLD analysis project Ga0116215, IMG submission 89698) | Peat soil microbial communities from Weissenstadt, Germany - Sb_50d_2_FS metaG | ecosystem: Environmental > Terrestrial > Soil > Wetlands > Peat | place: Germany: Weissenstadt | collected 2010-09-21
CCCCCCCGACGGTCTCCATCGATGTCCCGGGCGACGCGCACCTGCCCAAGGAGTACGTGGCGGCCGAGGACGCCCGCCTCGAGGCCTACCGCCGGCTGGCGTCGGCCGGCACAGCGGCGGACGTGGACGACATCGGCGTGGAGTGGGCCGACCGCTACGGCCCGCTGCCCGCCCCGGCCCAGGGCCTCCTCGCGGTGGCCCGGCTGCGCGCCAGCGCGATGGAGCGCGGGATCGGCGATGTCACCATGAGCTCCGTCCGTCCGGGTGGCACCCGCCAACCCACCGTGCGGGTGTCGCCCGTCGCGCTGCCCGCCAGCGCCCAGGTGCGGCTGCGGAGGTTGGCACCCGGTGCCACCTACCGCGAGGACCTGGCCCAGCTCCTGGTGCCGATTGCCGCCGGGGCGCCGGCCGCCGACACCATCCGCAGCGTCATTGAGGAGCTGATCCCGCTGGGTGATGCGGGACCCGACGGGGACACCTTGTAGCATGCGCGGCGCGTGAAGCGGCTCCTCGTCCTCCTCATCGTCCTCGCCGGCGGCGTCGCCGCGGCCGCGCTGACCGTGCCCACCAACGCGGCCGAGGTCAACGGCACCAGCATCAGCCAGGCATCGCTCAATTCCGACGTGAGTGCGATTGACGGCAGCGCCTACTACCAGTGCTACCTGAACTCCCAGGCCTACCTCTCCTCGAGCGGGGGCGAGCAGCTGCCGCCGGTCACCGGCGCGGGCAAGGGCCAGGACGGGGCAGGGGACCACCCTACGGCCACCAGCGCGTTCGTCGCCACGTACCTCGACACCGAGGTCGGTCACCAGCTCGTGCTGCAGCTGGCGGACGCGCGCCACGTCACCGTGACGCCCGCCCAGCTGACGGACGCGCGGGCCAGCCTGAGCGGTCAGATCTCACAGGTCATGTCCGAGGTGCTCCAGACGGCCCAGGGCCAGAACGTCCACTACAGCTGCAGCGTGACCGGGCAGCCCCTGACCGGCGAGGAGGTGCTGAGCACCGTGCCGGCGTCGTTCGTCGACCAGCAGGTGCAGTTCGTCGCTACCGCCAGCGCGCTGCAGGAGGACCTCGCCGGCGTCGGCTCCAGCGCGACCGACCTGGAGGGCTACTTCCTGCGGCACCAGGCCGAGTTCGACACGGCCTGCTGGACGGTGGGGGTGTACTCCAGCCAATCGGCCGCCCAGGCGTCGGCGGCCGAAGTGGCCTTCGGGACGCCGTTCTCCCAGGTGGCGGCGAAGGCGACCCAGGGCGGGCCGCAGACGTGCGAGATGCTGCCGATCATCGCGTCTGAGCTCCCGTCGACTTTCAACGTTGCGTCGCTACCGACGGGCACCGTCTCGGCACCCATCGATGACAACGGGACATACCTCCTCGTGCAGATCACGTCGCGGACTCCGACGTCGTACGCCAAGGCCGCGCCGGTCGTCGCCGAGGTGGTGCAGGAGGAGGGGGCGAAGGCGACCCAGGCGGCCATCACGGCGGCCGAGCGCCACTCCTCGGTGAGCATCGACCCGCGCTACGGCGTGTGGCTCCCCGAGCAGGCGACCGTGTTCAGGCCGTTGACGCCCGCCACCTCGGACGTGTTGAACCCGTCGGCGAACGAAGCCGCCGTCACCTCGGCATCGGCCAGCGCGTCCAGCGGCTGACCGTGGCGCGGCTCCGCCCCCACATCACGGTGGTGGGCCTCGGGCCCGCCGGCACCGACCTCCTCGGCGCCGCCGCCGCGCTCCTGGCAGCGCCCGGGCGCGCCTTCCTGCGGACGGCGCGCCATCCCGCGGCCACGCGCGTGGAGGGAGCCCGTTGCTTCGACGACCTCTACGAGTCCTCGTCGACCTTCGACGAGGTGTATGCCGCCATTGTGGAGGAGCTCGTCGCGGCGGCATCGGAGGTGGCGCCCGAGCCGGTTGTCTACGCGGTGCCGGGATCACCCATGGTGGCCGAGCGCAGCGTCGAGCTGCTGCGCGCCGACGACCGGGTCGAGGTGACGCTGCTGCCCGCCCTCTCGTTCCTGGACCTGGCCTGGGTCGCGCTCGGCATCGACCCCGTGGCCGAGGGGGTGCGCCTGGTCGACGCCGCCGCCTTCGGGGACGTCGCCGCACGCCAGCGCGGCCCGTTCCTGGTCGCGCAGTGCTGGTCGCGGCATCTCTTGTCCGAGGTGAAGCTGAGCGCCCCGGACGAGGCCGGGCTGGAGCTGCCGCGCCCGGTGATCCTGCACCACCTCGGGCTCCCCGACGAGGTGGTCACCACGGTCGACTGGTGGGAGCTCGACCGGACGGTGGAGCCGGACCATCTCACCTCGCTCTACCTCCCAGTGTCGCCCGGCCCCGGCGGCGCGTCCTCCGGTGACGAGGTGGCGCGGCTGGTCGCGCTCATGGACACACTGCGCGAGTGCTGCCCCTGGGACCGGGTCCAGACCCATGCGTCGCTGATGCCGCATCTCGTCGAGGAGTGCTACGAGGTCCTGGACGCGCTGTCGGGCCTGGACGGGACCGGCGCGGCCTCCGCGCACCTGCAGGAGGAGCTGGGCGACCTCCTGTTCCAGATCGTGTTCCACGCCCGCCTGGCCGACGAGGAGGGGCAGTTCGACCTGGCGGACGTCGCGCGAGCGGTCCATGACAAGCTCGTGCATCGCCATCCCCACGTCTTCGGCGACGTCGACGCGGAGAGCGCGGACCACGTCGTGTCGAATTGGGAGGCGATCAAGAAGAGAGAGAAGGGCCGGAGCAGCGTCACCGAGGGGATTCCGGCGGCGCTTCCGGCGCTGATGCTGACCACCAAATTGGCGCGCAAGGCGCGCTCGGTCGGCGTCGAGCCGTACGACGCCGGCGCGACGAGTGCGACCACGGCGGCACTGGAAGCACTGGTGCAGCGGTCTGCCGATGCCGCTCCTGCTCCCGACGACCCGCTGGCGGGACAGGCGGACGAGCTGAACATGCAGGTGGGCGAGCTCCTCTTCGCGGTGGCGAACCTCGCGCAGCGTCTCGGCGTGGACGCGGAACAGGCGCTGCGCGATCGCGCACTGGCGTTGCGCGCGGACATCCTCGCGGCCGAAGGCGTCCCCGACCAGGAGATTGGCAACCGCTAACCTTGTGCCCCGGTGTCCCACCAGGGCAGGGCACCCAAGGAGTGATGTCGTGAGCACCATTGAGCACGTGATCGGGCGCGAGGTCCTCGACTCCCGCGGCAACCCGACCGTCGAGGCGGAGGTGGTGCTCGATTCAGGTGCCCGGGGGCGCGCCATCGTGCCGTCCGGCGCCTCGACGGGCATCCGCGAGGCGGTCGAACTGCGCGACGGTGGCGACCGCTTCTCCGGCAAGGGCGTGCTGCGCGCCGTGGCCAACGTCAACGGCGAGATCGCCGACGCGGTCCGCGGGCTGGACGCGCTCGACCAGCGCGCCGTCGACCTCACCATGGTCGACCTCGACGGGACGCCCGACAAGGGACGGCTCGGCGCCAACGCGATGCTGGCCGTGTCGCTGGCGAGCGCCAAGGCGCTGGCGGACGACCTCGAGATCCCCCTGTACCGCTCCATCGGCGGGGCCAACGCCCACACGCTCCCGGTGCCGATGTTCAACGTGCTCAACGGCGGCGCCCATGCCGACAACTCCGTCGACTTCCAGGAGTTCATGTTGATGCCCGTGGGGGCGGCCTCCTTCAGCGAGGCGCTGCGCTGGGGTGCGGAGACCTACCACACGCTGCGCTCCATCCTGGCCGAGCGCGGGCTGTCCACCGCGGTGGGCGACGAAGGGGGGTTCGCACCCGACCTCCCGCACAACGAGGACGCGGTGAAGCTCCTCCTAGAGGCGATCGAGGCCGCCGGCCGCGTGCCCGGGGACGAGATCGCGCTGGCGCTCGACCCCGCGACCAGCGAGCTGTGGGACGACGGGTCCTACGTCCTCGCCGGGGAGGGCCGGACGCTGTCGCCGGCCGAGCTCGCCGACTACTGGGTCGACCTGGTCGATCGCTACCCGATCGTGTCGCTCGAGGACGGCATGGCGGAGGAGGACTGGGATGGCTGGGCGGCCCACACCAAGGCGCTCGGTGGCCGGATCCAGCTGGTGGGTGACGATATCTTCGTCACCAACGCCGAGATCCTGGAGCGCGGGATCCGCGAGGGGGTGGGCAACGCCATCCTCGTCAAGCTCAACCAGATCGGCACCCTGACCGAGACGCTCGAGACGGTCGCCCTGGCGAACCGGGCGTCCTACGCCTCGGTGATCTCCCACCGCTCCGGCGAGACGGAGGACACGACGATCGCCGACCTGGTGGTCGCGGTGAACGCGGGGCAGATCAAGACGGGCGCGCCGGCCCGGTCCGATCGCGTGTCCAAGTACAACCAGCTGCTCAGGATCGAAGAGGACCTGGGCCAATCGGCGAGCTTCCCCGGGCGGGCCGCGCTGTCGGGCGAGGGGGTCCGGCGTGGCGCGGGATAGCCGCCGGTCAGGGCAGAAGCCGCGCCGGGCGCCAGTCCCCGGGAGTGCCGGGCGCTCGCGGTTGGTGCTGCTCGGCGCCGTCATGGTCTCGGCGGTCGTGCTCTTCGCATGGTTCCCCGCCGGCTCGCTGCTCAGCCAGCGTTCGAACCTGGCCGACACCGAAGCGCAGCTGGCCGCGCTGCACAAGCAGGATGTCGCGCTGGCGCAGGAGAAGAAGAACCTCAGCGACGCCAGCGAGATCGGGCGCATCGCCCGGGAGCAGTACCAGCTGGTCAGCCCCGGCCAGCAGGCGTACGAGGTGCTCCCGCCGTCGGGCGCGGCCTCGGTCGGCACCCCCTATGCGGGCGATCCGGGGTCGGATGGCCCGGTCGCCCCGTCGGCCACGCCGGAGCTCCCACCCGGGGGTGTGACGACCACGACGACACCCTCGAGCACCGGTGCGGCCCACCACACGGGGCCCACGAGCGCGGCGTCCAGCTCGGGCCTCCTGTCGCGCATGCTGCACTCGCTCGAATTCTGGCGTTGACCCCACCGGTGGACGCCGGCACGGCGCAGACGGGTGACGAGGAGGCGGTGGCCGCGCTGCTGGGCAGGGATCCCGGCGGCGGCTTCACCGTGGTGGTCCGCCGTGACGACGGCAGTCCCGTGGTCATCGCGAACGAGCCCTTCCTGCGGGACGGCACTCCGATGCCGACCAGGTACTGGCTCGTGGATCCCGACCTCCGGGCCCTCGTGGGGCGTCTGGAGGCGGCCGGCGGCGTGCGGGAGGCCGAGGCAGAGGTGGATGCCGGCGCGCTCGCCGACTGCCACCGCCGCTACGCGGCGGAGCGCGACGCGCTGGTCCCCGCCGGCTGGACGGGGCCACGACCGAGCGGAGGCGTAGGCGGCACTCGGCAGGGGGTCAAGTGCCTCCACGCCCATCTGGCCTGGTGGCTCGCCGGCGGTGACGACCCCGTGGGGGCGTGGGCGGCCGGACGCCTGGGGCTCACCCGAGGGGTGAGCGGCGCTCGGCCCTTGTGATAGGCCACAGCCGTGAGGGACACCGCAGCGGTGGCAGCCGTCGATTGCGGCACCAATTCCACGCGGTTGCTGGTCGTCGGATCCTCCGGCGACGTCAGGGCACGGGAGATGCGGATCACGCGGCTGGGTGAGGGCGTGGACGCCACCCGCCGCCTCCGGCTCGAGGCCATGGAGCGCACGTTCGCGGCGCTCGGGGAATTCCGCTGCATCATGGATGCCGAGAAGGTCGGGCGCGCCCGCCTCGTGGCCACCTCCGCCGTGCGGGACGCGGCGAACGGCGACGACTTCCTGCTCCCAGCCGGCGAGATCATCGGCGCGCCGGCCGAGCTGCTGTCCGGTCGGGAGGAGGGGCGCCTGTCGTACGCCGGCGCGACCGCCGAGCTCCCAGCGGGCGAGGGCGTGGTCGTGGTGGTCGACATCGGCGGCGGATCCAGCGAGATCGTGACCATGGCGCGCGGCGAAGTCCTCTCGGTCTCACTGGATATCGGGTGCGTCCGGCTCACGGAGCGCTTCCTCCGGGGTGACCCGCCGACGGCCGCGCAGGTGGCCGAGGCCGTGGCCGCCATCGACGCGGAGCTGCAGCGGGCGACCCAGGTGATCCCGGAGCTCGGAGACGTCGGCGGCTCGGCGCGCCTCGTCGGCCTCGCGGGCACCGTCTCGACACTCGCCAGCCTGGAGCTGGGGTTGACGGACTACGACAGGGAACGGATCCATGGTGCCGTCCTGGGCCGTGAGTCCGTCGGGAGATGGTGCGAGGTCCTCGGCGCCGAACGCGTCGGTGAGAGAGCCCTCCGGCCCGGCATACCCGAAGGTCGCCAGGATGTCATCTTCGGTGGTGCCCTCGTGCTCAACGAGGTCATGGGCAGGTTCGGGCTGCACGAGTGCGTCGTCTCGGAGTCCGACATCCTCGACGGCCTGGTCATGTCGATGCAGCCTCCGCACAGGGAGCGCCCGATACACTGACCGGGATCTCCGGCCCCGAGATTGAGCCCGACGACACGACGTCGGCGAGAGAGGCATGTGCAATGGATTCGGTCTACGACCTGACGGTCGACCCCGACGCGGAGAACAATACGCATGCCTTCGCGCTGCGGGACGCGTGAGGATCCATGTCCGCATCGTTCGAGGTCAACGAGAACAGCGACGTCTACTACGCCGGGACGTACTGGAACGACTTCGAAGTCGTCCGGGAGCGGATCAACGGCCGGATCTCGGGTAACCCGACACGGAAGTGGCACGAGCACTTCGCCCTCAAGACGTCGCGGACCTTCAAGCGGGCGCTGATCCTCAACTGCGGGAACGGATGGGTCGAGCGGGAATTGGTGGAGAGCGGGCTCATCGCCGAGGGGGTCGGGATCGACTACTCGCAGTCCCTGCTGGACGAGGCGAGTGCCGCCGCGCGCGAGAGCGACATGCCGCTGACCTACCACCAGGCGAACATCAACACGGGCGCGCTCCCTGAGGGGGAGTTCGATCTCGTTGTGAACCATGCGGCCGCGCATCACATCGCGGCAATCGACCGGGTCTTCCGCCAGGTGTGCCGGATCCTCCCCGAAGACGGGTGGTTCGTATCCTTCGACTACGTCGGGCCGCACCGCAACCAGTACCGGCTCGACGCATGGGAGGAGGCGTGGCAGCTCAACGAGGAGATCCCCGAGTCGTTCCGCCAGGACCTGGAGTACCCGCCGATGCCGGTCATGCTGGTGGTCGATCCCACGGAGGCCGTGCACTCCGAGCTCATCCTCGAGACCTTCCGCCGCTACTTCAGCGAGGACCAGGTGACGGCGCTGGGCGGTGCTATCGCGTACCCACTGCTCACTCACAACGCCCGCATCTTCAGCACGGAGGACGAGGCGGGGCGGTCCCAATGGATCGAGCGGATCCTGCGGGTCGATGATGCATTCCTTGCGGAGCACCCCGAGTCGACCCTCTTCGCGTACTTCGCCGGGCAACCGAGAAAGTCCGTGCTGGACCAGGTCGACCTGCTGACCCGATGGGAGGCGGAGGAGGCCGAGCGCGAGCAGCGGGCGCAGGACAATGGCGGCGAGTACTACGACCGCGGTCCGCTGGCGACCGCGCTGATCGCGCTCGAGGAGCAGCGCGCACTGCATGCGGGTCTGCGGACGCAGCGGGCGCAGCTGGAGGCCGAGCTGCAGGCGATGCAATCGAGGTTCTTGTACTCGCGGGCCCGGCGCCTGGTCGAATCCGAGTGGGCCCGGGCCGTCCGGGGCAACCGGATGGTGGCCGGTCTCGAGCGCCGGGTGCGCGGCACCCCCGAGAAATCCGTGCTGGACCGGCCCGGGCAACTGGCGGAATGGGAGTCAGAGGGGGCCGAGACCGAGCGCCTCGCGACAGAGAACGGAGGCGGGCACGACCCCCGAGGTGCGCTGTCGACCGCCTTGATCGCCCTCGATGCCGAGGAACGCGAGAACGTCAGGCTGCGCGCGGAGGTCGAGGCGTTGCGCTCGGAGTCGGTGACCCTGGAGTCCGGCTTCCTGTACTCAACGATACGGCGGGTCCTGGACGCCCGTCTGACCCGTCGCCTGAGGGAGAACCACGTCGTCGCCTCCGTCGAGCGGCGCGCGCGCACCGCCGTTGGTCGGGAATCCTCCTAGAGGACTCCGAGATCGCGTAGGGACTCGTCGATGCCGTTGCAGTAGGCCTCGGCGGAATAGACCTGAGAGCTCTCCCGAATGTGCGCGCTGAGCGCAGTCGAGCCACGGGGATCCTTCAGCAGGCCCGAGACGATATCGGCGCATTCGTCGACGGTCGAGAACGTCGTGTCGCAGCCGAGCACGCGGACGACCTCCCTCGGGCCGCCCTCGCCGTAGACGACGGGGATGCACCCGAAGCTGGCCGCTTCGATCGGCGTGATCCCGAAATGCTCGAGCCTCTCGGGGAATTCCTCGGCATCGACACCGAACCCGGCGGCGTGGATCAGGACGGCGGACCGCTCGTACAGTGTGGCGAGGTTGTTGCGGCTGATGTTCGGGTAGAAGGTGCAGTCGAGCCCGGAAGCGAGGCTCTGCAGCTCGTGAAACCGGCTCCGGCCCTCCGGGCTGGGGTGGATGGAGCCGGCGAGTGCCAGCTCCATGCCCTCCATTCCCTGCTCGACCATGCGGCGAAAGGCCTCGATGACGACGTCCTGGCGCTTGTTGTGGCCGCCGGTGAAGAACCGTCCCACGGTCAGGATGGTCCGGCGTTCTGCCCAGGGGAGGCCTGGGGTCGCGCCGGACCACGTCGCGTGGGCCGGGATCAGCCGGATCGGTGGTGCCTTCAGCCCGTAGTGGCGCACCAGGCCGTTCACGTTGCGGCGGACGAACTCCGAGTACACCCATATCTCGTCGTACCCGCTCAGCCATTCGCCTTTCGCCTCGACGTGCGCATCGGAGACCCAGAAGGGGAATTGGATGTGGTACACGCTGCGAGCGCCGAACGCCGGTACCGGAGGCACGACCGAGTTGCCGATGACGAAAGCGAAGCGGCACTTGTCTGCCTCCACCTCCTCCCACGGCAGCGCGATGCCCACGACATGCTCGAACCCGAAGGTGGCCGCGATCTGCTGCATCCGTATGGCGCTGTAGCGCTGAGGGGTGGCGAACGCCACGTTCTGCGTCCCGAAGAGCTCGGACAGGTGGGAGGCAACCTCGAACAACAGCCGCTCACCGCCGCCGGGAACCAGCTGGTACGGGGAGTAGAGGACGCATTGCGGGCCGGGTGACGTCGGCGCGGCGGCGAGGAGCTCGAGATCCTCGGTACTGAGCTCGTCGAGCTCCGTCCGGGGAGCCTGGTCCAGGTCGGCCAGGTGGGCTGTCTGCCGTGCCTCGAGCCAGGCACCCCACTTCTTCACGAACCTGGTTCGATTGATCTCCGAGATGTCCTGCAATTTGAGTCGGGAATCGGATGTCGTCTTGCTCTCGATGTGCACCACTCGTGCCAGCGGGTTCACCATGACCTTGCCGCAGTGTGTCCAGAGCTTCAGGCACAGATCGGTGTCCTCGAAGTAGGCGGGCTCCCACTCGAAGCCGAACCCCCCGACCTTGAGGAAGTCCGATCGCCGCATCATGAGGCAGGCGGCTGAGCAGTAGTCGACCACACACGGTGTGTCGTAGTGGTCCGGGCCCCAGACCGCTCCCTTGCCGATCTGCACGGCATCGCCGGTCGGCAGGGCTACCCCGCCGACCTCCTGCACCCGGCCGTCGGGGTAGAGGAACATCGGTCCGACCGCGGCCACCCCGGGATCGCTCCTCATGGTCGAGGCGAAGGCCTCGATCCATCCCGGCTGGACGAAGGCGTCGTTGTTGAGGAACACGATGAAATCGGTGCCCGCGAAGTCCACACCGATGTTGTTCCCCTCACCGAAGAAGCGGTTGACCCCGACCTCGACCAACGTGAAGCCGCCCCCCGCGTGCCGCTTTCGGAGGATGGCGATCTGTTCGTGGCTCGATCCGTTGTCGACGACGATGATGTCCCGGATCAGCGGGCTCTGGGCATGCTCCAAGGCCTCGAGGCACTCGAGGGTGGTCTCCGCCTGGTTGTAATTGAGGACGATAACGGAGACGTTGTCGTAAAAGGGATCGGATGTGGCGGCCAATGGGCTGTCCGGGTTATCGTTCGGACCCGCTCGGCGCCGGTGGGGTCCGGCGACCGACGATCCTCGACATGAGGCGAAGTGGGGCGGTGGCCCGCCATGAGCTCGACTGGCGGATGTCGTTGATCACGCTCTGCGCCGTCGCCGCCTGTCCGGCGTACGCCAACACACGTTGCTCCTGCGCCTGGAGCAGCCGATCCTTCTCCTCGATCTCCGCGGCGAACCGCGCCGCGGAGGTCGAGATCTTGGCGGAGAGCACGTCGAGGCGGTCCAGGAACTCCTTGACGAGATGCTCGCGCTCCAGACGAGCCGATTCCGCCTGAGCGGCCAGCTCGCTGCGCGCGTCGCTCACGTCGATCGTCAGTCGCGTCGTGAGATCCTTGTACGCCCTGAGGGCGGAGAGCAGGGCCTCGCGATCGGCGTCCTGCCGCTCGATCAATCGCGCCACGATCGCTCGGAGCGCCACCGGCGAGACGGACTCGCCACCCGGCTGCTCGAAGGCCTCGATTGATTCGCTGAAGATGTCCATGAGGCCTCCCACAGCCGAGGGTACGTTGCGCAGCAGCTCGACGGTGGGTACTGCGCCCTCGACGGGCACTTGAGCCACAACGGCCTCGGTCGTGAGGCCGAGCGAGATGCACACCGAGGGATAGCGATCGGTCACGAGCTGCTTGGCCTTGGCGAAGTTGGACGAGACGTCGGCCGCCGTGGAGGTGACCACGACCGTCCCTCCCGGAGCCATGACGTCGAACCAGGCGGGGAAGTCGGGCAGCCCCAAGTCGTCTTGATCGAAGAGCGAGACGTGGAGCAGATCGACCCGGGAGCCCGCCAGCGCCGCGAGCGACCCCTCCTCATCGTCGTAGCCGGCCACGGCGTCCCCGTAGCGGTCTTTGCACTCTGCCAGCACGTGCCGGAACAGGTCGGCATCGGAGCTGGCGGCAACGTCGGACGAGGGGAGCCGCACGGCGAGGCACCGCCCCTCGGTGCCGATCACTCGGACCGCGTCGCATGTCGAGAAGAGTGACGTGCACTCGGCGGGACCGAGCTCGACGGTGACGGCCGGCGCCACGTGCGCCACCAGCCACGACACGAGCGCCGAGAACCGGTGACTCGCCGGGTTGACCTGGCGGAACGGCTCGAGTTGGAGGAACTCCTCGAAGGTCGTGGCGTCCGGGGGCCGGTCCGGCTCCTGGGAGGCCGCGACGCCCTGGCCGTCGGGTGGCGATTCTGCTCGGCGGGTCACGCGACGGAGGGGGCCATGGAGATCACCTGGAGGAAGTTGTTCGTTCTGACCTGGTTATTCAGCATTCAGCAACCGGAACCGCCTCACGACGCGGGGGTAGCGACCCGCTGAGTTCCGGCAAATCTTATCCCCCCTGTCGAGGTACCCCGGGAGGGATGTCCCCGCCGGGGCCGGGCGCGCCGACCGGGCCGCGAGCGCGCTGTCGCCGGGCGGGCGTGCCGGCGTGCGAGGCGGCGCGCGACCGCCGGACGGCCGCTGCGACGCGGGAAACGACATGCGAGACCGCTCGAATTCCGCTGGAATTCCGCGTCACCCCGCCCGGCCGACGACCCGGCGTGCACCCCCGTGAGACCGTCCGGGGCACCTCGGACCGCCCCTGGAGCCCGGGGGACAACTGGTATCGTGCGCCGGATGCCCACGCCGGTCCGGACGTGAGACGTGAGCCGTTGTCCCGTGGGCGGGTGGCACGGAGCACCCCGCTCCACTGCCTGGCGGCGATGCCCGCGCTCTGACCGGGACGCGCTCGCGAAGAGTGGATAGCGCAGGCAGCGAGGCGCCCCCTCGCCGGGGCCGCCATGCCCGACCCCGGGGCGGGACGTCGCGGCTCTTCCGTTGGCATGGCACGATCCTCAGCCTCGTCGCGTACCTCTTCGTCGCGTTCCTGGCGAACAAGAATGTCTGGGTCCACGGGTTCGCCCACACGCTACAGGCGACCGGCGGCAACGACACGGGGGAGGAGGTGTGGTTCCTGGCCCAGACGCCCTGGGCCATCGTGCACGGCATCAACCCGTTCGCCAACACCTGGCTCAACGCTCCTGTCGGCATAGACCTGATGGACAACACGACCATGCCGCTGCTCGGCGTGCTGGGCGCGCCGATCACGTTCCTCTTCGGTCCGATCGCGACCGTGAACGTCATGATCGCGCTGGGCTTCTCGGCCTCTGCGATGGCTTTCTTCCTCATGGCCCGGCGTTTCACGAGCTGGTGGCCGGCGGCATTCGTCGGGGGCCTGCTCTACGGCTTCTCGCCGTTCGCCGTCGCGGAGGCGAGCTCACACGTTTTCTTGGTGTTCAACGTCGTCCCGCCGCTCATGATACTGGTCATCCACCGATTCACCAGTTCCGGCTACCGCTCACCCTGGCTGTACGGAGCTGCGCTCGGCGGCTGCTATCTGGCGCAGTTCTACATCTCCGCCGAGGCGTTCGCCTCGTTGGTCGTCATCTCCCTGATCGCTGTCATCGTCGGTGGCGCGTTGGTGATCGGAAGGCTCGACATTGACGTCACGAAGATCGCAAAGATGGGGGTGGTGGCCGCGGTGGTGGCGATACTGGGCGTGGGCTACGGGGCATGGGTGGCGTTAGAGGGGCCGCAGCACATCCACGGCCCGGCCCAGCCGGCCGTGGCGATCGCGGGCATATCGAGCGATCCCGCAGGGCTGGTGGTTCCGACCGACAACCAGCACTTCACGTTCAACGAGGCCGCGCGGGGCGATGCCTACGTCGCCCAGCGCGATGCGAACTGGCACGTCCTCGTCGACGCCACGCTGGAGAACGGGACCTATGTCGGAATTCCGCTGCTCCTGGTCCTCATCGCGGGGGTCATCGTGCTCCGCCGGAACCGATTTGCTGTCTTCGCCGCGGTCATGGCGGCAGTCACCATGCTGCTGTCGATGGGGTCGTACCTGCATGTCGACGGGCACCGGACCCCCGTGCCCCTGCCGTTCATCGTGCTGGCCCATCTCCCGCTGTTCGACAGCGGCTCCGCCGCCCGGTACGTCGGCCTCTTCTGGCTGTTCGCGGCGCTCCTCCTCGTTATGACTCTCGATTGGGTCTACCAGAAGTTCGTGCCGAGGATCCGCGCCGGCTGGTCGGCCGTGGTGTGCCTCCTCGTCGCCGCTCTTGCACTGGTGCCCCTGGTGCCGGCGTGGCCCTATCCCTCCGGCACCGCGGTCGTGCCGCATTGGTTCACGACCAACGCCCGGGCCCTGCCCGTCGGCACGACCGCGGTGATCTTCCCGAGCTCCAATCCGGGGGACTCGTCCGCCATGCTCTGGCAGGCGATGTCCGACATGACCTTCCGCATGCCGGGGGGGTACGCCGTGTTCGCGAGTTCACCGAGCGGCACGGCGTCCTTCTATGCAGCGCCGTCGGTGCTCCAGAATGCGATGACGTCGTGCGTCTCAGGTGTGCCGCCTCAGATCTCGCCCGAGGAGACACGAACGGTCCTGCACGGCTGGAAGGCGGGATACGTCGTGGTGGTGCCGGGCACCAACGGCGCCGCGTGCGCCACAGAGCTCTTCGATGAAGCGCTGGGAGCGCACCATACCGAGGGCGGCGTCTCGGTGTGGTCCACCGGGGAAGCCGGGTAACCCGGCTTCCGACGGGCTCACTCCTGGGACAACAGGGCCCTCAACCGCGTGACCAGCGCTCCGGCATCGCCGAAGCGCTGGTCGGCATAGCGCCGTCCGGCGTCCGACGCTGCCGATCGTTTCTGCTCGTTCCGCATCTCTGTTGCTGCCGCCAGCAGGTCGCCCGGATCGCCGAAGGTCGAGCCGCCTCCTTCCCGCGCGTGGACCACGGCAGGGCCGGAGTGCTCGGGCACGATGATCGGAGTCCCGAAGCGAAGGGCCTCGATGCACTCGCGGGCGATGTAGGGGTCGGGTCCGAGGTCGATGCAGACGTTGGCGTGCGCAATCAGGCGCCACAGGTCCATCCGGGTGTCCACGGTGACCCTCCCCCGAAGTGCACGTCCCCTCCAGGCCGACGCAACGGCGTCCTCCACGACCAGGACGTGGGCATCGTGGAAGGCAGAGCTCAGCCAGGCCACCGCGGGAGGGGCCCCCTCCTCGTTGCCGCAGCCCAGCCGGTCGGAGAGCACGAGCTGGTATCCCGTGAAGCCGAAGCCGTGGTGCCGATGCAGCTCGGCCAGCGGATTCACCGGTATGTGCACGTTGACCGACGGCTGCGCGCTCCCGCTCTCGGTGTCGACGAGGTGCAGCCTCTGCCAGGAGGGAGGGTGCCCGTCCGACGAGCCCGCCGTGAGGTAAAAGACCGCTCTCGGTTCGACCCGTGAGAGAAGCGCCGCGACCTCCGGCGTGAGATCGTCGACCACGACAGTGTGATCACCGGAGATCTCGACGGGCCAACGAAGCTCGCCGGCCTCTCCGAGGCCCTCGAGATCGAAGACACCGTCCGGCTCGGAAGGCCCCGTCGCGCCGGGGACGAGGACGGAGACGGGGCCACAGCGGGACGCAGCTCCCGCGATGAGGCGGGTCGCATAGCTCAATTCGGAACGCCGGTCGCGCCAGTGACAGCTCACGACGACGGTGCCGCGCTCAGTCATCCGGAGCATCGTGTAGCGACGTGACCAGCCGCTGCAGGTGCAGGACCTCCGCTCGCAGCCGTGTGATCTCCTCTCCGAACGCTCCAGCCACATCTGCGGTGACGGCCTCCTGCACGGCCAGCCGGTCGCCCAGGAGATCACAGTGGGCCGCGATGGCTTCCGTGGCATCCGCGAGGGCGAAGAGCAGGCGGCGGTCCGATCGTCCGGAGACCCGACCGAGCCAGGCGCGGACGGTGCCGCGGAGTGACGTCGGCCGTCCAGCTCCGTCGCGCCGGCCCGCCCATACGCGAGAGAAGGACTGCACGGGTTCGACGTCCCTCAGGTGACCCAGAGGAGGCGGTGCGTCCGCGGGTTGCCGGAGTGCACGGGGCTCGTCGCCCCGCTCGGCGGCTACTGCATGTTGAGGGTCGAGTACCATCGGTTCCAGGCGTCCTCTTCCTCGTCCTTCGCCAGTCCGCACGACGGGTCGGCGCGGGTGAGATGTGCGTTGAAGTAGCGATCTCCTTGCGTAATGTAATCCTTCCATCGGTTGACGAAGTGCACCATGTCGCCCACCCCGCCGGCGGTCCCCCGGCTCGGCGACTCGTAGTGGATCAACTCCGCGGCGGGTTCGAAGATCGTCCGGTACCCCGCCACTCCGGCCCGTAGGCAGAAGTCGACGTCGTTGAGGTCGACACCGAGCGCCTGGTCGAATCCGTCGAGCTGATCGAAGACCTTCCGCCGCGTCGCCAGGCATGCTCCGGTGACCGCGGAGCACTCGCGGGTCACCGTCGCCATGTGCAGGTAACCCGGCGCATCCTCGGGTAGCCCGGCCAGGGGATGCCCCGCGGCACCGGTGAGCCCCACTACGAGGCCGCAGTGCTGCACGCGACGGTCGGGATACAGCAGCCGGGCTCCGACCGCCCCGACATCAGGGCGGAGCGCCTGCGCGCACAGTGCCGGCAGCCAGTCCGGCCGGTGAGCCTCGATGTCGTTGTTCAGGAAAACGAGGACGTCCCCCCGGGCTGCCCGCGCTCCGGCGTTGTTGAGCGCCGCCCAGTTGAAGGGTCGTGCGTCCCGCAAGACCCGCACATCGGCGCGGGCGTCGAGACGCTCCACCAGCGTCAGGGTCTCGGGGTCGGAGGTCCCGTTGTCGATGAGAACCAGTTCGACGTCCTCGCTGCGCGTGGTCGCGGTGATGGAGTCGACGCAGGTCCGGAGGAGCCTGGGCTCGTCGCGAAACGGGATCAGGATGCTCACCGTCGTCCCGACGGCGACGGGACGACGCACGCGGTAGGTGCCGGCCACGGGGCCGTCTGACACCGATGCGGCCTCGTTCCTGCGGGAGAGCGCCTCCTGCACGTGGGCCGCCTCCCGGGGAGCGCTCTCGCTCCCCCCCGACCGGTGACAGAGCACCTCGGCGATGTGCGTGACCGACTCGGCCGTCTCGCAGGCGTAGAGGGCGCATTCGTGCTCCAGCGCGGCCGGTCCGGATGCAACGAGGCGGGGAAGGCCGCTCGTCAGGCCCGCGCCGATGGCGAGGGGGCGACCCACGTAGGACGAGGAGAGAAGGAAGTCGGGCGAGAAGTCAGGTTTGAGGCGCGGCGTGGCGTGAGTGCCGTCGGCTCTCAATTCGTCCTCGTCCGCGTACACCACACCCATCGGTGTCAGCGCGGTGCTCAGCAGTGCGACCGCGTCCGGCGCCCAGACGTCCCCGGGGAAGATGAGGGCAACGCCGTCGCCGCCGTGGGCGTCGATCCCTCTCCTCAGGAGGTCCGCCGCCGACGCACCCTCCGCTGCGGCGATCGAGCGGACGCGCCGCCGACCTCGCCGGGACGTCGATGACCGCAGCACCGCGCTCACCTCCTGCAGGCGGGACTCCACCGAGACGGTCGTGAGCGACCACCGGTCGCTCGTCTGCGCGCCGAGGCTCTCGAGCGTGTGGACGATCACATGCGCGGGTGCATCGGCCACGACCATCACGAGCCCGAGGATGGTGTCCCCCGCAGCCGGAGCGGTGCGCGTGCGCTCGTCCTCGCGACGGCGGACCCACGCTGCAAAGGCGCCCGGATCCTGGGATACGTCAGGAGGCAAGGGCGGGAGCTCCCGGGGAGCGAAGAGCACCCGTTCCACGCAGGCAATCTACCGGACGCCGGACACCCCATCGGGCGCGTTGGCGCAGGTGAGCGCCGACCTGCCACGATGCGCCGGTGGGGATTTCCGACCGCCTGCTCATGGGTCCCGGGCCTTCGAACCCGTACCCCGGAGTAACCATGGCGCTGGCCGGACCGGTGCTCGGGCACCTCGATCCTCAGTTCCTCCGGCTGCTCGACGACACGAATGACCGCCTGCGCCGGGTCTTCGCGACGTCCAACTCTCTGACCCTGCCGCTCAGCGGGACGGGGTCGGCCGGCATGGAGGCATCGTTCGTCAACTTCGTGCGGCCGGCAGATCCCGTCGTCGTCGGGGTCAACGGCGTCTTCGGGGAGCGGATGTGTGAGGTGGCCGGACGCCACGGCGCCGACGTCGTGCGTGTGGACGCCCATTGGGGTGAACCGATCGACCCCGACCGGCTCCTCGCCGCCCACCCGTCGCCGGCGATCATCGCAGTGGTGCACGCCGAGACCTCGACTGGGGTGCGCAACGACATCGAGCCGCTCGGGAGCGGCAAGGGCGACGCGCTCCTGCTGGTGGACATGGTGACCTCGCTCGGGGGGATCGAGGTGGCCGTCGACGACTGGGCGGTGGACGTGGCCTACAGCGGCACCCAGAAGTGCCTGGGTGTCCCGCCCGGGCTCTCGCCGCTGACTGTCTCGGAGCGGGCGATGGACCGGGTCGTCGAGCGGCCGTCGAGCTGGTACCTCGACCTCAACCTGCTCTCGCGCTACGTCAACGACACCTCCGGCGGGGGACGGGTGTACCACCACACCGCGCCGGTGGCGATGGTGGCCGCACTGCACGCCGGCCTGGGCGCGCTGCTCGACGAGGGGATCGAGGCGGCGCGGCAACGGCACGCCGAATGCGGGCGGTTGTTGCAGGACGGGCTGGTCGCCCTCGGCCTGGAGTTGCTCGTGAAGGCCGATCACCGGCTACCCCAGCTCACGACGGTCCGCGTCCCGGAGGGTGTCGACGAGGCCGCGTGCCGCCGGGAGCTCCTGTGCTCCTACGGCATAGAGATCGGAGCCGGAGCGGGCCAGCTCGCGGGGCAGGTCTGGCGCATCGGCTGCATGGGTCACACGGCGCGGCGGCGAAACGTGTTCGCACTGCTCGGGGCTCTGAAGGAGGTGCTCGGTCGATGAGTGCGGCCAGGGCGGTGCGCCACGCGCCATTGGAGTTGCGCGGCCAACGGGTGCTGCTGCGCTCGCTGAGCGAGGACGACTTCCCCGCCTGGCACGAGGTGCGGACCCGGTGTGCCGACTGGCTGCTGCGGTGGGAGCCGCGGCCCAAGGGTGCACCGGTGCCGTCGGAGGACCGCCCCAGCTTCGCGGCCCGATGCGGCATCCGCGAGCGCGAGAGGCACCTGGGCACGGGCTACGGGTTCGGGATCTTCGTCGGCGAGCGCTTCGCCGGCGAGGTGACGCTCTCGTCCATTCAGCGTGGTCCGTTCCAGAGCGCGTTCATCGGCTACTGGGTCGACGAGGCCATGGCAGGCCGGGGGCTGGTGCCCGAAGCAGTCGTGGTCACACTGCGGTTCGCCTTCGAGGCGATCTCGCTGCACCGGGTGGAGATCTCGATCATCCCGAGGAATCTCGCCAGCCGGCGGGTGGTCGA
>Ga0116215_1001137_pt1 | contig 18356 bp, 22 predicted proteins | sample Sb_taG_7_FD_89698 | JGI IMG/M metagenome (GOLD analysis project Ga0116215, IMG submission 89698) | Peat soil microbial communities from Weissenstadt, Germany - Sb_50d_2_FS metaG | ecosystem: Environmental > Terrestrial > Soil > Wetlands > Peat | place: Germany: Weissenstadt | collected 2010-09-21
CTCCTTTGCTGCATTGCAGCGTGAGTAACTCGATTCCCTGTTTAGGGCTTCCAGCCTTCTGACTGTCTTGCCCTCTCCACCTTCTTGTATGCTCGTGTTGCCCGACTGTGACAGGAATGCAAAGAGTTTTTTGGATTTGCCGGAGCACGTAGCAACGCCTTAGAATTAGAGGACTTGCGGCGGGTCGTATCCTGCATGGCTTGCTCTAATGTGATTTTCGATGATGGGATTGACCTCGACCAGGTATCGCGAACTCTTCAAGCGGGTCACGTTGCTCCTGGTCACCGTGTTGCCTCTCTACCTGGCTTCGGCATACCTGGTAGCGCCAGCCATGTGGACTCGCTACGCGCGCCGTCACCTAGCGCTGGCGGACATGCCGAGGATCACGCACACCGGCAGCGGCATTCATGGCGACCCGCTCAACGTGGGATTGATCGGCGCGGAGGATGCACTCAAAAAAATCATGATAGCTGCCAAGTGGTACCCCGCCGATGCGCTGACGTTCCGAAGCTGCCTGGCCATTGCAACGGACACGGTCCTCAAACGCCGTTACGACGATGCGCCGGTCAGCAACCTTTACCTGTTCGGAAGGAAGGAGGACCTTGCCTTCGAGCAGCCCTCAGGAGACAATCCGCGGCGACGGCACCACGTACGCTTCTGGAAAACCCCGGACCTCGACCTTGATGGCCGTCCGGCATGGATCGGAGCGGCGACCTATGACACGAAGGTGGGGTTCAGCCACACGACGGGGCAGATCACTCACCACATCGCGGCGGACGTCGACGCCGAGCGGGATCATCTCATGGTTGATCTGCAACATACCGGTAAGCTCATCGAAACATTTATCCTTGACCGGTTTCACACGAATTGCGAAGGGCGCAACGGCGGCGGCGATGCCTGGCGCACTGACGGAAACTTGTCGGTCGGTGTCATCGCTCCGGAGCAGACATGGCAGTCTCAATGAAATCGTGAGGGCCAGGCTCCTCGTCCCAACCCGCGTTCTTAGGACTGTGCGTTACTCCGCCAGGGCCGTTAGCCGGCCTGGGAACGTGACTGATTTGGGAAGTTAGGCCAACGAGTAAAATGGGCGGCTCTGGTCAATGCCAGACAGGTGATGGGAATGACATTTCCTTCACTTTGGCCGCCGCACGATGCGTGTTTGTTCCAAGAGGAAGGTCGATCTTACAAAGAGCTTGGTCCGTAGTTTCAAAAAGACAGGCCGGCCTTCAAGGCTTGCTCTTCTGCCTGCAAGTCCAAACCCTTGGCCCGTTCCACGGTTACGATCTGTCTTTTCGAGACCTGACCGTAACGGCACGGCGCTTGCTTTATCCACTGGCGACCTAACTGATCAACGGGAAGTGTGGTCTGGTGTTCTGGATCGTTTGAGGTTTCCCCCAACCTCCCGCGACACCCGCTAGGAACGCCACGATGTGCCTTCCCCCCGCCAATCTCCCTTCCCCAACCTCAAGTCCCCCCAGCCACCTGCTCCCCCCGGCAGGTGGCTCTTTTCTTTTTGCAGCCCTCCTCCGTTGCTCGTTGCAAGGCAGAGCCATGAAACGAGGGAGAGGTATGCAGTCATCGATGATTGCCAACCTCGGCGACGCTTTGCTTGGAAGCGTCGGCAGCCAAGTCGACGGGCCGGCGGACGCCGCTGAAATCGTTGGCCAGGAGGCTGATCCGCTTACTCGCGGTCCCCGAAACCTGGAGGAAGACGTCTGTCGCTTCTCCGGGCCGGCAGCCGCGGATAAGGGCGTCGCGGACCTCGTGAAAAAGCAGGAGGGCAGCGCCCTCTTTCGCCTGCGGGGCCGCAAGGCCGTCGATGCTAAGACTGGAAACCTCGTCGCAAACAACGGCGGGCCGGGCATCAGGCGCGCTCCAATTCAGACGCACGCTTGACAGGTGGATGTCGCGAGCATGACGGCACCAGAAGCCGTATGCCGGATATACCTTGAACATGTCGGCCGTGGGGTACTTGGCTGGCACTTCTGGGACCTCTGCTCGACTTTGCGCGCGCGCGCCGCCCCCGCGATAGCTGATTTGCAAGTTGTTGAGGGCAACTCCTTCCACGAGATGACCGGGAATGCCGGTGATGGCGCAGGGCCATAGCGCATTGGTAGCGACAATGTTGCTCATGACGACGTTCTTTAGCGTCCCTGCAAGCGGCGTCGGCATGTCCCGACCGCGATTGCCGAGGCGCAGAAAAATGGGGCAGCGCACGTCGGCCATGGCAATGTTGCTGATGGCGACGCCGTCGATATTCGAGCCGTCAACAGAGAGCAGCGAGATGCCCGAGATGGGCGGCCGGGTGCTGGAGCGGGAGAAAAATGTGCAACTGCTGACGGTGATATTCTTGAAGTCACCGCCTGATTCGGTGCCGAGCTTGAAGGCATTGCAATTGCTGGCCAGAATACAGTTCGTAACGGTCAGGTTCTCGGTGGACCGGCGCTCGCCCAGCGAATAACTGGTCTTGGGCACGATGGCGTCGTCCCATGATTCAATGTGGCAGTTGGCAATGCGGACGTGACGGCAACAATCGGGGTCGATGCCGTCGGCATAGCCATTCAAGATGGTAACGCTGTCGATGACGACGTAGTCGGTCCCCAGGAGACTGATGCAGTAATTGGGAGAATCGAGGATCGTGATGCCGTCGATGGTCACGAACTTGCAGCGCTTGAAAGCAATGGGCTTGGGCCCGCCGCGTGTTTGCCGATTGCCATGGATGGTGCCCGTTCCCGTGATCGCGATCTGCTCGGCATTCTCGGCCCAAACCAGGGCATGGTGGAAAAAGCTGGTCTCTTTGTCCGCGGCGTTCTTGAAATCGAGCTTCTCGTAAGCGTTGAAATCCGCCGGGTCCTTGCTAGCCAGCAGTGTGGCACCGTGGTCCAGGTGCAAGGCGACCCCGGGCTTCAATTGCACGCTGCCACTGAGGAACCTGCCGGGCGGGAAGACGACCGCGCCGCCGCCACCCTGATGGGCGGCATCGATAGCAGCCTGAATCGCGCGGGTGTCTCGGGTGCTGCCGTCGCCCTTGGCCCCATATTTCAACACATTCAGCGCTGCTGAGGCATCAGCGCCGGTACCCTGGTTCCGTGCCGGCAAGGCCGCTCCCATACCGAGACATCCCGCTGCCGCCAGTGGACCGTGGACGAATTCCCGCCGACTAATATGGTGACGTTTCACAGGAAGATCTCTCCGAAATATTGGGATCTCCCAGCGCGCGACAGAGCCGGGAGCGCTCGTTCTTGAATTTATAGAAACTCAGGAGGTTGGGACCCAAGCAGAGAAAAAAGCAGCGGCGCGAGCTGTGCTGCATCAGCGTCTACATCACTTGGTAAAGCAGCGAAAGAAGGGACAGGCTCGCTGGAACATTCGATGCGAATCCGCCATAAGAATACCAACGCGATATACAAGGCTGAGCTAAGCACGGAGACGGCCTATCACCGCTACGTAGGCATTGCGGGGCAGAAGCCGGTATTGATGGTGTACCGCGAGGACTTGGGAGAGCAACCGGTGCTCACCTGGCCGGAGACCGCCGACGACCTCTACGTGGTGGTGCGGGCCACTTCGGAAGAGTTTGAGCATCTCCGGGCCGCCGGCTACAAGCTGCCCGATAGACGATGAACGACCGTTTGCGATTCCGCTGCATGAATGCCTTGGGTACCACGAATTGGCGAGGGGGACAAAACCTTTGCCGCCTGACTGGACGGCATGCTTTTGACGCAACGCGGAAACTGGTGGTCGCCCTGCCTCAAGGCATTGTCCCGGGGGACAACCGCCTTAGCGCCGCCCTGGCTTCCTGCGTCTGGGCGGCGTAGGTGGCACCCGCGCCCAATTCGGCGAGCAAGCGGTGCGCGTTCGCGGAGTCGATAAGTTCGAGTACATTGAGTGCCCGCAAGTTGCGCAACTCGGATGATGTCACAGAAACCGGGGGACGGGACAGGAGGGTTTCCAAGCGCCGGCGAACTTCCAACGAAGGATTTTTGTCCAACGTTTCGCGCAGCGCAGGGAGGGCGGCATCCCCCAGTGCCTCCAATTCTTTGGAAGCCTTCTGACGGACGGCGAATCCCTTGCTGTCGAGATCTTCAATGCACTGGCGAATTTTCGAGGCATCGGGCTCCGGAACGGGTCGCAGGTGCTGCCGCAAGAGCGCAAGGGCCGGCTCGGGCGTTTCTGACAATCGCCAGATAGCAGCATACGCTCGCCGCGCGTCATCGCTGGCCAGATCGGCCCACCAGCTGGCCACCGTGTCGGAACCGTCTGCATGAGCCGGAACAAGATCCCAAATGAGGACTGTGCTGTCCGTGCTGGCGGAAGCCAGCCTGCGGCCATCGGCGCTGAACCCGAGTGATCTGATTTCGCCTCGGTGGCCGCGGAATGTGCGAAGCTCCATACCGGTGGCCACTTCCCATAAATGGACGACCTGGCAGTCCGACGACGCCAGCAGCCGACCATCATGAGAGAACGCCAACTCCTCATAATCACTCGAGGGAACGCCTGAATCGCTCCAACGACGGATGACCCGGCCGGTGCGCGCGTCGCATAGCACAAGTCTATCCGGCGAGCGGTCGGGACGGTGGAATTCGTTATCCAGAACGCACGCCGCCAACGTCCCTTCTGGCGAAACCACCAGCCTGCGCCAGGCGCGGCGCTCTTCTGGTTGGACCGGGGCCCCTCCCCCCTTTCTCGCCACGCCACCAATTGCCGGTAATGGTTCCATTCTCCAAGAGAACATTTCCTTGCCGCTGGTAACGTCATAGCCTACTGTCCGCTTGCCTGCGACGAACAACGACTTGCCGTCGGGAGTGAAAAAGAGTTGCTGGGGCCAACCGGCTTTGGACTCTTTGAAGGAACCGACTTCCTTGCCCGTGCGCACGTCCCAAAGACGAACGACCGCTTGTTCTCCCGACTGCCAGATAGCCAGCATGGATGAGTCGGGTGAGAACGCGGTCGCAAGGTGCGTTTCCGGGCCACGCAGCCTGAGCGTGTGCAGGCACTTGCCGGCGGCGACGTCCCAGATCAGGATCTGCGTCTCATCGACTTGACTTTGTCGAGTCAAGCTAATGGCATAGGGACTGTTGGGCCAAAGAATAACGTAGGGATCGATGTGCCAGCCCTTGGGAATTGCGATGGAATGCAGGCGGTGGCTCGTAGCAATGTCCCATGTACTGATCCAGCCATAGCTTGCGGTCAGTGCCCGATCGCCTCGTGGCGACAAAGAAACCGCAGTAGTAGGCAAGTCGTGGCCAACTCCAACAGAAATTTGCTTCAATGTTTTCATGTCGAAAAGCTTGAACTTGCCCCAATTGTTGCCAGCAGCCAGGCGCGAGCCGTCTGGGCTCAGGGACATGTGCTGGCCAATCACGTCGCGCAGCTCGTGCAGGCGCTTGCCGCTCTGGGCGTCCCAGATAGTCAATTCAGAATCAACCTCGCCAGTACAATAAGAAAGCAATTGCTTGCTATCGGGCGAAAACAGCAGGCTCATGTACCAGCGCTTCTGTCGGGACGCCAGTTGGTGCCTCTCAGTCCCGGTAGTCAAGTCCCAAACGTGAATGACATCCTTGTCGAGGTAGCGGTCAATCGCGCCCACGTGATGTTCCAGCGTGGCCAGCCAGTTGCCATCCGGGGAGGCCGCGAGAATTTCTGCTGGGGCGACCTGGGCAAACTTCCGGATCGACTTACCGGTGCGTGCCTCCCAAACTTCGATCGAGTGCTTCTTGTCCACCGTGACGACGTGATCGCCACCAGCAAAAATCGCAGGGTGCGCCTCACCCTCCGCCCGGTCGAGCCGCCATAACTCTTTCGCTGTGGCGATGTCGAATACGCGAATCTGGCCGGTCAAATTGATCAGGGCGAGCCGGCCGTCAGGTGATAGAGCGTTCCTGAAATGGACAGAGATGAGACTTCGCTGCACGGGCAGCGGCACCACGCGCACCTCCTTGTGCTGTGTAAGGTCCCAAAAACGCAGGGTGTCCTTGGATTCTTGCCCCAGGGAGATCAGAGTCTTGCCGTCGGGCGGGAGGACGATCTGGTCATCCCAAGAGGGCACCTTTCTGGAAAACTGCCCGAGTTCCTTGCCGGTAGCGGTATCCCACACGCGCAAGATGCCGCCGCCCGTGGAAAGAATCGTCTTACCATCGGGTGTGAAACGGAGGTTGTCCAGGCGATCGCCGTGGTTGAAACGCAGTATACCGAGACGAGCGACAGCGCCTGCCGGCAAGGGATCACCCTGCGGATCGGTGCGGGCTTGCCACTGTTGCTGCGTGCCGTTCTCCTCAGGCTTCTTCCCTACCAGTTGTGGCGGCAAGAACCCAACTCCGCCGGCAAGGATGCCGACGGCAAGAAGCAATGCGGACACAGCTTTCCACCTCAAGGGCGCCATCTGCCGCAAGGTGTTTCCGGCCAGAACGGAGGCGGCCGTGATTGCGGTCGCGGATTGAATGGCGGCCCGGGCTGTCGCCAGTGCCAGTGCCGGCGGGACGCTCGACGCGAGTGTCTGTTCTGCCAGCACGGCCGCTAAGGCTGTCGTCAACGCCAGACCGCGGCGCAGCAGGCGATTACGGAGCAGGTTCCGACCGCGCTGGAGCCGGCCTTTTAGTGTTGTCGCGCTCCAGCAAAGCCGGCGCGCTGCCTCGTCCTGCGTCAAGCCCTCCAAATAGCAGAGCACGAGCGGCGCGCGATAACGCTCCGGCATTCCAGCCAATTCAGCATGCAGGATCTCACGAAGCTCGCCCCAGGTGATGTCATCTGCCGAATTGTCGGCCGCGGGCGACTTGGCTTTCGCTTCCAACGCTTGCCGTCGCATGTTTTTTGCTCGCGCCTGAAGGGCAACTCGGTGTGCCACGCCATGAAGCCAGCTGGCCAGGCTCTCGCGGCGACGAATAGACCCAGCTTTGCTTGACAGCACGAGGAAAGCTGCCTGGAAAGCATCCTCGGCATCTTGGTGGTGGCGTAGCACCGACCGGCAGACGCCCAGGACCATCGCACCATGGCGCTCGACGAGATCCGCGAACGCCGCCTGGTCACGCCGGTCAAGATAACGCTCAAGCAACTCGGAGTCCGATGGCATCGACTCGCGATCGCGGGTCAGGCGACGAAGGTAGCGCAGGATCGGTACTACGCGGCTGGCGTTCATGACACACTCTCCAAAGCGGTCAAATGCTCTATCTCTTTAGTGCCGCGCGGAACGGGCCGCAGAACCAGATTCTTGGAAATAATCGTACCACCAAGTGGTTGGCGCACTCGAATTTGCGAACACAGAACAGGGCGGATCAGCATCTGCATCCATCATCAAAGCACGGTCAGATTGAGTCGCCCATGTCTCGCCGGTTGCTGCCCGCGCTGGTGGGACAGCGCTCGGAGAATCGCATCCAGGACCAGGTCGAGATGGGTGCCAACGTCTTCTGCGAGGAACCGCAGCACGAGATAGCCGTTCTCCTGAAGGAGCATGTCCTTACGGCGGTCGCGCCGGTATGCCTCGGCGTCGGCAAGATGCCGAGCTCCGTCCAGTTCGATGGCAATTCGCGCCTCGGCGTCAAGAAGGTCCACTTCCATCCTCCCCCATCCGTCGAACGGAATCGGTAACTCAACGTTCAAGCGGAAGCGTCCGGCGGTGTCAGCGAGCGTTTCAAGGCGGCGGTATAGAAATGCTTCGGTCGCACTCCGGGCACGTTCGGCGCCTTCGGCATCCGGTTCTGGTTCTCGGGCGACCCGGCCAAACAGGTTGGCAAGGGGCGCCTCGATACCGTCACGAATCAGCCGCCGCACGTTGGCTGCATACTGATTTTTCCATTTGACATCGATGGGCAGCGGAACATCCGCCGGCCAGCCGGGCACAGCGCTGGCCGGAAGCTGAATTGTGTAGCCCACAGCCTCGTAGCCTTTACAACGCCGGTCGAACATCCTCGCGAGCATCGGCACGTTGAGATCGGCGTAAGGTGCCATGATGGATGGGCATAGCCGATTCGCTCCTCTTGGGAAAGGCCGAGAACCCAAGGGTAAGGGTAGCGAATGTCTGCTTCAACGAGGCGAGCAAATCTGGCTTCCTCCCTATGCCAACCGCTCGATCAGCCCAAGTCGCGCCGTGTTGGCCGGCTGGTGCGTAGTCAGAAAGTGGCTGAGGAATTGATGACTACTGCGGCTGAAGAATAAGCGACTATTCTGCCAAGCATCTCGCGGCCACAATATCCTTGAATTGCAGAACCCGACCGTGCTGATCCTCCCACCGCTGCGACTCCTGAGAGTACGCAAAGATGGCCAATTCCGGTGTCGTGAGCGCCAGCGTTACAACACAAACACGGTACGATTCGTGGTGCTGTTTCAGCTTGGCATATTCGTTGGGTGTGAGATCGACCCTGCACTCTGAGCCACATAGACCTTTCACTTCGAGCTTGAGCGTGAGTTGCCTGGAGGCATGGACTGCATTCAGGTCCCAGCCGATGTTGTCGGCTTCCACGGAGTCAACGACGTAGCCGAGGTTCGAGTAATAGGCCGTCGCCTCGACAATCGCGGCTTGCTCGATTTTAAGTCGGAGAAGTGGGTCCGGTTGTCTCTGCGATCTGCCTTGGGATTCCGGCCTCTGTTGCGGCACTCGACGAGTTGCCAGGTAGCTCAAAACATCCGAACGGAATTGCCGGTGTGCATCGGATGAATCCGCGTACCAGATATTTGCCTGTCCCATTCCGCCTTGGCCGCGCGGCACTTGAAAAATGCGTTCGTCTGGAGGCAAGAGATTCGCGTCAGAACTGGCGGCTGTAACGTAGTAGCCAAACTCGCTTCCTTCGTAGCGCCGGTTGGCCTCTCCTGGCGGTGATTGCCAGCGCCGGTAGATCGTTGCGTTGTTGTACCACCCTACGATAAAGCTCCGGCCATGCGGAGATGTTGCAACCCATACGGCAATCACGCCGGTAAGCAAGTCGTCGTCAGACGCGGCCCCTAGCCGGTTCAGGTTGATGCCAGAACCGGGTTGATCGTTGTATGCGGTTCCTGGCGGCTGAACGTAGCCGAATACTCGTCCCTCGAACGGCTGGAAATTGAATATCTCGTGGCCATAGCCATGTTGCTTGACGAAGGCCCCGCCGCCTGTGATCTGATCGTTTGCGGTCTGGCCCTGGTAGCGGTTCATCCACCCGATTCGGAGAAAAATGATCGGAACCGTCATCGGATCGCGCGCCATTATCTCCCTCCAATTGCCGCGCCAAGTTTCGGACCTCGATGCCTGTCTTGCGGCTCTCGAAGCGTCGGGGGTAGACATCCGCGCGCCCGCGGAAGAGCGTCCGGAACAGGGCAATCTTGGCTTCCGGGAGGGACTTGAAGTTGACCTCGGCCGGGGGTTCCATGATGCCCTCCGACTATGAAACCTGACGGGAACGAGCAAAGGGAATGCCGGCGATCAAACTCCCGCCAGCTTATTGTCGGTCAGCAAATCAGTCACGAATCGCCCAGCGTGTTGCTCTCCCAGCGCGTAGTAGTCAGGAGGGAGGAGACCGCCATTGAGGGCCTCTGCAAGGTGGGTAATCCAGGCGTTATGGAAGCTGTGAAAAATGCCGGCTTCTACGCGGCTCCAGTCGTGGACGGGCATCGAATTCCCTCCCCGGGCTGACATCGATCGCCATTGTAAGCGAGTTCTCCACGTAATGGAACCGGCCTGGCTAACTCGCACGGATCACTCGCACAAACCGGGGAGCTTCCGGCGCGCGTCGACAGTAACGGTCGTGCGATCGCACGATTCCATTACCAAAGGACCGCCAGATCGAGAGCCCAGGGGTAGACATCCCCGCATTCGCGGAGGAGTGCGCGGAACAAAGCGATCTTGGCATCGGGACTTGAAGTTGATTGCGCCGGAAATTTCCATTGTCCGTCAGATAGAATTCGGCGGGAAAGGGCAAAGGGACTGCCGACTCAGCGCTAATCTAGTGCCGGAGACAGGACTTGAACCTGCACTGCCCGTAAGGGCAACCAGGCCCTCAACCTGGTTCCGGGCTACTTCAGGTACATTGGAGCAGGGTAGGGGTCACGTTGGAAATTCCAGGTTGTCAATGAGATGCGGCCATTCCGCATCACTGTCACATTCTAGTCACGTGGCTGCCGCACGGCCAATTCTGCCCCCCAACTGCCCCCCAGCCTGGTTCACGTCTCTGGACAACCACGAGAAGCAGCACATCCGGTCAGACATCCCCATCTGCAGGGCGGATTTCCCGTCTATCTGCTTGGCCTATTCAGGAGCGTGGGACTTGCTCTCGTGGAATTGCGTGCTCGCATGCTGAACCTCCTGGGATTTGTCTGGGCTGGCGGCGCAAGCGTGAGCAGGACCCGTGGCTGAACCTTTCCCCAAATACGCACCAGGGTTCGCCGTAAGGAAGAATTTCTCGCGGGAGCGGTCAACGACGAACTCGGGATGCTTGGACAAGAATTCCGCCACTGCTTCTGCCGGGCCAAGTCCATGATCCGGACTGACAGGATGACCGTTGACGTTGGTATCTTCGACGATCAGATAGTTGGCCTCGGTCGCAAAGGAGTGGCATCGGGTTCATATTGCCCACGACTGTACCAAAACTGTACTAATTCACGCGTGGCTGGCACAGGTCAGACGGACCAAAAACCACCGCCGATGGAGAGCAAGTAAATCCGATTTCCTGGCGCTAGCACCCGCCGCATCGTCTCAACAACGTCGAGACAATGCTGGAGGCCGCCTTGCAATGTTTTGACCTCTCCAAGCCGCGGCTTCCTGCCGCGCCTTGGAGCCTGCGGCCAAAACATTGGGGCGACGGGCGGCGGCGGCCATAGTGAGCGTGTGCGTCCGGCACCATGCCAGCTCACTTCCGTGCGAGCCGAGAAATATGCCCCTTCTCTTTGCTTGGCACAAAGCCATCGCTGTGGTAGGGTCAAGGCAAAGGAGCATTGGATATGACCATTCACCTACCCGAGGACTTGGAACGATTCGTCCAGGCAAAAGTGCAAAGTGGACGCTTTGCGTCGGAGGACGATGCTATCAGCGAAGCCGTGCGGTTACTCCGACTGGCTGAGGATCGGACTGGTGCCAAAGTCGGGGGAGAGACATCTTCCGCGGAGCCCGCCTGGCAACGACTCGTGAAAGCCGTGGGTACTATTCCCGACGCGGTTTTTGATCGGATTCCCGCTGACGGTTCTGCGCAACTAGACCACTACATCTACGGCAGCCCTAGGCATCCAAACTCATGACGCGAGTCTTTGCGGATGCCGTTTACTGGGTGGCCCTTGCCCATCGCAAGGATCAGTGGCACGAAAAAGCCTTGCAGGTCAGCCAGCGACTCGGCCCGGTTACAATCGTCACGACCGACGAGGTGTTGAATGAATTCCTGGCGTTCTTCAGTGATTACGGAAGCGAATTGCGACTGGTGACCGCCAGGACAGTCCGTGAGCTGTTCATGGATATGATGGTGCAGGTGATTCCTCAATCCCGCCAGACTTTCCTTGCGGGACTCGCCCTTTACGAGGCCCGGCCCGACAAGTTGTATAGCCTGACCGATTGCATCTCCATGTCCACCATGCGCGGCCAGGAGATCACGGAAGTTTTGACGCACGACATGCATTTCACTCAGGAAGGATTCACTATTCTGCTTTGACAGGACGGCGGCATCGAATCGTGACAATAATTCATACAACGACGCAACTGCCATTCAAGTTTTGCGGCTAGCCCAAGCATTCATCGCGAACCATCCTTATTCGGCAAAAGATATTTGTGGAATATCGCGGCAGTGATGGGTCCCACGGCGAGTAGTGGGCCATTCGAATGGTGTATCTCGATGTCTCTCCTCGTCAGACTTGCCTTTACGTCTGCCTTACCGTAGTCTGCGAAGCATGTTACGCGATTCCAGGCCACAATCTCGCTCGGTTCTCCTGAGTTTCAAGTTTCTGGGAACCGCGATGCTCGGCTCCCTCGCCATGGCGCTCGTCTGCGCCCTGGCGCCGCTTTCCGCCCAGATCGCCGTCCTTGGTGCCTTAATCAGTATTCTCGGGGGACTCTTCGTCAGCTACATGGAACAAGAAGCCGAACGCGAGCGGCATCGCAACGAGATGCTTGAAAAACTCGCTATCCCTCTCGCTCTTGCCTCCGAACATGACCTTTACGAGCAGTACCTCGCCATCTGCCACGGTCTTATGGAGTTAGCTCAACAAACCGATCTGATTCTACGGGACATCGCTCTTTTGAAACTCGCGTCTCTCGCTGGCCAGATCGAGTCCCTGGCGGGTGGTTCTGTCGTTTTCGCTGGAACCGAAACATGGCGAACCGTTTACGAAAAGATCCTTCGCAGTCCTGACATCAAGGAATACCGCTCGATTTCTTGGGTCCGTTGCAAGGATTATTGGCAAGACGCTCCAGGCCGCCAAAGCATGCAAATCAACTTCGATTCTGCACATCGCGGGCTCCACATCGAGCGCATCATCATTCTGCCGCACGATCTTTGGCCCAAGGGGCGGCATTTGCCCTTGGAAGAAATTTTGCCGTGGATCCAACAGCAACATGACCATGGCATTTGGATCTTGCTCGTTCACGAGTCCGACCTTTCTTCCGAGACGGACCTCCTCGTTGACCTCGGGATTTATGGCGATCGTGCGATGGGAGTTCAGGAAGTTGATGAGCGGGCGCGCACCTTACGTTTCGTCCTTCAGTTTGATCCCCAAGCGATCCGGCTCGCGAAGGATCGCTGGGAGCGACTCGCACTTTACGCCACCTCCTTCCGGAGCCTACTGGATCAATCCCCTGCCAACGGGTAATATTGTCCCAGCTGGTTGGAGGACGCTTTCATGCACCCGGATTTGCTCTATCTCGATACGGCCCGAGTGGGCCGCATGTCCCGTTCCGCTCAGGCGGCTCATTTGGACTACGCTCGGCTGGCCACCGACGAGGGAGGCTCTCTGTTCTTCGAGCGCTTCTTGCGCCAAGGCGTCGATTCGTCCCCCGCGAAGATACATGAGTTCTACCCAGGATTAGCAACTTGGCGTGGTATCGGCCAACTCAAGCATTCACTGCGCGCTCTGGCAAGTGGCCGACGAGACCTCCCGGTGCTCCTTGCCAACCGGTGCGCTGCGCTGATGAGGTTCGCCTCGAGGCTGCTCTTCCATCCCTGCCGGAATGTCCTGGTGACAGACCTTGGCTGGCCCGCATATCACTCCATTCTCGAAGCTGAAGCACAGCGTGCCTCACGAAGCGTCACGACCGTTCACATATGCCAGGCCATTCTCAGTCGCCATTTAACGGAGGATGAACTGATCCAACGCCTCCGCAATGAATTCCTCGATCAAGGTTGCGACGGGCTCTTCCTTTCGGCAGTAAGCAATCTGGGCGTTCGCCTCCCGGTCGAGCGGATCGTGCGGGCCATTGAGGCCACAAGCGAAGTGCGATTAATTGTCATCGACGGCGCGCAGGACTTCTGCCACGCGTCCTCGGACTTAAGAAACGAGTACTCCGATCTCTACCTTGCGGGCAGCCACAAATGGCTCAAGGCCCATCACCCCATGGGCGTTGCTTTCTACGGTAAACGCCGCTCGAGTTCGTTCATCGAGACCGGTCTTGATCATTTGCTAGCAACTGGAGAACTGGACGACCCGCTTCTCCGCTTCTCGCGGCAACTGGAGACCTGCAGTTTGGATGGCACCTCGGAGACCGTGAGCCTCGCTTCTCTTTTCTCCTGTCAGGGAGCCGCGAACGATATCTTGTCGGACATCGAGTATTCAGCTCATGGTCTCGCCCAGCTCGTGAACACGTCAGACGCGGCGGCTGATGTCGCTCGGGTTTCAGGTTGGTACCCTCTCCGACCTGAAGCAAGCTTCCGAAGTGGAATTCTACTCCTCGAAGCCGAGAAAGCCGCGACAAAACTCGCCTCGGCAGAAGCACTCCGCTCAGGGTTCTACGAGAAGGGGATCGCGCTCACGGCTTACGACAACGGTATCATTCGGCTCTCGGTTCCAGAGCATGGGTGGAAACCGGGCGATTTGGACCGACTTGGCGGTGCCTTGCAGTCGATTTTCTGAGAGCAGAGTCGGCCTACAGCCCGGATAAGGGCTTGAGCAAGATCGCATTCATTTCAGCTCATTGAATCACTTGACTTGTTAAGAATGCCCATCGCCATTCGTTTGCTTCCAACCTTGCTGCCGCAGGCATCGACCAGCGCATCATCGACGAGTTTATGGGGCACCAAACCGAGACCATGCGGTTGCGCTACCGACATTTGTTCCCTGAGCACCGACAACAGGCGATTAAGCTAGTCTTTGGGTAGGAAGCAAGGTTACTCTCTATAGCAGCGGAAGAACCCCAGATGTATGTGCTCGTGTTCCACACTCGGCGCTATCGCTACGTCAAAATCAGGCGTTGTTCGAGTCGGCTCTTGTTTTGCGCGGTCCGCAGCGTGTTTTGTATCATGCCCGATTGCAGGGCCAAACTATTTGCGACCGAGCAATAAGTAAACCAGCTAATTGAGACGCTTCTTCACTAGATTCTCTCTTCTCAAGCCTGAGTGTTTTCCGCGTCAGCTTCGAACAAGACCCGAGCCGTTCGCTTCAACGTTCTCGGCTACAGATGAGGTACTCCCTTTCGATGTAGCGGGGACTGATCTGCCGAGCATTTTCCCCGCCATACCGAAGAGCCGATCAACCACAAAGTCGTTCGCCTTCTTGCTCAGGGAGTCCCAGAATTTGCAGACAAGAATCGATCCAATAGTTCCGAAAACAGTGAATCCGCCAACCATTTGTATAGGCCAGGAGATCCATGCGACCAATCGCCAGGTGTTCTGCCCCTCAAATACAGATTTGTCCTTTCTAGATTCCGACTGGACTGACTCAGTTGCTGGCCCGATTGCCAGCACTAAAGGTTCCGCCGCACGCCGTCCGAGTTCGGTTTTTTCATATTCCCTGGCCGCCAGAATTGCGTCCTGAAATGCGATTGCGGCCGGGTCTTTCCTGCCCAGCCGTAGCTGAATGTTTCCAACTCTGGCGAGCCACGGCGCCCGAAGGGATGGATTTGCAATTTCTTTTGCCACTTTGTGGGCAAGTCCCATGTCTTCAGGGCTTTGTTTGGTCAACCTCTCAATTGAAGCGACCAGCGCCGCCCGTAATTCGTCTGCGCAGTTATCGCATTTGATGGCGGAGACTAGCTTGACTGCTTCGCTTGTCTCTCCGGCCGCAAGCATCTCGTTAGCTACGTCCAAATAACACTGGTGGATGGGATCACGAGTCCAAGGAGAATTTAAGGAAGGGTGGTCGTCTGGAGTTGGCCAGCGCGTGGATTGATACGATCTGGCAGGTGGAGAAGCCGTTTCCCAATTCGAACCATGAAAATCGGAGGTAGATTGGTTAGCTTGGCTCGCTTGGTCCTCAACGTGGCGAATGAACAAAATGAATAGTCCGACCAGCAGGCCGATTGCAGCTCCGTAAATACCGCGCCGCAGTGTCCTTGACTTTAAAAATTGGACAATGAGTTTCACGACCTTGCTCCTTCTACTCACGTGCACGGATGCGAGACGGAAAGCGTTGTCCTTCTCCTTATTGTATTCGCGAATCGGCACCGTCGATTTAGAGGGCATGAAGCCAGAGAGCCGAAGACTTTACAGCCAATCGAACTATGGATCGCGGGTCGTAACGTCGAGATCAGGAGATCAACGCGACACACGAGAAGAAACCTCGGGAATGCTCCTTAAGTTTCCAGGTGTGCGCGCAGCCACCTCGGTTAAGCTGCTTTCTCGCTTAGACTTACACAGTTCACCCCTGGACTATACCGCCAGGTCGTTGCCTTCCTGGTCGCGTGACGCCCCCTCTCTACGGGTAGGATTACACGCCCTCATCGTTCTGGCCGTCGCCACGGGGATGCGTCAGGGCGAGCTATTCGCGTTGCAGTAGCGCGATATCGACCTGTCGGCCGGCATTATTTCCGTACAGCGGACCTTGGAAGAGATTAGCGGCAAGCTACGCGAGAAGGAGCCGAAGTCCGCGGCCGGCAGACGACGCATATAACTGCCACGATTCGCTATTGCGGTGATGGAGGCCCACCAGAAGCTTATGGAGGCCGAGAGACGCCTCGGCTGCTAGTGCGAGGAGGTTGAAGCCGTCAGCCACGGGTTGATGACCATCACCCCGGTGCTTGCGAAGTCCCCCGTGTTCCGGGTTACGACATGCAGGCCGTGCCGGAGGGATGTCGCTGCAATCAGACCGTCCGCCGCAGGAACGTTGTCTCCCTTTTTTCGGGCCGAAGCGGTCAGTTCTCCCCAAATCTCAGCCGTTTCCTGATCGACTACCAAAACCCGTTCTCTGAATTGCGTCGACAGGCCGACAAGCCATCTGCTTAAGGATCGCTTCTTGGCTCCATCCGGCAGCAGGGCGACACCTTTGGTAATCTCGCCGATAGTGATGACGCTAAGGAAAAGTGAAGCAGAGGGAAGGGCGCTAACAAACGCATTCACGGAAGCCGCTCCGTCGGGCTTTCGGAGCTCGGTCAAAATGCAAGTGTCGAGCAGAACCCTCACAAAGCAATGTCGCGACCAGGACTATTATCGCGGGACAGGTCAAGGCCCTCGAAACTCTCCCCCTGCATCAAATACTGTTTGAAATCCAGGCTGCGACCCGCCAGACGGTTATATTCCTCCCTGGAGACGACCACTACCTCATCCTTGCGTCGCCGCACCCATTGCGGGCCTTCCTTGAGCGCCCTGTTGATTACTTCACTGAAGCGGGTTTTTGCATCCGCAAGCTGCCATTCCATACTACATCTCACATCTACATTATCTAGATGACAGTAGCACGGTTGCTGGCCTAGCGCAATCACTTTAACAGACAGCATAGCTGTAAATCGAGTCGCGGCTGGCATACGCGAATCGTCAGGGGGACAAATAGCGTGAAAGGAATGGTGACTATTATCGTGAAAGATCACAGTCGCGCTGACTCAACCGGCACCCATGAGAGCCAAATAGCGGCGAGAGAAGAGTGCCATTTATCGCCGAGCCCTCCAATGCAACCTATTGAGATACAACAATAAAGCCGTATAATGTATGTTATGGACGATTTTGCATGCAGAACGCGACCAGCTACGCGAAGACAGCTATTGCCCGAGGCCAGGGATCAGCTTAAGCGACTTGTTTTTCTTGTAGCGGTACACGGAGAAGTCACGGTAATCGAGCGTGAACACCGTGTCGATGTTCTCCCGTTCGGCCAGATAGACCAGGCTGGCATCAGCCAGCTGCGCTCCGAGTCTGCGGTATCGATTTAGAAAACCTTCCAGCCACGGCAGCGCCTCATCCCCCAACCGCGACAGCGACCAGACTCCCTCGGCGAAACCGCGAAACAACCCCTGCACTGCAGCCGGGTCGCGCCGCACCAACCATAGTGACTCCGTCAGCACCGGCCATGATGTCCAAAGCGGCGGCTGCAAATCCGCCAATGCCGCCACGCAGCGCTCATGCTGCGCGTCGTCCCGAGACACGATCGCAACCATAGGCCCGGCGTCGAGAAGCACTCCGCGCCTTTTCACCGGCCGAATCCCTCGAAATGCTCTTTGTTCGTGCTCAGATCAGGCGGCAGCCCCTTAGCGCAGCCGATGACTCCGGCTTGCTGCGCCAGCGCCAGGACACTTTTATCCTGGCGCTGACCTGCGAAATACGCCGTGAGCGCTTCCCGCACCACCTCCGACTCGTTCTTGCCGGCGGCCCGCGCCGCTTCGCGCAACCGCCGTTCGGTCTCCGCGTCCAGGCGGACACTGATTTTTGTGTTGTCCATAGTTCCGTCCCCCTTCCAATAAGCATCTGTCGGACAGAATAACACATTTGTCCGACACCGTCCAGTGAAACCTAAAGGCCTCGGCGTTGCGTTTCAGTGCTGATCAGTAGGACGGCTCTCCGAAGGGACACCACGTGCTTGGGAACAGATTTATCAGTGCGTTGGCCAGTGGCTGCGCGGACCAGCGGCTTCTGGATGATTCCATTTGGCCCGCCCGCGTGAATATGTCTGGGCATTACACCCTTGCCAGAACACGGAGCGAGCCTGGAACAGTGCTGTACGCGAAAGAATTTAGCCTCAACTGGAGAGCGTATGACCGACTGTCGACGGATACGACCGTAAGCGGCTTACGACGACTTGACACCATAGCTCGGTCAATCCCGAAGCCGCATCAAGGGCTTTGCGCCGGGATTCTTCGGCGGATGGGAGTCCGGAACGCAACTCCTCCAACGCCAAGTAAACCAGTGCAAGCTTACCTCTCTCAAGATTAAAGTCTCGGGCCACATCAAATGATTCGCGATAAAGTGCCCTCCCCGCCTCGATACGTCCGGAGCGAAATTCGATGAGGCCAGCCGTGGCCAAAACGTAAATTAACTGTGCGGCGGAAACGCTTGTCC
>Ga0116215_1001141_pt1 | contig 18340 bp, 16 predicted proteins | sample Sb_taG_7_FD_89698 | JGI IMG/M metagenome (GOLD analysis project Ga0116215, IMG submission 89698) | Peat soil microbial communities from Weissenstadt, Germany - Sb_50d_2_FS metaG | ecosystem: Environmental > Terrestrial > Soil > Wetlands > Peat | place: Germany: Weissenstadt | collected 2010-09-21
GGCAGGCATACATCAGGAGCGTCCGCAGTGCAGTATGCTGCAGTGACTGCGCTCGTAGCTCAACGGATAGAGCATCTGACTACGGATCAGAAGGTTGGGGGTTCGAGTCCCTCCGAGCGCGCCACCGAACCGCAGGTCAGGGCCTTCTTCTCAGGAATGAGCGGGGCCCTGAATCCTTGTTTTGGGCCTCCCGTCTCACAACTTCTCACAGCTCTAAGCGATCTTGTGAATCTTGGCGAGGGCCGCCTGGCCGCGTTGCAGGTCCTCGTCGCTTGCGTGGACGTAGGTCTTCTGGGTGAACGCCGAGTCGTAATGACCCGCCCACTTGCTGATGATCGAGATCGGCACGCCCGCGTGCTCCATGAGCGTCAGGGTCGTGTGACGCGAGTCGTGCAGGGTGATCCTCCGCAGCCCGGCCCGCCTGAGCAGACGGCCGAACTCGTCCGAATACCACTCGGGGTGAACCGGGATTCCCGCCTCGTCGGTGATCACGTACTCGCCACCCTGGTACCAGTCCAGCCCGGCCACTCCCGACCCATACGCCGCGCCCGCGATCGTGCTCTCCTCCAGCTGGCGCTTGCGTAGTGCGGTCAGGGCGTCCACTAGCTCGCCGTCGAGCGGTAGTGTCCGCTTGCCGTTGCGGGACTTCGGTTCTTCGATGCGGACCCGGTACTCGACCAGGACCCGGGCCTGGTTGACGGTGAGCGTCCTGGCCCGCAGGTCGATATCTGACCAGCGCAGGCCGAGCACTTCACCGCGGCGCAGGCCATAAAGCGACAGGCGCCACGCGGCGTACAGCCGGTCATAGGATGCCTTGGCCAGGAATTTCCTGACCTCGGCCTTGCTCCATGTCTCGCGCTCCCGCGGGGTGTGCTCGGGCGGCTTGACAAGTTTTGCCACATTGCGGACGAGCTTGCCCTCCAGGACGGCTGCCTCCAGCGCAGCACTGAGACGTCCCAGCGTGAGCCGCGCCGTTCGGCCAGACAGGCCCGTTCCTGGCTTCCCGCCTCGCTTGCGGCCTGCCGTCAGCATCCAGTCCATCAGATCATCGATGTCGGACCTGGTGACGGACTGGAGCGGGCGTGTCCCCAGCCGCTCGCGGACAGGCTGCAAGGCGTCTTCGTAGTTCCGCCTGGTAGAGGCCCGCAGCCCGCGAGTCGCCCCCTTGAGGTAGCCATCCAGACAGGAATTGACCGTCTCCTTGGACGACTTGACGTAAGTTCCCAGATTCGTCTCGTGTCGGATACGCGATAGTTCTTCGCGGGCCTCGCGCCGGGTGTCAAACGTGCGCGTAAGCTGCTTCCGCGTGCCTTTCTCGTCACGTCCTACGTCGACCACGAGACGGTATCTGACCGAGCCGTCTTTTAGCGTGATCTTGTTGATCGGCTCCTTCATCTAGGCCTCTCCTTCTACGGCATTGGTTCTTATGCGGCCGGAAACCTCGGCGATAGCTCACTGAGATTGATTCCTAGAACGTGCAACAGTTCGGCGGTCGGAACGCGGTAGGAGCTGCCGACGCGCAGCACGCGGCAGGGAAACTCGCCACGTCGGGCCAGTTCGTAGCCAGTTGACCTACTAAGGCCCAGCGCTCGCGCCGCGGTACTGACATCGACCATCAAGGGCAAGCCCAGCAATTCGGCCAAAGTCATTCCCCTACCAATTCGCCTTCTTTGCCGGACTTCGTGGAGCTGAGGGCTAGAATCTTCACCGGAGATATCAGCGCCTTTCGGATTTCCTGTCACGCTGCCCTCCAAGCTGCCGAGAGATAGCCATTGCCGCCTTCGGCCCGTCGTCTCGCCTCGGCAAGCGCGACTTGCCATTGGATGCGGTCGGCGACGACGTGCAGCAGTCGTTGGCCGTTGGGCATGTGGTCCGGGTCGCCGGGTTTGACCGGTTCCCAGGTGTAGCGACTGGGGTCGGTTGCCGGAAGTCCGAGCATCCCGGTCAGCCAGGCCTTGCGGTCGGCGCGGTGGTCGGCCAGGGTCTTGCCGGACCATTTGCGGGAGACCAGCACCCGCCGCCCGGCGTAGCCGAGATACTCGCGGCGGTGGGCCTTGCCCTTGCAGCATCCCGGCCGCAGGCCAGGCCGGGCGTTCTTCGGCTGGATCCCGTACCGGAGCCAGTTCGCGCACGTCGGCGAGCACGGCTCATACCGCAACGCATCGGAGAGCCGCCCGGCGTGCGCGGCCTGGGCGTCGGTGCTCACCTGGTGGCAGTCGCCGACGTGCTTGGTCAGGTACTTGGTCAGGTAGCCGACGCACCGGCTGGCGTCCCTGGACCCGGCGAGCACGCCTTGGGCGTCGAACCGTTGGCCGAACCGGGCCACGTGCAGCGGCTCGTCCCCGTCGCCGATGGCGTCCAAGGCCTGGTCCCACGTAGGCAGTACCTCGCCGGTGCCGGGGTCGAGGTAGGTGCCGGTGTGCTCATCCCAGACCGGCAGGTGCCCGCCGTCGTACTTGACCGCCGCGGTGGAGGGCCACCAGACCTGGTGGTAGGTCGCGGCGATGACCTCGCGGAGCTCGGCACGGGAGATGGTGCCGCGGACCGCGATGTGGACGTGCGGGGCGAGCCTGCGCTGGGGTTCGATAGCGGCGAAGTACTGCAGGTCATAACCGACCAGGCGGCGCAGGTTCTGGACGAACCGGTCGAACAGCGCGGCGAAGTGCAGCGCGTCCCGCGCGGCGTGGCGATAATCGTAGGTGTCCGGGTCGGCGGGTGCTCCGTCCTCGCAGACCCGGCCGTAGGACGGGCAGGTCAACGTCACGAACAGGGACGGCCGGAAGGTCTTCCCGTCCGGCGCGGTATAGGTCTTGCCAACCGTCCGGGCACTGACCGGACGGTGGGGCAGCGGCGCGGCGTCCTGCCGCCGCCGGGTCGACCGGTGACGGCGCGATTGATTCGGGAGCACGTTGCCGCGCACCCGGGCGTCGGTAATCTGCTCATCCAGCTCGCCGATCCGCTCGTCCAGGTCGGCCGTATCGAGCCCCTCACCGGCGAGCGCGTCGCGGTCGGCTTGCGCCTCGGCGCGGTCGGTGACCAGGCTCCTCTGCTCGCCGGTGGCCGGGTCGGGGTCGATGACGGGTTCGTGGTCCAGGTGCCAGCCTTCGCGGCATTGGATGGCGCGCAGGATCCGGGCGCGTTCGGCACACGGCGGGCACACCGAGGCCAGGGTGTGCCCGCACGGGATGAGGACCTGCTCGACATAGCCGGTGTCGATCTCGGTGCGGCGCAGCTGCACCGGCCGCTGGCACGCGCCGTGCTCGGCGGCCAGGTCCTTGACCACATCCCGGGCCAGCGGCATCGCCATCCGCTCCGCCCGCGTCCCCCGCCGGTCCGCCCCGGTCACCAGCCGCCCTCCACGTCACCGGCATCGAACGGCCCGGCATAGCCGCACAGGCGGCACTCCGCCCGCAGGGCGGGACTCCCGTTATCGACTAGGACCCAGCCCGGTGCCGCATACCGGACACGGCTCATCCGTCCGCCACGCGGTCTCCCTCATAGGCCACCGCCCGGCAGGTAGCCCACGGCCGCGGCCATCGCACAGATGTCGTCATCGGTGACGTAGGCCGCGCGGACCCGCACCGGATCAGGCGAGGCCTCCAGCCGGACATAGCCGACCCCGGCGCCGGTCCAGGGGATGGGGGAGATCTGGTCGGCCAGCGCCCCGCGGTCCCGGGCGCCATCGCCCAGCACCATGTCCACCTGGTCGGACTCATCCAGCCGCAGCGCGATGCGGGTGGAGAACAGGTTCCGCAGGCTGATCACGTCCTTGCGCGGGTCCTGCAGGGCGCCAACCACGCAGACCCCGACCGACCGGCCCTGGCTGGTCAGGGTGGCGATAGCAGCCTCGGCGCGCTTGCGGAGGTCCCTATCTGGCTGGTAGGCGGTCAGGAACGCCAGCTCATCCACGAATAGGACCAGGAACGGGAACGCGGTGGAGGGGGTGAAGGTGCGGGTCCGGCCGCCGAACTGCTCCGCCCGGTCGTGCATCTCAGCGACAGCCGCTTCGAGTAGCTCGACCATGGCGTTGGCCTGGCAGGCGTACCGGTGGAACAGCGCCCGGCCGAAGGACAGCTCCATCCGCTTGGGATCCAGCGCCCACACCTGCACCCATCCCGCCGCGATGGCGGGCAGCAGCGCCCGGATCAGCGACCAGATCACCGAGCCCTTCCCCGACCCGGTGGCCCCCGCGATCAGCACATGCGTGGAGACCAGCCGCAGACGCCACGGTGACCCGTCCTCGCACCGGCCGACCGGCAGCCCCGCCAGGTCCACCTCGCCGGTAATCGGGAGAGCGCGGATCGGGTCGGCCAGGGTGTCGGCGCGGACCAGTTCCAGCACCAGCACACCCGGCGCGGCGTCGCGGATCCGGCACAGCCGCGCGCCGAACGCGTGCGCCAGGTTCTCGCTTTTATCGGCGAAGTCGGCGGGGGCCTGCCCGGTGACCAGGCCGACCCGTACCAGGTCGACCGCCCCGGCCATGTGCACCCGGTCCAGGACCGGGAGCATCGGCTGGCCGCGGTAGTCCGGGGCGAGTCCGGCCAGGGTCATGGCGGCCTTCCAGCGGCGCCGGTAGAACCACCACCGCCACCAGTCCCGCACCGGGGTCGCCACAAACCGCGCGAACCACTCCGGCTGCAAGACCCGCAGCCCGGCCAGCCCTGCCGCCATGGCCAGCGCCAGGGCGACGACACCGGGCCAGCCCAGCCCGAGCCAGGTGATCACGACTAGCCCGGCCACGGCATCCAGCAGCGGGTGAGTGAGGGCGAACCACAGCACCCGCCACACCAGCCGGACCAGTTGCACGACGAAGATCACCGGCTCGGGGGTGCGGTACACCGGGGACCGCCACACCGGGGGCGCGAACGGGTCGCGGTTGTCGACCTGGGCGAGCTGCTCGCCCATCACGCCGTTCCTACCGCGCGGCATTAGAATCAGCTCCTCTCCGCATGCGCCAGCAGGGGGAGACACCCGGGGCGGCAGGAATGCCCGTTCCTGCCGCCCCATCCATCACCATCAGGCCGCCTCGCCAGCCCCGGCGCCGCCGCCCTCGGAGGCCTCGCCGTCACTATCTGGATGCCGGACATGCAGCCGCTCGACCTCGGCCGCGAACTTCGCCACCTGGCTGGCCAGCTCCCGCGCGAAATCCACTGCCGAGTTGCTGACCTGGCGATCGGCGATGGACAGCGCCACCATCACCGACCCTGCCGAGATGTCTAGGATCGGGGTGTGGTCGTCGTAGGTGCTCAGGTGCGTGTACCAGTCCTCGCCCACATATACGCCGATGTGCGCTATCGAGCCTCCGCCGCTTTTCACGCCGCCACCTCCCGCGCCTCTGGACCGGGACGGCCGCGACCCGGCGCGCGTATGCCGGAGGCCTTAAGCGAGTAAGCCAGCCGCCCGGCCTGGTTGACGTAGTAGGTCACCGTCAGGCCGGTGAACTCCACCGGGACGAACGGCGACCCTGGCGGCCCAGTCGGCACCACCGGCTGGACCTGGGCGGCGACCTTCACCTTGACCGCCCGGACCCGCGCGGCCGGGTCCGCGTCGATGACCTCGATCACCCACAGCGGCATCCCGGACGCCTTGTCCGCGGACTGGACGAACTTCTCCCCGGTGGAAGCGTCGAAGTTCCGCACCGGCTCGAACGCGCTAGCCGCGTACGCCCCGGACGGGAACACCACGCCGAACTCCACCGGAATCGGACCTTGAAGAGCCACTTGGCAACTCCTGTGTTGAGATTCCCTGACACTTGTCTTGTCAGGTTTAGTCACAGGCTAAGCCTAGCTACCTGACTTGTCAAGTTGGGTTCAGCAAAGTTATCCGTCAGCACAGGGGCGGGTCAGGTGAACGGGTAGGCGTCGTGGATCTCGTGCCGGTCACCGGGGAGCACGATGTCGACCACCTGCAATGGCCGCGCCGTCGCGTCGTAGGCGGTGACGATTACGTTCAGCACCGGGCTGTCCAGGGCGACCTGCAGCAGGGCGGCTTCTTCGCCGGTCGGCCGGCGGGCCGAGATCCGTTCCACGGCATGGTCGAAGCGGATCTTCTTGCGGGCCTGGAGGTGGTGCCGGATGCTCTCGTCTAGGAGGTCCGGGGAGGCCAGGCTGGTGCCGGAGGCCAGCTCCATCGGCAGCCACATGGAGGCCAGCTCGACCGGGCCGTCTTCGCCGAGCAGCAGTTGCCGCAAGAACGCCTTGGTTCCCGGCTCCAGGCCGAGCAGCCTGGTCACGTAGCCGGGGGCGAGCTTGACGCCCGCCTGCACCAGCTCGCCGGACAACTGCGCTTCGGGAAGTTCCAGGAGGCTCTCGGCGGGCCGGGTCCGTTCCGCGCCCGCCAGCGCGGGACGGCCGCGGACGAAGCTGCCCTTGCCCTGCTGGGTGTCGATCCACCCGTCTTGCCGCAGCGAGGCCAGGGCCTTGACGATCGTGGGACGTGAGACCCCGAAGTCGCTGACGAGTTGGTGTTCCGATGGGAGCAGCGACCCGGGCGGGTACTGGCCCCGTTCGATGCGGCTCTTGATCTCGGCAACCACCTGCGCGTACTTTGGCGGCGCGTAGTCGAATCCCATAACGTTCGTCCCTGCGTGGACTGTTGACCTGTCAGGTCAGACTAGCGCCTCTATCTGGACTTGTCACGTACTGTAGCAAATTTCACCGGCGATCCGCCCTATCAGGCCTCACCGGTTCGTCTTCCACTCAAGCATGAACCACACCACCCGGCCGCGCTGCCCGCCGCGATGTCCCCAGCGGTGAGCCATCAGCTCCACCAGCCCCAGCCCGTAGCCGGAGTCCCTAGCCTCGTTATGTGGACGCACGACCGGGATCTCAGCGGACCCGTCATCCCGGACCTCGACCCGGACCCGCGTATCGTCCCGGTATACGGTCACCGTTACCTTCCCGCCTCTCCCCGACGCCGTATGCGTGATCGCGTTGGTGACCAGCTCGCTGGTCAGCAGGACCGCCTCATCAGTGACAGGGCACCCGCCGAGAACTTGCCCGACGAACCGGCGCGCCCGCCCTACCTGGTCACCGGACCCGGGGAAGACCCGCCGCCTGGGCCGGATCACCGTCGCGGCGGTCATGACGCACGTCTCGTGCCCCCGCAGGCCAGGCACTGCGACCGGGCACGCTGGAGCAAGGCCCGCTCGCCTGCGTCCCCCGCGGCTTCTTCCGAGCGCCGCAGGCCTGCGAACTTCCATCCGCGACCGCGGCAGCTGCCGCACGTACCCGTCTGACTGCCGGACGCGGAGGCCTCCGGGCCGGCCTGATCGTGATCATTTCCTGCTGGTGGAAAGCCTGGTGACGCCATGCTTTGATGCTGGGCAAGAGACGCGTCGCATCGCTAGGCGCATCTCAAACCTGACGTACCGTGACGTCTCATCTTGTCTCGTGATCTTCCGCTTCCCGCTACGCTAAGACGACACAATGCGCGACGTGGAGATTACATGTCCGAACGGCCCGTCCTGCTCAAGCTCCTGCTCCGGGAACGCCACTGGCAGAACTACGCCACGTTCTGCGCGGAATACGACAAGGCAGCGGCCCGGATCGACCCGGATCTCGCGCGGAGCTACCCCAGCCGCGCGCAACTGCACCGCTGGCTCACCGGCTCACTGCGCAGCCTGCCCTACCCCGACCACTGCCGCGTCCTGGAAGAGATGTTCCCCGGCTGGACCGCGGAACAACTCTTCCAACGCGCCGCCCCGGGGCATCTTCGCGTGAACGGGCGGTCCTCCGGCCCGCCGCAGCCGGACACGGCGGGACCGCCGGTCTTCGCCGCGCCCTCGGTCGGCCTGCGCCCGTTCATCGAGCAGGCCTTCGCCCGCGAGCACGTCACCATCGATTTCGCCGGATTCTCCGGCGAAACTCTCCACGGCGCGATCCAGGAACCCCTCGATAAGATCCGCATCGGCCAGATCAAGCCCGCCACCCTGACGATACGGATGCTGCTGCCCGACACCAGCCGCCCCATGGTCCTGCCCTGCCGGGCTGACGATCTCACCGACGATCCGGATTACCGCGCCCGCGCCCACCGGCTGACCACCCGCCACGCCCACGCGATCCTCGACACCGTGCACGAGCTGACAGGCCTCGGCCTCGTTCAGCAGGCCGACGCGCAGATCCGCGCCCATTCTTGCCCGCCGCTGTTCAAGCTTTACATCCTCAACGGCGAAGACGTGTTCTTCGGCTTCTACCCGATCACCAGGCAGTCCATCCCGCTGGCCAGCGGCCCGCGCGAGATGTACGACCTGATGGGAAAAGACGCCGTGGTGTTCCACCACTCCGTACACAGCGGCCACCCCGCGGACGCGCCCTACGTGGAACAAGCCCGCTCGTGGTTCACCGCCATGTGGGACAACCTCAGCTACGAGTTCCCCGCATGACCGGTCCGATCCCAGCGGCCAGCGACCTCGACACTATCCTGGCCCGGACCCGTCACCTGCTCTTGGACTTCGACGGGCCGATCTGCTCGATCTTCGCGGGCCTGCCCGCGGCCACCGTCGCCGACCGGCTCCGCAAGCTCTTCGGGGACCACGCCCAGCTGCCCGGCGACATCGCGCGCACCCCCGACCCCCTCGAGGTATTCGCCTACGCGGCCACCGTCAGCGCAGACCTGGCCGCCCGCGTCGAGACCGAGATGACAGACCTGGAACTGGCCGCAGTAGCCACCGCAGCGCCCACTCCCTATGTCCACGAAGTGGTGACCGCCTGCCTGAACTCAGGCCGCACCGTTGCCGTGGTCAGCAACAACTCGGCCCGCGCCGTCCACTCCTACCTCACCCGGCACGGCCTGGACGACCGGATCAGCCTCGTGGTCGCGCGGACACACCATGACCCCGCTCTCCTCAAGCCCAGCCCGCACCTGATCACCCAGGCAGTCAGCGCCCTAGACGCCGAGCCGGGCGAATGCACCCTCGTCGGCGACTCCGTGACCGACATCCAGGGCGCCCGCCTCGCCAGCGTCCAGAGCATCGGCTACGCCAACGAACCCGGCAAACGCGAACACTTCACCGCAGCCGGGGCAGGCGCCATCATCAACAGCCTCGCAGACCTAGCGCTCAGGCTCCGCGCACGCGTAACCAATCCAGAACTGTGACACCTTTCTCTACAGCTTCAAGGGCGCACCTTCCGCGCGCCGGGCCTGACGGCCTGGACCGGCTATGCGAGCATGCGCGGTTAATCGGGGAGAGCAGAGCGGCCGGATGACCGGACGGAAGCGGCCAGGGTCGCCGGGGTCTCGCCGTTGCTGGGCGGCAGCTTCGCTCGCGTCCTTCGGACGCAGGCCCTACGGACGCGGCGGCTGCCGCGCACGGCTGCCCCGGCACCGGCCGCGGCCGGTCACCGCCGTGACGTCCCCGATGCCGCGCGGTGCGAGCTGGTCGCGGCCGTCAGCATCGCGCCAGGTGCGCCAATCGCCGTGCGAAAGTCACCGGGCCAGGGACGGAACGCCGCGCATTGTCCGGGTCGGCCCCTCCAGCCTCAACGGTGCTCCGCATCCGCGCTCCGCGCGGACGCGCACTACGGCGCGCCGTTGACCCCGGAGCCTCTGCCGACCCAGCGGGCCTGACGGCGAGGGCCAGGCCAAAGGCCAGGCCCTAAGCACGCGCGGCGAACCTCAGCATCTATCGGGAGGACGGGAAAGAAGTGAGGCAATGCCTTTAGTCGCACACATGCACAATTAGCGGAAACTTAAACTCTTTGGGCAGACATCCATCTGCCACGACCGTCACCACGAGCTTTGGTTCATACGAGCTGAGTACGATTTCATTGAAGCCTACGATTGGCAACGTCCGTGACCACTTCCCGTGGACGATATTTTCGGTGCCTCCATCCCACTGTATCGATTTCAGGCCGTTCTTCTCTCCCCATTGCCCTTCAGAGGTCCACTCCCGGGGGATGCCATTGTACAGCAATCCGTCGAAATGAATCCTAAGGCCTGGATTGCGCGCAGCGTACTTCGTTTTGTTCGTTAGTACGACAGTGAAGATCTGGCTTGAACTCCCCCTGTCGAGCACTGGCGGGAGGGTCCCTTTCCAAGAATCCGGAAAAGGTATGAGGTTTATATCGACCCAGGGCGGCGGAGGATCGTGGCGTGTAGCAGTAAAGGTCGGTGGCCTTGATCTGAACGGCAAGAAGTTAATTTCTGGCTCAAGTGAAGGAAGGCCACTGGTTTGCCAGTAAGCTACGAGAGCAAATATAGCAGCAATTATGGCTGCTATATAGGCTGATGCCGCCACGGCCGTGTTGATCCGCGTAATCTTGTCAGCGCTAACGGGAAGACCGAACTTAAGGTTCCATATCCAAACGCCAGCAATCGTCAGAACACTGAGGAGCACGATGATCGATCCGGCCAATGTGAACCAGAAGCGGAGACTGCGCATCTTCCAAACCTCCTCGGCTGGGTCCTTCACCTGGTCGCTTCCCTCAACATGCCACTCTCGTCACGCTGACTCTCACACGGTGAATGCAACTAGACGCGTTGGGCAACTTACCGCCTCCGGTAGGCGTTTGGTGAGCCTGCGGACCAGGGGGATCAGCCGATGATCTTGGTCTGCACTGGCCTGAATCTGGCCATACAACACCGCGCAAGACAGGTTAATGACGCGCATCAGTGAGTACCATCCCACCAGGTCACAGGGTATATACCCAGGTGGGCTACACGGCCGACACACTCTACGGATCAGAAGGTGCGCTGATGGTCTTACCGGTCGCTCGGGCAAGGCGCGCCAGTATGGAGTGCAGACAGCATCCCGCATACCGGGCAGGTCGGCTCCCTCTCCCGCCCGGACATATAGGGCAGGGGCGGTGGTGACTTATAGGTGCCAGGAGGCTGCGAAGGCCGCGTGTCGGCCGCAGGCGAGCGCCAAGCCTGCCGTAAGGCGAGGGCGGTAGATTCGCGGGGATATCGTCCGCGCCCTTGCGCCTATTGCAAGTGCCGCACAGGAGCTGGATGTTGCCGACAATGTTCGGTCCCCCCTTACTCCACGGGATCACATGATCGAAGTGCAGCTCCTTGTTTGAGCCGCACTGGCGGCACCGGCCGCCGTCCCTTACCGCAACCTCGATCTTGACGTCCTGTGGGATGGCGCGTGTGTTGCGCTCGCCAGATGGTGCGGGTTTGGGGGATGGCTGAACCTCAGGTTCATCCACCACTGGCGTGTGTCGTTGCACTTCGTGCTGATCCGGTCTCCTGAAGAGATGGAGAAGTGGGATCCGCCTCATCGTGCACTCCTTGCCGAGTTACCGGGACTTTGATGAAGATGGTGACCTCAAGATTAGGACGATTCGGCTTCCACTCGGCGTTTGAACTCATCCACGATTGCACGAAGCGCGCCAGGCATCCGCTCGTCGGCGACATCCACGCCCTGGCTTGGATTCGGGTTGAGGGGAATATCGTTTATGCCAACGATTCCGTTGTCATAGATCGTTAGCTTGACCGTAGTTTGCCAGCCCTTCTGCTGTGCCGTGCGGGTAATTTTAACCGAATCTCGGAGTCGGCCTTCATTGGCGAGCGGCATGATCGATTCCTTCCTTGATCGTCAACGACCGGGGAACTCAGCGCCTTACGATGACGCCGACTACATCAGCGCTGCAATCTTGACACTAAACGCCAGCTCCGTACAGCAGGAAGTACAACAACACGGCGCACGGTCGCTGGCATGCGCAATCACTGACAACCAAGTGCCAGATGCCAAGGTCGGCCGATCGTCGTGCACGCCCGGTAGGTCGCATCGAACGGGCAGGGTACAGGCCAACCCCCCATGACCAAAGGGTGCTGACGGTCGACTGAACAGCTAGGACCAGCATGCATGTGCGCAGACTGAGCGTGCCGGGCCAACAGGCCATCCGCGCACGCACAAACGACTGAGTGACCAAGTGAGTGACAATCGCCACCACCAACGGCGGACGCCAGCGAACATCCATGGACGGTCTGTCCCAGGCCAGGCGTGCTGCGGCGCTGGCAGTCCCGGCCAGTACTTGGCTTCGGGACGAAGAGGCCCTCGGTGGCCGAGCTGTTGCCGCTGTCTCATCGGGTGCACGCCGTCGGTTGCGTGGTTCACGCTGCCGAATTGAGCCTTACTGGATCAAGGGCGGTGCCGCGCCGCGTACCGCTGGCCCGGCGTCAGCGCCGGGCTCTGCCGTTGAGCGGCCCGCCCGGCGCACGCAGGGCCACACCGCTAGGGTGGCGTCCTTGAGAAGGCTCGCACAGCAACCCGTCAAGTGCAGCAGTCTTCGTCGCCCCGGCTATCCCACTGGCGGCCATCGCGTCAACGGGCGGTCCTGTCGGACCGTCAAAATGCGATCGGCGGTGCCGCCCAATGACTCGGTTACCACTCCAAAGGAATCGGCCGCACGGCCAGACGCACATTCCCCAGTCCGTCTGCTTGATTTGAGAGTCTTCAGACGCCGATAACTTCCGTGGCTTCGTGCCTCGCTAGTGAGTTGTGACGCTGTCAAGGTTGCGACGCAGGGTGCGCACGGTGGGGTTGTCGGGGCCGAGCGCTGCCTCGCCGATGGCCAGAGCCCGCTCATATTGTTCCCGGGCTCCGGGCAGATCCCCCAGGTCCCGGAGCACCCCGCCGAGGTTGTTAAGCCTGATACCCACGTCGGGGTGGTCGGGGCCGAGCGCTGCCTCGCTGATGGCCACGGCCCGCTCATATTGTTCCCGGGCTCCGGGCAAATCCCCTAGGTCCTGAAGCGCCCCGCCGAGGTTGCTGCGACGGATACCCACGGTGGGGTGGTCGGGGCCGAGCGCTGCCTCGCTGATGGCCAAGGCCCGCTCATATTGTTCCCGGGCTCCGGGCAGATCCCCCAGCTCCTGAAGCACTCTGGCGAGGTTGCTGCGCCCGATGCCCACGTAGGGGTGGTCGGGGCCGAGCGCTGCTTCGCCGATGGCCAGGGCCCGCTCCAATTGTTCCCGGGCTCCGGGCAGATCCCCCAGCTCCTGGAGCACGCCGCCGAGGTTGTTACGGCACCCCGCCACGTCGGAGTGATCAGGGCCGAGGGCGCCCTCGCTGATGGCCAAGGCTCGCTCATATTGTTCCCGGGCTCCGGGCAGATCCCCTAGGTCCCGGAGCACGTTGCCGAGATTACTTCGCAACGTCGCCACGCCGGAGTCATCAGGGCCGAGCGCGGCCTCGCCGATGGCCAGAGCCCGCTCAGATTGCTCCCGGGCTCCGGACAGATCCCCCAGTGCGCGAAGGACACGACCGAGCGCGTCGCGACGCCACGCAACCGCCGGGTCATTAGGCCCAAACGCAGCTTCCGCAGTCGTTATCCCTCGCTCGGCGAGCGGTTTAGCCTGCCGGTATTGTCCGCGTTCCCGCAGGTACGCCGAGGCCCGATCCAATAGCCAGCTAACTGCCTCACCGGCGATTCCCAGCCGCTCAGCATGCCCGGCGACAGCTATCAGGTGAGGAAGCAGCAGTTCGCACTCCGGCCACGAACTCACCTCCCAGCTATCGTTAGGGAAGGCCGCCCGCAACAAGGCAACCGCGGCCTCAGCCCAGGCCCGTTCTCCCGCCTCGCCCAGCCGAGCCTGGATAACGGCCTGCACCAGCCGGTGAAGCCCCACGACGGCGGGGCTGACAGCCGCCAGTGAGTAACGGCCGATGGCCGCAAGGGCCCGGTTATAGGCCAGGCGGTCGCGGGCCATGGCGGCGAGGTCCTCGGGAAGCACGTCCGGATGTCGGGTTGGCAAGTCGCGCGGAACCTCCGCTGCGAGGAACGCGCACAGGCTCAGCAGCGCTTCGGCCGCTGGCGCCTGGGCGTGAACCCGGTCGAGTGACACCGACCACACCGTGGCTACCCGCCGGCGGTCACTGTCCGGGTCACCGGCGCCGGCCGGGTCATCGAGCCCGAACAACTCGCGGGAACGATCGCGGATCAGCTCCAAGTAGTCATCGAGATTTTCCCGGGTCTCCTCCAGGTAGGCCGCGGCCTCCTCCAGCGCGAGCGGCAGATCTCCCACCAGCTCAGCCAGCGCGGCCAGCCCGTGGTCGTCTTGGGTGCCGGTCCGGCGGCGCAAGAACTCGATGGACTCGGCGCGGGCCAGGACATCGAGTTCTAGCGGGGACGCCTGGGCCCCCCACGCCGACCACCGGGAGGTCACCAGCACATGCCCCCGGCCTCCCGGGGGCAGCAACCCGCTCAGCTGCGCCGGGCTTTCGGCATTGTCATAAACCAGCAGCCACCGAGCCTGGTCGCGGAGCAGCTCAAAGAGGCCAGCTGCCATTTCGTCCTGGTTCGCGGCCGTCGGTATTCCCAGCCGGCCGGCAAGTTCAGCAAGCGCTGCCACGGCCGAGGTCGGCTCAGCGGAAATCCACCAGATCACGTCATAGTCGCTGGCAAACCGGTGAGCGTACTCCAGTACGAGCTGCGTCTTGCCCACGCCGCCCAGCCCGTGCACCGCGGCGGTGGGCAGTATGACTGCCGTCAGCCCGGCATGAAGATTGTCATGCAGTGTCAGCAATTGCCCGTCACGGCCGGAGAAGTTCAGATTCCGGGAGGGCAGATTAGTCATTTTCGGGCCAAGCCCGGGAAACCGCGCCGTCTCACCACCCTCCGGGGATGGCCCGGCGCCCTCACCACCAGGGAACGCAGCCGACCTCGGCCGCGGCCGCCCGGGATCCGCGGCCGCGAGCAGCCGGTTCCGGGCGACCACCTCATCCGCGCCAACCAGATCCACATACACGCGGCTGGCGAGCAGGCCCGGCGGCTCACAGGGCTGCACCCGCACCGGCACTAGCAGCCCGAGCTCACCGGTCGGGTCCTTGACGAAAGCCGAGCGCCACTCCGCCTCGCTGAAGTCCGAACCGAAGTACGCCGGGGACAAAACAGCGATCGTACGCTGAGCCGAAGTCGTCGCCTCTTGCATCTTGTGCATGAAATCGGTGCCCGGCCGGAAATCCCACGCCTGCAGCACCGTGGTGTAGCCGGCCCGTTCCAGCTCAACGGCGATCCATTCCGCCCACGGGCGATTTGCCCCCGTATAGCTGATAAAGAAGTCCCGGACCGCGCGGTCGGCCGCCGTCACCCATCTCACCCCCCACCCGAAGGTGTCCTGTATAGCACCTCCCCGGTCAAGGATGACACAGCCCCCGGCCGCGCGGAACGGCCACGCGCTGGCTCGATGTCACGGTCTCTCGCGGGCACCATCGGTCACACGCACTCGACGCTCAGGACCAGCATTGACCGAGGAGACCGGCGACTGATCTGACGATGACCACCTGTCGTGTCCCGGATGGCCGCAGAAGCTGCAAAGCCCCCCACCAGACTGCCGCGAGATTCTGATACGCCTACGATACGGCATCAAGGGCCGATGTGACGGCAGGGCAATGAGCACAGGTGAAAGTGCCTGGTTAACGGACACGCGAATCAGCCCTTGACACCTTCCCCCCGGCGAATAGCCCGGCAGCAGTCAGTCCGATGGGAGGGAAGGGCGGCGCACAAGGACCACAGCCGGGGCGGAAGGTGCCCGGCGCGGACACGTCCCGCCTATGGGAGCCACGCTGGGAGCCACACGGACGAACGACTTTGCGGTTTCCCGGACTCACATGAACGACGGGCAGGCGAGCGCCCGAGGTCACGGACTGATCTGAACGATCCCGCACGGCTGCACAGGAATCTACGGATTAGAAGGCCACCTAGAAGCTACTGTGCGGCGATACGGATGGCGTCGATCACTATACGTAGTCCTTCCCAGTCTTGCCCCTGGACAGAGGTGGGATCCTCTAGCGCCATGGCATACTTTGACCGGAAAGACGCGTGGATTGAATCTTTCTCTATTACTTCTCCTTGATATCTGGACATGCCGGGTATAAATGATCGCCATTGTACCGGGCGAAGTGTGCCATCTTCCCGGGTTAGAACGTCTTTCCCAAGGTATAGCTCAATGCTGCCAGCCGAGCCATTAACATCTGCCAACGAAAGTGAGCCTTGTGGAGAACCGACCATAGGTGGGCCAAGCGTTGGGTAACTAGAAGCCAGATCGGAAGATGGGTAGCGAATTACTCGAATATGGCGGGGGAGCTTTTCGGTTTCGAGGATTCTCAATCCATCCGCTGCCGCGGTGTCGTTGTCGAATACTGCCACGACCCGGTTAACGACTCCGGCGGCCGTGAATGCACGGACCATGCGGACCAAGGCGCCGACTCCACCCTCCGGTCTGTAGTCGTAATCGAGAAACCGTATCAGATCGGTTAGGTGAGGGTAAAGAATCCTGAGGCCAGCTGTAAGGAACTCCGCATCTGTCCGTCCTTCTGTCAGCACGACGACAGGGCCATTAACCGCAGCTGATCTTCTCGTGCTCGCTGCTGAATCAGAGGCCATCGATAGCAATCGATCTCCCTGACGCTCGGATCGTTCCAGCTCGGTAAGGTCGAGCGTCACCTCGGCATCCGGAAATGCCATCAGGACAGCTCGCAGTACGTGACGTTCTGCCCAGTAATCTTCGTAGCGTAGTTGGGTCAGAAACCAATACCGGCTACCCGGCTCCGGAGAAAGATCGTAGGAGGGACCTTCTGGCGCAGCTGCAAGCAATACCAGCCATCTATTGGAATCAAGCGAATTACGGAGAGCCATGCCGTACTCAAGGCGAGCACGTTCCTCGCTATTCATGCTGGCCAAGATGACTCGGGAATTATCCGCTAGCACAGCATCGAGCAGTTCCCTCTCGGACTCGTCCAGGTACCCGCCGTGCCTGCGATCATTCAACTGCTCGTCCAGGAAGGCGAGAGCAACCGTTGCCGTTACCCCCATTAGATCGAGACGATCCGCTATGGAAGAGGCGGCAGCCCGATACACCACTATGTCCATTACATAGTCGTCATCCAGGCTGTAACCCTTTTCGGCTGTAAAATATTCGCTTGCCCGCCCACGCCTGATATCCAACATGTCATCGCGAAAAAGTGTCATCAGCTCGTCGCCAACGCCGTTCTGAAGCTGACTAACGAGCAGCGATCCGACTCGCAGTTCCGCGTAACTACTCACCCACTCCACCCTCTGATTCGATCTGCTCTCTTGTTAGCACACGCGAAATGCATCTCTCGCCTTGCCCGTTGGCGAGTATTTCAATACTAGTGACATTTTCAGGTCCTACGTCACGCAATAGCTCAATTAGCACATCCACGTCTATGAAGTACAAAGCTACCAGGCTGGTGCGCGATTCTCACACCACGCGCACAGTCTGGTCACGCCCGGCCACCCGCCCACCTGATCGCGGCTGACAGCAACGGTGACAGCAACCGTAACGACCAACGGCTGACGGCAGAGACCGGCGACAGCGCATAACGCTCGCGCGATCCGGGCCAACTTGGGATATGTCCGGTCTAGCGGACGGTCGTGCGGCGGCGCCACTCCACCGAGCACTTGGCCTACGCATTACGAGCGTGCCCCCGAGATGCCCCCGAACCGCCGTCAACAGCCAACGACCACCACCAGCAGCAACCTGCGAACATGAAGCTAGCGCAGGCTTTGAACTCGCGAGCAACGCATGGGGACACTCTCGTAATGCGTAGGTCAGCGGTATGCCGGTGGAAGTGTGGGTGTCCTCCCCCGAACCCGCCGTAGGAGTATCTATGACTCCCGGAACCTGTCAAGGCCGTCTGTGGCCATAGGGCAACCGCTTCGGTGAAGGTGCATGGTTCATGTACACGCGAAGACGGCCTTGACAGAACCCGTCCGTCACCAGGTTCGGCAGCTATCGGGTTCGGGGGAGGGGCCTGGGCAGGGCAGGGCGCAGTCACCTCGCCGGGGGAAGGTCCGCTGGTGGCGACGAGGACCAGGGCGCTGAGGTGCCAGCCGCCGTGCGCGTCCGTTCCGCCGACCGTGATTGACAGCAACGGTGACAGCAACAGCAACGACCAACGGCAAGCATCAGCGACCGGTGACAGCACGAGACGCACGTACATCTTGTGACGACTTGGATTATGTCCGGCCTGAAAAGCGGACAGTCGTTCGACGGCGCCGCCCCACCGAGAACCTGGCCTACGCACTTCGGGCGAATGCCCCGAGATGAGCTGGCCGAACCGGCACCGACACGGCCGAGGAACCGGCTGCCGTCAACGTGTATCAAAGGGTCAGATGTCGGCCTCTGTATAGCAGCCTGTGCGTCATGACCTGATGTAGGAGTGGGTGGGGATGAGCCAGCGACCCTTCTGGCGATGGCTGCTTCGTGATAAGGAGTGGGCGTGGATGAGTCGGCGGCCCCTATGGCAATACCTGCTCTTTCATTGGGCACGCGCGGTACTTGGAGGACTGACAGGACTCGCCGTCGTCGCAGCGCTACTGCGTAGCTTCAGCCCTTTCAGCTTCGTCGTGTGGTACATCGTGGGCGCCAC
>Ga0116215_1001142_pt1 | contig 18336 bp, 14 predicted proteins | sample Sb_taG_7_FD_89698 | JGI IMG/M metagenome (GOLD analysis project Ga0116215, IMG submission 89698) | Peat soil microbial communities from Weissenstadt, Germany - Sb_50d_2_FS metaG | ecosystem: Environmental > Terrestrial > Soil > Wetlands > Peat | place: Germany: Weissenstadt | collected 2010-09-21
TATTCCCCTTCCACGAGCGACAGGCGCCGCACATCGACCTGCATGCTCAATGTTTTCCCGGCCTGCATCCGATGGGGCCCGTCTTGGTCGCGCAGATCGATGACCGCGACGCGGGTGTCGGTCCGCGAGGAGCTCGGAATCGCCGAAGGCGAGTTGCTCGTGTTGACGGTGGCGAACCTCCGCAAGGAGAAGGGATACGACGTGCTCATCGACGCAGCTCGCGGGGTCGTGGCCGAGGACTCCCGGGTGCGATTCGTCTCGGCGGGCTGGGGGCCTCTCGAATCCGAGCTCGTGGCTGCTCGTGACGCCGCTGGGCTTGGAGATCGACTGGAATTCCTCGGACGCCGGACAGACGTGATGCGGCTCATGGCCGGCTCCGACGTCTTCGTCCTCGCATCTCGTCAAGAGGGAGTGCCGGTATCCATCATGGAGGCGATGAGCCTCGGGCTCCCGGTCGTCGCAACATCCGTCGGAGGCGTCGTCGAGTTGGTGACCTCCGAGGTGAACGGTCTGCTCGTGAGCCCCGGGCGCCCGGACCTGCTGGCTCAGGCGCTCAGCAGGCTCACAAAGGACGCCGCCCTGCGCTCACACCTCGCACAAGGAGCACTCCACGACAGCGTTCGATTCGACGTGAGCCGCATCTCGGAGCAGATCGAGTCTCTATATCTCCGGCTCCTGCAGGAGCGTTCTCGATGAACAGGCGATCGAGCCCTGCATCGCCGGTTCCGCTCGTCTTGCACGTGATCCCCACGGCGATAGCCAGGGGAGCACAGCGCGAGGCCAGGGCGCTCGCCGACCATCTGGACCTTCCCGGGGTTCGCCATCATCGGTTGCTCAGTCTGTTTGCGGGACCGCGGCACGTGAGGGTCGATGAGGCTCTCGAGTACCAAAGCGCTCATCCGGCGACCGGATTGGAGCTTCGTCTCGTCATGCGCCTGCGTCGACGGATCCGACAGCTCCGCCCGGCAGCAGTCATCGCACACGGCGGTGACTCGCTCAAGTATCTCGTTCCCGCCATCGTGGGTCGGCGCCTTCCGCTCGTCTACTACGTCATAGGCACCTTCGCCCATCCCGAGAGCCGGACGAGAACCGCCTTGTGGCGCACACTTGTGCGGCGAGCAGACTTAGTGGCCGCAGAAGGAGAAGAGGTGCTGACAGAGTGCCGAAGCTTGTGGCGGGTATCGGACGGCAAATCGGTCCTGGCGCCGAACGGCCGTGATCCCCAGGAGTTCCGGCCCGCTGCCCCGGCCACCGGAGCGGAGACACGCTCGCTCCCGGTGCTCGCCTTCGTCGGGGCTCTCGCGCCTTCGAAGAGGCCGGGCCGCTTCATCGAGGTCGTGGCCGAGCTGCGGCGACGAGGCGTGAGGCTCGATGCCGTGGCCTGTGGAGACGGTCCACTGGCTGGAGCTCTGGTGGAGCCCGCGAGAGAAGCAGGTGTCGAGCTCCTCGGGGCGAGAGAGGACGTGGACGTCGTCCTGCGCGAATCCGACGTCTTGCTCTTCCCCAGCCTCCCGACCGGAGAGGGCATGCCGGGTGTGCTGATCGAAGCTGGCCTCTCAGGGATCCCCGTCGTGGCAACTGCGGTCCCGGGTGCTGCCAGCATCGTCGACGATGGCACTACGGGGCTCGTTGTCGACCCTGACGACTTCGGCGCCATGGTCGACGCAACGCAGCGGTTGGTCGCCGACGCCGCATTGCGCCGTCGGATGGGAGCTGATGCGCGCCGACACTGCACGAATCACTTCAGCATCGAGGCCGTGGTGGCGAGATGGTCTTCGTTCATAGAGCCCTTGGTGGATGGACGCCTCACCCGATGGAACGCGTGAAATGAGCCAAGTTCCCGGCTCGACCGAGTGGCCTGAGATCGACATCCAGTCCGCTTCTTTCGGCTAGATCCTCGAGGTCGTCGCGGCTGTAGCCGTTGACGTGGACCCCCCGGCGCCCGTACCTGAATTTGCGCAACTCCAAACGCACACCCGGAGCAGGGAACGAGGCGACGACATGTGGAGCCGCGTCGGCCATGCGTCGGAGCAGGGCCATGGGCTCGTCGAGGTAATCGAACACGCCCAGCGCAACCGCGGCTCCGAACGCGTCTCGTTGCGCGAGCTCCTCCCACTTGCCCTCCTGGACGTCTACGAACCCGGGAAATCGCCGTGCCTCGGCTCGCGCGAGCGCGACCATGGAAGGCGCCGGATCGATCCCGAGCACGTGGATCCCGCGACTGGCAAGAGGAGCGAACAAAGGGCCGCTCCCGCAGCCCACGTCGAGAACCCTTTTGGCTCCGATGGCGACCACTATCTCGACAGTCCACCGGAGCCGGTCGAAAAGGGGACCTCTTCCGAGCGCCCTGGAGACCCATTCCGTGCCGTAGAACGAAGCAAAGCGCTCTGCCCTGCGGTCGAAGTACGAGTCGAACTCAGGACCCGTAGTCGCCACAGCTCGCACTCCCGAATCGTCCCGCCAGGTAAGAAAAGGTCGTCGCGATTCGTGGTCTCCCCAAGAGCTGTCTGGCGAGGGCGAGTGAACGCACTCTTGACAGGCCCGGGAGGCTTCCGTCGAAGTCGTAGGAGTGGTAATAGAGCACCGTCTTGCCTCGATGCCGCCGCACGGCCGCTCCGACGACGCCGGGCGGGAGGAGCCTTTGGTAGCTGCCGCCGCCGAGGGGCAAACGATGCCAGATCATCACAGGGAGCTCCTGCACCGGAGACTCGGCGCCGAGAAGGCGAGTGTCCGAGACGTAGTCGTAACCGGCGGCCGCGAGTTGGTCACGGTAGCGTGCCAGGCATCCGTCGCCCGGGATGTCGAAGCGCGGGGACCGGAATCCTCGGACCGGCACGCCCAAGAGGTCCTCGAGCGACTCCCTGCCACTTCTGAGCCACGATACGACCCCTCTCGACGGCAGCGCACCGTGGTCCACTCCGTGGCTGGCGATCTCGTGCCCTTCGGCCACGAAAGCCTCCAGGCTCGACTGGATCCGGGTGGCGTAGTTCCCGACAACGAAGAGCGTGACCTTCGGAGCCACGTCCGGGCTACCGGCTGGAGGGAAATAGGAGAGCAACGACGCCAAGGCACCGTTGGGGCTCTCGGGGCGTTCGACGTGGTGCCCGAGAACCTCCATACCGTCGTAGAAGTCCTCGACATCGATGGTCAGTCGTACGTCGTCGCTCATTAGCGGTGGTCCAATTCGGCGTATATCTCGCGCAGGCGATCGATCACGCGGCTTTCGGAGAAGAACTCTACGACACGTTCGCGAGCAGCGCGACCAAGGGCCGCGCACCTGTCCGGATCGACGAGAAGCTCTTGAACTGACGAGACCATCGCCTTGACGTCTCCGCGCGCTACGAGGGTGCCAGTCGATTCGTTCACGACTTCGCGAACACCGCGCACGTCATAGGCCACGACGGCACGGCCGGCGGCGGCCGCCTCCATCGGCACACGCGGCAGGCCCTCACGATACGACGGCAAGACGACAACGTCGCAAGCCGCGAGATAAGGGCGGACGTCGCTGACGGGTCCGACGAACGAGACAAAGGCAGACGCAGCTGACAGATCGGCTTCCGAGAGAGCGTCTCTCTGGTCGGTCTCGATGGGTCCTACGTGAACGAAGTCAGCTTTGCCGTGCAGGGCACGTGCCAATTCCACGAAGTCCGTGCATCCCTTTTCCTTGACAAGGCGGCTGATCATCAGCACGATCGGCTTGTTCGACCGCCGGACAGGGGGAACGGGCTCGAGGAAGCGATCGAGCACGACTCCATTGCCGATGTAACGAAGCTTCGTGCTTCGGCAGATCCGTGCTTGTGGAAGAACCTCCTCGTCTTCGCGGCATTGGACGAGAACTCGGTGGGCCCAGGCGCAGCACCATCGCTCGAACCCCCAGCCCAAGATGTTCGCCACGCGTGAATTGTCCCGGAAATAGAGAGCGCCGTGGATGGTGTAAATGGCCTGGCTGCCGCTGAGGCGAGCGGCGGGGAGGCCCAGGAACGAGGCCTTCGGCGTGTGGGTCTGGACGAAGTCGAAGCGGCGCCGGCGAAAGAGGCGCCAAAGCCGCATGAAAGCCAGCCAATCGGAAAGGGCGAATTCCCTTCTGATGGGGACCAACTCGACGTCGACCCCATCGGGTGGATCCTCGAACTCGTCCCCCGTCACGACGCTCCACGAGATGTCGTCGAGAGCCTTGAGCTGATTGCGCAGGAGCAAGCGGGCCGTCATCGACGTCGTTACTACCCGACAACCCCGCCTGTTGGACGAGGCCTGTCTGTGCCTTACCACCGCTCCCCCGTGGGTACCTCGAAATGGATTCTCGGGCGTGGGACACCGTGACGGTCGGCCCAATGACCGTGGTCTATCTTACCGAGGCAATGGGCATCTTCCCCCAGCTGCATACGTGAAATGTGTGGGATAACCGGTTTCTGGGAACGCCGGACGACACCTGCCAACGTGCTGGAGGAGACCGTAGCCAGCATGACGAAGACGCTCAGACATCGCGGCCCCGACGACGGAGGCCATTTCGTCGATGAGTCGGCGGGCGTAGCGCTCGGCAACCGGCGCCTGGCTGTCATAGATCTATCCATCGAGGGGCACCAGCCGATGGTCTCTCCGAGCGGCAGATACGTGATGACGTTCAACGGTGAGATCTACAACTTCGAAGTTCTCCGCCGCGAGCTCCGAGGGGCCGGGCACCCGTTTCGGGGCGGTTCGGACACCGAGGTGCTGTTGGCCGCCATCGAGCAATGGGGCATCGGCCAAACCCTCTCGCGCGCCAACGGCATGTTCGCGCTGGCGGTCTGGGATCGTCGGGACCGTACGCTGTCTCTCGCTCGTGACAGGTTCGGTGAGAAGCCTCTCTACTACGGTTGGACCGGCAGTGGGTTCCTCTTCGGCTCGGAGCTGAAGGCGCTTCGCGCTCATCCGTCGTTCGCCTCCGAGATCGACCGCAACTCGCTCACTCTCTACTTCCGGCACAACTGCATCCCAGCGCCTTACACCATCTATTCCGGGATCCAAAAGCTCATGCCGGGCACGACGCTGACCATCGGCCAGTCGACACCGGTGGGAACGGTGCCCGAGCCCACGTCATTCTGGACGTTGCGCTCCCAGGTCGAGGAGGGACTGCAAACGCGAACACACGTTCCTCTGGAAGCCGTGATCGAAGAGGCCGAGAGCGTCTTGGCCGATGCAGTGGCCATTCGGATGCACGCAGATGTCCCAGTCGGGATCCTGCTCTCAGGCGGCATCGACTCCTCACTGGTGGCAGCCTTCGCCCAGGAACGCCATCAGTCGAAGGTGCGGACGTTCACCATCGCATTCGACGACCCTTCATACGACGAGGCGGGGGCCGCCCGTGCCGTCGCTGTGCAGCTCGGCACAGAACATACGGAGCGACTGGTGACGGCTGCCGACGCGCTGGCAATAGTGCCCGTGATCCCCGAGCTGTACGACGAGCCGTTTGCCGACTCGTCTCAGATCCCCACTGCGATTCTCGCCCGCTTGACTCGAGAAGACGTCACTGTGGCTCTCGCAGGAGACGGTGGGGACGAACTGTTCGGCGGGTACAACCGCTACGCGTGGGCGGAGCATTTCTGGCGGCGTCTGAAGCCGGTTCCGCTGCCCTTGCGGCGGCTGGCCGGTAGCGCTCTCGGTGCAGTGCCGCCCGGTTGGTGGGACCGTGCCTTCGACCGGTCTGCGCGCCTTCTGCCGTCGACGCTGCGGACGAGGTTGCCCGGGACCAAGCTGCAGAAGGTCGCACGAGTGCTGCCCGCCGCCAACCTGGACGACGCCTACCTGGCTTTGACATCGCATTTCGAGAGACCGTCCGACCTCGTCCTGTCATCGAGTGAGCCTTCGACCCTCCTCCAAGCGCGTGAGAAATGGCCGGCTCTCGATCCCGTGAACCTCATGCTGTACCTCGACACGATGACGTATCTTCCTGATGACATTCTCACCAAGGTCGACCGAGCAACCATGGGAGTGAGCCTCGAGGCCAGGTTGCCGTTCCTCGACCCTCGGGTCTCGGCTCTGGCTTGGCGATTGCCGCTCGAGCTCAAGGTGCGGGGTGGGACCGGCAAGTGGCTGCTGCGTGAGCTCCTGAGGCGACGTGTCGCGGCCGAGATCGTCGAACGGCCCAAGGCGGGGTTCGGGATCCCGCTCGGTCCGTGGCTTCGAGGTCCCTTGAGGTCCTGGGCCGAGGAGCTTCTCGATCCGGCGCGGCTGAGAGCCGAGGGGTTCTTGGACGTGGGACGTGTGCAAGGGCTTTGGAGGTCCCACCTGTCGCGACGCCGGGACCATCAATTCGAGCTATGGGACGTTCTGATGTTCGAGGCTTGGCTGGTCTCCAATCAGCGTCTGCTCTGAACGCGGCGAGGGTCCGGCAAATGAGCTCTCGGTGAGCTCCCTTCGCCGAGCCTGCCGTTCCCGTTGTGCCCGTCCACGGCCGGCCTATAGTCGATCCAACGCGAGAATCTCGATTGCCGCACAGGCTTTCGGTGACGTCCGAGCGATCGCTTGTCCTTGCGCAAGGGTTTCTCCCACGGGAAAGCCAGAGGGTCCCCCTTGCGCGTGACAGGAATAGCCAAGAGGACCAGCACGAAGGGCACCACCAGGACGCGCTCACGGTCGATCAAGCCGAGGTTGCTCAACGCGGCGAACACATAGGTGAAGATGGCCGAATAGAGGAAGCACGCCATCACGTAAGGCCTCGCCAGTGCTGCCCATGGAAGCCGTCGCAAACCCCTCAGGCCCAGCACGATCAAGATCAGAAGGACCGTGTTCTCGATAGCGGCGACATGCTGGCCTCCGCTATGGGCGTTGATCGGCAACGGGTCGAGAAGCACCGTATACAGATCCTTGGGAAATGCCAAAGGACTCGCTGAGTACGACACGGCGCTTCCAACGGAGTTGTTCTTTGCGATGGTGGTCAGGGAGAACACCGGACCCCGCACCTGCTTGGTCAACATGTAGGCCACGACGATCATGCCGAATTGCGCCAATGTGACCGCAATTCGGCGCATCGCTCCCAGCGGGCGATCACCCCGGCGCCTGAACAAAGTCGCCGTCGCGACCACGACTGTGAGCAGCAAGAGCTCCTGGGGTCTGATGTAGAGGCCGATCAACCCGCCCAGGATCAAGAGCAGGATCCCTCCGGGTTTGCGAGTCAACAGGCGAGCGGCGCCATAAGAAGCGACCCCGAGGGACAGAAACATGATCGATTCCTTGCTGACCCCCGCGGTCCAGAAAAGAGAAGAGGGAAAGAAGAAGATCAGCAGTGCATACCTTCGATGGCTGGCTTCCGGGAAGGTCACCGAGTAAGCGCGAAAGAAGCCAATCGATCCCAGGAATGCGAGCCAGCCGAACACAAAGAAAGTGGCGACCTTGTTGACACCGATGATCGCGAACACCACACCTGCCGCGACACTCACTCCGCCGGCCCCGATCGCCGAATGAAGCGACGTCCCACTGAGTGTGAAGTGGAACGAATCGAAATTGCGTGCGAGAAGAGCACCCTGACTCAAATACTTGGTGTAGTCGGTCAAGCCCTTGTAGTTGTGTTGGACCACATAGATCGAAATCGGCGCGAACAACAGATGAACACCGAGCCCCCACATCACGATGCGCCGAATCGACGGATCGTCCTCCGAGCGCGCCACTCGTTTCGCGATAGGAATCGTGACGGCAAAAAGAAACGCTGCCGTGATCAAGGCCACGAAGAGCGACCCGTTGCCGTTCACCATCGGGCCGTCCCGGGGCTATGTCTGAAGCTGCAGCGTGGGGTCGGCATCCCGGGTGGCTGTCGGCGGGCCGGGTCCGAAGTCGTGGTCTCCGAGCACCGGCTTGGCGGATCGAGACTTGCCCGGGACGTTCGTGAACACCACACCCAACAGAGGCGCTCGGAACCGTCGCAGCAGATCGGCAGCCTTCGTCGCTTGTGGAACCTTGGTCGTGCCATATTCGGCTACGGCGAGCACGACGTCGACGGCAGGCAGAAGAGCGAGGAAGTCGTGGCCCTTGAGGAGGGGAGGACCTTCCACGATCACAATGTCCGCCACTTCGCGAGCCGCACCGATGACCGCCGGGCCCAGATTGACGACCTGACCCCGATTGTCGAGCAACTGATCGAACGTGAGGGCGCGGACCCCTTCGACGACGGACTGTGCGGACCTCGAGATCACGTATCCGGGGTCGATGACCTGTGACGTCGAAGCCGGGAGTGCCGCCGGGCTCCCTGGCCGGCGCCAGCCGAGCTTTTCCATGGTCATCACGAGCACGCGCTTGCCACCCTGAGCGTAAGCGGCAGCCAGGTTGGCCACTACTGCCGAACGACTCGGCTCTGCATCGGCTGAAACCACCAGGACCACGTCGCGCTTCGGAGTCGCATCTCTGCCGTTGTGCTCAGGGGCATCGCCGCTTCCGAAGACACCAGCACCGGAAACGCCGCTTCCCAAGGCGTTAGCGGTGTAACCGCCTGAGTACGCCCCGCTGCCAGAGACCGGGCCTAGCTCGGTGGCGTTGAGCGCGAGATCGGATGCAAGTGGACCGAGGGTTATCACCGCTTGTAGTCCCCGATATGCCTCGGCGATGCGTGAAGTCGGACTGAGCACGACATCGAGCTGAGGACCGGACGCAAAACGCGAGCGTCTCGAACGCTTGCGCCGGACCATTGCCGGTATCTCCGCAACGACCGGGCAATTGAAGGAATTCTCGGCCCGAAGGGCAGAACGAATGCTCCGATCGAAGAACTCCGCCAAGATCAGGACCACTAGACCCAGGAGCAGGCCCACCCCGACTCCAATGCCGAGCCTGACCTTGCGACTGGCAAAGGGTGAGACCTTTGTCTTCTTGGGCTTCTCCGCGGCTGCCCCTGCCGCGGAGGGAGCCCTCACAACGGCGAAAGTCGATGACTGTGCCCCACTGACTGTGAGACTGGAGTTGCTTGCAAGAGCTTTGTTGAGTTGATCGGTGAGCGAAGACTTTTCACCGTTCAGCACCGCGAGCTCCGCGTCGAAGACTCCTTGGCCAGACGGTGGTGCCGTTGTCGGCGTGCTTGCAGGAGTCGTCGTAGTCGTCGCCGAGGCAACAGTCGTCGTTGGTGTCGACGGTGTCGTCGGCGTTGTCGTCGGTGGTGTCGCGGTGTCCCTCGAATTATCGGCTGTAAGGTGCACCGGACCCGCCGAGGACCCATCGGAACGAGTGGCGCTCGCCGTGCTCGAAGGCGTCGTGCTCGAAGGCGTCGTGTCCGTAGGCGCCGTGCTTCCTTGGCTTCCTGAGCACTGGTTTGCGGTGGACGGCGGGGGTACGAGATTGTCGGTGGCGCTCGTTACCGATCCAGGGTGAGTCGTCTCTTTGAGGATATTGCTCTCGACCGTCGCCAGTTCGGATTGAAGAAGATCTATCGTCTGCTGGGAACGGCACAATTCGGCTTGATAGCTCGCCGCATTCTGCTGCGCCATGTAGTTCCGCAGCGCCGTGATGTAATCGTTCACAGCAGCGGCCGCCTTGGCAGCGGTTGGCCGGGTAGCCGTCACCTCTATCGCGGGCACCGAGACGCTCTTGCCGAGAAACGACTTGGAGCTGGCGATGCTGAATTCGGCTCCCGGATGAAGAGCAGACACGTGATCGGCTTGGGCGGCTGCCTTGAGCACCTTCGGGTTCTCGGCGTCGGAAACGAGTTGGGTCAGCGAGGTGCCACCAGGGGTCAGCACGGCCTTCGCCTCGACTCTCGCCACGACGCGGGCCTTGCCGGGGTGGTTCGGCAGCAAGACGGCCACGATCCCGGCCAGGAAAGCGAGCACCAGCAGCAGGCGCCAGCCGCGCAGCACGGCACCTTTGAAGTCGACTGCGTTCATCTGCCCCCGTCGTCCCCCGTCGGTTCCTCAGTCGCCCGGCACTGGTTACCAGCAAGGATACCCGAACCTAGTGGGGATAGGAACGCGGACAGTGTCAAAAAATCAGGGTCCTCTCGTGGTCGGCGACCTAGAGCCCGACCCTCCGCCCGAGGAGCGACCCAAGCTGTTTTGCCTGGCCGGGGAGATCAGGAGACCCTCGAAAACCGCTGGATTCTGCTCGAATCCTCAATCCTGACGATGTGCGGCGCTCGAGTCGCTACTTACTGTGGTGCCCTGTCACATGACTACGCCTAGGAGCCAGGGGGGGCGCCACAGCGATGCTGACTGCCAGGCGGAGGAATGGGCCTGCGTTGCCGACGGGCGACGCCGCCGAGGCTCGAAACAGGGGGTTTCGCGGCACCCGTGTCGCAACAGCCGCCTCCCACATCCGCTCACGCCTGCTCTTCATGGTGTTGGATGCGATAGCAGTTCTGGCCTGTTATGGCGTCGCCGAAGTCAGCTACTTCCGGGACAAGCCGCCCGCACTCTATTGGCGCCACTTCGTCGCCTTCGTCGTCCTGGCACTCGTAGTCCACTTGTTGCTGAACTGGGTCTTCGGGCTCTACGGGCGGATGTGGCGTCACGCGGGCATCGAAGAGGCGAGGCAGGTCCTCCTATCTGCCTTGTGCGCCGTGGTCGCATTGGCGGGGCTGAGACCACTCTGGCTGATGGTGCACATCGAACGCGTTCCCATGAACGTCGTCATATTCGGATCCGCTTTCACCACAATGGCGTTCGGTGTCCTGAGGTTTCACTCCCGCTTGTTCGCCTGGCAGCGAGGAGCCCGGCGTGTCGGCCTCCGGGTGGGTGTCATTGGCAGCCGAGATGCCGGAGCTGCTGCCGTCCGAGAGATGCTACGAAGCCCCGCCGCGGGCCTGGTGCCCGTCGCCGTCTTCGACGACGACAATCGTTGGCACGGCCTTTCGCTCTTGGGTGTGCCCGTAGTCGGCGGGATCGACGACATTCCCCACGCGGCCGACCGGTACTCGATCCAACAGGTCCTGCTGGCGATCCCCAACCCCGCACCCGAACTGGTAGAGCGTGCATTGAACGTCTCGGAGGCGGCGGGGATATCGATGAAGATCCTTCCCTCGGTGCGCGAGATCGTCTCGAGCAAGTCCGAGACCGTTGCGATCCGTCAAGCTCGTGAACCCAACATCGAAGACCTCCTGGGCCGCGCTTCGGTACACATCGACATGGGTGCGGTGAAATCCTCGCTCGTCGGTCAGAAGGTGTTGATCACAGGAGCGGGAGGCTCGATCGGAGCAGAGATCGCCCGGCAAATAGCGGAATTCAAGCCTGGACAACTGATTCTGCTGGACCACGACGAGACCCATCTTCACGACATCGCAGTGGCCTTGGCCGGCACGTGCGACCAGCTGCTCATAGACGTCACGGACAGGGGCGCCGTCCTCGAAGCATTCATGCGCCACTGTCCGGATGTGGTGTTCCACGCTGCAGCACACAAGCACGTTCCCGTACTCGAATCGCACCCCGTCGAAGCGGCCAAGGTGAACGTCTTCGGAACTCTCAATGTGGTGCAAGCCGCGTCGCGAGCCAAGACCAAACGCTTTGTCCTGGTGTCGACCGACAAGGCTGCTCACCCCATGAGCGTCATGGGCGCTACCAAGCAGCTCGCCGAGCAGGTCGTCATGGCCCACATACCCGAGGACGCGGCCTACTGCGCGGTGCGCTTCGGCAACGTCCTCGGGAGCAGGGGAAGCGTCATCCCGACCTTTGCCCGGCAAATCGCCTCGGGTGGTCCTCTGACCGTCACCGATCCCCGAGCGACGCGGTTCTTCATGAGCGTGCAAGAAGCCGTACAGCTCGTGCTACAAGCCTCTGTCCTCTCTTGCGGCGGAGAGACGTTCATGTTGGAAATGGGAGAACCGGTCCGGATTCTCGACCTCGCCGAGCGAATGATCCGCCTGTCGGGTTATCAAGTCGAGACCGACATTCCCATTCAGATCGTCGGGCTTCGACCCGGCGAGAAGCTCCACGAGGACTTGTATGCCACAGGCGAGAGGTTGCTGCCGACCTCGCACCCATCGATCAAACGCTTGGCTCGTGCTATCCAACCGATGCCGACCGTTATGAGCGGGCTCACAGGGCTTCGCCAAGCGACGACCCACCGCGAGAGCGAGCTAGTGCGGGAGATTCTGTTCTCAACCGTGACGCCAAGCGTCGGCGACAAACCGCTCGTCACCCCGGTCGTGCGCCACGCGAGTCGTGAGGTCGTGGACGTCAGCGATCCCTCGGACATGGAAGCCGTGAGCTGAAGCGAAGTTGCATCCTCTAGGTGAAGCTCCTCATTCGTTGGTCGTCACCGGCGGAGCCGGGTTCATCGGCTCCAACCTGTGTCGTGCGCTGTCGGCGAGCGGCGGGATCGAAAGCATCGTCGTTCTCGACGACCTCTCGACCGGGAGAGCAGGCAACCTCGACGGGATCGACGGCATCGACCTGGTCGTAGGGACGGTCCTCGACGCGGAGCTGGTGAGAAGTCTGGTGTCGCGTGCAGATGCAGTGGTCCATCTGGCCGCTCGCCCCTCGGTCACCAGGTCGCTCGAGGACCCACTTGCCACCAACGAGTGCAACGTACTCGGGACTCTGCGCGTGCTCGAAGCTGCACGCCACGGAGGGCGGCCTCAAGTCATCGTGGCGTCCTCGTCATCGGTCTACGGGGCAAACCGTCTGCTTCCGGCACCGGAGACGGTCGCTTGTTCGCCACTCAGCCCCTATGCTGCAAGCAAGCTCGCCGCAGAGGCATATGCGCTCTCGTACTCAGCGTCTTTCGATCTGCCGGTCCTGGCATTCCGTTTCTTCAATGTTTTCGGTCCGTTCCAGAGAGCGGATCACGCATACGCAGCTGTCATACCGACCTTCGTGTCGGCTGCATTGCAGGACAAACCCCTCCCGGTCCACGGCGACGGCAAACAGACACGCGATTTCACCTTTGTGGGAAGTGTGACGAGCATGCTGGTCGACGCACTGAGTCGTGGTGTGACCTGTCCCCAGCCGGTCAACCTGGCCTTCGGCGAGCGGTGCTCCCTACTAGAGCTCGCCTCCCTGCTGGAGCTGGTCGTCGAACGTCCGCTCGACTTGGTGCATCTTGAGCCCAGACCGGGTGACGTCAGAGACTCGCAGGCCGACACCTCGCGGCTACGGACCCTCTTCCCCGGGGTCATGCCCACTCCGTTGGTGGACGGCCTGCGCGAAACAGTGGACTGGGCACGCACCGAGATCGCGTCGCCGGCAGGGACGGCTCGAATCGCCCGCTAGCCGCTCAGGGCTTCGGGGACGTGCAGGCGGAACTGATGGGCGGGAGACCCGCTGCCCGGTACGCACGAAACGATCCGGGCTGGAAGATCGTGAGGTGGTCCGCCTTGGCATAGGCGAGGATAGGGGACCCGTGTTCGAGGGCAAACGCCGGCCCTACGAGACCCGAGTACATGGCTCGACCGAGCTCGCATCCGCGTTCCGAAGCTGGGACCCGGTCGAGGTTGACCATGATTCGCGCGGCTGTCACCGAGATGTCTTTGGAGAGCACTCCGTTGCGCGTCCCGAATCGCGTGCTGACGACCAGTTGAGTTGCCAGAAAGACCGCGAGCACTCCCACGACCAGCCACCGAAGCCCGAAACGCCATTGTGCTTCGCCCAGTGCCCTGCGGCGAGGAGGAATATGGGTGAGTGCGTATATGACGACCCCGAGAAGCATGATCAAGTTCGGCAGCACGTAGCGGTTGTTGCCCACTGCCCCGTTGAGTCCGGTGGCAGCTCTCCCCTCGACGATCACGAGGTCGTAGAGAAGTCCGAAGCCGATCAGGAGCAGAGGAAGTGGAACACGCACCATGCCGTGCTGCCTTACGGTTTGCACGACCACGAATACGGCAGAGAGCAGGATCGTCACGCCGACGAGCTCCTGTGTCAGGAAATGCTTGGGAGGAGCGAGGACGCTTCCCCAATAGCCCGTCGGAACGACGTTGCCCACGAGGACCGAAAGGAAGCGCATTGCCGCCACGGGATGATGGACGGCGAAATGAAGCGAACACTGGCCCTTCAGGCGTCCCGCGCACCCGCTGGTCAACTTGAAGTTGATCGAGTACAAGCCCAGGGTCAGTCCTGCTGCGGCGACCCACGAGGCGCACTCCGCCCAGGTTCGCCGGGCTCGTGGATCGTTCCACAGGACGCAGACGAAGCCGACAGGCCACAAGAGGAAGCCCTGGATCGCTGTCAAAGACGCCCCCACGGCCGCGAGGGCGGCCAGTGCCAGGAAGAGGTTCCGATGGCCACGCGGTACGTGAAGTAGGAAGATCATCGAAACCATGAAGAAGACGACCAGGTATGGGTCCTGAGTGCCGGTTAGTGGATTTTGGGCATCCGCGACGCTGAACCAGATGACGCTCATCACCAGAATGGATATTGCTCCTGCTCTCTTCCCCTTGTACTTGCGGAAGATCGCCAACAAGAGCCAGAAGGAGGCGATGAAGAGCGCAGCGTTGAGGAACATGAGGGTTCGTATGTCGAAGTGATCGACGAGGCCCGAGACCGCGTAGATCAGGTTCCCGACGAGGATCCGCCCCTCGTTGTACGGGGCCCACAAATCACCCCATGAGAGACGTCCGTGAATCGCGTGATGGACCAAGTGGACCCTCAGCCACTCGTCGAGCTCCGGCACGTCGACCGAATAGCGCACGACATAGAGGACATACAAAAGAGGCACGGCGCATGCCGCGGCGGCAGTCGCAGCTGTCCTGTACTTGTTTCTCCGGGTGTCCGGAGGCGACTCGGCAACGACCACCGGTGGGGCCGGTGAGGCCTCCTCGACCGTCATGTTGTCCAACATCTGCTCGAACTCGTCCCGCCTACTCTAGAAGACGCGTCTGCCCCAGTTTGTCCGGGCCCGTCACACTTCGATTCATCAAGATTGATGAATCGAAGGAGGGTCACGTCTCCGACCGGAACGAAGGGTCCCACCTGACCATCTTGGCCATGAGACGGGCCTGGAGCCCCGGGTCCCCGAGTCTCATGCCCAGGTGACTGGCGGCAGAGCTGCCGGCCAGGACCGCTCCTACGTAGGTCGCGTCACGTGCGCGTGTTCGCATGGAGCCGGCCAGGTGCCTTCGCATTCCGCTTCGTCCGTCGCGGTACCCGACTAGGACGGTCTCGTGATAGAGACGGCATGCGGTCGACATTCTCGACGCGTGCTTCGTCAAGAGCGCCGTGCGACCCTCCGCCTGCCGAACGACGGCAGCGGTCACTTGCGACCCCCCGTGGCGCCGGTAGGTGTACAGGAAACGGGGCAACGTCTTCACGGGCCTCTCCAGCGCGCTGCGCAACCAGAAGTCCCAATCTCCTCCCGTTACCAGAGCAGGGTCGAAGTGCAGAGGTGCGGAGAACGCTGAGCGGCGAAACATCCCGAAGACGATCGTGAAATTCTGCCAGAGGAGTTGCCGAGCGTCGAAGTTTCGCGGTCCTCGGAAATCCACGGTGCGTCCTGTGTCTGCGTGCAGCACCTTGTACCAGGACGAGACCGCTCCGACATGGGCGTTCTCCGTCAGGTATTCGAGCAAAGCGGTCGCCGCCCCGGGAAGCCAGCTGTCGTCGTCGTCGCAGAAGGCGACGAAATCCCCTTCCGCCAATCTCAACCCCAAGTTCCGGGATTCGCATTCACCGAGAGCCCGCTCGTTGCGAGTCGTGCGGACTCGAGGATCCTTGGTGAGCTGCTCGAGGAGATCGGGCGTCGTGTCGGTGCTGGCATCGTCCACCACCACGAGTTCGAGCTCGCGCAAGTCTTGGGACAGGACCGACGAGGCCGCGATCCGCAACTCGTCGCAGCGGTTACGAGTGGGGATTATGACACTCACACGCGCAAGCGCCACGAGCTCACCTCACCCCTTTCGCGAGCTCGCCGGACCCACTCGCATCACCGGAAGTTCGGCCAACGGCTCAACTCGAGATCGGGAACGAGGCGACACAACAGGTCGACGTCCTCGCTGTACAACGCTGCCAGGCGTCTTCTGGCGTCGGGATCCAGACTCGATTTCTCGCCGAGCGTGGGGGAAACCCGCTGACTCAAGTCAGTGGGCACGAAATCTGCGTCGAGCCCTAGAAAGAGATACGTCCTTCTCAGCTGCGGCACCGGGTCCTCTGCGCATGCCTCGTACTGCAGGACGAGGATCTGGTGGGAGTCGAAATAGTCGAACCAGGTCCTCAGTGCCGAAGCATAGAAACCACGGGTGACGGCTTCGCTCAGCACGTCCCCGAGCGGGGACGATCGAGTCATTCGTGGATGAGCCAATCCAGACAAGAAGCGTTCGACCGGATCCCGTACCAGCATGAGGATCTTCGCCTCGGGAGCTGCCCTGGCCAACAGTGGTGGGACCCAGGGCTGGTAGACGTAGTCGGGCGTCCATTCGCCTGTGATCGTCCCTTCCGGACGCGGGAACCACCTGTGGTAATTCTCGATGTCCTCGAGACCGAAGGCTCGGGTGGCGAACGGGGTGAAGAAGTGACGCTCTTTGTGGATCGTCGCACGGTGTGAGACGTCGGGATGCGCGACAACCAGTCCGAACCACCAGCTGGTCCCCGACCGCTGGGCGCCGATTCCCACGAAGTCCGGCGAGCCGGTCATCTCTCCCGTTTGGAGGGCCCGAGCCTCCCTCGGAAAGCCGGCTTCCCAAGGGGCGAATGGTCCGACGCGGCGGCGGATCGCATCACGAACGGGACGTGGTAGCTGATCGCGCACTCCCTGGGGGACGCGAAACAGGACGTCACCTATCGCAGTTCGAAGAGTCATGCCGGCCTTCCTGGCCGACAAGGTCGTCGATCGGGAAGCTCGGGCAAAGTCAGCGACGTGCGCTCAAGGCAACGACCACCGCGAAGGCCCACAACATGACTGCTACGGCACCCGCTGAGGCTGCGTCTCCTACATGATGCCCCGACACTCCACTCAGGTGGCCTGGGAGGAACGAAGGCAACGAACGAGCCGGGACCACCAGGTACACCACCCCCAACGCGGCGGCCAAGGTGCCCAGCAGAGCGATCGCCCCCACCAGTGGCTTCACTTCGGCAAGGGTAGCTCACCTGGTCGGCACGGAGGGCGGAGTCGAACTCAGCGACGCAACGCCGTACCTTCGTCGGGCGGTGCTCCAGATCAGAGGCTCAGTAAGGAGCCGTTCTCGATCAGCGACCGAGCAGCCAGTCGATGACCCGCATCCCGCGCGCTCTGCGGTGCACCGGCACATCGGTCGTCGACGCGAATCCCATGGCCGATTCGAACCAGCGCTCTGTCACGTCAGGTGTGAGCAAGGCGGCGAAGAGTAGGACGCCGGTCGCGGTCTCGCTGCGCTGGTCTCTCCAGATGACGGGTTCTGACCGCACGAGTTGTGTCGTCATCTCTACTCGCTTCCTCGCAGATGTCTTCTGTCAGAGATATCGGATCGACTTGGAGGGAAGTTGAGCAATAAAGGACAAATCATGCCCGTTTCGGGGAGCGGGCCACCCGGGATGCACCCCGAGCCCAGCCAGGCTATGAAGACCAATTGATTTGTATCCCGCTGCTTAATTTGTATCCCGCTGCGAAGAGCCACGATCTTCGGGTTGCCCCGGCATTTTCCCTGGCCAGGGGGTCATTTTGAAGCCGAGGGAGGTTCTCCTCCGTCTGTCCGCGCGCCCTGTCTCTAAGTCCGTGCGCAAACGGCTGTAGTGACCGTGCCTTGAGGTGCTGGGTGACTCAAGCCGACCTGACCGATCACGAAAATCACGACGATGACGCCGGCGACGATGAGCCATGAAACGCGTGGTCTCGGCAACTCCTTGACACCGGCAAGCCCGACGACGCAGCCGATGACGCCGACCAGCACGAGCGTCACCGCATATCGCACTTCGGGAGTGGAGGTCGCCAACGTGGCTATCGTCCCTATCCAGACCACCACGAGGAAGACCTTTGGAAGGTCTACCCCTGCACGCAGGCCACTGAGCAGTATCCAGGCTCCGACAGCTACCACGGCGATCACGAGGAGCGCGAAGATGGCGTCGATAGTGGCTGTCGGTGCGGAATATGGCGCCGAAATCGGCCAGTGGACGACTGCGCTCAGCTTCTCGGAAACCAGTACCACCGCTTGAACCGGGTGGTGAACGTACGCCGAGATCAGCCCGACAGTCGAATGGGGCGCGTGATTTCCGAGGGATCGTGCCATGGACGGGTCGCAGTAGAATTGCCGTGGCTCTATCCTTTGCACGTACGCGAAGGTGTCGTGCCTCACCGTGAACGAGCCGAAGAACGATTGCTCCTGGGTTTGCGAACCCGCATGCTTGGGCCACGGATACCAACCGAGCCCGTTGACCATATTGAGGATCGTCTGGGGAAGTAGCGCGAGCCATACCCCTGCTATGAGCCACAGACCTCTGAAACGGCGGAACCACATTAAGATGCCGAAGCCCAGCACGGCCGGCAACA
>Ga0116215_1001150_pt1 | contig 18289 bp, 20 predicted proteins | sample Sb_taG_7_FD_89698 | JGI IMG/M metagenome (GOLD analysis project Ga0116215, IMG submission 89698) | Peat soil microbial communities from Weissenstadt, Germany - Sb_50d_2_FS metaG | ecosystem: Environmental > Terrestrial > Soil > Wetlands > Peat | place: Germany: Weissenstadt | collected 2010-09-21
ACCGGCTAACGCCGATTGACGCCCGGTGATTCGAACTTGGGCTGACCACGCACCCGTTGACGCCAGTTGACACCGGTTGACAGACGTCCGTCCCATGACGCGCAAGGGGTCAGAGGTTCGAGTCCTCTACGGCCCACTCCCCCTGACCTAGGGAAGCAGCACCCGGGTGTACGTGACGTCGAAGTCGTGCTCCCAGACCCCGCTCGATTCGCACCTCTCCCACCGACCCTCGATCGAGGTGCCATCCGGTCCAATACCTGCTTCGAATCGTTGCGAGAACGTGGGGCTGTTCCGCCACAGCTTCCAGCTGTCCTGGGTAAGCACCATTTCGTAGATCCGCGACACGCCGCGGCTGTCGGCGTACAGCACCGTGTATTCGCCCTGGGAGTCGTCTCGTCCTATGACCCAGGAAGCCGCTGGCGGGTCGGAAGGCTCAATGCCTTGACGCATCACCACGAAACGCCCGCCTTCCGTCGTCAAGAACTCGACGCGTCCGTGAACGACCTGGTCAGGATCAGCGAGGAATGAGGCACGCGAGATTGCCATATCCCACTTGCCGATCAGGAATCCGAGCTCAGCAAGAGATGGGTTCGTCAACTCCGCGGTCATGGCTACTCCCTCGTCCACTGTCGGAAACATGACGCTGGCCGATTCTCAGATTCATCGGTGACATCGCCCAGGACTGTCCGACAACGCGCTCTGCCCCACGCGTCGGTCTCCTCGTCGTCTCTCTGAACTTCATCGGCTTGGGCAAGCCAGGCGTCCAGCGCCGCCGCGGTCTCGACGTCGCCATGATGAACGTCCCATCGCCGTGGCATTCGCACCTTGCCTCTCGGCAGGTTGCGGCGGGGTCGACGGGCGACGTCCCTCGTCCGCTCTGGATGGATAGGGACCAGATAGCAGCCGCGGGTCCTAGTTGAGCGAGAAGCGCACCTCGAAGACGGGTACGGGCTCGGCGAACCCCTTGAGGTCGAGAGCACCTCGTGAGTCGAAGTCGAAGCGTTTCCCCACACAGAGTTCGCGCACCGCTGTCGAGACGGCGATGCCGCCGGGAGACGCAGCTGCACACAGGCGTGCTGCGAGTTGGACGGCGGCTCCGAAAAGGTCGCCGCGTTCGGTAACCGGCTCCCCGACGCTGATGCCGACACGGAGGTGGATGGGCCGCTCCGCCTCCGCGTTCCGGTGCTGCATGGCGCATTGGATGGTGATGCCGGACTCGACTGCGGCCGACACCGAGGTGAACGAGGCCATGATGCCGTCGCCGGTGTGCTTCACCTCGCGTCCCCCCTGGGTGTCCAATGCGGAGCGCACGATCTCGTCATGTTCCCGGATCAGCAGCATGAAACCGTCATCGCCCAATTCTTGTGTCTGTTTCGTCGAGTCGCACAGGTCGGTGAACAGGATCACACGCAGGGCGGAATCGACATACGCATCCCCCGGCGGATGTCGGGGTGGGTCGCCGAGAAAGGCGTTGATGGGGCCCTCTCCCACCTCGATGATGTTGTCGGCCACCAGACCGTGAGCCTCCCGATGGACTGCCTCCAGAGACTCGCGGTCGGGCCCTTCGGCGAGGCAGAACACGGTTCCTTGTCCGTCGTCGAACCAGTAGGTGACGTATCGGACTTGGTACTTGTCCTGAACGTCAAGGTCGAGTTGATGAGCCGCGGCGATCTCGGCGGCCGTCGCACCTGGCGCATCGTGTCGATCGAGGAACAGAGCCATGACACAACGATAGTGAGCGTGGCCGTTTTGTGCTGAGACGAAGCCGCCACGCCTGCCGGTCTGGTAGGGAGTGCCGCTCTAGAAGGCCGTGCCGCTCTAGAAGGCCGTGCCGCTCGGGAAGGCAGCGCCGCTCGGGAAGGCAGTGCTCACGAGGCTTGCAGGATCAGGTTCTGGATCTCCTGCACTTCCGCCGGCGTGAGACCTGCTGTCGAGCAGGACACGACGACAGGCACGCCGGGCCCCAGCGACACGCCGGCCAGGCTCTGGTCGAGCCCTGCATAGGCGAAGCATGCCGCATACTGCTCCTCTGCCGCTTCGAGCTGAGCAGCCTGGATCTGCCCCGCCACTTCGGGAGTCCAGGCGACGGCCACCGCGCTTGCGGGCGGCGTCGGGGGCGCGGTCGAGACCAGCGGTGTGGGCATGACGGGCACGCGGTCGTGGGCGGCCACCGTGGTGTGGCCGCACGCCGATACCGCCAGGCCGGCGACGAGTACGAAGCTCAGTGCGGCCATTCGGCGCATGAGAGTGAATCGGCAAGCGGCGCCCAGACCTTGACCCGGACCGCCGTCAGGCCTGTGACGCCCAATTCGGGCCCGCAAGGTGAGGTGGGCACTGTGCCTGAGCGGGTCATCGGGTCCACAGGGAGTGGGCTCCGAGGTCTGAGGCGGGGAGGAACCGCGGGCCGAAGGGGGGTGGGCCCGCTTTCCCGCCCACGACCCGAACCCAACGGGGTCGCTGCGCCAACGTGCGCGCCGGGGCTGTATGAGCGACGGACGCCCCTTGGCTGGGCGCGCGTGGGAGATGCCAGAATCGGCCGATGCGCCCGTGGCGGAAAGCGGCTGGGACGGCGCTGAGCCTTGTGGCGGGCGCCGTCGCGCTCGCCGGTTGCGCCGGCACCGGGCATACGGTTGCCCGCACGACGGGCCGCGGACCGGCACAAGGCTACGACTGCAAGTACAACACGAGTACCAGTGCGTTCACGGGAGCAGGGGCCACGGCGTCGGCGATCGGATGGGAGGGAAACTACGAGGGGGTCGTCACTTGCCTGGGGGGAACCTTCTTCGTCCAGGACGGCATCAACAGGGACTACGGCTTCGGCATCTACTCCGGCACCCCGACGACGTGGACCGACGCCGACGGATATCTGCCGGCGCAGATCACCACCTTCTCCCATGACGGTGCCGGCGTCTCCATCACGGAATTCGCCGACAAGGTGGTACTCGGTGGGGAGGATTTCGTCGCTGTCTACAGCCGCGTTGCCGTCCGGAACCCGACCGCCCGTGTCATCGTGGCAGACCCCGACCCCTCTTCCGGGATGGTGCCGCTGAACACCGCCCCCGACGCCGTGAGGCCCCGTGCCACTGTCGATCACGACTACGTGCTGGCCGTCGACCGTTTCGGGAACTACTACCCGTGGCCCAGCGCCGAGGCGCTGGCCGGCGCGGGAAGCTTCGATCGGCACTATGCGCACATGCGGAGCTTCTGGGACCAGCAGCTGGCCGGGATCGCGCACATCACCGTTCCCGACCCTTCGCTCGAGGACGCCTATCGGAGCGGGTTCATCTACACCCAGATCGCCCGGAGCGCCGATGCCCTGAATACCGGGGTGAACGGGTACGAGTCCGAATACGACCACGATGTCATCGGGATCCTGGTGAACCTCTTCACCCAGGGATACTTCGCCGACGCCCACGCACTGCTCCTCGAGGAGCGCAATGTCGCTGGGTCACAAGCCGGCGAGTACCCCGACGGCGTCTGGACGTATGCCTGGCCGTGGGCCGTCTACCTGATGAAGACGGGCGACCTTGGCTTCGTCAAGAAGTACTTCGCCACCGAGGGTCCCAATGGGCACACCCAACCGAGCATCAAGGACACCGCCCACGTCATCGCCGCCGACCGGACCGGACCGTTGGGGATCATGGAGTCCACAGACGACATCGACACCGCGGGCTACTGGACCACGGACGACTACTCGGCCCTGCTGGGCCTGGCCGCCTACGACTACCTTGCCAACCGGGTCGGCGACGCATCCGAGGCCACGTGGGCCACCCAGGAGTACGACAGCCTGCTCGCCGCGACGAACCAGACGCTCGCCGCCACCATCGGGCGGTATGGCTTGACGTATCTGCCCTGCTCGATCCTCGCGCCCAACACCGCCAACAGGTGCTCCAACCCCGAGGACGCCAACTGGGCGTCGCCACTGGCCCGCTGGGCCTGGGACGGGTCCCTCCTGGGCGCGAACCTCAGTGGTCCGGGCTTCTCCATGATCGACGCCACCTACGCCTACGGCTTCGGGCGCCTGGAGGGCATCCTTCCACCGAACACCTTCGGTGGGTTCCCCGACGACTACTACTCGTCCGGCTACAACGCTGGATACGGGAGCACCGCGTTGGCCGGCACGGCCTACCGGGACCAGGGGATCTTGAGTTACCAGTTCATGATCGAACACAGCCAGAGCGGACCGTATTCGTGGTGGGAGAGCTCCACCGCCCCCTCGGCCACGACGCCCTGGGTCGGGGACCACCCGGCGGCGGGACAGGGGTCTTCTCCCCACGCGTGGGGCCTGTCGCAGGCGAACAAGGTCCTGTTGGACTCATTGGTGGCGCAGCGATCGGACGGCACCGTGATCGTGGGCCGTGGCGTCCCGGCGCTGTGGTTGGGCGCGGGCTCGTCGATCTCGGTGACCAACTTCCCTTCGACCGACGGCAGGAGGATGGGCATCCGGATCTCGTCGAGTGGGAAGTCGGTGTCATTGGCACTGAGCGGTCGGTTGCCGTCGGGGCAGGTGCTGTTCCAGCTCCCGTCGTTCGTCGACGACATCGCGGCGACGACCTCGGGAACCGTCGACCAGGGGACCGGAACGGTGACATTGGCGCCCGGCACCAGCACCGTCACGGTCGAGTTGGGCGCCGCGCCTCCGGGCTGAGCGTCGGGCCTCAGGACGCGGAGAGCGCCTTGGGGACGGCGTGGGTGTCCCGGAGCGTGGCACATCGAAGACGGACGAGAAGCTTGATGCACCACCAACCGGGATCGACCTCCCCCCGCGCCAGGCTGAATCGGCTGGACGTCGTGGCGGCGTGGTGATTGTTGTGGAGACCCTCGCCGACCACGAGCCACGCCAACCACTGGTTGTTGGTGGCCAGGTTGTCGAAGGGCCGTCGTCCGAACCGGTGACCGATGGCGTTGATGGCTCCTCCGCCCAACAGGTAGTAGGTGGCATGGACGGCCGCCGCCACCAGTGCGAGCTGCCAACCGAACAAGACGACGAAGAGGCCCACACCCAGGCCCAGGCCGAGGATGGCGTGGTCGAACAGGAGCCGGTCCCAGCGGTCAGCCGGAAGGTCACGGGCGTACCGGGCCACTGCCGCCGGATTGCGTGCCACCTTCCGGTAGAGCAGGGCATTGGCGAACTGCACGCGCGAGAAGCCCAGGATGAGGGGGGAATGGGGATCCCGTTCGGTGTCCGTGAAGGCGTGGTGCTTGCGGTGCACCGCCACCCACTGCCGGGGCTGCATGCCGGTACTGACCCAGATCAGCACTCGACACGCTGCCCGGACACCGGGTGAGAGCCGCAGCGCACGGTGCGACAGGCAGCGATGGAGATACACCGTCGACACGAGGAGTGCGACTTGGGAGACGAGCAGCCCGGCAAGGACGGCGCCAAGAACGGGCGGCATTGGCGGCCACGTTAGCCGCTCCCGACTTGGTCGGTCGATCCGGTGCGCAACCCCGGCGCCGAGGAAGGGGGGAGAGGTCGACCGGCCTCAGCGTGGTTCGCGCCACATGGCCCACATCGTCGGGCCCCTGGGCACGTGCATCTCCTCTGTCACCACAAAGCCGTGTCGGGCATAGAAAGGGATGTTCTTCTCCTTCGAGGCCTCCAGGTAGACGCGCTCGCCGGTGTCGTCACATCGTCGGAGGATCGGGGCCAGCAGCGCCGAGCCGATGCCCCGTCCCTGCCACTCGGGCTCGGTCCCGAGCATCTGCAGGTACCAGTGGGGCTCTTTGGGGTGATGGCTGTCGAAGTAGAGGAGCCCCGGGGCGCGGTCGATGAGGCGGTGACGAAGGAGACGTGCCATGGTCCACCCCATCCGCGCGTTGGCCCGCCTGCCCAGTGGGAAGGTCCCGGGCGGGTTCCAGAAGGCCGCCCCTCGCCGGGATTCGGTGGTGTACACCTCGCCCAGCGGCAGCGCCTCGTGCAGGAGCGCGACGAACATGTGTGGGAGCCTGCGGCGCCTGGCTTGGGGGTCGGGAAACATCCACGTGGTGAGGGGGTCGTCGTCGAACGCCAGGGCCAGCGTGCGAGCGAGCGTCTCGACATCGGCCGCTCTCGCCTTGCACACGTCGTCCCCGCCTGTCGGATGCGGTTCCATCGACCGTGACGCTACCGGGCGTCCCCCGTGGCGCGGGACTCCCGCCCCGTTTCCGGGCGGGGCCGGGGATCGCTAGCGGCTTCGGTATGGCCGCGACTGCGACACGGGCTTCAGCGACCGGTACGTCAACACCATGGCGGGGAGACCGACCACGAGGATGCCCGAAGGAAGTGCCACCCGCATCACGCTCAACGTTCCGTACCCGATCAGGGTGGCGCCGACCACTCCCGCCATGGCCCCCCACGCGAGCCCGAGGGCCACGCCGAGCCCAAGCGCGCCGGCCACCCGGTGCCCCGTCATCCAGTGCGGCCACCGGGCTGTGGGGGTGAAGATCGGCGAGCCGGGCACGGTCTCAATCATGTCGCACCGAGCCGGGCTGGTGAGGCCGACGGCAGTCGCGACCCGCAGGCGGAGTCGGAGGGGCGGTTGTTAGGATCGCCCAAGGGGCTGTGAAGGGGGACGGCAGTTGGGGCGACGTCAGTCGACGGTGATGACGATCGCCGCCGTGGCCGCGTTGGTACTGGGTTCGTGGCTGGTCGCGACCTCGGCGTCGGGCTCGACCAAGGCGCACGCCACGGGCGCCCCCGCGCTGCGGCACGACAAAGCCGGTCACGCCCCCGTCTCCTCGACGTCCCATGCCGGCGCGACGGTCACCTCGCCCCAGACCACGGGCGCCGTCGCCCCGGACCTCGCAGGCTCCTCGTCCAGCTCCACGCCTTCCACGACGGACCCCGTCGCGTCCACGACCAGCCCCACCCCGCCCACGACCGGCCCCGTGCCCTTCACGGCCAGCCCCGCCCCAGCCACGACCGGGGCCCTCTCGGTCGCTCCCGCCTTGGCGGCGCCGTCGGTGCCGGCGACTCATGCCTCGAAACGGCGCAAACGGGCGTCGGTGGCGGCGCTGGCGCCCTCGACCGGGACCGCCCAGGTGGCGGCGGGATTGATCGGCGCGATCAATCAGCGGTCCGGCCGGCAGGGCGCGATCCCGAAGACGGCGGACAACCTCGGCCTCCTGGGGCGATGGATGGCGAACGAGGGCGGATTGTGGGCCGACAATCCCCTCAATACCTCCCTCGATTCGGCCGCGTACCCCCATCAGTTCACGTCGAGCGGCCAGGACACCGGGATCCCGATCTTCCCCGATCTCTCGGTGGGTCTGTCCGCCACGGCCATGACGATCTTGTCGAACCCGGCGTACTCCCAGATCTTGAAGGTGCTCAGATCGGGGCGGGCCTCGTGCATGGCGTTCGCCAGGGTGGTGATCCAATCGCCGTGGGCCTCGGGCCACTATGACCACGACCCCACAGGCTTCTGTACCGGCCAGATCGTGCCGGTCCTACGTGGTCGCCAGCACCGTCACGGTGGCTGAGATCCGAGGGGCGGCTTCCCCGGGGTGGACCATCGTCCACGAGCGCAACGAGCTGAGTCAGGCCGGCAGGAACCCGACGCTCATCTGCAGGATGCCGTCGGGCTGGGCGGTGCTGGGAGACCACCAGTTCCTGGAGGGCTATTCACTTCTCCTCGCCGATCCTGTCGTCACCGACCTCAACGACCTGGATCGGGTGGCACGCCAACGCTTCCTGTTGGACATGTCGCTGCTCGGCGAGGCGGTGTCAGCCTGCACACCCGCCCACCGCGTCAACTACGAGATCCTCGGGAATGCCGAACCGGCCCTCCACGCCCATGTGTGGCCCCGGTTCCGACACGAGCCCCACGAGTTCCGTGAAGGTCCGGTCGGGCGTTACCCGGCGGCCGTGCGGAGAAGCGCTCCCTTCTCACCGGAGATCCACGGCGCCCTCCAAGCCGCCCTTCGCCAGGTCCTCCGGCGCCTTGTCGCCCAATGACGAGGGCCGGGCTCGCCGTGGACATCGACGCCCTGCGCGCGCTGCGCCGCGCCCGGGACCGCATCGACCGCGACTACTCCGGTGCCCTGCGCGTCGAATCGTTGGCGGCCGAGACGGGGTACTCGACCGGGCATTTCATCCGCGCCTTTCACGCCGCTTACGGGGAGACGGCGGGGCGCTATCGGACGCGTCGTCGCATCGAGCGTGCCTGTGAGCTGCTGCGCTCGGTGAATCTCGACGTGACCGAGGTCTGCCTCCTCGTCGGCTTCGCCAGCCTGGGGACCTTCAGCACTCGGTTCACCGAGTTGGTGGGCCGCTCGCCTTCTGCGTATCAGCGTCAGGCGGCTCGACTGGGAGGACCGGCTCCCATCCCGGGGTGCTTCGCGCTCATGTGGAGGACGGGGCTGCCCGCCGCCGACCGAGGTCCGGGGTCGGCGCTCGAGGTCTGACGACATCGCAATTTCCAAGAAGCGCGCACGGGCCTGGGCGCTTTACCGTGTCGAAAGGCGCAACGCAACGACCCCGACGACGCAACGACCCCGACGACGACGCTGAGGCCGACGACGACGCTGAGGCCGACGAAGAGGAGACGCACATGATCACCGGTATTCCCATCGTCTCGGTCTGGGTCCTCGACCAGGACTCGGCCAAGGAGTTCTACACCGAGAAGCTCGGGTGCGAGCTCACCAACGACGTCGTGATGGACAACGGCATGCGCTGGCTGACGGTGCGGCCCCCGGGGGCCACGGATCAGGAGCTGTTGCTGATGGACCCGTCGCGTTCGATGCTCGACGCCGACACGGCCGCGCAGGTCCGGGAGTTGGTGGCCAAGGGCGCGCTGAGCCCGGGGGTCATGGCCACGACCGACTGCCGTTCGGACCATCGGGCTCTCGCCGAGAGGGGTGTCGAGTTCACACAACCGCCCGCGCAACGCCCCTACGGTGTCGAGGCGATCCTGCGGGACGACTCGGGAAACTGGTACAGCTTCACGCAGCGCACGGTGTGACAACGGCCTTCATTCGGTACGCAGGAGGAGTGCGGTGGGCGTCCGCGCCGCGATTCTCGCCGGGACGGCGGCCACCACGTTGGCGAGCACCAGCGCCCCGACGGCGATGAGGACGATCGACGGGGCCGGAACCGTCGGTGTCGGCACGGCGTGGATGTCGTTGGCGAACACCGTCCACAGGAAACGTCCCAGCACGATTCCGAGCGGGACCCCCACCACGGTGCCGATGGTGACGGCGATGCTCGACTGCCAGGCCACGACCGAGGCCAGTTGGCGGCGCGTCGACCCGAGGGTCTTGAGCACCGCCAGGTCACGGCGGCGCCGCCGCACCGATGCCACCAGCGTGAGGCCGAGGGCGACCACCGCCCCGGCCGCCAGGGCCGAGCCCAGGATGGCGGGCGTGGTCCCCATCGAGCGGTAGTTGACGATCTCGGCCGGGCGCAGCACCGGTCCCACGAACACACCGAAGTTGAAGTTCGTGGACAGCTGATCGGAGATCCGGTTGAGTGACTTGACGGCGGCGGCGTGGTCGGCCCCGGGCCGGAGGTTCACGAAGATCTCTTCGGGCCCGGTGGTCGGGTCGTTGAAGGGATTTCTGGCCGCGGCGGGGATGAGATCGGAGGAGAGCAGCGCGCCCGTCCCCATCTCCAGGTGTGGCCCGGGACCTCCGATGGTCGGCATCGTGTCGACCCCCACGATGTGCAGGCGGGTGTCGGGCCCGCTCCCCGAGCTCTCGAGAACCGTGTCGCCGACGTGCTTGTGGAGCTGGGCCAGGGTGATGGCACCCAGCGCGACCTGGCCGGGCGCGGTGAGCCCGTGCCCCGCCAGGACGGGGGGCTGCACCGCCGTGCCGGGGCGCTCACCGAGGACGGGCACGAGCTGTCCGTCGATGTGCAGGTCGTCGGTGTACGCGCCTGACCACGACTGGACGAAGGGGTCGCGGTCGAGCAGCTCCGTCGCACGGTTCTGGGGGATGTTCCCTGTCCCGCCCCCTGCGGCCAGGATGGTGTCCCAGTTCCACCCGTACAGGCGGGGATGCGACACGAGCGCGTGAGGCTGGCCGAGAACGTGACCGTCGTGACCACGACCACGACGGCGAGCGCGGCGCCCAGGATGGCGGAGCGCACGGGGACGGCGTTGGAGCCGGCCCCGGGCTCGAGGGCGAAGCGGACACCGGTGACCGCCGGGGCGGGCAGCCCGAAGGACGCCGCCGCGTTCGCCACGCCCGAGGTCTGCCCCTCGGCCCGACGGCGGCGCTCCTCGGCGCGACGGGGGCCTGCCCGGTAGGCGAGGAGGGCGGCGACGGCGCTCAGGACCACGACGAGGACGAGGAACCCGAGGCCGAGCACGGTCCAGTCGAAGGAGAGGCCGGGGGTGGGGTCCACCGGGCGCACGGGGCCGATCGGCGCCAAGGGGGAGACCGCCACCGCCACCGCCACGGCCAGCAGGGCGCCGAGCACGACGGCACCGGTGTTCCCGATGAAGGTGTCGGCGGTGATCGTGGCGGGATCTGCACCGAGGGCCCGCAACGTGCGCAGGTCGCCGACGCCCCGACGCGCCTGGCGTCCGATCACCTGGGCGGCGATGATCAGCGCCGCCAGTGCGGCGATCCCTCCGAAGACACCGAGGGCGATGGACTCGGGCTTGATGGCGCGTTCGGCTTTGTCAACACCCGTGGACGTCTCCAGGGGCGCGGGAAACGCTTTGGGGAGGACCCCTTGGATCTCTGTGTCCACCGCGTCGAGGTAGCGATGTCCGGTGACCTGGATGCCGGTCTCGGTGTAATTGGAACAGCAGGCCAGCAAGGGTCGGGTGAACGCCGGGGTGAAGTAGGCGAGCGACACCGAGTTGTCGACGTCGTCCTCCACGAGATTGTGGGCCGACACCACGAGGGCGGTGACGGTGACGTCGACCTTCCGGTACGGAGCCACTCCCGCCGTTCCGAACTGCGGCGATTGGGTCTGGGCGTTGGTGTACACGCCCAAGAGGACGTGCTCACCGAGATGCAGGCCCGTGGCCTGGGCCACCGAGGTGAGCACGGCAACGTCCTCGGCGCGGCGCGGATCGGGCAGGCGGCCCGCCACCACGGTGAGGCGGTCGTGGTCGAAGCCGAGTCCGTCGTCGCTCCCCAGCCCGTTGCCGGGCGCGGCGGGGAAGCCGGGGACGTTCTCGGGGGCACCGCCGGGGCCCAGTGGCAGGACGTTGAGCCCCGAGGCGCTATCGGTGTCCTTCACGTGTGGCAGGTGCGCGATGGCGTGCAGGATGTTGGGGTCGTAGCCGACGTCGGTGCCGGCGAGGGGGTTGAGCACGGCCGTGATGGCGGCGAGGTCGGAGGGATTCGTTCCCGCCAGATACGCCGGGAACGACGACTGGGTGCGGCGACCTGCGGCCACGGCCCCCATGGCCACGCCCCCCGTCAGGGCGATGAGCACGACGATGGCGAGGTAGCCGCCTCGCCGGCTCCTGAAGGTGGTGCGGAAGCGGTACCAGGCGACTCGAATAGTTGTCCGGGTCACTGCCCCCTGCCAGGCATGACGTGCACGTCTCCCTCGACCTCGGCTCGGCGCGCTCGGTTGCGCCCTTCCGGTGAGTCTGATCCGGTCGTCGGTCCCGGCCAATGGGGTCAGCCCGTGTCCCGGCTACGTGCCTCCACCCCCGTGTCCCGGTATGGGGCTGCGATCAGCCGGCCGCCTGCCAGGTCCCGCCGCGGCGGGCCCTGGACACCGCTCGGTGCGCGATCGCAAGCGCGGCTGCCATCACGACCAGCCCGCCGACGTCGATGGCCCCGGTGTGGAAGAGGTTCCTCGGTCCGGGACCGCCGTCGACGACCCAGCTGCCGCACCCGCCCAGGAAGACGAGCATGCCGAGGGTGGCGATCTTCGACAGCCGCCCTTCGTATCGCAGGGTGCGGGGCGACAGGTCCAGGCGCCGGAGGGTCTTGGTGGCCCCGACGACGAGCCCGATCACGGCCGCGGGACTGATTCCCATCCACGCGATCTCACCGGCTGGGAACGACAGCAACGCGCTCGGATGGGCCCAGTACGACGACACCCACAGGGTCGACGCCCACGAGAAGGCCGCCACCCCACCGGGCACGAGACCTTGATGCGACCAGGCGTGACCACCGGTGCCCGGCCAGCCGTTGCCGAAGTGGTGGCTTCCGATGATCAGGACCGCGGCACAGGCGAGCGCGAGCGCCGTCGGCCGTAGGAGCCCCTGTCCCTGCCGGCGCGCCAGGCGCTTGCCGATCTCCCACCCCACGGGGATGGCGGCGAGCAGGACCAGGCCCACGAAGAGCACCACGGCGCCTGACATCACCACCATCGCGGCGCGGGTCGCGGTGGTGTCGGGATCGGACCACTGCCAGCCGATGGTGAGCTGTGACCACATGGCGACCCCGAACGCGAGGAAGACGGCCAGCGCGCACCCCAGTGACGCCAAGCTGGCACGCGCCTGGGCGCGCGGCTCGAGAGCGCCTCCCCCGAGGCCCACCGCCGACATGCGCGCCACCAACCCGTTGCGGGCCACGTCCAGGGTGCGGCGCCAAGAACGCGGTCGTTCCGCGAGGTCGGAGATCAGCAGCTCGGCGAATTCGTCTCCGTACCGCGCCCGCCACTCCTTGGGGTACCAGCGCAGCAGCGAGGTGGCGCGGTTGACGGTCCCGGCGGGGGAGTCCTCCACCTCAACCCCACGTGCCGGCGAGTCGGCGCAGGCCGACGTCGGCCACGCGGCGTTGCGCGTCGAGGTGGGCTCGCAGGGCGGCGGCCCCCACGGCGGTGAGGCGGTAGGGCCGGCGGCGGTCGTCGCTCGCCACCGCCTCGATGAGCCCTTGTCCCTGGAGCCGGCTGAGCGCCTCGTACAAGGTGCCCGGCGCCAGTCGGACCCCGGCGAAGGCCTCGATGTCCTTGGTCAGGGCGTAACCGTGCTTGGCGCCCTCCGCCAAGCTGGACAGGATCAACGTGGCGGGGCCCGCATAACGTCCGAAGGTTCCGAGGCCCTGTGGGGTCTTGCCCTCTCGTTCCCGGCTTCCCCGTGCCTTGGCCACGGGGGCATCCTATATCGGCGGCCGATCCATGGAGGCGAAACGGTTTCGCCCGCGGCCGTCGCTACGACCGGCGCCGTCGCTACGACTGCGGTCGTCGCCTCCTGGTGAGACGGAGCCGTCAGGCCTGCCAGTCGGCCGCGGGGGACCACGGCTCGCGTACGTCGCTGAACGGGATGACCTCGGGAAGCACCGCGCCGTCCGAGGTTCGCCTGATCGAGTACCCGTCGAGGTGCAGCGCCACGACTTCGAACCCTGCGCTCCACGTGCCGAGATAACGGTTGCGGACGGCGACCTTCATGCCCACCGCGGGCGCCGGAACCGTGTCGGGACGACTGGGGGTGACTTCGTCGATGATGCTCACCGGAACACCTCCCTGCGGAACTGGCCCCGACCCTCACCATCCCCTGCGATCGAGGCCACGTCCTGATGGGTCGTCATGAACCACGAGGAACTTGAAGGAGTCACTGTGCGTGGTGGCGACGCGCACGGTCAGGGAGTCGCGTCTCGTCGGGGGGCCGTCTCTGGGGTGTGACTCGACGCGCGACACGGTCCGTGGAGGTCTCGGATTGGTCACCGGTCCTCCTCGACACGCGCCAGCCGCGCCCCGGCCATGCTGTGACCGTACCGCGCCCCGGTGCGTGGTACGCGGATCCAAACCTGTTCACGACGACGAGGTCGCAGGCGGGAGGCATCGCGCCTGACCGTGGCGGGCCACGGCGCGTCACCCGGGCGCGCCGGTGGGCTCCACTCCGGTCCATTCGCCACCACGGTGCGCCGAGTGGCGGATGGAATCGAGCACCGCCATCTGGGCGACGCCGTCGACGAAGGTGGCCGGCTCCGGTCCCGTGAGCGGGACCCCCCGGATCCGGTCGCGGAACGCGGCCGCCAGGCGGGTGTAGGGCCCGTACTCGACACCGAAAGTGGTCATCTGCTCGTAGGTGGTGGTGACGGCGCCGGCGGGCAGGGGCGGGGCGGGGTCCGAGCGCAGCTCGTCGGGAACCGGAACCGCGCGCACCCCCGAGTCGTCGGCCACCCTGACCTTGTCGCCCACGCCCTCGATCCAGGCCGTGCCCGCCGACCCCGTGACCCTCGTCTCGACCAGGATGCCGCGATCGGACGCCGTGCTCTGGAGCACGCCCACGCACCCGTTGCGCAACCGGAAGTGCACGACGAAGCCGTCGTCGGCTGTCATCGGTCGCTCCACGACATGGGCCAGCGACGCGCTCACGCCTGCGAAGTCGCCCAGGGTCGCTCGGATCTGGTCGATGAGCTGTGATCCGTGGGCTCCCAGCCACCCTCCCCCTGCCGACGCGTCGGCCCACCATGACGGCACCTGCGCGGCCGGATCGACGAGCACCGGGACGTGCATGATCCACGTGGCCATACGGGGTACGCCGATGAAGTTGTCCCGTACCGTCCGGGCCAGCAGGGCTTGCCCCGCGTCGTAGCGGAACTCGGTCCCGAGAAGGTGCACGATCCCGGCCCGTTGGGCCGAGGCCAGCACGTCTCGTCCCTCGCCGGTGTTCCGGGCGAAGGGCTTCTCGCACAGGACGTGTCTCCCCGCCGCGATGGCCTCGAGCGAGAGCTCGGCGTGGGTATGGGGCGGGGTGGCCACGGTGACGGCGTCCACCCCGGGGAGCGCCAGCGCTTCGGTCAGCGTGGCGCACGCCCGAGGCACCTCGAACATCCGGGCCCGCTGGGCGGTCTTGTCCGGGTCGCGCCCGACCAGGGCCCGCACCTCGAAGCCGGCGTGTCGCAGTGCCCGCACGTGCGTGTAGCAGCCGAAGCCGGTTCCGACCACCACCACGCCGAGCCCCGTGCCCCTGTCTCCCGAGGCGCTCATGGGTGCGGCCCTGGTGCCGTGCCGAGGACCCGCCGGGTGGCGTCGCCGGCGGCGAGCGCCGCGTGGTGCGCCCCGGATGCGTGCAGCGCGTCGGAGAACACCTCGACCCCGGTCGGGGCGCGGACCCCGATGTCGCGCAAGGCGCCGAGGTACCCGGCCAGGTCGAGCTCGCCCTCACCGGGAAGCGACCGGTCGTGCAGCGTGGCGTGGACGAGGTTCTCCTCGGGTTGGTGCGGGGCGTCGCTCAACTGGATGGCGAGCACGCGCTCGCCCGGCAGAGCCCGCAGTTCGTCGGGGCTGGTCCCGGTGCGGGCGCAGTGCCAGGTGTCGACGTTGAGCCCGCCGTTGCTCCGATCGGCAAGGCGCACCACCTCCCAGGCTGTCGCCACGTCGGGGATCCGGGACCATGCCAGCCATTCGAGGTGGACGAGCAAACCCTGCTGAGCGGCGCGGTCGCACAGGGCCGCGTAGGCCTCGGCCCCCTCCTCGATGCTCCACGTCCCCCCGAGGACGTCGGCGGCGTTGATGGAGCGGGCATCCACGGCCTCGGCCATGCGCAGGAGGTCGTCCTCGCCGTGGCAGAACACTTCCATGGAGTCGAGCTCGGCCGGGACGGTGACCTCGGCCGCGCCCGGTGTCCACCACCACGCCGGGTCGACCTCGGCGACGACGAGGCCGTGGTCGTCGAGCATGGCGCGCATCTCGGCGTCACTGTGTCCGTCGCGTCGGGCCCGGGCGTAGTCACGTCCCCACAGCGAGATGGCGTCGAACCCGGCGCCCGAGGCGGCCTCCAGGCGTTGGCGAAAGCTCGTGTCGCGCGGGATGGTGCCCGAGCACAGCACGAGCGAGTCGGGTCCGAGTGTCACACCCTCACCTGCCACAGCTTCAACCGCCGCTCGCCGCCGCTCGTCATACCGCGCGCCTCGCCGGCGGCGACGAGCATCTCCCCGGGAAGGGGTCAGCCGAAGTCGCCGTGGAACGCGGCGAGCGCGTTCGGGAAGCTGCCGTCGGTGATGTCGTTGTCCTGTCCCCCGGCCGTGTCGTTGTAGGAGAAGATACACGTGAACGCCACGTTGTTGACGGCGATCCAGTTGGCGAACTGGTTGATGAAGTAGGGGTCGTCTCCCAGGCCCATGCCGTCGTTGCGGTAATCGTCGGCCCACTCCGGAAGGGCGATGGGCCTTCCCTGCGCGGCAGCGAAATTGGCCAACCAGTTGAGTCCCCACGTCTGGTTCACGGCGTTGCTCCACGAGGTTTGCGGTGTGAACGGCGTCCCCCAGTACTCGTCGTAGACGTCGGTGCCGATGTAGTCGACATACGCTGACCCCGGGTAGGCGAGCTCGAGGTTCCAGTTCGAGGACCCGCCGCCGTTGGGATTCCAGAGGAACCGGAACTGCTGGCCCGGTACGGCCCGCATGGTGTCGACGATCTGGCGCCAGTACGCCGCGAAGTTCTGGGCATCGGCGTTGCTGGCCACGCTCCACGGGTACCAATTGCCGTTGAACTCCCAGCCGAGGCGCAGGATCGCGTTGGCGGCTCCGTCGTTGACCAGCGTCTGGGCGAGGATGGTGAAGTACTGGTTGTAGGCGCCGGTCGCGCCCTGGGCGAGCGTGCCTCCCGAGCCACCGGGGAGGATGGGGACCCCGAGCACGAGGCGGTACCCGGTGTTGCGCCATTGGTCGAGCATCCAGTCCTCGCTGCCCCCCGCACCGTCCATGCCGTCCCAGCCGCTCGTGCGCAGGAGGTAGTCGGAGGCGAGCACGGGGTGCGTCCCGGTGATCGAGGCGAACTCGGCCAGCGCCCCCGGGTCCCCCGAGCCCGCGTAGTCGCCCAGGGCGATGGTCTTGGCCGTGTGGGGTTGGTTCAGGGCCGCCGACACCGGGGTCCCCTTCCCCCCGGGAGCCTTTCCCGAGCTCCTCACCGGGGCTTTCGACGGTGCCTTGGCGAGGGTTCCCGTATGACGCAGGGCTGGCGCCGGGCGTGGCGGCGGGGGCGGGGCCGCGGCGATCCTCGTCGGCATCAGATGGGTGGCCGTGCTGGTCGTGCTGGTGGCGGTGGGCGGTACCGAGATCGTCGTGGTGGGGATCGTCGGCACCGTGACCTGCTGGAACGACGTGCCGGCGTGGTGCGGCGCCGTCGGTTGCGAGCTGGTGGCGTCCGAGGGGTGCGCCTGAGGTGAGGACGCCGTGCTCCAGGTGTCCACGGTCACGACGGCTGTGGCTGTCACCAGGGGTGCGGCCACGACCTTGGTCGCAGGGTGGCGGGCCAGACCGCGCTTTTCATGTCGGACGGCGTGACGCGGCGCGGAGAATCGGATCAGGCTGAACACAGCGGCTCCCGGGTGAACGTGTGTCACATGTGCTGCACGTGCAACAAGGCGCGCCTCTCCCTCATCTGTCACCGTGTCGCGTGCGCGCTGAAAAATCCTTCACTGGTCGAGGTTTGGGCAAGCGGATCGTCACTCGCCCGTGCATCGTCGACCCTACCGATCGCAGCGCGCCCTGTCGATTCCCTTTGCGCCCGCCCTCACTGTCGATTCGTGTTGCGCGGCGCGCACCGTCGATTCGTGTTGCGCGGCGCGCACCGTCGATTCGTGTCGCGCGGCGCGCACTGTCGATTCGTGTCGCGCGGCGCGCCGCGCCTCGCGCCCTGCTACGTGTCGGTTCGCTCGGCCCCGGTCGACGGCGAGGCATGGCCCATGTCTTCTGCGACACCGGGCCCGGCGCGGGGGTCGTCGGGGTCCAGCGACATGGGCACGCGCGCCACGATGACGTCGGTCCGGGTGCGCAGGGCCGCGGTGAGCAGCAGCTCCATGTGGTTGTGCAGGATGCGGTAGCGCAGACGCGTGGGACCACGACCGGGATCAGCACCACGATCTGTTCCTCCCGCGTGGCCCGCTCTTCGTCGATGAGGGCGACGATCGGCTTCACCACCGACGCGTACTCGGTGTGCAGGATGCGCAGCGGCACTCCCGGTCGCCACGCTTCCCATTCACGACGGAGGTCCTCGGCCGGTGAGGGCTCGCCGTCGTGCCCGCCGTCACTGAGCACGACCGTGACCGCCACCACTTCGTGGCCTAATGCCAGTGCCTCGCTCAGGGCCCGCGTCGTCAATCTCGACACGACCGTGACCGGGACGATGACAAAGGCCTTGGCGGCCGCGGCCGGTCGGGGAGGGACGGTGCCGAACCCGAGGACGTCGGCCACTGTCGTGTAGTAGCGGTGGATGCGGCGGAACAAGGTGACGAAGACGGCCACGGCCACCAGGACGAGCCATCCCCCGGAGGAGAACTTGGTGAGGAGGAAGACGACGGTCGACACCCCGGTGGTCAGTGCGCCCACACCGTTGATCACGGCCCGTCGCGTCCAGCGCGGCGGCCGCGTCTTCCACCAGTGCACGACGAGCCCCGTCTGCGACAGCGTGAACCCGGTGAAGACGCCGATGGCGAAGAGCGGG
>Ga0116215_1001161_pt1 | contig 18211 bp, 12 predicted proteins | sample Sb_taG_7_FD_89698 | JGI IMG/M metagenome (GOLD analysis project Ga0116215, IMG submission 89698) | Peat soil microbial communities from Weissenstadt, Germany - Sb_50d_2_FS metaG | ecosystem: Environmental > Terrestrial > Soil > Wetlands > Peat | place: Germany: Weissenstadt | collected 2010-09-21
AGTGCGCCACCAGCACAGGCTCAGCGCGCTGAAGGTGCGTATAGCTCGGCATCACCGCATCGCCCGCAGTGTGCGCCAACTCGATCAGCGCCTCGGCCCACCGCGCCAAATCTTCGATCTCATGCACAATTGTTTTGCGCACATAGAGCCGCATGTCGGTCGCAATCTGCTCGTTGCGGCTGCGCCCTGTATGCAGCCTGAGCCCAAGTGATCCGACCCTCTCCACAAGCTTCAGCTCGACAAAGTGATGAATGTCCTCTGCCGACGCATGTTCGCGCACGAGCGCCTGGCCGGCCTCCGTCGTGTACTCCACGGCGATCGCATCCAGCGCGGCCCTCAGCTCCGAAGTTTCCGCCTCAGTGAGAACGTGCGCCGCGCAAAGAGCAGATGCATGCGCCTTGCTGGCGGCAATCTCCTGCGGCAGCAATCGCCAGTCAAACGGCAGCGACCGTTGCCACGTCTCGAATTGTGGATCGAGCGGCTCGCGAAAGCGGCCGGACCACATTTTCACTTCGGTCCCTCTTTCTCTGATCTCTCGTCCCTGATCCCTGACCCGTCTCTCACTGTCCGCCATTCACCGTCTGCCGAAAACTAGCCGTGTTCGCCAGCCCGCCCAGCAGCAACAGCAGCAGCGCCTTCTGCGCGTGCAACCGGTTCTCCGCCTGGTCGAAAACAATGGACTGCGGGCTGTCGATCACCGCGTCCGTTACTTCCTCGCCGCGCCGCGCCGGCAGACAGTGCATGAACACCGCATGCGACGCAGCCTTCTGCATCAGTGCCTCGTTCACCTGGAACGGCCGGAAGATCGGCGCGCGCTTAGTCGACTCGTGCTCCATGCCCATGCTCACGCACACGTCGGTGTAAACAGCGTCTGCGCCCTCCACCGCGGCATGCGGATCCTGCAGGAGCTTCACCTCGCATTGATTCTTCTCGGCCATCTCGCGCGCCGCCGTCACAATCTCAATGTCAGGCGAGTAGCCGCGCGGCGTGGCCACGGTCACATTTGCTCCCAATTGCGCGCCGGTCAGCATCAGCGAGTGGCACACATTGTTGCCGTCGCCCACGTAAGCAAAATTCAAACCCGCAGCCGTTCCGAAATGTTCCTCCAGGGTCATGAAATCGGCGAGCGCCTGGCAGGGATGTTCGAAATCGGAAAGCGCATTGATGATTGGCACGCGCGAGTTGACGGCCATCTCGGTGATGGTGTCGTGCGCGTAGGTGCGCAGCACAATTACGTCCACCCAGCGCTCCAGGTTGCGCGCCACGTCGGCAATCGTCTCGCGCTCGCCCAGCGGTGAATTGGTCTGGTCGACGAAGATCGCATTCCCTCCCATGGTGTTGATGCCGGTTTCGAAGGCCAGGCGCGTGCGCAGGCTTACCTTCTCGAACATCAGCACCATCTGCTTGGCATCGAGCGCATGCCGGTACTCGCGCGGATTGCGCTTGACGTCGTGCCCCAGCTTCAGAATGGCGCGCACCTCGCCGCTCGAGAGATCGGAAATCGAGCATAAATCCTCGCCGGCCATCCGCGCCGCGGCGGCCAGAACATCGGGGTCCTTCTGCACTGGAACGGCGCTATCCTTGCGTTCCATCGTCGTTCTGCTAGCCATGAAGTTTTCCTCCTGCGTGCGCGCTGTGCGTCGCCGCGTGTTCAGTGAAGATTTCGTCGAGTGCTTCGATCGCCGCGTCCACATGCGCGCGTTCCACGATGAACGGCGGCAGGAAACGCAGAACGGTCTCACTGGTGCAGTTGATCAGGATCCGCCGCTTGAGCATCTCGGCCACGGTCAGCTTCGCCAGATCCGCGGAATCCAATTCGGCGGCAATCATCAAGCCCTTGCCGCGCACATCGATGATGCTTTCATGCCGTGTGGCGAGCGAGCGCAGCCGCTCCTGGAAGTACTTGCCCATCTCCGTCGCATGCGCCAGCAGGCCTTCCTTCTCAATCGTGTCAATCACGGCGATGCCCACGGCGCACGCCAGCGGCCCTCCGCCAAATGTAGTGCCATGCATCCCGGCGTGCATCACGCGCGCAACTTCTTCCGTGCAAAGCACCGCGCCCAGCGGGATGCCGCCCGCAAGCGGCTTGGCCAGCGTGGTCACGTCGGGTTGAATCCCATAATGCTGATACGCGCACCACTTTCCCGTGCGCCCCATGCCCGCCTGGATCTCATCCACAATCAGCAACGCTCGAGTCGAGCTGGCCAGCGCGCGCGCCTCCGCAAAAAACTCTGGCGTCAGCGGCCGCACGCCGCCTTCACCCTGGATGGCCTCAACCAGGATCGCGCAGACCTCGTTCGAAAACTTTGCGCGCAGATCGGCAACGTCGTTGAAGCGGACAAACTCAACGCCCGGAACCACCGGCCCAAACGGCTCGCGATATTTCGCCTTATACGTGGTCGCCATCGACCCAAAGGTGCGCCCATGAAAACTTTGCTCCATCGCCAGAAACTTCGTGCCAATCTCTTTGCCCTCGCTGCGCCTCAACCCTGCATAGGCGCGCGCCAGCTTCAGCGCTCCCTCCCACGCCTCTGTTCCCGTGTTAGCAAAGAAAGCGCGGTCCAGTCCCGTGCGCTCCGTCAGGCGCAGCGCCAGCTCCGCCTGCCCCTCGTGATAGTAGAGATTCGAAACGTGAATCAGCGCGCGGCTTTGCCGGGCAATCGTTTCCACAATCGCCGGATGGTTGTAGCCGAGCGCGTTTACGCCAATGCCGCTGAGCAGATCGAGATAGCGATCGCCCTTTTCGTCGATCAGGTGCACGCCTTCGCCGCCGGCAAAAAGCACCGGGCTCCGATCGTAAGTGGTAAGCAGCAGCCGCGCTTCTGCGGCACGAATCTCGTCCAGTTTCATCCTTGACATACCTCCTAGAATTGCTCAGGGGCTAAAGCCCACTGTTTTTTGCCTCCAGTTCGGCACGACTAAAGTCGTGCCCTGACACAAAGCATCGATTCAAGCAACCGTCACGCCACCATCACTTCCGTCCCATGCGCCACGCGCGCGCTGCACAAATCGGGCAAAGAACCCGCGGCCTCCGCGGGTAGAATCCGCACGCGCTTCACTCCGTTCAACAAAGCCTCGCGGCAGGCGCCCAGCTTGGGCAGCATGCCGCCGGTAATGATCGCGCTCTTGGCCATTTCCGCGATCTGGTCGATCGAGAGCCACCGGAGCACTTCACCGTTGGCTCCCTTCACGCCCGAAACATCCGTAAGAAACACCAGCGCATCGGCGCGGCAAGCTACGGCGCATGCCGCCGCCATCTCGTCGGCGTTGATGTTGTAATACTCGCCGTCAAATCCCAAAGCCATGGAGCAAATCACCGGCACGCCGTTCATCTGCCAGATGGCCTCAATCCATCGTGGATCGCTGGCTGCAATCTCGCCCACGTAGCCCAGATCAGGCGCCGTCCGCTTCTTGCGCGCGCGGAAAAGCAATCCATCGCCGCCGGAAAGCCCAATCGCCGGCTGCCCCAGCGAGCCCAGCGCGGCCACCAATCCCTTGTTCACACGCCCAGCGAACACCATCAGCGCCACGTCGCGCGTCTCGGCATCGGTCACGCGCAGGCCGTCAATAAATTCGCTCTGCTTGCCCAGCGCCTTCAGCGTCCGCGTCAACTGCAAGCCTCCGCCGTGAACCACCGCCACCTGGTTGCCGTCGCGCACCAGTTCGGCAATGGCCCGCATCGAGCCGTCAAGCAGTGTCGGAGTCTCGAGGCCCGCGCCGCCGAGCTTGATCACGTACTTCATTCACGATCCTCCGCGGCAAATTTCATTGAAGGCCCTCCGCTTCCGGCCAGCCCAGCATCACGTTCAGGTTCTGCACCGCCTGGCCCGCAGCCCCCTTCATCAGGTTGTCGAGACAACTCACGATCACCGCGCGGTGTCCGCTCGCGTCCAGTTGGAATCCGATATCGGCGTAGTTCGTCCGTACCGAATACTGAATCTGCGGCAACGATTTTTCGTAAATCCGCACCATAGGACTGCCGTCGAAAAACTCGCGATAGACCTGCGCCACGTCTTCGTGCGTCTGCGCCTTCTTGAAGCGCACGTAAATCGTCGACAAAATCCCGCGCGGAATAGGCAGAAGGTGTGGCGTGAAGGTCATCTGGCACGCCGTCACGCCGATCTGTTCCAGCAATTCGCCGGTGTGGCGATGCGTGAAGACGCCGTAGGCCGAAAGATTGTCGGCCGCATACATAAAGTGCATCCTGGCCGTGGGATTCTTCCCTGCGCCGCTCACGCCGCTCTTGGCATCGGCAATCATGCCGTGTTTCAGGTCAACCATCCCCGCCGCGACCAGCGGCTTCAGCGGCAGAATGATCGATGTGGCGTAGCACCCGGGATTGGCAACCAGCCGCGCGCCCGCAATCTGCTTGCGATAGAGCTCAGGCATTCCGTAAACGGCTTCCGCCTGCGTTGCCGCGGCCAACTCCGTTCCTTCGTCCTCAAAGCCGTAAACGGCGCGATTGGCCTCGTCGCTCAGCCGCCACGCCCCGCTCAGGTCGATCACCCGCATGCCGCGCTTCAGCGCTTCAGGTGCCCACTCGCGCGATTGCTCATGCGGCGTGGCCAGGAACAACACGTCAACTCCGAGCGTGGTGAGGAGCTCCCAGGAGAACGGCTCCATCTTCAGGGTGCTGACTCTGCTGTTGTCGCCGAGTTGCGGATGAATCTCGGCAAGCGGAACGCCGCCGTGCGCCAGGTCCTTCGCGTCCACGCGCCCTGCAAAAACCGGCGGCTTGCCCTGCAGGTGCGGATGACGCAGCAACAGCCGCGCCAGCTCCGCGCCGGCATATCCCGTTACTCCCAGAACCCCTGTTTGAACCGTCTTCGTCATCCCCGCAACATCGTCCTTAAACGGGCTGCCACTTCGCCTGCGTGGCGCGTGTCCGTGCAAATAATCAGAACCGTATCGTCGCCGGCGATCGTTCCCACCACTTCGGGCCATTGCTCGCGATCGAGCGCCGCCGCCACCGGCTGCGCCCCGCCCATCGCCGTGGCCAATACCACCTGGTTCATCGCCTGCCGCACGCGCAGCCCGAAGCTATCAATCATCTCGCTGAACGACGGCGGCTGGTCGTCTTCCACTTCCGGCTCTTCCGCGTGTCCATTGGGCAGCGAATAGCCGCCGGGCCCCTTGAACAGCCGCAGCTCGTGCATATCGCGCGAAAGCGTCGCCTGCGTCACATGGATTCCGCGTCGTCGCAGCTTGCGGCGCAGCTCGTCCTGGCTCGAGACATGCGAGCTCGTCAGCACTTCGCGAATCACGTTGAGGCGTTGCGTCTTCATGGTCGTGTACCGGCCCGATTCCGGCAAAAGCAAACGCGCGGTCCCCGGCCGGAAACCGCGCTTGAATAAATATACAACTCAAGTGAATAAGTATGCAAGGGTTATTTCAGGGTGATTATGTACTTCACACAAGGAAAATCCATGCATAATTATTCCAATTGGCGGGGAACTCCAACAGAGTGTTTCACTTTACACAAGGTGTGCCCCGATGGGAGGATTGGGGCATGGCTGACTTGGATCATGCTTGGCTTAAATGGCGTGCTGCCCTCTGGCCGCTTGGAGGCACCGTGCTAGGGCTTGTCGTGATGCCTGTTGCCATCGAGCAATATCCAGAGGTATTCAAGGAATCCCAGTGGATTCTTCCTGTCTCGGTATTGTTTGTCGCCGCGTGCTGGGTCGCCCCATTGTTCTTTCACGAGCGAGCAATGAGGAGTTGGAACTGGAGTCGGAAGAAATTCGGCTTAATAGTAACACTTGTGGGCGTAATTATTCTTTCTGGAAGCTGTTTCTACGGATTGCGTGGGCTTTATCATCTTCACGTTCAACATCTTGAAGAGCGCTTGGCTCAAAACTAGCCGCCGCAAGGGGGTCCACCGCAGGGCCAACAAGTGGTTGCATTACCACCTCTGCCATCAAACCAGCCACCCCTACCGAGGGCGGGGACCATTAAAGCAGCAAGTAAAGCATCGCCACCAAAGCAGTCCGAACCGTCTGTATCTCTGTCAGCTTACCTCCAACCGGACGAGGCCTATCTCGAAGGTACGTTGCTTGCGGGAATTGTGTGGGATAAGAAGTTTGTTGACGTTCGGCTCGATATTGCCAATGGATCGATCGCTGTACAAAACCTAGATTTTCTCGTTCGGTTGGATACAAGCATTGCGGGAATGGGTCAGATAAGCCAATTTCCCGAAATTACTGCGTTCCCTGCACAGACAATACCTCCAGCGTGGATCGAGGGAACAGATTCCCAGGGCAACCCTATTTCTATTCCGGTAACGCAAGCGACTGGCATGGCGGCTATAAGCCCTGTGTACAGGGTGCATTGCGCGGAGATCTTTGCCAATACAGTCGTTCACTTCTCCATTGCCTCAGTTGCCTTGAACCCGCCAGAAAACGGGCAGATAGCTCAGCAACTTTTCGCGCCCCGAAGACCGCCTAGAGTAATTATGGTCAAAGGAAAGTATGAAAGCCGTGAAACAATTCCCGTTACGATCCGCCCTCTCGACTTTTCATACGAATTCAAGCAGCAGTGAGCTTTTTGTACTCCAATACGGGCGCATCAATGAGTTTCATCATCGTGTCGCGGAACAGGTAAGGATTATGGTGATTGTTAAACCGAAACGTCATTTCATCGAGGTAGGCCGGAAGATGCCTGGCCCAAACCTAATGCCACGATTCCACAATCCCGCGTTCTAGCCCATGACCGCCTAAACGCGGCGCAATTTTTCCGACCTCCTCACGCCACCGTCCAGTACACCGCAAACCGCTGCCAACTCTGGTTCAGCGGCTTCAAGGTCACATCGCTCTGCTGGCCCGTGGCGTGGAATGTCAACGACTCCCCGGCGACCGCCTGGATCCAATCGCCCGCCTCGGCGCCACTAGCCTTGAGCGCTGGCACATCCACTGCCGGCGCCTGCTGGATCTGCGGCCCTTGCCTATGTTCCAGTTCCTCCGGGAGTCCCTGCTTTGGAAATTGCCCGGCCAGCACCAGCGGCCCGTACAAGAACGCCTGCTGCGTCGTGCCGTCAGAAAGCGCCTCGGCTGTCACCCGCATTGGCATCGTCAGCTCCACGCGATCGCCGGCCTTCCACGCGCGCGTCAGCGTCAAATAGCTTCCGGGCGTGCCGGCCGCTTCCAGCCGCTGCCCGTTGATGGCCGCGGAATTCGCGGTGCTAGTCCACGCGGGAATGCGCAAGCGGAGCGTCCATGGCTCGGCCGGCGTCTCCTCAATCGACAGTGCGGTGTGGTTGCTCTCAGGAAAGCTCGTCTCCTGTTTCACGCGCACGCCGCGGCTCTTCCAATCGACCGTCGAAGCAAAGTAAAGATTCACGTAGAGCGAATCATCGTCGTGGAAATAAATCGTATCGTTCAATTTCGTGAACTCTTCCAGCCCGGTCCCCGTGCAACACCAGAACGAGTCATCCTCGGTGCAGGTGGTCTTCCACGCTCCCGGCGACAGCGACAGAAAATACGTCGTATGCCCGGTCTCCGGCTCGATCGCGCCCAGCCGGTGATTCACCAGGTTGCGCTCGTAGTAGTCCATCAACCAGCTGTCCCCGCTCCACCCGTACAAATGCCGCGCAAGCTTCATCATGTTGTAGGCGCAGCAGCACTCCTGGTGATGCGAGCTCACGTTCATCTCGGCCGTCAGGTGATCCGGATCGGTGAGCCAATGCTCGTTGTTGCTCGATCCGCCCGTCGCATAGGTCCGCGCCTCTGCGACCGTCTCGAAAAAGAACTGGCTCACGTCCCTGAACCGGAAATCGGAGCTGAGCTCGTAGCGCCGCGCCGCGCCAATCACCTGCGGCACATGCGTATTCATGTGCTGGCCCTTCAATGCGTCGTGCCGCAGCGCCAGCGGCGTAAAAAAGATCTTCTTGGTGAATCGGTCGCCTGCATGCGCCCAGCGGTCGTCGCCCGTTTCCGCGGCGAGATTGTAAAGCACCTCGTTCATCCCGCCGTACTCGGTGTTCAGGATGTCCTGCATGTGCTCTTCGCTCTTCGATGCCGTCCACGCGTCCACCCAGCCCGCCATTTTCGTCACAACGTCGAGCGCCTGCTCGTTGGCCGTGTGCGTTCTCACCTCCATCAGTCCGGCCATGATCTTGTGCAGCGTGTAGAACGGCGCCCACACATTCACCCGCTTATCGAGCCGGTCAAAAAACTCAGTTGGAAATGCGCACAGGTAGCCGTTCTGATTCAGCTTCGACTGGCACTCGGCGAGGCCGGCCACCAGCTCGTCCGCCTTCGCCTTCACCGCGTCGTCTCCCGTAGCCGCATAGAGGATGGCGCACGCTGAAAGGTAGTGCCCCACAAAATGCCCGCGCAACTCGCACGTGGGGGCCTCCCATCCGCCGAGAGGTTTCGCAGTCGAGGGCAATCCGGCGTTCACGCGAAAGTTGTGCAGCAGGCGGTCATTCGGCAGGCGCATCAGGTAGCCGCGGTTCCAGTCACGCGCTTGCTGCAGTGGCCCCGCCTCGAGAGTTACTTCGTTCAGTGCGAAGGCTTCAAGCTTTGGCCGCATTTCGTTGTGAGTGAATTCGAGCGTTGCCGCGAAAGGCGCCGGCCCGTCCAGCTGGAACACGCGATCCGCCTGGGCCTCGCTCATCGGCGCCGGGCTCGGCGTTGCCGCGGCCGGCGGGGCCACGCCCGGCTGAGTTGCAGCCGCCTGGCCGAGCGCATCTTCTCCGGCGCTGTTGAGCAAGGCCGATGCCGCCGCCAGTCCAACCGGCACCGCGGCAACACTCTTCGCAAACTCTCTCCGGCTGACTTTTCCCATGATTCCTCCAATTGCCGGCAAACGTTTCCAGTTTAACGATCAGCGATCTCTCGCGTCATTATCACTTCAGGTCGCGCCAGTTCGCCCCGAACGCCAGGTCGGCCACCAGCGGCACGTTCAGCTTCACTACGCCTTCCATCTCCGCGCGCACCAACTCGGCCACTTCGTCGGTCTCGTTCAGCGGAACCTCGAAGAGCAGCTCATCGTGCACCTGCAGCACCATGCGCGTTTTCAGCTTGCGCTCCGCGAGCTTGCGGTCGAGCGAAATCATGGCCAGCTTGATCAGGTCGGCCCCCGTCCCCTGCAGCGGCGTGTTGATCGCCGTGCGCTCGGCAAATCCGCGCTGGTTTGGATTGCGGCTCTCGATATCGGGAATCGGCCGCATGCGCCCGAACATGGTGCGCACCAATCCGTCTTTCCGCGTCTGATCCAGTGTTTTTTCAATGAACGCCCTCACGCCCTGGTAACGCGCAAAATAGCGCTCGATGTACGCCTTCGCCTCGGCCTGCGGAATCCCCAATTGCGCAGCCAGCCCGAACGCCGAAATTCCGTACACGATGCCGAAGTTGACGGCCTTGGCGCGGTTGCGTGTCTCTTTGTTCATAGTCCCGGCAGGCACGCCGAATACCTCGCTCGCGGTCAGCGTATGAATATCGGTGCCCTCCGTGTACGCGCGCGTCAGCAGCGGGTCGCCCGAGAAGTGCGCCAGCAGCCGCAACTCGATCTGCGAGTAATCGGCCGAAAGCAGTTGCGTCCCCGTTGCGGCCGTAAATGCCGCGCGAATTTCCCGGCCCAGCTCGGTGCGTATGGGAATGTTCTGCAAGTTCGGATTCACCGACGACAGCCGGCCCGTCGCCGTGCCCGCTGCCTGGAATGTCGTGTGCACGCGCGAGTCGCTGTCGGCCAGCAGCGGCAAAGCATCTACGTAGTTCGACTTCAATTTCGCCAGATGCCGGTATTCCAGCACCAGCTGCGGCACCTCGTGCTTTTCCGCCAGGAACTCGAGCACATCCTGCGCGGTCGAAACGGATTTGGTCTTCCCGCGGCTCGGCGGCGCAGGCAGCCCCAGCTTCGTGAAGAGCACGACGCCGAGCTGCTTGGGCGAATTGACATTGAACCGCTCGCCAGCCAGCTCGAAGATGCGTTCTCCGACACGTTCGATCTCTGCGCCGAACCGCTTTGCTAAACCATCCAGCACCTTTGTATCGATGCGCACTCCGGCCTGCTCCATGCGGAAAAGCACCGGCGCCAGCGGCAAATCGATTTCGGTATACACGCGCGAAACGCCCGCCTTGTCTGCTTCCTCGCGCAATGCCGGCGCCAGTGCGTGAATCGTCGCGGCCGCCGCGGGCAGCGAAGAAGGCGGCCCTTGCCCATGCCGCGCCGCAACATCGGCCAGCGACTGCGTTGCGTGCGTGGGGTTCAACGCATACGAAAGCAGCATCGTGTCGTCGACCGGCCCGCGCAGCGCAACTCCCACTCCGTCAAGAACGTGCAGCGCCAGCTTCCAGTCATGCGCGCGCTTGGTCACGCTCGCGTCCTCAAGCAATGCGCGCAACTCCGCAGTCAGCGGCAACCGCAACGCCCGCTCAGGCTCGGCGCAAACACCTACATAAAAGTTCGCCTTCTTCTCCGCAGCCTCGGCAAGCTCGAGCAGCGACTGCACCGCCGGCACTTCTTCTTCCGACTCCTCGGCAACCGGCTCAGCCGCATCCAGCCCGAAGGCGAACCCGCCCGAGCGAGCCGCCGCATAGAACGCCGCTTCCTGATCCGCACTGGGATCGTCAACCAACTCGGCCTGCGGCCCGCCCACCGCCGGCGCCAGGTCCCGCAGCATCGAGGTGAACTCAAGCTCCGTGAACAGTGCGCGGCATGCTTCAAGATCCGGCTCCTGTGTCTCCATCGCGTGCAGGTCGAGCGGCAGCGGCACGCGGCAATCGATCGTCACAAGCTCCTTCGACAGCAGCACAGCGTCGCGATTCTGCTCCAGCGACTCGCGATACGCCTTGCGCTTCACCTCGGCGGCGCGACCAAGAACCGCCTCCACGCTGCCGAACTCCTTGATCAGCTCCACGCTGCCTTTGTCGCCGATGCCTGGCGCGCCCGGAATGTTGTCGACCGAATCGCCGCGCAACGCCATCACGTCCACAACTTTTTCCGGCGGCACGCCCAGCGCCTCCGTCACCTTGGCGGGATCGAGAATCAAGTTGTCCTTCTGCGGGTTCAGAACCTTCACGCTCGGCGTCACAAGTTGCATCATGTCCTTGTCGCCGGACACGATGAAGACCTCATGCTCTTGTTCGGCCGCCTCGCGCGCCAGCGTGCCGATCACGTCGTCCGCTTCAAATCCTTCGGCCTCGAGAATAGGAATGCGCAGCGCCTCGAGCGCGCGGCGAATGTAAGGAATCTGACGCCGCAGGTCCTCGGGCATGGCCTCGCGCTTGGCTTTGTATCCCTCGTAACTCACGTCTTCAAAGCTCTGCGACTTCGCATTCCAACGGCGCAGCTTCCCCATGGTGCGGGCGCGCTCGTCGCGAAAGACCTCGCCGCTCACGTCAAACACTGCGGCGAAATACTTCGGCGCAAAGTCCTGGCGCAGCTTCTTGATCATGTTCACGAAGACGTAAGTCGCCGCCGTCGGCAGCCCCGACCGCGTCGACATGGGCCGGCTGCGCTGCATCGCGTGGTACGCGCGAAAGATGAACGACATCGCGTCGAGCAGAAAGACTGGCGGCTTGGCTTGGTCTGTCACGCTAGAGAGTCTAACAGTTGGAAGTGGTCAGAGAGCACAGCTCCCGCGATGAACATGCAGTCGCCGTAGCTGTAGAACCGGTACCGCTCCTCAACCGCATGCCGGTAGGCTGCAAGCACGTGCTCGCGCCCGGCGAACGCGCTCACAAGCATCAGCAGACTCGATTGCGGCAGGTGAAAGTTGGTCAGCAGCGCGCTGACCAGGCGAAACTCAAATCCCGGCGCGATGAAAATCTCCGTCGCACCCGAATGCGTCCGCAATTCTTCGCCGCGTGCAGCAAGCGCCGCAGCCTCGAGCGTCCGCACCACCGTGGTCCCCACGGCCACAATGCGTCTTCCCTCGGCAACGGCGCGATTCAATGCATCGGCAGCAGCCGCGCTGATGGAATATCGCTCCCGATGCAGCCGCACCTCGTCCACTCGTTCCACGCGCAGCGGCGCAAACGTGCCCAGCCCCACGTGCAGCGTGACCCGCGCAATCTCCACACCTTTCGCCTGCAGCGCCTCAATCATTGCTTCGGTGAAGTGCAATCCCGCCGTAGGCGCAGCCACAGAACCGCGCTCGTGCGCAAACACCGTTTGATACCTCTCGCGGTCGGCTTCCGCGTCACGCCGGTGAATGTAAGGCGGCAACGGCATGTGCCCGATCCGCTCGATCGCCGCGTAGAAATCATCCACCGGCGCAAACTCGAGCAGTCGCTCGCCGTACTGGCCCCGCTCCATAACTTCAGCTTCGAGCACAATGTCGCCGCCCGCCGCCGGAAACACCAGCCGCTCGCCGATCGCCACCTTGCGTCCCGGCCTCACCAGCGCGCGCCACTGGCGTTCGCCAGCCGGCTCCAACAGCATCACCTCAATGCGCCCCGTGGGCTTTTCGCGTTCGCGGCGCAGCGTACGTCGCGCATACAGGCGAGCCGGAATCACGCGACTGTCGTTCAGCACCAGCAGATCGCGCGGCCGCAGCCGCGAAGCAAAGCCGGGAAAAACATCATCCTCCCACGCACCGGACTTCCGATCCATCACCAGCAAGCGGCTCGTGCCGCGTTCCGCAGTAGGTTGCTGCGCGATCAACTCTTCAGGCAATTCGTAATCAAAATCGCTTACGCGCAGATCGGCCTGCGGATCCGCGCGTCGCTCACTTCGCCCACTCTGAAGCGAATCTCCAGATGGCCCGCTCATTTCGCGCCTATCCCGAAATGTTTGAGGGCCTGCAGCCGCGCGCGCTCAATCGCGCCATTCAATTCTTCGCGCTTTTGTTCGAATTGCTCCGCGGCCAGATCCGCCGGAACTCGCGTCCATCGCGCCCAGCTCACCACGACGCGAGTGAATGGCTTGGGCACCATGAATTGATCCCATGAGCGCATCGACCACGCGCGCTCGGGCTGCAGATGAAACGCGCCGATGCGCGCGCCCGTCAGATGCGCCAGCTTCACCGGCCCCATCTTGGTCTCGAAGATTGGCCCGCGCGGGCCGTCCGCCGTAAAGATGGCAGGCCTGCCGCTCTCGATCACCTGCTTCAATCCGAGCAGCCCCTCGCGCGCGCCGCGCGAGCTCGAACCGCGTACATTCCTGTATCCAAACAATTCGAGCGTGCGCGCAATCAACTCGCCGTCGAAGCTGCGGCTCACAATGATCGTTGCTCCAGTGCGCCGAAAGTAGAACGTGCAGGCCAGCACGCACTGGTGCCAGAAGCAAAAAATCTCCGCGCCCGCTCCCTCGCCGAAGGGCAGCGGCGTCACGCCTTCCTCCGCGATCGTCTCAAACCGCCAGGTGCGGCCCACAAGCGACAGCAGCGCCCACACCACGCGCGGAACCACGGCCAGCACCAACCTCTGCCGGAGCGTGAATGCAGGCTTCTCTTCTGTGATCACTGCTCAATTCTAGCCGTTCGCATCTGGCCGCCAGCGCCCAGTCTTTCGGCCTGGCGAGCCTGTGATCGCACCTTCGGCGCTAAATAGCCAAAAGCTAACAGCCAACAGTTAAGAGCTAGCTGTACCGCAGCCAGCGCAGCAGCTCAGGAAGCGTGGCGCGCTTGCCGTAAATCAGGATGCCCACGCGATAGAGCCGCGAGGCAAACCAGATGACTGCCCAAATACTGATGAGCATGAGTGCGATCGAGACAACGACCTGCCACCAGGGATACGGCGCCGGCAACATGCCCAGGCGAGGCACCATCACCAGCGGCGCGGTCGGCGGAAACATTGAAGCTGCCGCGACCCATGGCGAGTTGGGATTATTGAGCAGGAAAGGCAGGATGGCAAAGCTCGTCCAAGTGGGGATGACGGCCAGCGAGAGGTACATCTGCAGATCCTGCGCAGTCTCACACGTCGCTGCCAGCCCCGAGAAAAACGCGCTGTAGAGGAAGAAGCCCAGAACAAAGTAAATAGGAAGGAGAACGGCTTCAATCAGCGTGAAATGCACCTTGATGTCGCCGCGCAGCACCGGTTCAAGCAGGGCTGAGCCGCTCAGCAGCACTCCCGCAGCAATCCAGATGCCGATCTGCGTCAACCCCACGGCCCCCACGCCCAGCAGTTTTCCCGTGAGCATGTCATCGGGGCGCGTCACGGCGAGCATCACTTCGAAGATCCGCGAGCTTTTTTCCTCCACAATCGACCGCGCCATGTCGAATCCGTAAAGAAGAATCGGCATCGTCATCAAAAACGTCATCAGCATGGCCTTGTAGAAAGGCGCCATGCCCTGGCTCTTGCCCGTCTTCCCTTTGCTTGAGATTTGCAGCGTCTCGATTCGGACAGTCTTCAACAGCGCTTCCACCTGCTCCGGCGTCAATCCCTGCTGTGTCAGCCTCAGGTTGATAAGGCCGTTGTTGACGGCCTCGTCGAGCTTCGAGGTATCCATCAGGTCGCCCGAAGATTCCGAGATATACGTCACCTGCGGTTTGCTGCTGGCGGAGTTCTCAATGATGAGCACACCATCGACGGATTTGTTCTCGATGCGCGCCAGCAGGTTGGCGCGATCCTGCGCGGTGAACGGCGCCACCACATCGACGGTATCGTGAGTGCGCTTGTTGCTGAGAAGATTGCTGCGGACGTCGGCGGCCAGCGCTGGATTGTCGGCCGCAATCACGATGTGCTTCCCCGTGCCCATTCTGTGGCCGGTGAAGGCGCTCACGCTCAGGAGGCCGATCAGAATCACCGGCACCAGCACGGTGGAAATGCGGAAGGAGCGGCCCCGGATCTGTTCCAGGTATTCCCGCTTCGCGATCAGAAGCATGTTACGCATCGGCCTTGCCTCCCACCGTCTCGATGAAGATCTCCTCGAGCGACGGCTCGACCAGCTCGAGGCGATAGATCGTCGCCATCGAAGCGGCCTCGTGCAAAAGTTTCTGCGCGTCGCCGTGCGGCTTCAGCTTGATTTCGGCGTGGCCGGAGTAGTTATTGGCTTCGGCGATCTCGTCGCTTTTCAGGAATTCCGCGCTGCCCTCGAACTCCACAATCACGTGGTTGCGCTCGTAGCGGCTTTTGATCTCGCGCATCCTGCCGCTGAGCACGGCCTCACCGTTGTTGATGAGGCAGATGGCGTCGCACAGCTTTTCCACCTGGTCCATGCGATGTGTCGAAAACAGAATCGCCTTGCCACGCGACTTCAGCTCCAGCAGCGCATCCTGCAGCAGCGTCGTGTTCACCGGATCGAGTCCGCTGAACGGCTCATCCATCACCACGAGGCCGGGATCGTGCAGCAGCGTGGCGATAAATTGAATCTTCTGCTGCATGCCTTTGGAAAGCTCCTGCGTTTTCTTCTCGAGCGAGTCGGAGATTTCCATGCGCGAGGCCCAGTCCCGGGCGCGCTTGCGCGCGTCTTCCTGCCCGATGCCGTGCAGTTGGCCGAAGAAAACCAGTTGATCGAGCACCTTCATCTTTTTGTAGAGCCCGCGCTCCTCGGGCAGGTAGCCCACGCGGTCGAGGTTCCTGCGGTCAAATGGCTTTTCAAAGAGATTGATGCGGCCGGAATCGGGAAGCGTGATCCCCATCATCATGCGGATGGAACTCGTTTTGCCCGCTCCATTCGGCCCCAGCAGGCCGAACATTTGGCCGGCCTCGATTGAGAGGCTCAAATCGCGGACGGCGACCTTGCTCTCGTAGGACTTGGTAACGCCCGCGAGCTCAACGACTGGCATCGAATCTCCTGTTGAATCTACGGCGGTTGCCGAGCCAACGCAAAGAGCAGTGTAGCAAATGAGCTGCGGCGGTATAATTCCGGCGCACCTTCTCTCCAACTTGCACGACGAGCGAAAACTCCCCGTGCGCGTCTAATCGCATAGAATCTCGATCGAAATTGAAAGGCAGGGCCTCATGCGTCTATCAAGGTTGACTGCAATCTTTGCCGTCTTCATCGTTCTCACAGCTGCCACTCTTGCCCAAACCCTCCCGCCGGGCGTTCAGAAAGTGGCCTCCATTGAAGGCATCACGGAGTACGCGTACCCCAACGGCTTGCATGTCTTGCTGTTTCCCGACGATTCGAAGCCCAAGATCACAGTCAACGTTGTTTACCGGGTCGGCTCGCGCAACGAGGGCCCCGGCGAAACCGGCATGGCTCACCTGCTCGAGCACATGTGCTTCAAGACCACAACCTCAGGCCGCGTGATCTTCAAGGAACTGACCGATCGAGCCGGCGGCGGGTATTTCAACGGCACCACCTCAGAAGACCGAACGATGTACTTCGAAATACTGAATGCGAGCGACGACAATCTGCGCTGGGCGCTGGGCCTTGAAGCCGACCGCATGGTGAACATGACCATGCTCGGAAACGATCTCACAACCGAGATGCCGGTGGTCCGCAATGAAATGGAAGCCGGTGAGAATTTTCCGCAGGCCGTGCTCTATAAACGTGTTCTCGCAGCCGCCTACAACTTTCACCCATACGGAAGGAGCGTGATCGGCAACCGCACCGACGTTGAGCGTGTGCCCATCACAAATCTGGCGACTTTCTACAAAAAATATTACGAACCAGACGATGCTGATCTCGTCATCGCCGGCCAGTTTGATGAATCGAAAGCGCTGGCCATGGTGGCAGATACCATTGGTGCGAATCCCAAGCCGGATCGCGTGCAGACGCAACCCTATGCGCAGGAGCCGACGCAGGAAGGCGAGCGTTCGGTGATGCTGCGCCGGGTGGGCAATCTGCAAGAGATCCTGGTCGTCTACCACATTCCGGCTGCCCTGCATCCCGATATCGCGCCACTCGAAGTCATGGCCTCAATTCTCGGTGAGTCGCAGACCGGCCGCCTGTATAAAGCGCTCGTGGATGCCGGCAAGGCTACCTCTGCCAACATGAGCCTGAATGAGATGCACGATCCGGGATTCGCGCAGGCTCGCGTCGACCTCAAGCCGGGACAGTCGATCGACGATGCGCAGCAGATTCTGCTGAAGACGATCGAGGGCTTTGCAGGCGATCCGCCAACGCTGGAGGAGGTGGACCGCGCCAAGGCGCGCCTGCTCAAGAACAACGAACTCTTGTTAGCCAATTCGCAGAATGTCGCCTTGAGCCTGGGTTCCATCATTGGCGACGGCGACTGGCGAATACTTTTTCTCAAGCGCGACGAGATCGGCAAAGTGACGCCGGAGGATGTGACGCGCGTGGCAAAGGCATATTTGAAATCGTCCAATCGCACGCTGGGCGAATTCATTCCGACCACTGCGCTCGATCGCGCTGAGATTCCTGCTACGCCCGACGATGCGGATCGTTTCAAAAGCTATGTGGGAGGGCCGGCCGTTCAGCAGGGCGAGGTGTTCGATCCCGCTCCGGCAAATATTGAAGCGCGCCTGATCCGCGACACGCTGCCAAACGGGCTTAAGTTGGTGATGTTCCCCAAAAAGACCCGCGGCGGTGTGGTTACGGCCATCATCAACATTCGATTTGGCGATGAGAAAGCGCTCTTTGGCAAGTCCGAGACAGGAGCCATGACGGGCGCAATGCTCATGCGTGGAACCAGGACGATGAATCGCCAGCAAATTCAGGATGAAACCGACCGGCTGAAGGCGCAGATCAACGTGTCAGGTGGCGTGAGCTCTGCTTCGGCGAACATCCGCACACTCGCGGTCAACCTGCCCGATTCGCTGCGCCTGGCACGCGAGTTGATGCGCAATTCCACATTCCCTGAAGCGGAGTTTGAGCAGGTTCGCACCCAGCGCATTCAGGCCGCCGAGAGCGGCAAAACCGAGCCCACCACGCTGGCCTACATTCAAATGAACCGGCACTTGAATTCGGAGTACAAGCCCGGTGATCCGCGGTACGTGGAAACCATTGACGAACAGATCGAAGGGCTCAAAGCGGTCAAACTCGACGACGTCAAGCAGTTCTATGCGCAGTTTTATGGCGTCGGCGAAGGCGAGATCGTCGTAAGCGGTCAGTTCGATCCGGCGCAGGTGCGCAAGTTGGTCACCGAGATGTTCGGTGACTGGAAGAGCGCCAGCCGTTACGAGCGCATCAGGCGCATGTATGCCCCGGTCGAGGCGGTAAACAGCAAGATCGAAACTCCGGACAAGCAGAACGCACTCTTCCTCGCCGGGGCCCCCATGAAAATCAACGACGACGATCCCGATTATGCGGCGCTCACCATCGCAGGCATGATCTTTGGCGGCACACCGAACTCGCGGCTCTTCCAGCGCATCCGGGTCAAGGATGGGCTCAGTTACGGCGCGGGCGCATACTTCCAGAT
>Ga0116215_1001177_pt1 | contig 18001 bp, 16 predicted proteins | sample Sb_taG_7_FD_89698 | JGI IMG/M metagenome (GOLD analysis project Ga0116215, IMG submission 89698) | Peat soil microbial communities from Weissenstadt, Germany - Sb_50d_2_FS metaG | ecosystem: Environmental > Terrestrial > Soil > Wetlands > Peat | place: Germany: Weissenstadt | collected 2010-09-21
ATCGACAGCTGCCAGCGCCGCTCGAGGAGGTCTGCGGTCTCGCGGACCTCCACGGGCACGGGTTCACATCTACGAGAGATGCGCGACATCGCGTGCGGGCTCCAGAGCGCGGTCGAGGACCTCCTGCACGGTCATGACCGGATGGAAGGTCATCTGCTCGCGCACCTCCTCGGGGATGTCGTCGAGGTCGCCGCGGTTGCGCTCCGGCAGGATCACGTCGGTCAGGCCGGCGGCGTGGGCGGCGAGCGCCTTCTGCTTGAAACCGCCGATCGGCAGCACGCGGCCCTGCAGCGTGACCTCGCCGGTCATGCCGACCGTGTGCTTGACCGGGCGCCCGGTCAGCAGCGACGCGAGTGCCGTGACCATCGTGACGCCCGCGCTCGGCCCGTCCTTGGGGATCGCGCCGGCGGGCACGTGCACATGGAACTCGCGGTTCTCGAACGCGCTCTCGTCGATGCCGAGCTGCTCGGCGTGCCCGCGCACGTAGGAGAGGGCGATCTTGGCCGACTCCTTCATCACGTCGCCGAGCTGGCCGGTCAGCACCAGGCTGTTTCCACCGGAGCCGCCGCCCTTCATGGCGGTGGCCTCGACGAACAGCACGTCACCGCCGGAGCCGGTGACGGCCAGGCCGGTGGCGACACCGGGCGTTGCCGTGCGCGCGGCTGACTCTTGGAAGAACTTCTGGCGTCCGAGCGCGTCGCGCACGATCTCCAGGTCGATCTTCACGGGCTTGGCCTTCTTGGTCTTGACGGTCTTCGGGGGCTTGCCGTTGGTGCTCGCGGGCGTGCTCTGCGCGTCTGCTTGACCGGCGGCCTCGGCGACCTGCGCGGAGGCGATCTTGGTGGCGGTCTTGCGCAGCACGGTGCCGAGCTGGCGCTCGAGGCTTCGCACGCCGGCCTCGCGCGTGTACTCGGAGATGACCGTGCGCAGCACCTCGTCCGCGATCTCGACCTCGTTCTCGCGCAGGCCGTTGCGGTCGCGTTGGCGCGGCCACAGGTAACCCTTGGCGATCGCGAGCTTCTCCTCGGAGGTGTAGCCGTCGAAGCTGATCACCTCCATGCGGTCGAGCAGCGGCCCGGGGATCGTGTCGGCGACGTTGGCGGTGGCGAGGAACATGACCTGGCTGAGGTCCAGCTCGACGTCGAGGTAGTGGTCGCGGAACGAGTGGTTCTGCGCGGGGTCGAGGACCTCGAGCAGCGCCGCGGAGGGGTCTCCGCGCCAGTCGGCGCCGACCTTGTCGACCTCGTCGAGCAGGATCACGGGGTTCATCGTGCCGGCGTCCCTGAGCGCCCTGACCAGGCGGCCGGGCAGCGCGCCGATGTAGGTGCGCCGGTGCCCGCGGATCTCGGCCTCGTCGCGCACGCCGCCGAGCGACATGCGCACGAACTCGCGTCCGGTGGCGCGCGCGATCGACTCGCCGATCGACGTCTTGCCGGTGCCGGGAGGGCCGATCAGCGTGAGGATCGCCCCGGACTTGGGGTCGGCCTCGATGCCGCGGTCTTGGCGCAGCTTGCGCACGGCCAGGTACTCGGTGACGCGGTCCTTGACGTCCTCCAGGCCGGCGTGGTCGGCGTCCAACACCTCGCGCGCGGCGACGGGGTCAAGGCGCTCCTCCGAGCGCTTGCTCCAGGGCACGGCGATCAGCCAGTCGAGGTAGGTGCGGATCATGCTCGACTCGCCGGTCTGCTCGCCCATGCGCTCGAGCCGGCCGAGCTCCTTGATGGCCTGCTCGTGCACGGCCTCGGGCATTTTCGCGTCCTCGATCTTGGCGCGGTACTCCTCCGCGACCGACGCCTCGTCGTCGCCCAGCTCCTTGCGGATCGACTCCATCTGCTTGCGCAGGAAGTACTCGCGCTGCTGCTTCTCGGCGCCCTCCTGCACGTCCTCGCGGATACGCCGGCGCACCTGCAGCTCGGCGAGGCTGTCGCGCTGCAGCTTGACGGCTAGCTCGAGGCGGTCGGTGACGTCGAGCGTGCGCAGCAGCTCGACCTTCTGCTCGTAGGAGAGGCTGGGGGAGTAGCCGGCGGAGTCGGCGAGCGCGCCGGGCTCGGCGATCGCGCGCAGGAACGCGGAGATGCGCCCGTCGTCGCCGCGCAGCTCAAGGATCTCCTCGACGGTGGCGCGGTACTCACGCTCGAGCTCGCGCGTGCGTTTGTCGGTGGGGACCTGGTCGGGGCGCTCGTCGATCTCGACGCGAAGCTCGCCGCCGGGACCGGTCTGGGCGGCGCCGATCAGCGCGCGGTGCTCGCCGGAGAGCGACACGGCGCGGCCGCCGCCGGGCAGGCGAATCTTGTCGGAGACCTCGGCGATCGTGCCGACCTCGAGGAACTCGTTCTCGTGGCGCGGCACGAGCACCACGCGCTCGTCCTCGCCGACGTCGACGGTCAGCGTGATGCCCATGTTGGGGAACACGACCGTGTCGTCGAGCGGGATCAGGCGCAGACGCTGCTTCGGCTCCCCCTCCGGGGACGATGCGGAGGGCTGGACGGCGGGTTTGTCTGAGGCGGATGAGGAAGGTGCCATAGGTAATCGCTCCATATGAGCTTACGAAAGTGTAGTTAGTATAGCGCGGGGTTGTTGCGTGCGCAAGTAGTTTGTGGGTGGTGCTGGAAATGGCGGTGTGGAGCCGAATATGCCGTTCGATGGCAAATGTGGTTGTGGGGCGCGCTTGAATTCGAGCCCCGCCGCGGCCGGCATCTCGTGCCTGTCGGTCTACGCGCCGCCGCCCGGCTGCCTAGCGGGCTCGGTAGATCCCCAGACGGGAAGTCGAGCCAGTGGCCGGCGAGTACCGTCGCAGGGCGACGGTAGAACGATGACGTGGCTGAATCGATCGAGCAGCTGAGCTTCGAGCTGATCAGGAATGAACTGGAAGAGCAGGAGCGCGCTCTTTCGGGCTTGAGGACGTGCGCGGGCGTCATCCTTGCGGCAGCGTCAATTGCCGGCTCGGTTCCCGTTGCGCGGGACAGCCACGGTTCGCCCGCTGGTTGGAGCATTCTGGCTGTGATCTCGTTTGCGTTGTGTTCGGCTTGTGCCATCTGGGTGCTGCTTCCTCATCGGTTCGTGTTCGCCCTTCGCGGCGACGCACTCTTGACTGTCGACGCTCATGGCAGGACACGCGACATCACGGAGGCGTATCGCGCGGTGACCGCATGGAGCAAGCTCTATGCGCATGCCAACAACGGCAGGATCGCGAGATTGTCAGACTGGCTGACGGCAAGCGGCATGCTGCTGAGCATCGAGATCCTCTTGCGGGTCGTCAACCTCATTGGGTAGATTGACGCCATGGACACCGTGATTCCTACCGGTCATCAAGTTCAAACTTCGTCGACAGCAGATCGGGCGGAGCCTTTCCCAGACGCCCCGCCTGCCGGCTTCGCCGTATTCGAAGAGTACAACCGCTTGCAGTTGGCGTTCATGAAGGTGATGCGCACGATCCTTCGCCGCAAGCAGCTCTACGGCTGGCCGCCGGACGCTTGACCGGCAGTCCCTACTCCGGCCCCTCGAAGCTGACCTCCACGTTCTCCTCGTCGACGCGCTCCTCGACCTCGGCGGATGAGGTGAGCGCGCGCCGGTCGGCGTCGAGTAGCGGGTCGGAGAAGAAGCTACGTGGCCACAGGCGGTGATAACACACGACGTTGATCTCGGCGGCGAAGATAGTCAGCTGCGCGCCGAGGTACAGCCAGGCGAGTAGGCCGAGCACGAGCGCGAACACGCCATAAAGGGGCCCCGTGCGCTTGAGCTCATGGTCGACGTAGAAGCCGCCGAGGTGCTGCAGCAGCTGCCAGCACACGGCGGCGACGATCACGCCTGGCAGCAGCTGGCGCCAGGAGACATCGACTGCGGTAAGCAGTTTGAAGGCGGCCATGAACAGCGCCAGGTTGAAGACGAACGCGACCACGATCCCGGCGGCGACATCGGGCGCCGCGTGGCTCGAGGAGCCGACGAAGCCGGCGGCGGTGGTGGAGACGATGAAGAGGGTGCCGAGGATCGCGAGCATGCCGAGGCCGCGCAGACGTGCCTGCAGGAAGTTGGGGCGGTCCTTGAACGGCACGCTCCAGATGCGGTTGAACGCGTTTTGGGTGGCGCCGGTGATGCCCATGCCCGCGAGCAGCGAGCCGAGCACGCCGATCGCCAGGCCTGCGCTGCTGCCGGTGAGCGAATGCAGCTTGAGCTGGTCGCTGATCAGCGGGAACTGTCCGAGCGCGCTGTCGAGGATCCGCTTCTGCTCGTCAGGGTCGCCCTGGAGCACGAAGCCGAGCACGGTCACGAGCACGAGCAGCAGCGGGAACAGCGACACGAAGCCGTAGTAGGCGATCAGCGCGGCCAGCTGCCCGGCCTGGTCATCCGTGAACTTCTTGAGCACCGCGGCGAGGAAGCGGAGCCGCGGGCTGCGCTGCTGGCGGCGGTCGAGTGCGTGCAGGCGCTCGGTGATGCTCATAGCCGCGCTCCTGTGACAGCGCCCGCGCTGGCCCGCTCGGGACGCGGCCCGGGCAGACGGCGCCGCCGCTCAACGAATTGGGAGGGGGGTCTTCGCGGGGCTGGGCTCGACATCCACATGTGTCTCCCCAATCGCAGCCGCAGACACGAGCGCCGAGTGTCCCCTGGCGCATGCGCGCGCCCGCCGGGCGCCCCTTCGATCCGGTCGAGGAGGTGGCGCTGGTCGCGCGCGCCAAGCGCGAGCTGCTGCTGCGCGTGCATCGTCATCGACTGCGCAGGGAGGATCTCGAGGACAGTTACAGCCAGGCCACGCTCGAGCTGATCGCGCACACACGCCGCGGCGGGCGCTTCGCCAGCGCGGAGCATGTCGCGAACGCGCTCGAGCAACGGCTGCTGTCCCGCATCCACGACCGCCGTCGAGCGCTCTCGGGACGCAGCCCGATGCAGGCGGCGCTCGAGACGGCGATCTCGCTCGATTGCATCGCCGAGCAGCAGATCGACATCGTCGACGTGCGTGCCGAGCTCGAGACGCTCACGCTCCTGCGCCACGACCTGCGCAGGGTCCAGCTGCTCGCCCGTGAGCTCACCTACGACCAACGTCTGGTTCTCGCTTCGCAAATCGGGCAGATGGACCGGAGCGAGTTCTGCCGTCGTTACGGCTGGACCGGAGAGAAGTACCGCAAGGTGGCCCAGCGCGCGCGTGCTCGTCTGAAGGCCCTGATGGCGCGTGACGAGCTGGCTGTCCCGCTTGCAGCGCACGCGTCGTAAGAGCAGACAGGGACCCCTATGAACATATCTCCCCCCACTCATAGGCGTCCCTGGGGCGCCGGCGGTCGGTTGAACGGACGGCAGCACGGTGATCCCCATATGCGCGCAAGCGGCCGGGACTCGGAGAGCTCCCCGCTCTGGGTCCCGGTCGCCCGCGCGCACCGCTCGGAGCCGGGCAAATGACGCCGCTGCGACGCGCGCCCCGCGAGGTCTATCGCGTATACGACGAGGATGAGTTTCTCGCCGTAGAGAATTGCAGCCCGCGGTGCGAAACGCCAGAGCCAAGCCCACAAGCATGGCGCATGCGTCGGCTCGCAGGCCCGACACTGCTGCTGGCGGTGAGCGGACTGGTGGGTGCTCTGATCGCGATCGCCGGCATCTCTCCCGGCGCGAGCGCCCGACGTCGGGCCGGTGGGCGCCTGCTCGCGGCCACCGATGCGGCGCGCTCCTCGCGGACCGCGCGTGTAAGCCGACGGCGGGAGGGAGCAAGCGTCGAAGCGCGACCTGGTGGCAGACCGCGGGACCGGCTGGTGGCTCGCGTGCACGACGTGCTCCGCGCAGCGGCGGCATCCAATGTCCTTGCGCCGCGGCGGGTGCGCGTCCCCGGTCGATCTGAGATCTCCACGCGCGCGAGCGCGCCGGTCACAACGTCGCCGCCGGTCAGCCCTGTCGAGCTCGCGACGGTATCGATCTCCCAACGTTCGGGTGCGCAGACATCCGCTGGCGCTTCGGCGGGGCCGCGCCGCTCCGGACAGTCAGAGTTCGGATTCGAGCACTAGATGGGCGGCGGGCAGACGAGGCCGGCCGTGACGATCGTCACGCATGCGCTGTGGCGGATTCGCCTCGCGCGTGAACTGCCCCGCTATCTCCTGTGCGTGACGTCGATCGCAGGCTTGGCGGCGAGCGCGCGTTTTGCGATCGCACCGCCGAAGCCCGTCGTTGCTCATACGGGCGCACACCAGGCCGCGCCATCAGACGCGGCGGCCGAAGCGTATGCGGTGCTGTTCGCTCGTCGCTACCTCACCTGGAACGCCGCCGAACCGCAGGCCAGCGTGCACGCGCTGGAATCGTTCCTCGGGCCGGGCATGGAAACGGACGCAGGTTTGGAGTTGCCCGCAAGCGGCGAACAGCGGGTCGAATGGGCAGAAGTCGTCCAGGCTCGCGAACCGCTGACGGGGGAGCACGTGTACACGGTGGCCGCGCAGACGGGCACCGCGGGCCTGCTCTACCTGACGGTCACAGTGACTCGCACTGTTGAGGGCAGCTTGGCGCTCGCCGGCTATCCCGCGTTCGTGGGCGCGCCGGCTGCCGGTCCGGCGCAGCCGGCCCAGCATCTGCGCGAAGTGGCGGATCCGGCGCTCGCGACGGTCGTGCGGCGCGTGCTGCGCAACTACCTTGGCGCATCTTCGGGTGAGCTCGAAGCGGATCTGGCCGGCGGCGCGCGCGTCTCTCTTCCAGGCCTGCCTTTGAGCCTCGCGTCGGTGACGCGTCTGGACTGGGCACCGGAGGGCGGCGCGGTGCAGGTGCAGGTGCAGGCCAGCGACGAACGCGGTGTCAAGTACACGCTCGCCTACGAACTGGATGTCGTACGCGAACAGGGTCGCTGGGAGGTCTCGGCCGTGCAGGTGAACCCCGATCTGTAGATCCCAAAGAGACGGAGGGCGTAGATGAGTAAGCGCTGGATTCACCTGTTGATCTTCCTGCTGCTGGCGTGCACGTGCGCCGCGGTCGCACCCGCGGTTGCCGGCGCCGCTGTGATGAGCAGGGAGTCTGCCAACGCGCCCACCGCGGCTGCGCCCGAAAGCGGTGGCAGTTCGCTGGAATCCGCGGCCGCGAAGGCCGGCAACACGGGACGGGCGGTCGCGATGAGCCTGATCGGCCTTGCATTTGCCGTGGCGGCAACCGTGCTCGCATTCCGCCGCGACTTCAAGGAGGCGGCGGGCGTGTTCGCGGTCGGGATCGTCTCCGTGCTGCTCGCCACTCCCGCGGGTGTCAGCCTGCTGCGCGACACGGTCAAGTCGTTGTTCGGAGCCTCGTGATCGAGATCCGCTCCTACCGCCGGGTCTTCGACCTGGAGCGACGCATCTACAGCGTCGACCGTGTGCGGCTGAACCCCGGAGGGGTGCCCGTGCGGGGTGTCATCTACTTTCTCGCGATCCTCGCGGCCAGCGTGATCGCGGCTGGCATGCCACTCGTGGGGGCGCTCGCAAAGACGTTCCCCTGGTTCCTGCGCGACATCGTGCTGCCGGGCGCGGGTGCCACCGTGCTGAGCGTCATTCGCGTCGAGGGTCGCAGCTTCCATCTGGCGGCGTACGCCCTCATGCGCTACGCGACCGGGCCTCGCCGGCTCGCGGGCTGGGCGCGCTGTGCGTCCGCGGGCACACGTTGGCGTCCACAGGAGATCGTGATGCTCCCCGACGGCTCCGATGCTCGCATGCGGCGCATGCGCTACACCGGGCCCGGTGCCGTGCTCGTGGCGGTGGAGCATGAGCGCCGCGGTCGTGCGGTGGAGTCGCGAGCCAGCGGCACGGCACGACCGGGATTGCGTGCGGAGCTCAGCCTGCGCCAGCCCGCGGGCGCTCGTGCGCTCGCGCGCGGGCAGGTGATCGCGCTCGGACCCGGAGCGCGACTGCTCGTGAGATCGAGCGTAGACGGGGACAGGTGAACCGATGGAGGCGCCGATCACGTTCGTGTACGGCAATTGCGTGTTCGCCCGGGGCCTCGACGATGGCTGGGCGGCGTTCGCGGTGCAGACCTCCTCTTACGCCTGGCTGAGCGAGGAAGGCAAGCGCGCCCGCTTCCTCGCGCTGGTTGGGGCGATCGAGGCACTCGAGGCCGACATACAGATTCTGCGCGTCGGTCAGTGCTGGCAAGCGGAGCGCTACGCGAGCGCGTTGCGCCGGGAAAGCGAATCCGGGCCGCCCGCCGCGCAGATGCACACACGCGCACGCGAGCGCTACGTCGCAGAGCATGCCCGGCGCCTGGATCACGTCGGGGTGGCGCGGCCTGCGATGTTCCTGCTGGTCAGTCTGCGCGAGCCTCAGCGCGATGTCGCCTCCTATGTCTCGCGCGCCGTGGGGCAGCATCCACGGGAGTGGCTGGAGAGCGTCAGGCGGACGCTCGCGATGCGCGAGCGGCGCGTGATGAAAGCCGCCGAGCTCGAGCGGGCGCGGGTGCGGGCAGACCAGGTGCATTCGCGGCTGGCGGACTTCCTGCCCGTGCGCCAGGCGCGCGGCGTCGAGTTGCAATGGCTGGTTCGCCGGGCGTTCTGCAGGGGCTTGGGCGAGCCGGTGATCGACGGCCTGCACAAACCGCGCGCGCTTGTGTTCGAGCGCAACGGCGAGGCCATGCTTGCCCCGCTGGAGGGCGATGTGATGCGGTGGGCCGACGGTCATATCGAGCAGTGGGGCAGGACGCTGAAGATCGAGTCCGAGCTCGGGCTTGGATGGCAGGCGCAGCTGGTGATGGGAGCGCTGCCGGAGCGAGTGCAGTTTCCGGGTGCGCGTGCGGAGTTGATGTTCGCGCCCGTGGAAAGCCTGCCCTTCGGTGTCGATCTCTCACTGAACGCGCGTTTTCTGCCGAACGAGCTCGCGCTGAGGATCGCGCGCCGGCGCATCCAAGACGCCGACCAGATCGTGCGGGCGGAGTCAAGCGGAGAGCAGGGCGTCTCCGATCTGGGCTACGAGCGCACTCAGCAGGCGCGGGACCTGCTCGCCTACCTGCAGGCTTCGAGCAAACCGCCGCTGCTGCGCGCGACGCTCGCGATCGCGGTCGCGGCGGAGGCCGAGCAGGAGCTTGAGGAGCGCGTGGAGATGTGCCGGCGCGCGTACGGAGAGATCCGCCTGCACCGGCCGCTCGGCGATCAGCTGCAGCTGTTCCTCCAGCACCTGCCGGGTCAGCGGACCAGGCTGGCGGGCTATGACGACACGCTGACGGCGGAACAGGTTGCCGCGATGATGCCCACGGCCACGCATGAAGCGGGATCGACTCGCGGCTTCTACCTGGGGCATACGCTCTCGGGGTCTCGCCAGCCGGTGATGTTCAACCTGCGGGAGGGCTCCGACAGCGACCGCAACGCGACGATTCTCAGCGTCGGAGCGCTCGGGTCCGGCAAGACGACGCTGGCGCAAAAGCTCGAGTACGAGGGCTTTCTGCTGGGCGCGAGGGTGATCGACTGCGACCCGAAGGGCGATCACCGCTTCCATCTGCTGCCGGACGTCGCCCCGCACGTCGAGTGCGTGACGCTGCGGCCAGACCCGGCGCTGCGCGGCATGCTCGACCCGCTGAGAGTCGCGCCCGCTCACCTGCGTCAGGACGCGGCGGTCTCGTTCCTGCGCGACCTGTTGCCCGGGAGGGCAGAGCCGGCCTGGGAGACGGCGGTCGTAGGCGCGGTCGACCGCGTGTTGACGCGCTCAGCCGACCCAACCTGCCGCGAGGTCGTGAGCGCGCTCACGCAGGGGGACGACATCGACGCGCAGGTGGGAAGGGCACTCGACGTGTACGCGCGCTCGGGGCTCACGCAGCTCGGTTTCGCCGACGCCGCCGTGAAGCTCCCGCCCGTGGGTGACCGCCAGGTCACCTACCTACCGATCCGCGATCTCCCGGCCCCGCCGCCTGGGACGGCGCGCTCGGAGTACTCACAAGCGGAGCGGGTCGGCGAGCAGATCGTGCGCCTGATCGCGATGTTTGCGATGCATCTGATGGGCGCTGAGCGCGGCAGGCTCAAGCTGTTCTCCTTCGATGAGGGATGGCGGCTGCTCGGCGATCCGGTCGGCCGCATGCTGCTGGGTTCGCTGCAGCGAATGGGTCGTTCAGAGCTCGCCGTGCCGATCATCAGCACGCAATTGGTCACGGACGCGATCGTGGGGGAGCGCGAGTCGCTCGAGAACCTGATCGGCGCCACGTTCGTATTCGGCATGCGTTCGCCGCTGGAGGCCTCACGTGCGCTCAGCCTGCTCGGCCTGGACCCGCAAGACACGCGTATGTGTCAGACGCTGCTGGAGCTCGACGCCGGCCGATGCCTGTTCCGCGACCACAGCGGGCGGGTGGAGCCGATCCAGGTGGACGTGGCGGTGCCGTCGCTGCTGCGCGCGCTCTCGACCACGCCGCCGAGCTGAGTGAAGGTCCATGCGCTTGCGTTGGCGAGCGTCGCCGCGCTGGTCGCGAGCGCGGCAGCTGGATTTGGCATAGCCGGCGCCCGTGAGCGCGCACACAACGTGCCGCGCAGCCCGCCGCTCACGACCGAGCAGACCGGCGCGGGCGCCGCGGGTGGCGAAGAAGACGCCGGCTCGACGCCGCAGACCGAGATCGACCCGCTGGTGGGAAACGGCCTGGGCAGTCCGACGTGCAAGGGCTCGCTCGCCGGCGAACTCTCGCGGGCAAGCAGGCGCAACTGCGAAACCTCAGGTTTTCTGGCCGCGCCCGCGCCGAGCGCGAACTACGGCCTGGACGTGCACATCGACACCGGTCTGGTCGGCCTGAACACCGGCGGCGGGTTGAGCGCCGTACAGGACATCATCGTCTCGCCACTGTGGATGGGGCTCGTGTGGGCGGTGCACGCGCTGCTCGTGATGCTCGAGTGGTGCTTCACCGTCGAGCTGTTCGGCAATTCCGGCACGAGCGGGGTCGGCAGCGCGCTGCGCGCGATGCTGACTGATCTCACCGAACCCTGGCTGCCGATCGTGCTCGCCGGCGCGTCAGTGCTCACTGCCTATCACGGCCTGATCCGTCGCCGCGTGGCGGAGACGCTCGGCGAGGTGCTGGTAATGGGCGCGATGATGGCGGGTGGAATCTGGATCATCGTCGACCCGACTGGCACGGTCGGGGCGCTCGGCGAATGGGCCGGCCAAGCGAGCCTCGGGACGCTCGCGGTGGCCGCGCGCGGCACGCCCGCACGCCCGGCGCAGACGCTCGCCGGCAGCTTCGGCGCGCTGTACGCGGCCGCGATCGAACTGCCGTGGTGCTATCTGGAGTTCGGGAACGTCGGCTGGTGCCGTGAGCCCTCGCAGCTGGATCCACGCCTGCGCGCGGCAGCGCTGAGGATCGCTGCACAGGAGCTGGCGCAGGCCGCCTGCCAGCAGGGTTCGAGCGCGCTCGAACCCTGCAAGCCCGCGAGCGGCGCGCAGGCGAGCGCGCTCGAGCACAGCGCCGAGTTGCTGCGCGAAGCGCGCAGCAACGGCGCGATCTTCCTCGCGTTGCCCCCGAACGGTCCCGCGCGCAACTCGATCAATGAACAGGGCTCGCTGCTGGCGACGCTCTGCCAAAGCAGCGAAGCGACCAACTGTCGCGGTCCGACAGCGGCGCAGGCCGAGTTCCGCACCAACGGCGGCACGCTGCCACGAGCCGTCGGCTTGCTGCTGATAGCCGGCGGTCTGCTCGGCATGCTGCTCCTGCTGGGGTTCGTCGCGGTACGCCTGCTGACCGCCGCGATCTTCAGCCTGATGTACCTGCTCGCGGCGCCCGCGATGGTGCTGGCGCCGGCGTTCGGCGAGCGGGGGCGCGCGTTGTTTCGACGGTGGATCGCGCAGCTGCTCGGCGCGGTCATCTCGAAGCTGATCTTCTCGTTCATGCTCGGCGTCGTATTCGCGGTCTTCGCGCTGCTGTCGGGCCTCGACGCGCTCGGCTTCTGGACGCAATGGCTGCTGATATCCGCATTCTGGTGGGGGGCTTACACACGCCGCCACCACGCGCTAGGCATTGCCGGTGGGATCGCCGGCGACGGTGCAGCGGTCGCTCGACATGCGGCGCGACGGTCGGTCGTTCGACGTATGAGCGACGTGCTCGAGAGTCGTAAAGGAATGACGGTCGCGCGCTGGGCAAAGGCCAAGGTCTCGCGCGAGGCGCCGCAGGCGCGTGCACACGGACGCAAGCTGGCCGATCTTCGATCGGTTGGACGCGAGCGAGCGAAGACCGGGACCGATGAGCAGGTCACACGCTCCCTGGAGAATGAGCACCGCGCGCAAGTCGAGCACGTCAGGGCAGCCCCGGAGATCCAGCGCCAGCTGGCGGGCAAGCGCTCCCAGCTCCAGCGGCTGGGACACGAGCAAGCCAACGCGCTCGCCGCGGGCAACGCGCGACGAGCGGCCGAACTGGGAGTTCGCAGCGGGCGGGTGCGAGGCGAGATCGAGCACGATCAGCAGGCGCTGAACACGGCGCAGCGGATCGCCCGCGAGGGAGAACGGGCCTACCAACGGACGGGCGACATCCACACGCCCGAGCGTCGCCAGGCCAGGGATCGGTTCCTGGATGAGCAGGCGGCGCTGCCGCACGCGGCGCACGCGCGTGGCTCGCAGCGGCGCGACTACGGCGCGTTGGCGAGCCTCGCGGGCTACGGGCACGAGGAGTACGAGCGGCTCGATCCGCCTCGCCAGCGCGCGGCGCGCCTGGAGATCGACCGCGAGCTGGCGCTGCGCAGAGAGCTCGGTCAGACCGCGAGAACGCTCGCGCAAGACGCCGATCGGGTCGAGCTTCCTCGTCGCGAGCGACGCAAGGCCGACAGGGACTTCGACGGCACCCTGCAGCGCAGGATGCAGGAGCGCGGTCAGCGCCTGCCGTCATCACGCAAGCGACGCTCGGAGTTCGAGCGCTGGCGCGAGGCCGGGAGGGCTGCCGGGCAGGAGACCGGCGCGTCCGCGCCGCGAGGCCCAGGCCAGTCGAGCGTCATGCACGATGCGCGCGAGGTGGCCGCGAGGCGCAAACGCCAGCTCGGGCGGGACCGTCCGTGAACCCTGCCCAGATGCGGCGCTCGCACCACGCGCTGTCCGCGGCGACCCGACCGGAGCGCGATTGACCGCGGGGTCGGCGAGCGCCCACGCCGACGCTCGAAGCGCCCGCGTGGGACTGCTCGCGGTCGGCGCAGCCGGGCTCGTGACGATCGTGCTCACGCTCGCGGCGGCGCTCGCCGCGCTTGGTGGAGCGTCCATGGATGCCGGCGGCTTAGCTTCCGAGGGCGCTGGCGCCTCGGCGTTGGCACGAACCGAAATCCCACCCCTCTACCTGCGCCTGTACGAAGCGGCCTCGGCGCGCTACGGCCTCGACTGGGCGATGCTCGCCGGGATCGGCAAGGTCGAGTGCGATCACGGGCGCGATCCGGCGCCCTCGTGCACGCACGAGGGCGCGGTCAACTCGGCGGGCGCGGGCGGTCCGATGCAGTTCCTGGCCTCCACCTGGGCTCGCTATGGCGTGGCCGCCGACGGCAGCGGCCCGCCAGATCGCTGGGACCCGGCGGACGCGATCTACGCGGCGGCCAACTACCTGCGCGCATCCGGAGCTCCGAGCAACTACAGGCAGGCGATCTACGCCTACAACCACGCACAGTGGTATGTGCGGGAGGTCGAAAGCTGGGCGGCGCGATACCGCGCACCGCCGGGTGCGAGCGCTCCGTCGAGCTCGGCGGGCGAGGTCGCCGGGGAAGGCGCGGAAGGCATCGAAGGGGCGGACGTGGCGCTGGCCGGCGAGACGGTCACGCCGGTGCGCTTCATTCCCGGCCAGCGCGCCGAGCTGGCTCCTGGCGACGGGCACGTGGCGCTCGTCCCCACGGGCGTGCCGGCGACCGTGCAGGCGATGGTGGTGGCGGGCAATGAGCTGCAGGATCTGCCATACGGTCCCAGTGGGCATCCAGACCCTTTGGGCGCCACCGAAGAGGACTGTTCGAGCACCGTCAACTACGTCCTCTACAGATCCGGCGTGCGTCCGCTCGCGGAAGTCGTGCGCGAGAACCCGCTGGCCCAGGACTACGTCGGCTGGGGCGCGCCCGGGCCGGGACGCTGGGTGACGATCTACGCAACCGACTCCCCGACCCCGCACGTCTTCATCCTGATCGCCGGCCTCAGGCTCGACACCAGTCACAACGGCACCGACGTCGGCCCCAACCGCTACGAAGACGGGCCGCGCTGGCGCATCCTCGACCAGATCCCAACGTGGGCGCACTGGTCCGTCAGACACCCGCCGGGGCTGTAAGGTGGCGGACGTGGCGACGCGGAACGTCGACTACCTGCTGATCGGCGGCGGCCTCGCCTGCGCCAACTGCGCGCGCTGGCTGCGCGAGGAGGGCGCCGACGGCGAGATCCTGCTCGTCGGGCGCGAGCCCGACCCGCCATACAACCGCCCGGACTGCTCCAAGGGCTACCTGCGCGGGGAACAGACACGCGCGGAGCCGATGTTCCGACCGGAGGAGTGGTGGTCGCAGCAGAAGATCGAACTGCTGACACGCACGAGTGTCGTCGGCCTCGACGTCGACTCGCGTACGGCGAGGCTGTCGAACAAGGACGAGGTCTCCTTCGGCAAGGCGCTCCTGGCCACCGGCGCGAACGTGCGCCGGCTGAACGTGAGCGGCTGCGAGCTCGAGCAGATCCACTACCTGCGTACGCTCGGCAACGCCGACGCGATCCGCGAGGGCGTGGCGGACGCGCAGGAGGTGGTGCTGATCGGCGGCTCCTACATCGGCTGCGAGGTCGCCGCGTCGCTGACGCTGCTGGGCAAGCACGCGACGATCGTGATGCAGGAGCAGGCGACGCTCGAACGCGGCTTCGGGCAGCGCGCCGGGCGCTTCTTTCAGGAGCTGCTCGAATCCCACGGCGTGCAGGTCCACGGCGCCGACGAGCTCGAGCGCTTCGAGGGGGAGGGGCGCGTCGCGCGGGTGATCACCAGGGGCGGGCTGGAGCTCGCGGCCGACGCGGTCGTGATCGGCGCGGGCGTGAGCCCCGATGTGCAGCTCGCGCAGAAGGCCGGTCTGCAGATCGGGGAGGGGGGAGGCGTGCGCTGCTCCTCGCGTCTTGAGAGCTCGGTTTCCGGCGTGTTCGCCGCCGGCGACATGTGCGAGTACGAGTCGGTCGTGCACGGCGGCATCTCGCTGCGCGTGGAGCACTGGGACGTCGCCTTCAACCACGGCAAGACCGCCGCGCTGAACATGCTCGGCAGGGACGTCCCGCACGAGGTGGTCCCGTACTTCTACTCCGTGCTCGGTGACTGGGGCGAGCTCGAGTACGTCGGGCCGGCGCGCGAGTGGGATCAGGAGCTCGTGCGCGGATCCTTCGAGGACGGCTCGTTCACCAACTGGTACCTCAAGGACGGAGCCGTCAAGGCCGCACTCACGTGGGGGCGCTCGGACGACCTCGAGCACGCACGGCGTCTGATCGTCGACGGGCGCGCGCTCGATCCGCGACAGCAGGCTGCGCTGGCGGACCTCGACTCCGATCTCGCCGCGGTCGGCAGCTAGGCCCCCCGCCGGCCGGGCGAACATGGCGAGCGTCCCTCAGTTCACCCACGAAGCCCAGCGCCTGCTGCGCGCGCCGGGAATGTTCGACTGGTCGACGGTCACGCTGCTCGCGCTGGTCGTCTACGTCTACGCGGTGGAGGTGCAGCGATCGAACTGGAGCGCCGTGCTCGCGGGGCTCGCCTTCTGGCTCATGGACTGGTTCAACGAGATCGTCAACGCGCTCGTCCTGCACGTCAACGGCAAGGCCGCGCTGTGGACGGTCACCGGCCACTCGAGCTTCGTGATCCTGATCGGCCTGACCGTCGAGATCTCGCTGTTCTTCGCCATCAACGGCGTGGTCTTCACCAAGCTCCTGTCCCCGGATCGCTCCGCGCGCATCCTCGGCCTTCCCAACCGCTGGGCGCTGTCGATCGGGCTGTCGCTCGTGTCGGTCGCCGTCGAGCTGCTGCTGCACGCCGACGGGGTCTTCCACTGGTACTACTGGTGGTGGAACGTCGCGAGCTTCCCCGTGATCGTGGTGTTCGGCTACCTGACCTTCTATGTAGTCACGTTCACCGTGTACGACATGCTCCGCCTGGCGCGCCAAGTGCAGGTGGTCGGCCTGCTGGCGGGCGTCGACCTGATCGCCGGTCTGCTCTTCGGCCCGCTGCTCGGCTGGATCTGAGCCGCGCTCGGCGATGCTCCGTCACGGTGAGGGCACCGCAGCAAGGCGCGCGCCGGCTCGCGCACACACCCGCGCCGGCGCGGTCCTCGGCGTCCTGCTCGCCACGTTCGCGCTAGGCGGATGCGGGCTCGGCACAGGGTCGGCGCCGAGCGCAGTCCAGCTGCTGGTAACGCGCGACTTCGGTGGGCGCGTGCTGGCGCGCACGGCCGGCCTGCGGGCGGCGGAAGGGGAGACCGTCCTTGACCTGTTGAGCGCCAGCCACGCGGTCAGAGCCGGCTCACAGGGGGACGGCGTGGCGAGCATCGATGGACTGTCGGGCGGCCCGCAGGCGCACGAAGCAGGGCTGGCGCAGTGGCTCTACTACGTCAACGGCGTGCAGGCGCCCGAACGCGCGGCCGCCACCGCCGTCCACCCCGGGGATCACGTCTGGTGGGACCTGCACGACGCCAGTCAGCCCCCGGGCACGCCCGCAGCGATCGTCGGCGCTTTCCCCGAGCCGTTCCTGAACGGCATCGACGGCAAGCGCCTGCCCGTGCGCGTGGAATGCACGCTCGTCGCCGGTTACGCCTGCCGGGCTGTGACCGCGAGCCTGCGCCGCTTCGGCGTGCCAGCCGCGATCGCGCAGGTCGGCAGCGGCGGCGCACCGGAGACGCTGCGCGTGATCGTCGGGCCGTGGGCTCGCATCGGAGGCGATCTGGAGGCGCAGAGCATCGCGCGCGGACCGCGCGTCAGTGGCGTGTACGCGCGTTTCTCCGACGGCGGGCGCACGCTCACGCTGCTCGACGCGCAGGGCCGGCCGACGCGGACGCTGGGCGCCGACACGGGGCTCGTGGCGGCGACGCAAAGCGCCAAGGAAGCACCCGTGTGGGTGGTGACCGGCACGGAAAACGCGGGTGTGGACCTTGCGGCCCGCGCGTTCGACCAGGCGACGCTCGAGGACCACTTCGCGGTCGCGCTCACGCCGGCAGGTGCGCTCGCGCTGCCGGCGCCCGGCGCATAGCCGCCGGCGTGTGCAGGCGCAACACGCTGGTGGGGGCATTCAGGCACCCTTTAGCGGGCGTCATAGTCTTGTGAAGCACATGCAGGGACACGCCTATACGGCCGCCACGCTGCCCGCGAGATCCGCGCCCGGACGCGAGCGCCGCTCGGGCGCCGGGAACGCCCTCGGCGCGGCCGGCTTGTGCGTGCTCGCAATGGCGCTTGTGTGGGCGGTCGCGGAGCTCGTTCCCGCCGTGCAGTGGAAGGACGCGGCCGTGTTGCACGACTTCACGCTGCTGAGCCGACCCAGCGTCGATCAGGTCGCGAACTTCCTGCTGCACCTGCTGAGCCCGCTGCCGTTCACGCTGTGGGGCGTGGCGCTCGCGGCGTTCGCGATCGCGGGCGGGCGCCCGCGGGTCGCGCTGGCGGTGATCGCCGTGATGGGGCTCGCGCCGCTGAGCGCCGAGCTGCTCAAGCCCCTGCTCGCCCATCCTCACCTCCACGTCGGCGGCACCTACGTCGGTCCCGCATCGTGGCCGAGCGGCCACTCGACCGCCGCGCTCGCGCTCGTCCTATCGGCCGTGCTCGTCGCGCCGGCTCGCCTGCGAGCGCTCGTGGCGGTAATCGGCGGGGCATACGCGCTGGCGGTCGGCTGCGCGCTGCTGATCCTCGTCTGGCACATGCCGAGCGACGTGCTCGGCGGCTACCTGGTGGCGGCGTTCTGGATGGCGCTGTCGCTCGCGGCGCTGCGCGCCGCCGACCGACGCTGGCCCACCCGCACGCGCTAGCCCTCCCCCGCGCTCCCGCGCGCTAGTTGACGTGCCCAGGGAGGTTCAGAACGCTGTGTAGGTAGGTCCGGGCCTGCCGAGAGGCTGTGGGTGTCAAAGCTCACGACCTCAAGGGAGGCCCGGAATGCCGCACCATAGAGCCCGTTTGAC
>Ga0116215_1001183_pt1 | contig 17957 bp, 16 predicted proteins | sample Sb_taG_7_FD_89698 | JGI IMG/M metagenome (GOLD analysis project Ga0116215, IMG submission 89698) | Peat soil microbial communities from Weissenstadt, Germany - Sb_50d_2_FS metaG | ecosystem: Environmental > Terrestrial > Soil > Wetlands > Peat | place: Germany: Weissenstadt | collected 2010-09-21
AGGTCGTATCCGCCCTCGAGGAGCAAGGCGAGCCGGCCCGGTGGCGCGAAGGCCTTGACGCGTCGTGCGATGTCGGCGAAGTCGCCCGAGGTGAGGTGCAGCCCCGCCATGGGGTCCGAGCGGTGGGCGTCGTAGCCGGCCGAGACCAGCACCCAGGTCGGTGCGAAGCGTTCGACGACGGGAGCCACCACGTCGTCGAGGGCCTGCAACATCACGTTCCCCGTGGCGCGCGGGGGCACGGGGACGTTCACGGTGAGACCGGGCGCGCCGGGCCCGCCTGTCTCGGTGACGCGGCCTGTTCCCGGATAGAGGGGCCACTGGTGGGTGGACACGTAGAGCACTCTGGGGTCGTCCCAGAAGATGGCCTGTGTCCCGTTGCCGTGATGCACGTCCCAGTCGACGATGAGAACGCGTTCTCCGCGTTCGGCGAGCGAAGCGGCGGCCACGGCGACGTTGTTCAGGAGGCAGAATCCCATCGGTTCGGCCGCCAGCGCGTGATGGCCCGGGGGCCGGGCCGCCACGAAGGCGACGCTTCCCTCGCCTCGCGCCAGTGCGTCGACGACCTGAAGGGCGGCACCCGCCGCCAGCAAGGCGGTGTCCCACGATCCGGGACCCGCCATCGTGTCGGGATCGATCGCCCCCCCTCCGGCCTCGCAGAAGCCGCGCAACGCCTCCAGGTACGACACGGGATGCACGAGGGCCAGCTCCTCCTGCGTGGCGCGACGCGGCTCGAGCGTGATGACGGCGTCGCCCAGCCCGGCCGCGTCGATGCCCTTGAGCGCGGCCTGCACGCGGGCGGGACGTTCGGGGTGATGGGGCCCGACGTCGTGGTGGTCGAGGGAGGGGGAGGCCGCGACGAGGAGCACCGCTTCACTGTACGGCGGTCAGGAGCAGGTGGCTTCTGAACGGCCAACCGGACCGTCGGTGGGCCCGCGCTAGGGGCAGCAGCGTCGGCACACCGTGGGCCGGCCGGTTCCCTGCGCCGCGCTCCACGCTTCGAGCGCCTCCGCGCTCGGGCCACACACTCTGGCAGCTCCGGCGGTGAGGGCTTCGGTTTCGCCGCGGCGCGCCACGACCGCACAGCCGATACGGTGCAGGGTGGGTGGCTTCGATGGCGCCGACCTCGGTTGGTTCAGGACGTACCCCTCGGGGTGGTTCTCCACCCAGGTCAGGTAAGCGGCGACATCGTGGCGGAACTCGTGGCACAACGGCGTCACCGCTGCGGCCGGTGCCGGTGCCGGTGACGGAACGGGCTCGAGCCGTCGGCGTGCACCGTCCGAGGGATGTGCGCCGTTCGAGGGGTGTGCGCCGTCCGAAGGAGGTGCGCCGTTCGAGGAGCGCGTCGCGTTCACCGAGCCACCGGGTCGGTTCGGGGCCCCGGACGCGCTCCGTGTGCGTCGGACGATGACCGGGGGCTTGGGCAACGGCTCGGCCGACGGCATTGGTCGCAGGTCGCGGATCCTGGTCGTCGAGGCGTGATCCGAAAGGTGCATCGAAGGGTGCTCCGAGGAGCGTCTCGGGGCGCGACCCGAGGGGTGTCTCGCCATCGATTCGCCCTCGATCGACGACACCAGGCGTACGTGGGCCTCGGCTGCCGCCATGGGAACGAGTCGTCCCGTGCCGGCCGCCATCGGTCGCATTGTCGGCGTGCGCCGTTCCATGCCCTCGGACGGACCGGGAGACGCCACGAGCTTCACGTGCGCCTCGGCGGCCGTGGTCGGTCGGAGCTCGGCGAGGTGGTCGGCGGCGGCGGTGACGGAGCGGAGCGCCGTCACCGGGCCGCCCGCGGTGACCGAGTGGATCGGGGTGACCGGCGTCCCCGAGTTGATCGGGGTGACGAGTGCGGAGATGGCGTCGACGATGGCCCACATGTACTCGGCCGAGCGACCGGAGGGGTCTTCGCCGAAGTGGTGCCAACGACGTTGCTCGTAGAAGAGGCAGGCGCGCAACTCGTCGAGCGTTCCCGGCAGCATGCGGCTGCGCGTCCAGCGCTGCACGACGCGATTGGCCAGCTCGTGGAGATCGTCCCAGTACCCGTACCCGTCGTAGGAGAGTGCGAAGTCCGACATCACGTCCCACGAGGTGCCACGTCGGGGGACTCCCATGCTGGCCAGCTCGACATTCAAGATGGCCGATGCGGCGAAGGCACCGTCGGGGGCGCGGCGCGGATCGGTCCACTTCAGTCGCGGCTCGGGCCGATGACGGCGCGTCCCGTTGGCGTGGGTGGGGACAACGGAGAGGGCGGGAGCCGTGATGACCCGGGGGCGAGAGAGCAGCTGCTTGACGAGGTTCCGGAGACCCCGCAGCGGGTGGGCGGGGGTGCCCGTCGCCCAGAGGCGGTCGCTGCGGAAGGCGCTCGGGAACAACGTCATCCCAATTGTTATCGGCACCACCCCAAGATGATTGAGCCACGTCACCGAGCGTGTCCGAGCAAAGGGCGTTCCGAGCACGAGATTGCCGCCGCCGACCGCACGGAGCGTTGAGCGTGACCGGGGGGAATGAGGCCGGCCCGGGCCGTCGAGCACCCGGGGTCGCCATGCCCGTCGCGCAGGGTCGGTAGCCTGCCGATCCGATGCCACGCCTGGTCGTCGCCAGCTACAACGTGCACGGCGGGGTGGACGGTTGGGGGCGACCCTTCGACGTGGTGGACGCGTGTCGCCGTATCGACGCCGACGTCTTGATGTTGCAGGAGTCGTGGTCTCCCGACGTCGGGATCTCCACTGCCCAGGACGTGGCGCGTCAGTTGGGTTACGTCGCGGTGGAACTGCCCTTCGCCCGGGGGCGGATCGTGGCACCGCTCACCTCCGAAGGTCCCGACGACCGGTGGGGCCCGCATGTGTGGGCACGAAACGTGCATGGACTGCGCCTTGACCGGCGGCGTGCAGAAACACGCCTCCACCAGGAAGAAAAGGACCTGCAAACGCACCGTGCCCGGGCTGGTTTGGGGATGAGGCAGAGACCGGCGCAACGGGGTTCCTGGGGCATCGCCGTGCTGTCCCGGTTGGCGGTGGCGGGCTCGCAGACCGTCGACCTCGGCAAGCTGCCCACCGACCCGTCGCGCCGGGGCGCGATCGTCGCCGACGTGGAGCTCCCCGGCGCGGACTCCCCTCTGCGCGTCGTGGGCACGCATCTCGCCCATCTGAGCCAGGGGTCGCCGCGTCATATCCACGCCTTGCGACGTGCCCTTCACGCGCTCACACCCGTGCCCAGCGTGCTGGCGGGCGACATGAACCTGTGGGGACCACCCCTGACCCTGTTGTTCCCTGGTTGGTCGCGCGCGGTCAGAGGTCGTACGTGGCCCGCCTGGTGGTTACGGCCCCTGGCCCAGAGCGATCACATTCTCGTCAGGGGGTCCGTACGGGTCGACACGGGCGAGGTCCTGCCGATCGTCGGTTCCGACCATCTCCCACTTCGGGCCGCGCTTGTGATCGAATGAACGAACACATTGCACACATGTGACGAAACGAAGGACTAGGTTACGGACTCGTGATCACAGGGGTGCACCCGAAGGGAAAGGGCGTCGCCGTCTGTTCGTGGGCATCACCAGGGACTTTCGGCCCTGTTGCCCTGCGTCAGGCGAACACATGCTGTGGGGACGCACGTGATGATGTCAGTGTTACGGACGAGTTTTCGCCGCTTGCGGTCGTGCGAGCAGGGGGATGGATGAGCGTAGCCATGCAGGCTGCCGACTAGGGAGGTCACAAAACATGAACATCGTTCGCAACGTCAGCCGCACGAGGCGCTGGGGGGTCGCAATCGCCGCCCTCGCCATAGCGGGGACGACGGCGGCATGTAGCAGCACCCCCAAGGCCTCGACGACGACGACGTCGTCGACCGGGACGTCCGCTGCCAGTGTGCCCGCCAACCTGAGTGTGAAGTCGTTCGACGTCACCTTCGCGGAGATGGCGAAGTTCAAGGGCCTCACCTCGGCTGGACATGGCCTGGTGGGAGTGATCCTGCCCGACACCACGTCGTCGACGCGCTATGTCGACTTCGACGCCCCGTACCTGACCAAGGCGTTCCAGATGGCCGGGTACAGCTCGTCTGACTTCAAGATCGACAACGCCCAGGGGGTCGACGCCACTGAGCTCGCCGACGCCCAGGCCGACGTGTCGTTGGGCGCCAAGGTCGTGGTCTTCGACCCGATCGACAGCACCGTCGGGGCCGAGGTCGAGTCGTACCTGTCGTCGCACGGTGTCGCCGCCATCAGCTACGACCGGGCCACCTTCCAGGGCACCAACACCTACTACGTCAGCTTCGACAACGTGCAGGTGGGCAAGCTCATCGGCCAGGGCTTCGAGGATTGCGTTTCGTCATGGGGCATCTCCAGCCCGAAGGTCTTCGAGCTCGACGGCGGTGAGGACACCGACCCGAACGCAGTGTCGTTCGCCCAGGGCTACAACTCGGTGATCTGGAACTCCACCACGACACCGTTGACGGCGGGCCTGACCAACAGCAAGGGCTACACCCTCATCGGCGACCAGATCACGCCGGGCTGGGTGAACGCCACTGGTGCCACGATCTTCACCCAGCAGTTCACCGCTCACCCCACGATCAACGCCACGGTCGAGGCCAATGACGGCCTGGCCAACGCGGTGGTCACCGACCTGAAGAACAAGGGTGTCGGTCCCAAGAAGATCCCCACCACGGGGCAGGACGCCACGCTGCAGGGCATGGAGAACATCCTGCAGGGCTACCAGTGCGGGTCGGTCTACAAGCCGGTCTACCTCGAGGCACAGGACGCCGTCTCCCTGGCGACGATCCTGCGTGCGGGCAAGACCCCGCCCACGACTCTGGTGAACTCCACCACCACGCCTCCGAAGGGCGTGACGGGGACGGCGCAGCCGGCGTCCCTGCTCACCCCGGAGTGGGTGAACGCCAGCAACATGGCGTCGACGGTGATCAAGGACCAGTTCGTCTCGGCATCGACCCTGTGCACCGCAGTGGGTGCCAGCGTCTGTAGCACCGCCGGCATCACTCCGTAGTCTGCACATCCGGACCTGATATGTGGGACCGTCGCCGCTTCGTGCGGCGGCGGTCCCGCGTCTGGTCCGAGAATGCCGTAGCGTGGGCACGACGAAAGTGACGACATGGCCGAGGAAACGGGGGACGAGCCCCTTCTGAAGGTGCGGGGCCTCTACAAGAGCTTCGGCGCGGTCCAGGCACTGGCCAACGTGGACCTCGACCTGCCGGCGGGTCAGGTGACCTCGTTGTCCGGCGACAACGGCGCCGGCAAGTCGGTCCTCATCAAGTGCATCTCGGGCATCTACGAACCGGACCGGGGCCGGATCTACTGGGACGGTCGGCAGGTCCGGATCCGCAGTGCCCACGACTCCGCCGCCTTGGGCATCGAGACCGTCTACCAGGACCTCGCCCTGGCCGACAATCTCGACATCGTCCAGAACATGTTCCTGGGACGCGAGCGGCTCCGGCACCGGCTGCTCGACGAGGACGAGATGGAACGGGCCGCCGCCGAGACCCTGGCCGGCCTGCGGGTGACGACGGTGCGGTCGATCCGCCAGCCGGTGGGGTCGCTGTCGGGGGGACAGCGACAGTCGGTGGCAGTCGCCAAGGCCGTGATGTGGAACTCCAAACTGGTCATCATGGACGAGCCCACCGCCGCTCTCGGTGTGACCCAGACGGCGATGGTGCTCGACCTCGTGCGACGCCTACGGGATCACGGGCTGGCGGTGCTGGTGATCTCGCACAACCTCAACGACGTCTTCGCCGTCTCGGACCGCATCGCCGTCCTGTACCTGGGGAGGTTGGTGGTGCAGGACAAGGCCGCGGCGTTCGACCGCCAGAGCGTCGTCGAGTACATGACGACAGGGGGTGTGGGCGTGACGGCCACCGGGACGGGCAACGGCGCCGGAGCTGTCGAGCATGGCTGACCCCACGCCAGATCTGACCGGAACCACGGTGCCGGCGGGGGTCGACCCACGGATCGAGCCCGGTGTCGACCTGACCGCCGCCGAGGGTGGTGCGCCCCTGGTCCCCCCGGAGGTCGTGGCCCAGTCGATGCGGGAGTACCTGCACGGCCAGCTGCTGCGCATCAGGGGCGGGGAGAGCGGGATGCTCCCGGTCGTCCTCGGCCTGGTGGCCATCGTCATCGTCTTCCAGGCGATCAGCCCGCATCACGTCTTCCTCTCCGCCGGCAACATCGTGAACCTCTTCCTGCAGAGTGCCGTGTTCATGGTGCTGGCCATGGCCGAGACCTTCGCCCTCCTGCTGGGCGAGATCGACCTGTCGATCGGGTACGTCGGACCGGTCGGTGCCGTCATCGCCGTGCAGCTCGTGCAACCCAGCACGTCCAATTGGCCGTGGTGGGCGGCCATCATCGTGGCGCTGCTGGCGTGCGCCGTCATCGGCTTCCTGCAGGGCTCACTGGTCACCCGGCTACGGCTTCCCTCCTTCATCGTGACACTGGCCGGGCTGCTCATCTTCAACGGCGTCCTGCTCATCGTGCTCGCCATCGGGCCGTTCTCCGGATACCCCAGCCTGAGCGGGCCCCAGCGCAACGTCCGCGTCCTCTACGACCTCATGTGGGGCCACATCACCCCCCTCCAGGGCTGGATCGTCATGGCGCTCATCGTGGCTGCACTGGGCGCCAACCTCTATCTGCGCGACGCCCGTCGCAGGCGGAGCGGGCTCGTGGCGCCTCCGATGGGCCTGACGGTGTTGAAGATCCTCTTCATGGCGGCCGTCGGCGTCGCCGTCGTGGCGGTGTGCAACGTCAACCGTGCCGCCGTCGGCACCCTCGAAGGGGTCCCGTGGGTGATCTTCATCGTCCTGGGCGTGCTGGGCGTGTGGACGTTCCTGCTCCAGCGGACCCGCTACGGCCGCTACATCTACGCCATCGGCGGCAACCCCGAGGCAGCCCGTCGGGCGGGCATCAAGGTGACCAGCGTCCGCACGTGGGCCTTCGTCCTGTGCGCGGTCACCGCCGGGATCGCCGGCTTGCTCTATGCCTCGTACCTGGGGGGCATGTCCAACAACGTCAACGGCGGTCAGCTCGTCCTGTATGCGGTGGCGGCGGCCGTCATCGGGGGCACCTCGCTGTTCGGAGGCCGGGGGAAGGCCGTCCACGGCGTGCTCGGCGGCCTGGTGATCGGGGGCATCTACAACGGCATGTACCTCCTCGGCCTCGCGGTGCAGTGGGAGTTCATCGTGACCGGTGGTGTGCTCCTCGGGGCAGTGACCATCGACGCCGTGTCGCGGCGGGGCAGTGCCTCGGCCGGCGCCGGGCGCGTCTGAGAGGGCCAAGCGCCACCACCCCCCGGCTCGCGGGATCCGGCGCCGGCGCTCCGGGTCGCACTGCTCGGTTACGGCCTGGCAGGCTCGGTGTTCCACGGCCCGTTGCTGCGGGCCACCCCGGGCCTCGAGGTCACGACGATCGTCACCGCCGATGCCGGCCGGCGGGCGCGCGCGGGGCGCGATTTCCCCCGATCCGCGCTGGTCGCGCACGCCGACGAGGTGTGGGCGCGCCCCGATGACCACGATCTCGTGGTGGTGGCGACCCCCACGGGATCCCACGCGTCGTTGGCGTCGGCCGCCGTCGACGCCGGCCTGGCCGTCGTGGTCGAAAAGCCCTTGGCGCCGCTGGTGGAGGGGGCCCGCGCCCTGGTCGAGCGGGCCGCCGCCGCGCATGTCATGCTCAGCCCGTTCCACAACCGCCGTTGGGACGCCGAGTACCTCACGCTGCGCCGGCTCGTCGCCGAGGGCGCCCTGGGCGAGGTGGTGCGCTTCGAGTCGCGTTTCGAGCGGTGGCGCCCCGATCGCACTCCCGGCGCATGGCGAGAAGAGCTCTCGGCCGACGACGGGGGAGGGGTGCTGCTCGACCTGGGCGTGCATCTCGTCGACCAGGCCCGGGAATTGCTCGGGCCCGTCACCCACGTCTACGGGGAGGTGGCGGCGCGCCGAGGCGGATCCGACGACGACGTGTTCGTGGCCCTGCTCCACGCCTCGGGGGCCCGCTCGCACCTGTGGGCCAGCGCGGTGGCCGCCGCGCCCGGGCCGAGGCTGCGTGTGCTGGGCACTGCGGCGGGGTACGTGGCCCCGTACCTCGACGGCCAGGAGGACGCCTTGCGGGCCGGACGCCGTCCCGACCAGGCGGGGTTCGGGGAGGAGCCGGCCCAGCGTTGGGGCCGGCTCGTGCGCGGCGACCACCAAGAGCCCGTGCCGAGTGCCCGGGGGCGCTGGGCCGCCTTCTACGACAGTGTGGTGCGGGCCCTGCGCGACGGCGTCGCCCCGCCGGTCGACCCCCACGACGCGGTGGCGGTGCTCGAGGTCCTGGAGGCGGCCCGGCGCAGCGCCGTCGAGGGCGACGTCGTGGCGTTGTAGCCCGGCGCGGCAACCCATCGGGGATTGCGACGCCGTTGGTTTACGGCGGCTACCCGGTGACACAATATCCGGATCCGGATATCAGCCATGGACCAACACCCGCCCGCCCTCTCGATCCCCTCGATCCCCCCGATCCGCCCATGACCCGGCGAAAGGTGGCCAATCCCCTCGCCCTGGTGGTGCTGGCCAGCCTGGTGGAACGGCCCATGCACCCCTACGAGATGGCGACGACGCTGCGGGCCCGGCACAAGGACGAGAGCATCAAGCTCAATTTCGGGTCCCTGTACACCGTGGTGGAGGCTCTCCAGCGCCACGGCCTGGTCGAGGCTCAGGAGACGGAGCGGGAGGGGAAGCGGCCCGAGCGCACCGTCTACCGGATCACCGAGGCCGGCTCGGCCGAGCTCTTCGACTGGCTGAGCGAGCTCCTGAGCGTCCCGAGCAAGGAATACCTGCGCTACGAGGCGGGTTTATCCCTGTTACCCGTGCTCGCCCCCGACGAGGCGGTGCAACTGCTCGGGATCCGCTGCCAACACCTCGAGGTGGACCTCGCCCAACGCCGCACGGTGCGCGACACCATCGCAGCCCAGGGCGTGCCGCGCGTGTTCTTCGTGGAGTTCGAGTACATGACGGCCTTGGTCGAGGCCGAGCTCGAGTGGACCCGCAACCTGATCGACGAGGTGATGTCGAAGACGCTCGAGGGAGTCGAGCAGTGGCACGGCCTCCACACCCCGGACATGGACCCCGAGAGAGGAACAGCGACGTGACCCACGCCATCGAGGCACACGACCTGCGCAAGACCTTCGGCGGGGAGGTGCGCGCCCTCGACGGTGTGAGCTTCGCCGTCGAGGAGGGCACCATCTTCGGGCTCCTCGGCCCCAACGGCGCCGGCAAGACCACCGCGGTGCGCATCCTCACCACGATTCTCGCCCCCGACAGCGGCACCGGCCTGGTGCTGGGCCACGACGTGGTGGCCCAAGCCGATCGCGTCCGGACCCTCATCGGGCTGGCCGGACAGTACGCGGCGGTGGACGAGAACCTCACCGGCCGCGAGAACCTGACCATGGTGGGCCGCCTCAACCACCTGGCGCGCGACGTGGTGGCCAAGCGGGCGACCGAGTTGCTCGAGCAGTTCGGGCTCTCCGACGCCGGGGACCGGCCCCTCAAGACCTACTCCGGGGGCATGCGACGGCGGCTCGACGTCGCCGCCGCCCTCGTGGCCCGACCGAAGGTGCTGTTCCTCGACGAGCCCACCACGGGGCTCGATCCCCACAGCCGTGTCGACGTGTGGGGGATGATCGACCACCTCGTCGAGGAGGGCACCAGCGTCCTGCTCACCACGCAGTACCTCGAGGAGGCCGACACCCTGGCCCGCGACATCGCCGTCGTCGACCACGGCCGGGTCATCGCCGAGGGGACCCCGGCCCAGCTCAAGGCGGACCTCGGCGCCACCGTGCTCGACGTCGGCCTCGCCGATCCCGAGCTGGCACGCCGGGCCGCGAGCATCTTGGGCTCCGTGGGCGCCAAGAGCCCCACCGTGGTGGGGAGCACCGTCGAGCTGCCCGTGGACGACGGGCCCCGGATCGCCATCGAGGTGCTTCGCCTGCTCGACCAGAACGCGTTGGTGCCCACCACGTTCCGCATCCGTGAGCCCAGCCTCGACGACGTGTTCATGGCGTTGACCGGGAAGCGGACCGAGGCCGACGAAGAAGAGGCGACGAGCATCCCCACCAACGGCCGGCACCGGCGGCGCCGAGAGCCGTCGGTCGCCGGGACCAGTGACGGAGGCGCACGATGAGCACGACCACGACCGCCATCACCTACGAGGCCGGGCTCGCTCCGGCCGCCGGCCCTGCGATGCCCCGGGGCGCGGCGCGTCTGGGATGGGCCGTGGCGGACGCGTTGACGATCACCAAGCGGAACCTGATCGCCTATACGCGCATCCCCGAGTCGCTGTTCTTCTCGACGCTGCAGCCCATCATGTTCGTGCTGCTGTTCCGCTACGTCTTCGGGGGTGCCATCCACCCGCCTCTGGGTCTCACCTACATCGACTTCCTGATGGCCGGGATCTTCATCCAGAGCGTGGGATTCGGAGGGATCGGGACGGCGGTGGGCCTGTCCGAGGACCTGCAGAAGGGGCTCATCGAGCGGTTCCGGGCGCTGCCTATGGCGCGATCCGCGGTGCTCGCCGGCCGGACCACCGCGGACCTCGTGCGCAACGTGTTCGTGCTCCTGCTCATGACGGGGGTGGGGGCGTTGGTGGGGTTCAACTTCCCCAACGGCGCTCCCGGTTTCATCGCCGCGAGCGCCCTGGCCCTGTTCTTCGCCTACGCGTTGCTGTGGGGGTTCGCCGTCATCGGGCTGGCCGCCTCCAACAGCGAGACGGCCCAGGTGATGGCCTTCCCGATCCTGTTCCCCCTGATCTTCGCCTCCCCCGCGTTCGTTCCGCTCACGTCCATGCCCGGCTGGCTGCGGTGGTTCGCCACCAACCAGCCCATCGGCGCGGTGATCAACGCCATGCGCTCCCTCATGCTCGGCGCCAGATACGTGCCGGGGAGCACGTCGGGGCACGTTCTGGTGGCGCTGGCGTGGTGCGTCGGGTTGCTGCTGGTGTTCGCCCCGCTGGCGGTGTGGCGCTACCGCCGAATCAGCTGAGCAGACCGCCGGGATGTCCCGGGCCGGCCCAGCCGGTCCCCGGATTCGGAGTCGGGCTCAGCGCGGGTGGGCTGCGGTGAGCACGGGCGGGCCCGTGGTCGGCGGCGACCCGTTGCCCGCTCCCAACGACGAGTAGCTGACGGCGCCGACGGGGGCGTTGACGGACACGGGTTCCCCCCATCTGCTGAAGGTGATCACGAGTGTGCTCTGGTTGGTTTGTCCCAGGACGGTGATCTTGCCGCTCTCGGTGTACGCCACGGGGAGATGGGGGTGCGAAGCGGTGACGTAGAGGGTGGCGGTGCCCTTGGCCTTCACGGTCTGTCCGTCCTGGACCTGGTTGGTCATGGAACCCGTGATCCCGAGCACGCTGTACCCGGAGTGAACCGAGGCCCCCGACTCCTTGTGCGGAGCGAAGGCGATGTTGGAACTCAGCGCGGACCGGGCCGTCACCGCCACCGACACGCTTTGGTAGGGGCTGTCGCCCGGAGCGAGCGAGATCCATCGTCCGGCGTAGGTGGAGGCGACAGCCACGGGCAGACCGAGCTGCTCGACCATCTGTCGCTCGTTGCCCTGGAAGTAGCAGGACCGGCCTTTGACGAGCACGGTGAAGGTGTCGGGGCCGATGGTGATGACCTGCCGGCCCGACGAGGACCCGGCGTCGCCGACGGTGGTCTGGGACGCGCCCGCGGACGTGAAGGTCGACACGTAGTGGAACGAGCCTGCGTCGATGGTCGCCCTCAACGCCGCTCGTTCGAGCTGTCTGGCGGCGGACGAGTTCGGGCCCGGGCTCGACGTGACGATGAGCGTCACTCCCGCCCCGACCAGGATGACGACGGCCAGACCCACCACCACGGCGATCAGACCCGTGCGCCGGGGGCGGGTTGGGAAGCCGGGGCCCGGTCTATCAACGCCTGCTCCTCGGTCCGTGGCCGGCGCGACGGGGCCGGGGGGGTACACAGGCGGGGCCGGATAGCCCGGGGGCGGGGCCGGATAGCCCGGGGGCGGCGGGACGCCTGACGGAGGGGCCGGGGGCCACGGTGAGCTGGGAGGTTGCACGTCGGACGGGGCCGCTTCCACGGGGGGTTTGTCGTCGCCTACGTGGGGTCCGTTCGGGTCCTCCGGCACCAGGTCACACTACGCCCCGCCTGCCCGGGTTCCGGGCGCGCCCGAGAGGGAGGCGGCGACGTTTCGGGACGACGCTCAGCCCCGAGGGGCGCGGGCGACGACCAGGCGCGACGACGCCTGGATCCGCAGCACGCCGTCGTGCTCGAAGGGTCGCAGCAGCTCCGTCACCCGCGCCAGGAACTGGATGCGGGCCTCCTGGGTGCACTGGCGCCATGCCTGGGACAGCGGAGGCAGCGACGGGTACACCCGCACCCACTGCGACACGCTGGGCAGGGCCGCCAGCATGCGCACGGTCCGGCACGACACGTCGGCGAACCCCGCCTCGTGCACCAGCTGGCGGAGGTCTTCGGGGCGGTGGAGCGCGAACGCGTCCAGGAGCACCTCGATGACCCCGGACTGGTCGAGGCCGGACTTCACGATGGCGTCGAGCTCGGCCGCAAAGGCCGGGTTCTCCTCGATCGGCCCCCAGGTCATGAGGCCCAGCCGTCCCCGGGGGGCGAGCACGCGTCGCATCTCCTCGAGCACCGCGCCAGGGTCCTTGAAGCGGTGCAGCGCGTGCTGGCACACGACCACGTCGAAGCTCTCGTCCTCGAAGGGAAGGCGCGCGCCGGCCAAGCTCCGCCACTCGACGATGCTCGTGACGTCGATGCGGCGAGCGGTCTCCACCGCGGTCGGCGACGGGTCGATTCCCACGACCGTGCCGGCGGGGCCCACGACGTGCGCGGCCATGCGGGCGAAGATGCCGGTGCCGCACGCGACGTCGAGGACACGCGCCCCGCGCACCACGACGAGAGAGTCGAGGGCGCGTTCCGCGAAGCGTCGCCCGAACACGGGGTCGAAGTGCTGCGCGTACGCGGACGTCGACGCCGCGTCGTCGTAGGAGCCGGCGCGGTGCGCGGCGCGTGTCGCCAGCGCGCCGAGTCGCGACGACGGGTGTCGGGTGGTTTCATTCGAGCGCGACGGCACCGAGGGCAAGTTGGTGGTCACGTCTCCCTCGCCTCCGCCGGCGCGCGCGTCGCCGCCGGTCACCACGAGGCGCGACGCTACCGGACATGTCATGGAAGATGGCGGATCGTCATGTCTGACAGCGCACCGCTCATCGCCCTTTCCACCCGCCTGCGGTGCGCGGAGCGCTCTGCGCCGCGCCGAGTGTGGACGCGTGCATGTCGAGTACGTCAGAAGCGGCGCAGGAGCGGTGGCGACTCAGGCGTCATCGCCGAGCGAGCCGGCGTCACGAAGGTGGGCGATGAGCTCGTCGACGCGCGCGTGCGCGTTGGCTCCGCTCGTAGAGGGCATGACATACACGGGACGACCGCCGATCTGCTGTGCCTGGATCCCGGCGTGGGCGTGTCGGTCGACGGCCTGTCGCCAACCGGTGAGGCCCACGAAGCACACCGCGCCGGGCCCGAGCCAGCGCACCAGTCGCTCGACACGGGCCATGCCGCTGCGGTACTCCGCCGCCGTCAGCCCTGACGCGTTGGCGGTGGCGCGCTTGACGAGGTCTGTCATGCCCACACCATGGGTGCCCAACGCGTGGATTGGATCGCGGTCGCGGGTGACCAGGCCGGCGTCACGGGCCGCAGGCCAGAAACGGTTGCCGGGTCGGGCGAAGCCCACGCCGGCGTCGGCCGCGTACAGGCTGGGATTGAGGCCCACGACGAGCAGTCGCATCCCGGGCCCCACGAAGTCGGGCAGGGTGCGGGCCCGCCGCGCCGAGGCGCGCACGAAGTCACGGTCGATCTCGACGGCTCCGACCTCGAATCCGGCTCCGACGAGCACGTCGGACAGCCCTTGCGCCGTCCACGACGCGAAGAAGCGGCCGCCGATGCGGTCGGCGGGCAAGGCGTCGCCCTCGTAGTCGCCCGCCAGCACCTGCAGGTCGAGGGGAGCGCCCACCACCAGGACGCGGTGCAGGTCGGCCAGTGCCCCCGGCAGGCGCGTGCTCGGCACATGCAGGTAGCTCATGTGCGCCCACCCGCCGTGCAGCGTGTTGGTCCCGAACGGCAGGGCTTCCAGGTCCCCCTGGACGAGGACGGTGCCGGGGACGTCGCGGCGGCAACGCTCGAGCATGGCCCGGGCCGCGTCGACGCCGACGATGGGCGTGCCCAGATCGCGCGTGTAGCGGCCGGCGCCGCATCCCAGGTCGATGCGCAGGGTGCCGGCGGGGACCTTCCGGGCGAAGGCGCGCGCCTCGGAGCGCTGGACCGGGGGGTGGTGCGCCGCCCACTCCAGGCCGCGCTCCTCGTAGATGTCGACGGTGGCCCGGTCCATGGCCCCTCATTGTCCCGCGCCAGACACTGCCCCGGCCCATCCGCCCGCCACCGCCGACGGAGGTTCCGGGGTGCCCTACTCGGTGACGACCCGGATGTTGAGGTGCCCGGTCCCGGTGGCCTGGCGCAGCGACACCCACAGCGGCAGGTACATCTCGAGCCCCCGGCAGGCACCGATGCCCCCGAGGTCGATGATGTCGGGGCGCGGCCAGCCCAGCTCGACGAGCAGGGAGGTGGTGGTCTCCTTGGCACCGGCGTCGTCCCCGCACACGAAGATGGCGTGGCCTCCCGGGACGATGGCGGGGTCCACCATCACATCGGCGTTCACCGTATTGAGGGTCTTCACCACCCGGGCGCCTCGATGGGCGCGCTGGATCTGCTCACCGAGACTGTCGGTGTTGCGCACCGTGAGGCTCGGGGGCATGCCCCGGGAGAAGTCGAGCGGGTTCGCCACGTCGACGAGCACCTTGCCCTCGAGGTTGGGTGCTCCGGCCTGCGCCAGCGCGTCGAGCGAGTGCGCGCCGTTGGTGGCGTTGATGAGGACCTCGCCCGAGCCGGCCGCATCGGCGAAGGTGCCCTCGAGTGCTGTGCCTCCCGAAGCCCCGCCATCGGAGGCGACACGCGCCGACGCCGAGGCCACCCAGGCGGTGGCGGCCTCGCCGTGCGCGCTGCGCCCTCCCATGGTGACGGTGTGGCCCAGCGTCACCAGCTTGGTGGCCAGCGTCTGTCCGACGACGCCGGTGCCCAGCACGCCGATGCGCTTCGTGATGTCCTTTGCCCTATTCATCCAATCCGACCGGCGCGCCGTCGACGATCTGGTCCAGGTACTCCGACAGCCCGTAGCCGACGCGCCCGTCGTCGAGGGTCCACTCCGTGAGCCCCTCGGAGATGCGGGTGACCAGCTCGTTGCCGTCGGGGTCGTGGCGGCGGTTGCGCAGCGGGATCAGCCGGAGCACCGACCCGCGCACCACCCACGTCCGGTCGCCGGTGACGAGCTCGGCTTCGAGGCTGCCGTGGTAGCGGGCATCGCCCTCCCATGTGGAGCGGATGCGGAAGTCGTGGCAGAGCGACAGGGTGTGGCCGTCCCAGACGAAGCCGCCGCGAGTGCCCGGGCCGTCGCGGCGGGCGATGCGAGAGCCCATGAAGCCGAAGTCCTTGCCCACGTTGCCCGTCAGCCAGCGGTAGTACCACGGCGCCTGCCAGTAGCGCGGTCCCCAGCTGTGGTCGCGCAGGCCGTGCCCGTGGAGCTCCCAACGGTCGTCACCGACCTGGACCGTGCCCGTGGCCTCCACGAGCTGCTCGTAGTGGCCGCGGGCGAACTCCTCACCGGGACGCTCCACCGGCTGGTCGGGCTCACCGCCGAACATGGTGGAGGAACCCCGGTAGACGAGGTCGACCGCGCACTGGGTGTGGGGGTTCGACATGAACGCCTGGCGAGGGTCGGCCATCTGAAGCGGATCGTCGAGGAGCACCGCCGATCCCTCGTAGGCGACACGGAGCTCGACGAAGGGCTCCACCACCGCGAAGCGCATTCCCGCTGCGTCGAAGGCGTCGTTGTCCGTGATGCGGGGGCGGCGGAACATGAAGGCGACGCGGCCGTCGGGGAGGTACAGGCACATGGTCATCTCGCCGCTGCCCTCGTTCGCCCTGTTGCCCAGGCGGAAGAACCCGCCCAGGCGCGCGTCGGGGTCATAGGCGTTGAAGTACATGGACTCGTTGAAGTTGGGCTCGGGGCCCAGCTCGTGCATGTACTCGTCTTCGGGAGCGAGTCGGAGGCCGATGCGCTCACCCTATCGTCGGGTCGTCGGGTCGTCGGGTCGTCGGGTCGTCGGGTCGTCGGGTCGTCGGGTCGTCGGGTCGTCGGTCGGGGACCCCCGCACGTCTCCCTCGGCGTTCCGGGCCCGGTCCGCACCTCCCCGATGTCCCACGTCCGACGCCGGTCGACACGGCACCCCGCGTCGTCGTTAGTGTCCGCGCATGCACGCACAGGACCTCGCCGGGCAACTCGGCACGGTCATGGGCACCGCCTTCGACGAGGCCGTGGAGGTCGGGGACCTGACCCGGTTGCCCGGTGGCGCCTCCCGCGAGACGTGGAGCTTCTCGGTGCGCGGGCCCGACGGCACGACGAGGCGCCTCGTCCTGCGCCGCGATCCGCCCGGGGCGCCGGTCTCGGGATTGGGGCTCGAGGCCGGCCTCCTGCAGGCCGTGGCGCGCGCCGGGGTCCCCGTGCCCCGGGTCATCGTGGCCGGCGACCGGTCCGACGGGCTCGGGGCCGCCTTCATGGTCATGGAATTCGTCGAGGGGGAGACCATCCCGCGCCGGATCCTGCGCGACGCGGCGCTGGCCGAGGTGCGGCCCCGCCTGGCCGGGCAATGTGGGCAGGTGCTCGCCACCCTCCACCGCATCCCGCCTGCCGAGGTGCCCGGCCTGGCCGGCGGGGACGCGCTCGAGCAGCTGCGCGGCCTGCTCGACCGCCTGGGACAGCCGCATCCCGCCTTCGAGCTGGGGATGCGCTGGCTGGCCGAGACCCGTCCGGCGCGCTCGGGCGAGTCGGTGGTCCACGGTGACTTCCGCAACGGCAACCTGATCGTCGGGGTCGAAGGCATCCGGGCCGTGTTGGACTGGGAGCTCACCCACCTGGGCGACCCCCTCGAGGACCTCGGCTGGCTCTGTGTCAAGGCGTGGCGCTTCGGCTCCGCTCTGCCCGTGGGTGGGTTCGGCACCGTCGAGCAGCTGGTCACCGCGTACGAGGGGGCGGGCGGCGGTCCCGTCGACGCCGCCTCGCTGCACTGGTGGCAGGTGCTGGGCACCTTGCGGTGGGGGATCATCTGCATCGTGCAGGCCCTCACCCACACCACCGGCGCGCTGCGGTCGGTCGAGCTGGCCGCCATCGGGCGCCGGGTGTGCGAGGTCGAATGGGACTTGCTGGAGCTCCTGCCGTGAGTGCCGGCTCCGGCCTGCCCGAGCCACCGTCCTCCGCCGTCGACGCCGGTCGAGCTGCGGCGGTGGGGGGGTGGGCTCCCCACGACATCCCCTCTGCGGCTGGGCTGCTCGACGCCGTACGCGAGTTCCTCGAGTCCGAGGTCCTCCCCGTCACCGAGGGCAGGGTGCGCTTCCACGTCCGGGTGGCCGCCAATGTCGTGGGCATGGTGGCACGCGAGATCGAACTCGGGCCCGAACAGGGCGCGGCCCACGCCGCTCGCCTGGAGGGTCTCGGTGTGCACAGCGAGGCCGAGCTGGCCGCCGCCATCCGCTCGGGCGCCCTTGATTCGCGCTGGGACGAGGTGCGGGCCGCGGTGGGCGCCACGGTGCGCGACAAGCTGGCGGTGGCCAACCCCGGCTACCTCGTACCTCGGCACGACGGCGAGGAGGAGGTCCACCCCCGATGACGCGTATGGTCGCGCCATGAGATTCGGCATCGACATTGCCCAGCAGCGGATGGAATTCGCCGAGGTCGTCGCTCGCGTCCGCTTCGGCGAAGCCCTCGGCTTCGACGGCGCGTGGGGTTTCGACCACTTCGTGCCCATGTACGGCGAAGGCCCCGGCAACTGCTTCGAGGGGATGACCACG
>Ga0116215_1001185_pt1 | contig 17915 bp, 16 predicted proteins | sample Sb_taG_7_FD_89698 | JGI IMG/M metagenome (GOLD analysis project Ga0116215, IMG submission 89698) | Peat soil microbial communities from Weissenstadt, Germany - Sb_50d_2_FS metaG | ecosystem: Environmental > Terrestrial > Soil > Wetlands > Peat | place: Germany: Weissenstadt | collected 2010-09-21
CGCCATGCTCGACACTGTTGTGGCACGGTCGAGTACGCTGGAGATCGAAGAGGACCACCGCCATGCTGACCTTCCCGCTGCACAACGCCGCCCTGGACCTCAAGGGCAAGCCCCCCGACGAGCTGCCCCACGGCCTGCTCACCATCCCTGCCGAGGTGCGGGAGCTGGTCGAAGTCGAACGCGCCAAGCACCGGCCGGAGGTGTTCGCGGCGAATGAGGGGAAATTCCTCAACGACTGGACGGTCCACTGGTACTTTGACGGGCTCGGGCAGGAGGTCCTCTACCGCCGCACGCCGGAAGGCCCCGAGGTGCTGGCCGTGGGCTTTGACGAGATCCGCTCGCTCACGGACGGCATGAAGCCCGAGAAGATGGCTGGACTCCAGACCTACCAGGACTGAAAGATGTCGAGGCTGGCCATCCCGGTCAACGGCCGAACCCTCCATGCCACCGGCGACGTGATGCTCTCGGTGTGGGTGCGCCTCAACCTGCGGGACGGGGCTGGGAATTTCGCCGCCCGGGACTTCCGCGTGGACAGCGGCACCGACATCACCACCTTCCCGGCGTACGAGGCCAAGCAGCTCGGCCTGTACGTGCCGCAACACCCCGCGAGCGTCACGCACGAACAGACGGGCCTGGAGGTCCGGTCCGGGATGTTGGCGTTTCAGATCGACGGGATGGACCAGACTCTTTACGCCGCGCCCTGCTTCTTCCTCGGCGATCCGAACGTGCCGCCACGACCCGGCACGCCGCGCGGACAGCTCCCGCGAAACCTCCTTCAACCGCTTCATCTTCTGGACGTGCTCAAGTTTTCCACGGAAAAGGATTCGGCTTCGATCGGTGCGCCGCACGGCGAATTCATCATCGAAAAGAGGTAGGACCAATGGACCCAATGAGAACCAATGGGGATAGGTTACTAAAGTCATTGATCCACTTGCCCTTGCGGATTTTAGCGTCTCATAGGAGTCGTATTAGAGATGTTTGTGCCACTCGCCCTGGCCTACCGCGAGGCCAAGGAGTGCGTCGATCTCTGCGCCGGCGCCGGCATCGTCCTCGCGGTCAACCAGAACATGCGCTACGATCAGTCGGTGCGGGCGCTCAAGGACATTCTGCGCAAGGGGTACTTGGGCGAGCCGGTGCTGGGCACAATTGAGATGCGTGCCATCCCGCACTGGATGCCGTGGAGCGAGGGGCTGCCGTCGCTGTCCACGTTCATCATGAGCATCCATCACCTCGACACGTTCCGCTACTGGTTCGGCACCCCCGACCGCGTCCTGGCGAGCACGCGCCCCGATCCGCGCACCCGCTTCCCCCACACGGACGGCATCAACCTGTACATCCTCGAGTACGACAACGGCTGCCGGGCCTCGTCGTGGGACGACGTCTGGACCGGCCCCGCGCGCGAGGGGTCGGAGTCGGACATCGCCATCCGCTGGCGCGTCGAGGGGACCGACGGCCTGGCGCGCGGCACCATCGGCTGGCCGAGCTACCCGGCGAAGACGCCCAGCACGCTCGACTTCACCACGAAAAAGCAACCCGGCTACTGGTTGTCGCCGCGCTGGAAAGAGGTGTGGTTCCCCGACGCCTTCGTGGGGACGATGGCGCAGCTGCTGTGCGCCCTGGAGGACGGGAGCGAGCCGGAGATCAGCGGCCGCGACAACCTCGAAACGATTGCGCTGTGCGCGGCGGTCCAGGCCGCGGCGCGGGAGCACCGCGTGACCACGGTGCGGGAGTTCTTGCGATGATTGCGGCGCCCTGATCCTTGTGGCGGTCGTCGCCGGGGCGTAGAATCGCCGCACGTGTCAATGAGATCGGTTCCAGGGTCAAGCGCACCGCCGATGACAGCCGCCGAACCAGGGAAGCTGCGCCGGGAATTGGTCGTCGCCGTCGTGGCCAGCACCATCGGCACGACCATCGAGTGGCATGACTTCTTCCTTTACGGGTTCGCGGCCACCCTCGTCTTCCCCCGCCTGTTCTTCTCGGAGTTCGACCCGTTCCTCGCCCAGATTCTCTCCTACGCCACCTTCTGCGCCGGGTTCATCGCCCGGCCGGTGGGCGGTGTGGTCTTCGGCTACATCGGCGACCGCGTCGGCCGCAAATCGACCCTGGTCGCCACCCTGCTCCTTATGGGTCTCAGCACCGTGCTGATCGGCCTGGTGCCGACGTACGCCCAGGTCGGGCCGACGGCGCCGCTGCTGTTGACCGCGCTGCGGTTCGTCCAGGGCCTGGGCGTCGGCGGAGAGTGGGGCGGCGCCGTGCTGCTGGCCCTGGAGTACGGCCACCGCGGTCGGCGCGGCTTCCTCGCCAGTTGGCCTCAGGCGGGCGTACCGCTCGGCCTGCTCGCCTCGACCGGCGTACTCGCCTTGTTCCAGACGATCCTGTCCGAGGAGGACTTTCTGGCCTGGGGCTGGCGGGTGCCGTTCTACCTCAGCGGCCTGCTCATCGTCGTCGGCCTCGTGATCCGCGCTCGCCTTGCGGAAACGCCCCTCTTTGCGCGCGTGCAGCAGGAGAATCGGGTGGCGCACGCCCCACTCCGCGAGACCTTGCGCCGCCACTGGCGCGACGTTCTCCTGGCGGCGGGCTGCCGGCTGACCGAGAACTCCTGCTTCTACCTGTTCACCGTCTATGTCCTCGACTACGGGCGGCAGGTGCTGGAGGTGGGGCAGGGGGTCTTCCTGCTGGCCGTCAACCTGGCCGCCGCGGTGGAAGTGTTCGCCATTCCCGTGTACGGCCTCCTGTCCGACCGGACGTCGCGGAAGGGGGCCTACGCCGCGGGGTGCCTGTTCCTGCTGGCGTTCGCCTGGCCCTACTGGGCCCTGCTCCAGACGCGAGAGCCGATCTGGATCATCGTGGCGACGCTGGCGGCCATGACGGGCGGCCACGCGGTGTTGTACAGCGTGCAGGCGTCCCTGATCCCCGAGCTGTTCGGTACCCGGCTGCGCTACACGGGCGCCTCGCTCGGCTATCAACTGGTCACGCCCGTGGGCGGGCTGGCGCCCATGATCGGCGCCGCGCTGGTCCACGCCTTCCCGGGGCGGACCTGGCCGCTGGCGCTGTACGTCGCCCTCATCTCCGCGGTGTCGTTGACCTGCGTGCTGCTCCTGGCCGAGACGTCGCGCAAAGACATCAGCACCGCCGACTGACTCGTCCTCCGCACCTCCGCAGTCCGGTTCAAGGAACTCGTCGTTCCGACTTGTACGGGCCGTCACGCCCTGTCAGAATAGCCCTTATCGCATAGACCCGCGGCGCTTGCTGGAGTCATGCCATGCCGGAACAAATCGACCCCCGCCCCGCCGACGCGGTTCCCTCCGAGTCCCATCGCAATGGCGACGCGGAGCCGCCCGGAACGGTCGCGACCGGGTTGACCCGGGAGCAGTTGCCGCCGTTTGTAAGTCCCACCGACATTCTGCTGGTGAGTCCGCTGCACCGCGAAGTTATCGCCGAACTCCGCTGGGCTTACGAACAGTGTGAGCGGGGGGCGTTTAACGCCTACCTGGGCCAGTACCTGGCAATCGTCAATAGGACCGTCGAGGCGGTCGGCGACCCCGGTTGCGCTCGGGACGAGGCGGCTAACAAAACCGGTGTCCCGCCGGAGCGCGTCGCCCTGTTCTACGTCGGCGGCGAGTGAGCGGAGACGGGAGGGCAAGGTGGCCGTCATCCGAATCCCTGTGGTGAACGAACCGCGGCAAAATCCCATCCGCTACTTCGATGAAACAGGGCAACTGCACGAGTTGCCACTCCTGCGGTTGCGCGCGGACATCCTGATCGGGACGGACCCGGCTCGCTCCGCCGAGGACCGTCGCCCCCAGTTCCCGGCAATCCTCGACACCGGTGCGCCGCTGAGCGTCTTCCCCAAGCGCGTCTGGCAGAGGTTCGAGCCGGCAATCACGCGCCTCCGGGTCGCGGACGAGCGGCCGCTCGCCGGCTCGGCGGGGGGCCGCCGCTTTACCTACTTCCTCGGTCGCGTTTCCGTGGCTGTCACCGACCTTTTCGGCCGGCGCTTGCGAGCGGTCCCCGTCCTCGCCCAGTTTCGCGAGGACGACATCCCGGAGGGGGAGCCGCGCGCAGCGGTGCCGCTGGGACTGGGGGACGGCATCCTTGAAGGGCGCGCGCTGACGCGCTGGCCGACGGTCGAGCGCTACGATCCGGACATCTCCACGCTGGAGAGTCACGGACAATGGTGGTGGCTGGCCGACCCGTGACGCCGCTGACCGCGGCGGGGCCGTGCGTACCGGTCCCCTGGTTCGGCGCAACCCGCAGTCCGCGTCAGCGGCGCCGACGATATACCATCGCCATTGGAAAACCGACGTTTAGCCGCGCGCGCGCGCTGGTAGTGACCCGATTTATCGGGTCCTTCTGGTGAGACGACCGCATAAATGCGGTCACTACGAGCGCGCTGGTAGTGACCCGATTTATCGGGTCCTTCTGGTGAGACGACCGCATAAATGCGGTCACTACGAGCGTGCTCGCGGCTAAACCACCGGAAATAGAACGACGCCAGTACAGTCGTCGTCATTCCTCTTACCCCTCCGCGGCCCCGGCAGGCGCGACCGCGGGCTCGGCGGCGCCCGGGCCGAGGAGGGAGGCGTACTGGCTCACGGCGTCGAACGGCGTGAGGACACCGACCGGGCGCGTCGCGTCGTCGTCGGCGACGACGATGAACGGCCTGACGGGCTGCTGCAGGACGAAGATCCGCATCGCTTCTCCCAACGGTTTCGACTCGGCGAAGATCGGGGCCGGGCGCGACATGATCTCGGCCAGCGGCGTGGTCGGCGGCTTCAGCCCGTACACCGCGGCGTTGAGGTCGTCCGCGGTACAGACCCCTTGCAACCTCCCCTGGGCGTCCACCACCGCATGCACCCTGGCCCCATCGCGGCGCAGCTGGGCGATGGCGTCGGCGAACGTCATCTCGGCCGGCAGCGTCGGCGCCGGCCCGGTCATCACGTCGCGCACCAGCAACCGACCCAGGCGCGGATCCTCGTGGACCTTCTCGCGCAGGGTCCGCGCTCCGCTCAGGCGCTGCGCCCGGCGCTCCAGGTCCGTCCGCAGCAGGCGCAGGTGGTCGGCGAGGTCGAGAACCCGCTCCCGGCTCATGGCCAGGACGTCCAGGGGCTCCTCCGCCCGCACCGACACCTGTTCGCTGGTGGAACTCAGGATTGGCCCCGCCCCGAAGGGGTCACCCGGGCCGAGGAGCGCCACCGGCTCCGCGAAGCCCTTGACGTAGATGCCCGCCTTGCCCCGCTCGATGATGTAAAACTCCTCCGCCGCGTCGCCTTCGTGGAAAACGTACTCGCCGGGTTCGTAATGTGCCCGCGGCACCCGATGGGTGGTCCGCGGGTTGAGCTGGACAAGGTCGCGCGGGAAGAACATGTCCCACAGCCAGTCGAAGGCGACCTGGATCTTGCGCGCCAAAGTCGGCATCTTCCCGAGGTAGATGGCACGCCACATGACCCAGGCGAAAAGGCCGGAGACCTTCAGGCCGAGGACCTGTCCGACCGCGTTGTGGTGCCCGATCGCCGCGAACGACCCGAGCATGCGGAAGGAGAAGGGGTTGGTCGGCTCCCCCGCGACGGCCCGCTTCAGGTTGACCGCCAGTTGACGGGCCTGCCGCAGCGCGAACTGGGCCAGCGTCGGCGACGGCTCGCCGTCCTGGGCGTTCGGCACCAGGGCGCAGTCGCCGAGCGCCCAGACGTTGGCGTGGCCGGGGACCCGCATGTCCGGCGCAGTGCGCAGCCGGCCGTGCTCCAGCGGCAGCACCGATGCCGCCATGAGCGGACTGACCGTGTTGCCGATCGTGCAGACGACCGTCCCGACTCGGACCAGGCTGCCGTCGTCCAGCGTCACCCCCTCCGGGCTAACGGCGTGCGCGTGCGTCTCCAGCCGAACGGTGAGGCCGCGGGCCTCCAGGCGGCGGCGGGCGTAGTCGCCGAGGGATTCCGGCAACTCGGTCAGGAGTCGCTTTGGGCCGTGCAGGATCACGACGCGCGGCGGCTCGTTTCGGAGCGAGGGGTAGAAGCGGCGACTGGCGATCAGCAGGTCGTAGATCTCGCCGGCCACTTCGACCCCGCTGAAGCCGCCGCCGATCACCGCGAAGCCCAGGATGTGGCGACGACGCTCCGGGTCGGTCTCGACCTCCGCGCGCTCCAGTTGCGTTAGCACGTGGTTGCGCAGGGCCAACGCGTCGCCCATAGTCTTGAGCGGCAAGGCGTGCGCCGCCACCCCCGGCATGATGTTCGTATTCACCACCATGCCGCAGGCTAACACCAGGTGCTCGTAGGGCTGCCTCGCGGTGCGCCCGTCGGGAAGGCGGTACTCCACCTCGCGGGCCTCCAGGCGGAGCCCGGTCACCTCGGCGGTGCGGCACAGGGTGCGCCGCAGGAACTGTCGGACCGGCCAGACGACGTGCTGGGGGCTGATCGAGGAGCCGACCACCTCCGCCAGCAGCGGGGTAAACGTCAGGAAGTTCTCCTCGCTGAACAGGACCAGTTCCCACTCCGCGGGCAGGCTTCGCTCCAGGCCGCGGGCCAGGTAAGCCCCGGCAAAGCCGCCGCCGACAATTACGATGGTTTTGCTCATGGTGTACCCGTTGGGAAGCCGTGCCGCCGCGCGACGGTATCGTCAGCCGTTCTCCGTGAAGCCCGGGTAGAGAGTCATCCCGCCGTCCACGAAGAGGGTCGTCCCGCTGACGTAGTCGGCATAGTCGGACGCCAGCCAGACGGCCGCCCAGGCAATGTCCTCGGGCTCGCCGATCCGCTTGTAGGGCACGAGTTCCAGCAGTTTGTTCAGCGCCTCCGGCGTATCCCACGCCGAGCGGTTGATCGGCGTGCGGATCGCGCCCGGGGCGATGCTGTTGACGCGGATCCGGTGTGAGGCCACTTCCTGGGCGATGCTCTTCATCATCATCATGATCCCGCCCTTGGAGGCGGCGTAATCGACGTGGCCCGCCCAGGGGATCTCCTGATGCACCGAACTCATGCAGATGATCTTCCCGGCCGCGCAGGAAACCTCCTGCCGCACGCCGCGCCGGATGAACTCCTTGACGGCTTCCCGGCAGCAGAGGAACTGCCCGGTCAGGTTCACGCCGATGACCGTGTTCCACATCTCCAGGGTCATTTCGACGAGAGGCGCGTCCCGCTGGAGTCCGGCGTTGCTCACCAGGATGTCGATGGTGCCGAACTCCTGGATCATCTTCTGGTACATGCCGATGACCTGGTCTTCCTTCGACACGTCGGCCTGGTGGGCGTAGGACCGCACGCCGCCGCGCTGGATCTCCTGCACCACTTCCTGCGCGGCTTCCGGATGGCTGACGTAGTTGACCACGACGTCGGCCCCGGCGTTCCCCAGGCCGATCGCCACGGCCTTACCGATGCCGGAGTTGGCGCCGGTTACGAGGGCCTTTTGACCCTGAAGCATCTTCAGCAGAGGCTTGCTCATCCCTGGTGCTCCTTGGAAATGAGAGGACGGTTTCAATGGGCTTCTTTTCTTGGCTGAAGCAACTTGGCGATCAGCCCGGTCCAGCCGGTTTGGTGCGAGGCGCCGAGGCCGCGCCCCGTGTCGCCGTGGAAGTATTCATGGAACGGGACGTAATCGCGGAAATGCGGGTCGGTCTGGAATTTCTCGTACTGGCCGAAGACGGCCCGGCGGCCCTTGGCGTCCCGCAGGAAGATCCGGGAGAGCCGGCGCGTCAGCTCCTCGGCGACCTCGAGAATGGTGACCAGCCGGCCCGATCTGGTCGGGCACTCGATCTTGAAGTCGTCGCCGTAGTAGTGGTGGAACTTCTGGAGCGATTCGATGATCAGGAAATTCGCCGGGAACCAGACCGGCCCGCGCCAGTTGGAATTGCCGCCGAACATGCCCGAGGTCGATTCCGCGGGCGCGTAGTCGATCGTGGAGTGCTGGCCGTCCACGGCAAAAGTGTAAGGGTGGTCCTGGTGGTAGCGCGATACGGAGCGCACCCCGTAGTCGGACAGGAATTCCGTCTCGTCCAGCATGCGCCGTAACAAGCATTTCATGCGGTGGCCGCGCAGCAACGACAGCAGACCGCGCTTGCCCACTCCCGGCACGTCCCAGTGTGAAACCAGCTGGTACAGGTCGCGCCGGTGTTGCAGATACCACAGCAAGCGTCGCCGGAAATCCGGCACGTGTCGCAGCGACTCTGCGTCCATTGTCTCCACGGCCAGGAGCGGAAGCAGTCCGACCAGGGAACGCACCTTCAGAAAGATTCTCCGCTCGCCGGGGCAGTTTACCGCGTCGTAATAGAACTCGTCTTCGGAGTCCCACAATCCCAGCGACTTGCCGCCGAACGTCTCCCGGCCGCTCATGGTTTCAGCGATCTGCAAGAAATGTTCAAAGAACTTGGTGGCGATGTCTTGATAGACCGGATCGTTCACGGCCAGTTCGAGTGCGATCCGCATCAGGTTGAGGCAGTACATGGCCATCCAGCTGGTGCCGTCCGCCTGATCGAGGTACCCGCCTCCGGGCAACGGTTCATCGCGGTCAATCACGCCGATGTTGTCCAGGCCGAGAAAACCGCCCTGGAAGATGTTGCGATCGTGAGCGTCCTTGCGGTTGACCCACCAGGTAAAGTTGAGCAAGAGCTTGTGGTACACGCCTTCCAGGAAGGCGAAGTCACCCGCGTGTCCGTTTTGCTTGCGATCGATCTCAAATACTCTCCACGCCGCCCAGGCATGGACCGGGGGATTCGCGTCGCTAAAGTTCCACTCGTAAGCCGGCAGTTGCCCGGTGGGATGCATGTACCAGGTGCGCGTCAGACGGACCAGTTGGTCCTTGGCGAAGGACGCGTCGATCAGTGCCAGCACGACGCAATGGAAGGCCAGGTCCCAGGCCGCGTACCAGGGGTATTCCCACTTGTCCGGCATGGAGATAATGTCGCAGTTGTTGAGGTGGAGCCAGTCGTGGTTGCGGCCCTCGATCCGCTGGGGAGGAGGCGGCGGCTCCGCCGGGTCTCCCTTCAGCCACTGTCGGACGTCATAATAATAGAACTGCTTGCTCCAGATCATGCCGGCCAGGGCCTGGCGCTGCACGTTCCGCGCGTCGGGGTCCGTCAGCCCCTCCTGTAACTCGGCAAAGAAGTCATCGGCCTCGCCGCGGCGCCGCTCCAGCAGATCATCGGCCTGCCCGAAGGGGTCGGATTGGGCGGCGTTGCTCAAGCGCAGGCGGACGCTGACGCAACCGCCCCCCCCCACGGTCAGTTCGTAATGGGCCGCGGCCTTGGTGCCGTTCTGGTGTGGGCACACGGCCGCACGGTCGCCCTTGACGACATACTCGTGAAAGGCGTCCTTGAAGTACCCGCTGGCGTCAGTCATTCCGTACAGTCGTCGGGCGTTCGTCTCGTTGTCGCAGAAGAGCAGCGCGGGTTTGCCTTCCACATACAGCCAGTAGTCCCCGAGCACCTCATGCCGGGCGCGGATGGCACCGTCTCCGGCGGCGGACAGGGCCGGCCGTGGCGCGTTGGCAGTCCATGACCAGGTGTTGCGAAACCAGGCTTGCGGCAGGAGATGAAGGGGGGCCGCCTCCGGGCCGCGGTTGTAGACGGTGATCTTCGCCAGGACGTCCTCCGGGGTCGCCTTCGCATACTCCACGAAGACGTCGAAGTAGCGGTCGTGGTCGAAGAGTCCTGTGTCGATCAGTTCAAATTCCGGTTCGAGCTTGCCGCGGAGGGCGTTCTCCTCGATCAGCCGGGCGTAGGGATATTCCCCCTGCGGATACTTGTAGAGCATCTTCAAATAGGAATGAGTCGGCGTGGCGTCGAGGTAGTAATAGAGTTCCTTGACGTCTTCGCCGTGGTTCCCCTGGCCGTTGGAAAGTCCGAACAGGCGCTCCTTGAGGATGGGGTCGCGGCCGTTCCACAGGGCGAGGGCCAGGCAGAGGTTCTGCCGGTCATCGCAAAAGCCCGCGATCCCGTCCTCGCCCCATCGATAGGCCCGGCTGCGGGCGTGGTCGTGGGGGAGATAGTCCCAGGCGTCGCCGGCCGCGCTGTAGTCCTCGCGCACGGTGCCCCACTGACGATCGCTGACGTACGGCCCCCATTTGCGCCACAGCGCCTTCCCAAGGCGGTCGTCCTCAAGGCGTTGCTTCTCGACGTTCATCGGCTAAGTTGGCCTCGTGGCTCGAGGTGACACGGTCCGTTTGGCGGCCGCCCTCGGGGCGGCCGCTAAACTGCCGGTGGGCGCAGTTGAGAAAGATACATCGCTGCGTCGTCTGATGGTTCAGCTTGGCGCACAGGACACGGTGGCGCCCGCGAACCCACGCGTAACACTCCGCCGCGGCGAGCATGGCCAGCGGGGGGGCGGTGAAGTAGACCCACCACGTCGTCCAGACGCCGGCGGGGACGGCGGAGCCGAACGTGCGGGCCGGGTTCATGCTCATCCCAGAGAGCGGTGCTTCCACCGTGACGAAGATCACGAGCAGCACGCCGACCATCCACCCAGTGTAGGGGGCCAGTGGTGGATTGTTCGAGCTGTAGAGCACCGCATTCATCAGCAGGAACGAGATCGCAAATTCCCCCAAAAACGCGACGACTGCCCCTTCCAGCCCTGGAACTGTGACGATGTAATCGACGCCCGGGGAAGCCAGCGCCTTGCCCAGCACCGCGGCAGCCAGCAGGACGCCGGCCAGGCCGCCCGCGAACTGAAAGACGACATAAAAGGCGGCGTCCCACGGGTGGATTTTACCCAGCCGGAGGAACGTCAAGGTAACCGCCGGGTTGAAGTGAGCGCCCGACCGTTTGCCCCACGGCGAGTAAATGATGGCGACGGCCGTGCCCCCCATGGCGAAGCCCATGAGAAGCCTTTGCAGCACGGGGATCGGTAAGGCCCGGGCCACGGGGGACTCCGCGTCGAAGAGCACGACGGCGGCCGCGCAGGCCGCGAGCATGAAGGCGCCCAGCTCGGCAGCCTCCATCAGGTACTCCGGCCAGTGACTCCTCAAGGCGAGCCACATGAGTCGTCCGATCCCCCGGTGTGGCAGTCCCATTAACGCAAGCGCTCGAGCAGGTGATCGCCGACGCGCAGGGCGTTGGCGATGGCGGTCAGCGAGGGGTTGACGGCCCCGATGCTGGGGAAGAAGCTGGTGTCCACGACGTACAGGTTGTCCAGCTCGTGGGCCTTACAGTTGACGTCGAGAACGGAGGTCCCGGGGTCGGTCCCGAAGCGGCAGGTGCCGGCCTGGTGCCCGACGCCGGCGATCGGAATACTCTTGCCCAGGTACAAGGTGTTGGGGATCAGGTGCGGGTGGCAGTCGATGTGCCCCAGCAGGCCTTTCAACTTTTCCAGCAGGCGCCGGGTCGGCTCCTGGTTGTTGAACTTGTAGTGAAGCTGGATGTTGCCCTCGGCAGTCACGGTGACGCGATTGTTCGGGTCGGGCAGGTCCTCGGTGGTCAGCCAGAAATCGACGGCGTGCCGGGCCATCATGTCGAGCGTCCAGCCGGGGGCGAACCGCGGGGCGTCGTCCTGGAACATCGGCCCCTTCGATTTGCCGATCATCTGGATGTTGCCCAGGGGGTACGCGAAGTCGTCCGACTTGAAGTAGAAGTCGTTGATACTGAGCGTTTTCTGGAACTGGGTCGTGTTTTCTCGTCGCGACAGGGCCACCATGGCCGAGCTGTTATGGAACATGTAGTTGCGGCCCACCTGGTCCGACCCGTTGGCAAGGCCGTTGGGATGCTTGTCGGATGTCGATTGCAGTAAAATCTTCGCGGTGTTGGAGGCGCCGGCGGAGATCACGACGACGGAGCCGCGAAACGTCTCGTCTACACCCTGACGGTCCACGATCACTTCGGTGACTTCCCGGCCCGAAGGGCTCGTGTTTAGCCGGACCACCTTGGCGTTGAGCACCAGCGTGATGTTCTTGTGCCGCAAGGCCGGGCGCACGCACATCACCTCGGCGTCGGCCTTGGCGTGGACGAGGCAGGGAAACCCGTCGCAGGTGTCGCACTTGAGGCAGGTGCTGATGGCACGATGCTTTTCGTCGAGCAGGATCCCGCAGGGGGCGTGGGCGGGGTGGTAACCCGCCTTCGTCAGGCCATCGACAATCTCCTGGATGCGGGGTTCGTGCGCCACCGGCGGGAAGGGGTACGGTTCGCTGGCCGGCGGGTCGGTCGGATCCTCGCCGCGCAGGCCGTGGACGCAATAGAGCTTCTCCGCCGCGGTGTAGTAAGGCTCCAGGTCTTCGTAGGAAATGGGCCAGCCGGGGGAAATCCCGTCGTGGTGTCGTATTTCCTTGAAGTCTTCCTTTCGCAGGCGAAAGAGGGCGGCCCCGTACATCTTCGTCGCCCCGCCGACGAAGTAGTGGACCCCCGGCTGGAAGGATGCTCCCTTGTCGTCGTACCACGTATCGGAGGAGACGTAGCGGTTCTTGACGAACACCTCTTCCGCGTCCCAGTTCTGTTTCTCGCGCGGCAGGAAATCGCCGCGTTCCAGCAGGAGGATGCGCTTTCCGGAGGGAGCCAGGCGGTGTGCGAGCGTGCCCCCGCCGGCGCCGGTCCCGATGATGATGACGTCGTAGGTCGATTCAGTCACCTGGCCCTCCTTCCTCGTTTAGCGGCCGCCCTCGGGGCGGCGCGTTGGGCAACGCGCCGCCCCGAGGGCGGCCGCTAAACGGACCTGCGGACGGACTGTCCCCGCAACGTAATGCGAAAACCCGGCCCGAATCACGCCACCGATTTAGCTGGTTCCTCCGTTGGTAAGCCGGGCGGCGGCCGCCCGGTCGGCGAGCACCGTCGCCCGGCCAGCGCACACCCGGCCGGCCGGGATGGTCGGATCGCCGTCACGCAACCGCGACAACATCACCGCCTTGTCGCCCCCGGTCACCAGCCACAGGATGTGGCGGGACCGGTTCAGGATCGGGTAGGTCAACGTCATGCGCCGCCGCCCCTGGTAGGGGCCCGACAGCGTCACGTCCGCGTCGGCGACGTCGAGGACCGGGTCGCCGGGCACCAGCGAGGCCGTGTGCCCGTCGGGGCCGAGGCCGAGGTGGACCAGGTCGAGCACCGGCGGCGTGCCGGCGACCTCCCGGAGGGTTTGGGCATAGCGCTGGGCCGCGGCCGCCAAGTCCGCGTCTTCCACCGGCATGGCGTGGAGTTGGTCGGGGGGCAGCGGAGCGTGCGCCAGCAAGGTGTCGCGCAGGTGGGTCAGGTTGCGGTCCGGGTCGCCCGGCGGGGCCACGCGCTCATCGACCTGCACGACGTGGACACCCGCCCACGGCAGAGGTTCGCTCGCCAGTGTACGCAGCATCGCCCAGGGGGTGTGACCGCCGCTGACGGCAACGACGAATCGGCCGCGCGCGGCCACTGCCGTGCGGGCCTCGGCGGCCACAAGGGCGGCGCCGGCACGGGCCACCGCCTCGGCATCGGCAAGGACTTCGATCTTCATGGCTTCAGGCTCCACCCCAGTCCAACGGTGAAGAAATGCCGAAGAGTAATGCGAAATCCCGCCCGCAATCACGCCACGGATTCCAGGAGGCGTCTGAAACCGGCGCCTTGACTTCCCCTCTGGGCCGACTAAACGTAGCCCCGAGCATGTCACAAGCGGCGGATCAAGGGAGGTGTTGTTCGACCCCTGCCGGCTTGCCCGGCAGGTGAAGGAGGTCAGCGGCTAGGGCTGGGACCGCGCCCCCACCCCGACCCCTGCCGGGCAAGCCGGCAGGGGTCGGACAACACCTCCCTTTCAGATGGCCGCTTTCACCTGGGGTGGTGGAGCAGAGTCCGTCTGGGCATGAAAGGGATGAGGCCCCCATGAGCGACGTTAGTCTTCTTCTCGACGCCGTTCAGCACGACGACCCCTGCGAGGCGGCGGAACTCCTGACGCTGGTCTACGACGACCTGCGCCGCCTGGCGGCGCATCGGTTGGCCCACGAGGCACCGGGCCAGACTCTCCAGCCCACGGCCCTCGTCCACGAGGCGTACCTGCGCCTGCTCCGGGACGAGGCGGCTGCTCACTGGGACGGCCTTCCCCACTTCTTCGCCGCCGCAGCCGAGGCCATGCGCCGCATCCTGGTCGAGAACGCCCGCCGCAAGCGCAGCCTCAAACACGGGGGCCAACGGCCGCGCCGCTCCCTGGAAGAGGCGGAACTCCTGGCCCCCGAGCCGCGCGAAAATCTGCTGGCGCTCGACGAGGCGCTGACGGCACTTGCCACCACCGACCCCGCCGCGGCCGAACTCGTCCAGCTGCGCTACTTCGGCGGGCTGTCGATCCCCGAGGCGGCGCAGGTACTCGGCATCTCTCCACGCACGGCGGATCGGCTGTGGGCCTACGCCCGGACCTGGCTCCTCGACAGGATCAAACGCGACGGGCCCCAAGACCCGTCGTGAAATCGGTGGCGTGATTGCGGCTGGGATTTCGCATTACTCTGTCGGGACGATGCGCCATGACCGAGCGGGCTATCTTCCTGAGCGCCCTGGACCTGGAGGATCGCGCCGCGCGCGCCGCCTACCTCGGCGCGGTCTGCGCCGGCAACCCGGCGCTGCGGCAGCGGATCGAGCAGTTGCTGCAGACCTACCGCGAGGCCGGCGCGTTCCTCGACGTGCCCGCCATGCAGCAGTTGGCCGGTGACGACCAGGTACTCACCTTTCTGGGACCTCCCCGCGAACCGGGTACACTGGGCCGGCTGGATCATTTCGAGGTGCTGGAAGTCCTTGGCCGGGGTGGCACGGGGATGGTGTTCAAGGCGCGGGACACGGTGCTGCAGCGCGTCGTCGCCATCAAGGTGCTCGCCCCCCGCTTGGCGGCCAGCGCGACGGCCCGGCAGCGGTTCGTGCGCCAGGCCCAGGCGGCGGCTGCCGTGCGCGACGACCACGTCGTCGGCACGCATGGAGTCACTGACGACGGGCCGCTGCCGTACCTGGTGATGGAGCATGTCGCCGGCACCACGCTGGAAGACCGGATCAAGCAAGGGGGAGCGCTGGACCTCGGGGAGGTGCTGCGCATCGGCTTGCAGGTGGCGCGGGGTCTGGCGGCGGCGCACGCCCAGGGACTGATCCACCGCGATATCAAGCCGGGCAACATCCTGCTGGAGGACGGCGTCGGGCGCGTCAAGATCACCGACTTCGGCCTGGCACGGGCGGCCGCCGCCGGCCTGGCCGAGCGCGATGTCATCGCCGGTACCCCCCTGTTCATGTCGCCGGAGCAGGCGCGCGCCGAGCCTACCGACCACCGCACGGACCTGTTCAGCCTCGGCAGCGTGCTGTATACCCTCTGCACGGGCCGCCCGCCGTTCCGGGGCGACAGCACGCTGGCCGTGCTGAAGTCCGTCTGTGAGCACACCCCACGGCCCATCCGCGACAGCCGCCCCGACGTCCCCGACTGGCTCTGCGACCTCATCAGCAAGCTGCACGCCAAGGAAGCGTGCAATCGGTTCGCGTCCGCCGACGAGGTCGCCGATTTACTCAGTGGCCACTTGCTCGCCTCCTCGTGTAGCCGCGGCCCGCAGGGGAGCGCAGCGGAATCGTCCCACTGCGGACCGCGGCCAAACGGACAACCTCATCGGGTGCGTGTATAAGATGAGCACCGGCGGATCCACGTCATCCAGAATGGGAGCGGTCATGAGCGTAACGCTGACCCACGGCAAACCAACGGTTCTCTTGCTCACGATCCTGGCTCTGGTGGCGGCTGGATGCGACGAAAAGCATCCGCACGCGGTGGAGACGCCCCCGCCCGTGGTCGAGGTTGCCCAGCCTGTCGAGCGCACCGTTAGCGACTACCAGGTGTTCACGGCCCGGACGCAAGCCGTGCAGTCGGTGGACGTCAAGGCTCGCGTCACGGGCTACCTGACCAGGATCAACTTCAAGGACGGCGACCTGGTCAAGGAAGGGGACGTCCTCTTCCAGATCGACGATCGCCCCTACAAGGCGGCCCTCGACCAGGCCAAGGGAACCCTGGAGGCGGCCAAGGCGAGCCTGGACGTGGCCAAGGCCGCCCTCGTCAAGAACCAGGCGGATTACGACATCGGCCTGAATGTCCAGAAGCAGGACAAGGGGGCCATCAGCGAACAGGAAATCACCAGGCGCCTCGGCGCCCGCGACGAGGCCAAGGCCAGCGTTGCCCAGGCCAATGGCAGCATCGCTCAGGCGACGGGCGCCCTGGAGAACGCCCAGCTGAACTACGACTGGTGCAAGGTCACCGCCCCCGTCGGCGGCCGGGCCACCCGACACCTGGTCGATGTCGGCAACATGGTCAACCAGAACGCCACGACCCTTGTCAACGTCGTCTCCCTGAAGCCGATGTGGGCGTACATCAACGTGGACCAGAACACCGCGCGGCGCGTCCAGGCGCTGGTCAGGGAGGGCAAGATCAAGTCGTTCCGCGAGGGAGAGGTCCCGGTGGACATGGGCGTGAGCGTCGGCAGCGAGCAGAGTTTTCCGATCGCCGGCGCCATTGATTACGTCAGCAATCAGCTCGATCCCAACACCGGCACCATCCAGGTCCGCTCGGTCTTTCCGAACGAGAACGAAGCCCTAATTGCCGGGGCGTTTGCACGAATCCGCGTGCCGCTGACCGCCCCCCACCCGGCGCTACTCGTCAACGACCGGGCCATCGGTACCGACCAGGGGCAGAAGTTCGTCCTCGTCGTCAACGACAAGGACGAGGTCGAGTACCGCCCCGTCGAGGTCGGGCAGCTTCACGACGGCCTGCGCGAAGTCCTGCGGTTCCGGACGATTACGGAAGCCGGCGCCGACGGCAAGGACGTCACCAAGCAGGTCGAGATCCTCGAGGCGACCGACCGGCTGATCGTCAACGGGCTGCAGCGCGTCCGGCCGGGCGACAAGGTGGATCCCAGGCCCGTAAACATGCAGACCCTGCTCAGCAAGTCGAGTAAGGCAAATTAGCGTTCGCGCGATTCATCGTTTCGCGTTCGCGCGATTCATCGTTTCGCGAAACGATGAATCGCGCGAACGCTAAGCCGCAAGCGGCTAGGGCGCGAGGATCACCATGTCTCGCTTCTTTATTGACCGGCCTGTCTTCGCCTGGGTCCTGTCCGTCGTCATCGTGCTGTGCGGGGCCGTTTGCTACAAGACGCTGCCGACCGCCCAGTACCCGCCGATCGTTCCCCCCACGATCCAGGTGACCGCAACCTACCCGGGCGCCAGTGCCCAGACCGTGGCCGGCACGGTCGCTCAGCCGATCGAGGAGCAAGTCAACGGCGTCGAGGGCATGATCTACATGTCCTCCACCTGCACCAACAACGGCAATTACACGCTGACGGTCAGCTTCGAGGTGGGCACCGACGTCACCACCGCCCTGATGCTGGTTCAGACTCGAGTGCAGCTGGCCCAGGCGCAGCTCCCCGAAAGCGTTGCGAAGCAGGGCGTCAACGTCAAGATGCAGTCGCCCAACATCCTCCTGGCGGTCAACCTCATCTCGCCCGACGGTCGTTACGACGCGCTTTACCTGAGTAATTACGCCCAGATCAATCTTTTCGACCCGCTCTCGCGACTGCCGGGGGTTGGCCTGGTGAGCTTCCTCGGCCAGCGGCAGTACAGCATGCGCGCCTGGCTCGATCCTCAGAAGCTGGCGTCGCTGGACCTGACGGCCGGCGCGGTCATCGACGCCATCCGCGAACAGAACGTCGATGTGGCCGCCGGCAATATCGGCCAGCAGCCGGTGCCCAAGGGACAAGACTACCAGCTCGTCCTGAACACCCTGGGCCGGCTCACCACCCGGGAACAGTTCGGCGACATCATCGTCAAGGTGGGCAGCGGCGGCCGCTACGTCCGCCTCAAGGACGTGGCCCGCCTCGAGCTGGGCGCCCAGAACTCCGACCTCATCTGCACGCTGAGCATGATGAAGGACGCCAAGGACGACAAGGAGCTGGTGCGCTATCCGTCCGTGGCCCTGGCCGTTTTCGCACTGCCGACGGCCAACGCCCTCGCCACCGGTGACGGCGTGAAGTAGAAAATGGAG
>Ga0116215_1001186_pt1 | contig 17906 bp, 17 predicted proteins | sample Sb_taG_7_FD_89698 | JGI IMG/M metagenome (GOLD analysis project Ga0116215, IMG submission 89698) | Peat soil microbial communities from Weissenstadt, Germany - Sb_50d_2_FS metaG | ecosystem: Environmental > Terrestrial > Soil > Wetlands > Peat | place: Germany: Weissenstadt | collected 2010-09-21
GGTCACCCGGCCGAGCTGTTGGTTCCGTAGCGGGCTGCCCGAGTCGTACTGATAGATCGTGACGTTGATCCGGGCGTGCGCCGGCACCTGGAAGAGCGTGGTGTGGACCCACTGATCTTGGGGCGACTCGATGAGGTACGACACCCAGGTCGAGTGATCCCCCGAGCCGAAGGCGCCGACCGTCTGCATGGTGACGTTGACCGCTTCGCCGGAGGCGTGATTGGCGGTGAAGTCGATGGTGGCCGGCTCCTCAAGGAGGTTGAGGATGAGGATCACCGCCGCCGCGACGACTGCCAGGAACAGCACGACGGTCACACCCGCCCTCCAGCCGAGGGAAACGGACCAGCCGGTTCCTTTTCCTGCCGGTTCGCCGGCCACCGTCATCCGCCCCCCCTCCCACCCGCGTCGCCCCCGGGCTGGGCGGCGCCTGAGGAAGCCGTAGATCAAACGCTACGGCCAGGTCGGCGCGCCGTCAATCACCTTTGGGTCGGTCGGGGGAGACACTCCAACTGCCTTCTGGACGCCCGCGGTCAGCGTCGGTTGGGCGCCTCGGCAACGGCCGAGCCTCGGAGCTCCTCGAGGGATGGCCCCGGGTCCCGGTGGAACAGACGGTCCATGCCGGCCGAGAACCCACCTTCGGCGTTGATGGCCCTGTGCACGGTGACCGCCAGGGCCGGGATGGCCCAGAAGTCCCCGCAGATCCAGAGGATCGCCGCCCCGATCTGCTGGTCGGCGAAGGGGGACAGGGTCACCCCCGGGATCGCCTGGTACACGGAGTACCAGCTGGAGGACGTGAACACCGACATCGACATGGCCAGGACGAACATGACCACGTTGGTCGAGATGATCGCCCCCACCTGCCACAGGGGGGAGGAGCGGAGCCGGAAGGGGTGGGAGGGGATGATCTGCAGCCAGAACAGGACGCCGGTCACGAAGAAGCTCCCGTGCATCAGCCAGATGTGGACGCCCTGGTTCTCCTCGGCGGTGTCGAAGAGGACCGGGACGTGCCAGAGCACCATGACGGCATTGAACGAGACGAGCGCCGTCCAGGGGTTCACCACGAGTTGCCCGACGCGACGGACCGGGCGCGAGGCCCGTCCGAGCAGCAACGCCCGCATGAGGCGTCGGCGGAGGGTCACCGGGAGGCCGTGGAGAAGCGGCAGCCAGGGAGCCCCGGCGACGATGAGGATGGGGGCGAAGAAGGCGATCAGGATGTGCTCGACCATGTGGACGAAGAAGTAGCTGTCCGCCCAGTAGTCGATGGGCGACATGACGGCCAAGAGGAGCAGGGCCAGGCCGGCGTAGAAGAGGAACGAACGCCTCCGTCGGGCCTTCGTCCGTTCCGGGACCGAGCGGCGTCGAAGGTTGGCCAGGCCGAGCTCGTGGATCCCGATGATGCAGGCGACGAGGGCCGCGAAGGGGTCGAAGCTCCAGTTGTGGACGATGTAGTTCATCGGTCCGGCCCACCTGTCTCGGGGCGGATGCCCGTCACGGTAGCGCGGACGGTCAGCTGGAGGACCCGTACTGGATCGGCACCGTCGTGGTCAGCACGGAGACCCAGTGCCCGACATTGAGCTGCCACACCGTGAGCCGGGAACCCTTGGTGGCGAGCGCCTCCAACTTCGTCCCGGCGCCCGTCGTCAGGACCTGGGTGCCCGGTGGCACGGTCGTCACCGTCGACCACTTCGAGCCCGAAATGATCGCTCCGAGCCGCGTCGAGCCAGCGGCCGGGCGCCACACGACCGTCCAGCGGGCTCCCGGACCCGGACTGACGGACACCAGGGTCGCCGCCGGAGGGAGGCGAAGGGGAGCGCTCCAGGTCCACGTGGCACCCGAGTCGTTGCTCGACAGCAGCCGGACCACGATGCTTGCGCCCGACGACCGGGCCACCACCGCCTGCAGTGCGTCACCGGTGACCGTCAGACGGAGCACCGAGACCAACGACGGCGAGGGGAGCTTCGGCCCGACCACGCGCCAACCGTCTCCCACCGTCTCGAAGACCGGGACCCGGCGGGCTCCGAGGCAGGTGGCGCCGGCGAACGTCGAGGTGCCGTTGCCGGCCAGGGCGTCCACCCGCACGGTCCGGCAGGACCCGGCCGAGGCCTGCTCGAGGGCGGCGGTGGTGACCACCGTGCCGGCCGTCTCGGCCACCCGCGTCACACGGGTCCCCGAGGCGGTCACGGCCCACTGCGACGCCCCACCGGGTGCCGGCCCGAGGGCATCGGGAACCGGGTCGATGGCAGCTGGGAGGACCGCCGGGCTCCAGTCGGCTCCGTCGTCGCTCGACCAGGCGAGCGGAGTGAACCGGAGGTCCTGGCTGGGGACGAACGCGACCGTCACCGACGTCCCCCGGCCCGTGAGCACCAGGCCGCCGTTGTCGGCGACCCCCGGCGGGGTGACGAGGGACCAACGGGCCCCCCCGGCGGGTCGGTAGAAGAGTTGCCAGAACGTGTTGGCGACCTGCCCGAGGTCGCCCATCGGGAGAACCGCCCAGGTGCCCGTGGCCGTCGACATCGTCGTGGACAGCGGAGCCGACGTCGAGAGCGCGACCGCGGCCGAGGGCGTCGGTTCGCCGACCAGCCCGAGGGTCGCGACGACGAGGACCGCGACGGAGGCACACGTCCGCGGCGCCGGGGGGTGGACGGGTCGGCGCCGGCGCCAGTGGCATTCGGTGGCGCTGCGCCTCACCGAGGCACGATGGAGCGGATTTGCTGCGAGAGCAGCGTCGTGAACGACTGGTGGCCGACGCTGCCTGCGGGCGCATTGCTGTCGAGGACCACGCGCTCGATTCCCGCCGGGTCGATCACGTAGGTCACCTCGCCGTGAGCCACCATTGCTCCCGCCGGTTCGGTCGCGACCTGGATCCCGTAGTCGTCCCAGACCTGACGGAGGGCGTCGAGGGAGCCGGTGAGATACAGCCAGTTGGGCACCTTCACCAGCCCCTCTTCTTGATCGAACGCGTCGACCGTCGAGACGGAGTTGTACAGCGGATTGGCCACCACCGCCACGAACTCCACCCTGCGCCCGGTGGCCCCGAGCATCTGGTCGGCGATCCGGAACTCCTGAGCGATGAGTGGGCAGTCGGTCGTGCACACCGGGTCCAAGAAGGTCAGGGCGACCACCTTCCCGCGCAGACTGGAGAGCGTGACCATCTGCCCGTGCTGGTCGACCAGTGAGAATCCGGGTGCATGCAGATCGAGGTAGGAGGGGGTTCCATCGGTTGCCTCGGCCACGATGGGATCGGCCCCCGCCCGCAGTGCGGTCACCGCCATCGGGAGGGCGCCGACCATCACCACCGCGATCGCCAGCACCCCGAGTCCGATGCGGGTCAGGGATCGGGTCGTGACCACGGCCCACCAGGGCTCGGGTCGTCCGTCGAAGGTCGGCGCCTCGGCCCCCTGCACCGCCTCGGCAGGGACCCGAACCCAGGCCAGATACCCGCTCACCACCACGAGGAGTGTGGGCAGCATGGAATTCGGGTCGGTGCCGGTTCCTCCGAACACCCCGAGGTCCTGGACGACGAGCCAGGTCGCCAAGGACAGCGTCCCGAGGGCGAGGACCCCACCCAAGACGAACGGCCGGCGGCCACTGACGAGCGCGGCCCCCGACCCGGCGAGCACGATCACGACGACCAGGTTGACGAGGAAGCCCTGGCTCGCCTCGAAGCGTCCGAACGCGGCAACGGCGGACGAGATTGACGTGGGCTGCGGGGTGGTGGCCATCTGACCGGCCATCTGGGCCAGCGGGCCGAGGGCGTGGCCGGCGAGGTGGCCCTGCCAGAAGCCCCGACCCGGCCAGGCCTGGAGCACCGCCATGCCGATGAAACAAATCCCCGAGCCGAACAGGAGCCGTCGACCGAGACGCGGTGTGGCCCAAAGCCGCTCGGGCAACGCCAGGAGCAGGCCCGCAACGATGTACAGCACGGCCGCCCCGGGGAGCCCGAAGAGCCAGCTCGGGCCAGGGGAGAACAGCCCCCCGAATGCCTCCCCGAACACCCAGACGACCAGTCCCCAGGCCGCCGAGGCCAGGCCGGCCGCCTGGGTCCAGCGGCCCCGGGGAGCGACGAGCAACATGATCCCGAGCCCAATCTGGATCCACACCACGGAGGTGGCGGCCGGGATCGGGTGACGTTGCCAGATGCTGACGCCGATCGCGCTCAGGCGGGCGACCCACCCCGGGGTCCCAGCGCCCGCGGGCTGGAGGACGTTCGCCGGCAGGCCCAGGGGCATGTCCGCCTGGAGCTGCAGGATCCCGTCGACCAGCCAGAGCAGGCCGAAGCCGACCCGGAGCACACGATGACCGGCGGCCTCGACGGCCGAGCCCGCAGACGGGCCGGACACGACGGCCGACTCTCCCGCCCGCACGGAGCGTCGGTACTGCACCGTTCGCATGACGTTCCAGGCGACCGCGATGAGAACCCCGACGAACAGGATGGCCAGGAACTGCTCGAGGAGTGCGTGGTGGAACGCCGAAACGATGATGGGGTTGTCGTCCCGGGGGGCGTGACCCATGCCGGTCATCGGTCAAGCCTCCCCTGCGTGGCCTCTGCTCGGACGCTGTCGGGCGGTCAGCGACCGGGCCGGCTGCGAGGTGTTCAGGATACCGAGGGCTCGCGGGCGGTGATCGGCGCACTGCGGACTCGGCCCGATCGCCTCCGGGCGTGGCACCGGCCACGTCGGCAACCCTGGACCCTGGCAGCTTCAGCGGCGGCCGCCGGGCATTGTGTGGGACGGTTCGCCGACGCCGAGACCCGGCCTGTCGCACGCGAGGCCCAGTCGGGACGGCTGGAGAATGCTGGGACCAGATGAGCAGGAACTGGCGGGTGGTCCCGATCGATCATCGTGAACCCGTGGCTCCCCCGGAGGAGGTTCCGATCTGCACTGAGATCTCGGACTGCTCAGTGTGCCGGTTCGGCCGCTGCCGAGTCCCACGCGGCCAGGTCGACCGACGCCGTCGAGTTGGAGAACCAGATGACTTTCGTGATGTCAGTCCCGATCGCCTTCATGACGTACACGTCGAGCAGCTGGTTGTCCTTGTTGGCGTCGATGCGACCGGCGCGCGACGAGAGAAAGAGGAGGTGGCTGCCGTCGGGCGACCACGTCGGGAGCAGGTCGCTGCGCCCGCTCACGAGCCGGGTCAGAGCCGTTGCCGCTCCGCCACCCACGCCGACCGCCTCGAGATGGCTCGTGATCGCATCTGTAGTGATGCTGAACGCGATCGTTTGGCCGTTCGGCGAGGCGCTCAGGCCGGAGATGAAGTGGGAGCTCGAGGCGATCTGCCGGGTGCCCACGACACCGAGGTGGCCGCCGAGGTTGGCCACCCACATCGTGCTCTTCTTGTAGGTGGTGGACGAGTAGGTCTTCGACATGACGTAGACGAGGGCCCCGTTCGGGGTGATGGCCGGGCTCCCGGCGTCTGCGTACGGCGTGATCCGGGTGGCATGCCCGCCCGCCGCCGGCACCCGCCACAGGGCGCTCTCGGCGTGTGAGGTGGTGGACTGCGGCGGCTCGTTCGATCCCACGATGAGGTTCGTGCCATCGGCCGACCAGGCGAGGCCGGTGATGAAGCCGGCCTTCGTGCCCAGTTTGAACGGGGAGGTCACCCGCCCCGTCGACAGGTTCATGACGTCGATCGCCGCCGCCGCCTTGGTACCCCGGAAATAGGCGATGCGGCTGCCATCGGGCGAGAAGCACACGAGGCCGATCGTGTTGTCGGTGACGCTGAACAGCGCCTTGCGGTCCAAGCCGGTCAGGGTCGAGAGCACGAGCGTCTGCGTCGCCCCGGCCTCGTAGCTGTGGGGGTTGGCGAGATACACGACGGTGCCCGCCAGAGCGGCGATGGCGGGCGCGTGCGAGAACGCCGGGGTTGCCCCGCCGGCCGCGCCGGCGAGGGAACCCGAGACGGGTGCCACGCCGAGGCCGACTCCTCCCGCGAGGACGGCGAGGGCGCGCTTTACCGGCCGGTTGCGTCGAGCGGTCACCGGGAGGGCGCGCGCTCGGGGATGAAGCGCAGGCCCGCGCCGGGCTCGGTGATGAGGCAGCGGGGATGGGAGGGTTCGGGCTGGAGTTTGCGGCGGGCGGCGACCATGAACACCCGAAGGTAGTTGGACTCGATGTCCAGCAGCCCTGCACCTCTCGGCGCGCCGGCTCGCCGAGGAGGTGCCACCCCCCTGCAAAGGATGTCGAGGAGCGGATGCCGTGTGCGATGGCGCCAGGCGAGTGCCGGGCCTTGGACCGCTGGGAGCGGTGACGGGCTGAGCGTCCTACCCACCGCTGTCGGGCGCCGCTGGCCCTGCGAGCTTCCCCTGGAGGCGGCGCTGCGCCCAGCGGGTCACGACCCGTTCCTCGCGCTCGAGCTCCTCGAGGCGTAGCTCGAGCCGCCGCAATGCGTCTTCGAGCCGCGGCACCCGCCGACGCTCGATCGCGCGGTGGCGTCTCTCGGTGGCATGCAATTCCTCGTCGAGCATCGCGAAGGATTTGTCGACCACGGCGTAGGCGACCCCCGCTTCGAGGGCCTGCCGGTAAGCGGCCGCAGCGGGAGCGACCGCTGCGTCGGCTGCTGCAGCGTCGGCCGGTTCGAGCTCGGGCAGCTCGCAGCGCGGGTCGTCGGGGTGACGAACCCCCATCGTGTTGCGCCAAGTCACCTCGACTCCGGCTCGACCGGCGACGGCTGCAGCGCTCATCGCCACGTGAACCGAGCCGCTCAGAAGAGCGGCGCGAAGTCCCCATGTCTGTGCTTCCGAGCACGAGGTCACCCAGCGCCGATTGGACTCCTCGCGCAGCTCGGCCAGCCGACTCTGCTCCCTTCGCAATAGCTGTCGCTTGCGATCGAGGAGCTCCATGCTGCGTTGCGCCGCTCCCAAGCGACCACGAAGCCATAGACGGCCGGCGCGCCCCGGGGGCACCTGATCAGGCACGTACCTCTCCTCCATCGCCACCTGGGGAGGGCTCGCCTCGGGCCTCGGCCTCCCTTCCGTAGTAGGCGTCGATATCGGCGGCGGAGACCATCGTGAGCTCTCGCCGAGGAAGCTCAGATGCCACTCGCCACGCACGGTCGAGGGTGTCCTCCAAGGAGCGCTCTTCGTCGACCCGCTGGTCCACGAGACGCGAGTTGAAAGCATCGGCAAAGGCGAGGTAGCTCCGGTCGGTCTCCGTGAGCGCCCCTGTGCCGATCAGCTCGGCGAGGTCACGGACCTGGCGAGCACGGGCCAGGGCCGCCACGAGTTGGGCCGCGACTGCGGGGTGGTCGGCCCTAGTGCGGCCCTCTCCGGTCCCCATTCTCATGAGGCGCGACAGAGACCCGAGGACGTCCACCGGCGGGTAGATGCCTTCGCCGTGCACCTCGGGCGAAAGGACGATCTGGCCTTCGGTGATGTAGCCGGTGAGGTCGGGAACCGGGTGGGTGATGTCCCCCGCCGGCATGGTGAGCACCGGGACCTGGGTCACCGAACCGGGTTTGCCCCGGATGCGCCCACAGCGCTCGTAGAGCGACGCGAGGTCGCTGTAGAGGTACCCGGGATAGGCGCGTCTTCCGGGGATCTCCCCGCGAGCGGCGGAGACCTCGCGCACTGCCTCGCAATACGAGGTCATGTCCGCCATCACCACGAGCACGTGCTGACCCAAGTCGAACGCGAGGTGTTCGGCGACGGTGAGTGCCACTCGTGGAGCGAGGACCCGCTGAACGACTGGGTCGTCGGCGGTGTCCAAGAAGAGGGCAAGGTCCCCGCCGGTACTGCGGGTCTCGAGCACGTCGCGTATCGCGGCGGCGTCGGCGTGGGTGAGCCCCATAGCGACGCAGACGACCTTCAAATGCTCTCCTGCGACGTTCGCCTGTGCGGCGATCTGAGCAGCAAGCTCGAAGTGCGGGAGCCCCGCGGAGGAGAACACCGGCAGCTTCTGGCCGCGCACGAGCGTGGTGAGCGCGTCTATCACGGAGATCCCGGTCAGGATGGGATCGCGTGGAACGTCGCGCACCGTTGGGTTGAGAGGTGAGCCCGCCACCGGGCGGGTGACGGACCCGAGCATCGGTGGTCCGCCGTCGAGCGGTTCTCCCATTCCGTCCCACACCCGACCCAGCCATCCCTCGCCCACGGGGATTTCGAGGGGCCGTCCCTCGAACGCGACCGACACGGAAGCTGGGTCTATGCCCGACGTGCCCTGAAGGACCTGGACCACGGCGACGTCGCGATGGACCTCGAGCACGAGCGCTCGACGCACTTCACCCGAAGGCAAGCGCACACTTGCGAGCTCATCCCATCCGACTCCCTCGACCCCTCCCACCACGAGGAGGGGGCCTTCGGCTTCGAGCGCGCCGCTGTACTCGATTGGAATTTGGGGCAGGCCCCGCACCGGGACGGTCATGACGCTGTCTCCAGCCGTTCGAGCATCGCCAGAGTCTCGTCGCGTCGTTGCCTCACGCTGGCGGCGTCGTCGGGACCGGCCTCGTCGCGCACTCGAGTAACCCCCGACAGGTCACTCTCCTCGATGAGCGACGCTGCAAGGCCTTGCTCGACGAGAGACAGACAGCGGTCATAGACAGTGAGGACCATGTCCAACAGCGCGATCTGCTTCTCGGGAGAACAGGTGGCGTCGTTGGGGCTGAGCGCGCTCTGCTGGAGGACCGCCTCACGAAGGAGCCTGCCAGCGAGCAGCACCATGCGCTCGCGTGCGGGCAATGCAGAAAGCCCCACGAGCTCGACCACCGACTCGAGCCTGTCGGCTTCTGCGAGGATAGCGATTGCGCGGGCTCGGTCGGAAGCCCAACCTGGCCGACCTGCTGAAGCGTGCCATGCACCAACAGCCTCGGCATCGCGCGAGAAAGATCGTCGCCACGTGACGGCTGGGTAGTGGCGGGCATAGGCCAGTTCGCGGTCCAAGGACCAGAGGCAGCGCACGAAGCGCTCGGTATGAGCCGTGACGGGCTCGGTCATGTCACCACCGGGTGGGGAGACGGCACCAATAGTTGTCACGGAACCCTGCTTGCCACCGAGGGTATCTACCAGCCCGGAGCGTTCGTAGAACGCGGCTAGCGCCGAGGCGAGGCCAGCCGGATAGCCCTCCTCGGCGGGCAGCTCGCCGCTTCGCGAGGAGAACTCGCGAAGCGCCTCCGCCCAGCGCGAGGTGGAGTCCGCCAGCAACACTGCGTCGTATCCCATGTCCCGATAGAACTCGGCCACGGTCATGCCGGTATAGATGCTCGCCTCGCGCGCCATCACAGGCATGTTGGAGGTGTTGGCGATCACGACGGTGCGCTCGAGGAGGCCGCGACCGGTCTTCGGGTCCTCTAGCTGGGCGAGCTCGCCGAGTGCGTCAGCGAGCTCGTTGCCCCTCTCGCCACAACCTACGAAGACGATCACGTCCGCCTCACACCACTTCACTATCTGCTGCAGGAGAACGGTTTTGCCGGTTCCGAACCCACCAGGTACCGCGGCGGTTGCACCCTTGGTGATAGGGAACAGCAGGTCGACCACCCGCTGGCCTGTCATGAGCGGTGCTGAGAGCTCGCGGCGCGCGCTCATCGGACGCGGGGTTCGGACCGGCCACATCTCGCTCACCGACAGCTTTCGACCGCCGACGATTGCGATCGTCTCGGCCTCGGTGACCTCGCCATCCGCAGCGACCCACTCGAGGTTCCCGGATACCCCAGGGGGGACGAGCACCCGGTGCTCTACTCCCGAGGACGTGGGGACGGTCCCGAGCACCGTTCCGGGAGTCATTTCCGTTTCCGGCGAAACCCCAGCCGCGAACCTCCAGCGCGTGGTGGAGTCCTGCTCGAGCGACCCCGGCGTGAGCCAAGCGGGACGTCCGGACAGAGGACGGAGCAAGCCGTCGAATACCCCGCCGAGCAGGCCAGGACCGAGGCGGGCCGAGAGCGGCCGGCCCTTCCCGGCCGCCGGCTCCCCGACTTTGAGTCCTCCCGTGTACTCGTAAACCTGAGCGGTGACGAGTCCGCGGCGCACCGAGACGACCTCGGCCGCCAGCGCGGCGTGGCCGATCTCCACCACGTCTTCCACCGCCACGTCGTCGAGCCCCTCCACCTGGACGAGCGGTCCGTTGACGCGTACGACCCGGCCCGAACAGCTTTGCCGTGTGGTGCTGCGCATTCCTCCGGGCGCACGGCTCATGCCCACAGACCCTCAACCTCGTCGGTCATCGACAACAGGACGTGGTCGACCAGGGATGCCGGCCCGATTGTCGCCCTACGGTTACCAAACTGGGCCTCAACCACCAGGGGATCTGCCCCTGCCATGTGCACCGGTGCGTCGTCGCCAAGCCGCTCGCCCACGAGCGCTGAAAGTCGATCGACGAGTCGCCGCCCCTCTTCGGTGGCGCCACGGCTCCTGAGGGCCTCGATGGCATCATGACGAAGCATCTGGTAGGCGCGCCGCCGAGCCCCGAGGACCGTCTCATGCGCCTCGCGGCGTGCCGCAGCCAGCTGCAGAGAGCTGAGCCACGCGGCCGCGGCCGCGCCTTCGGCTTTCGCCTGCACCAATATACGTTCGGCCTGCGCATGCGCCCTCGCCGTCTCGGTCCGAATGTCCTCTGTCGCGCTCGCGCGCACTTTTCCCGCGCGCTGACGCGCCGCTTCGATGAGCGCTTCGGAGACCGGCTCAAGCGCCGTTGCCATCTCTTCGCTCCGGGTGACAGACCTCGCTGAGTCCGAGCGCTTGAAGCGAGTCGTCCTGTTCGAACGTCCCTCGGTCATGGTGGCATCACCACGCTCAACAGGCCCTCCCGAAGCGCGACCCCTGTGGCGAGGGCTTCCGCGGCCTTTGAGGTGAGCACCACCACAGTCACATCTTCGGACAACGACTCCCACGTGCGACGCACCGCATCGGGGTCATCGGCGACGAGTACCGTGGCCCCTCCGAGCGCGAAGCCCTCGATTCGTACGGCCTCGCCGAGCACGACGATCTGGCCCATCAGAAAACCTCCGCCCACCATGACGAAGACGGCAACTACTACACCTTGCCAATCAGGATGATTGCGATGACGAGGCCGTATATCGCTATGCCTTCGGCTAGCCCGACGATGACCATGGCACGGCCGAACATCTCGGGTCGCTCGCTCATCGCCGCCAGAGCAGCCGATCCCGTGTATGCCACTCCGATACCCGACCCGATCGACGCGCCAGCCACTGCGATCCCCGCGCCGATGAGCGCCTGACCTCCATAGGACTTCGCAGCGCTGGCGGTGGTGGCGGCCCCGCTCGGACTGGCAGAGACCGCGAGTACGACGAGCACGCCTGCACCGACGAGCAGGATCAGGTTCAGGATCTTCACCACGAGCAACGTGCGGCGCGGGCGGCTCCGTAGCTGGATGCCGATGCCCGCCGCGACGGCGACAAGGATCGGAAGGCCGATCAACCAAGCGAGCATGGGGCCTCCTTCGGGGAGAGTACTGGTAGGTGCCAGGGACGGAACCTCCGGCCCTCGGCGGTAAAGATCCGGCTGAACAGTTCGTAGTACTCGAGGCGCATAGCCTGCACGCCGGCCACCAGGCCTTCGAGGGAAAAGGTCAATGCGTTTCCCACCACGAACACCACCACCGCTAAGAGCGCGAGGGCGAAGGACTTGTGCCACAGAGCGGCGGTCGCATTCCACACGATCATGCACAAAGCGGCGTGGGTGAGGCCGAAGGCGGCGAGCCGGGCGAACGACACTGTATTGGTCCCTATGCGCACGACTGCGTCGAAGAGCTCCACGCCGGCCTGCACCACGCCCTCGGCCCGCCCGCCCGCTTCTGCGTACAAGCCGAGGAACCCGAGCACAAGACCCGCCACGGCCAACACCCCACCGAGCACCTCTGCCACGAGCAAGTGCCGATACCACCCGAGGCCTACGACAGCAAGGCCCAGGTAGAGCCCCGATCCCGCCAGACCTGAGACGGCGAGAAGCGCACGGGTAGCGCCGCCCTCACGCCATCGGTTCACCGTTCCGAGCACGTAGGAGACGGCGAGCAGCCCGGCACCGGCAGCGATTGCCACCGCCAGCAGCGTGGTCGGATGGTCAAGGGGTCGCAGCCACAGGGTCGGCACGAGCCCCGTCGGGCCGAAAGCCTCGCCATAGAGAAGGCCGAAGGCGACACTTGAGAGACCTGCCCCGATCACGAACACTGAGAGGTGGCGCAGACGCGCCAGAACCCTCAATCGTCCCGAACGCAGCAACAGTCCACCGGCGACGAGAAGTGCACCGTGGCCGACGTCTCCGAACATCATCCCGAACATCACGACGTAGGCGAGACCGGCCAAGGCCGACGGGTTCACGTCCCGGTAACCAATGGTCGCGTAGGTGTCCACGAGCGGTTGGAACGCTCCTGTCGCGCCTTTGGCCACGACCAGGGTCGGCGGCTCGACTCCATGCGGAAACGGTAGGGGCACGACTGCCCCGCCGAGGGAGGCGAGGAGTGCGTTCAGCGTGCCCACGGCCGAGCTCGGACTCCACCCCACGAGAGCGGCGACCGAGCCGCGCCGCGATGCACTTGCGCTCACGCTCTCGAGCTCGGCCTCTCCGGCGAGCACTTCGAGCGGACCCTCGTGCTCGAGCTCCGCCAGATCGGGAGGTTCGGGGTCGATCACCACGCGCGACGCACCGAACCGGGAGGTGTCGGCCAGCGCTCGGCGCCCCCGCTCGAGAGCCTTAGCGGCGGGGCCATGTGCCTTGTCCACCCTCTCGATCTGGACCACCCCGGCTTCGGCGACCGCTACCAGCACACGACGCAGCCGGTCGCTCGGTGCGACCACGGCCACCCGCTCCATCCTGGAGGGTTCGAGGGTCTCAGGCCATCGCATCGAGCAGCTCCGCCATGTCTCCGCCCCCTCGCGCGGCAACCTGAAGCGCAGCGCGTGTACGCCACGCGTCGGCGGCGAGGAGACCCACGACACCGACAGTGGAGGACACGTCCAGTGTCGAGCCTGCCGCCATCTTGGCACCGGAGCCCTCGAGGTTCGACCACCAGCGTGCCTCTGCTCGCCACAACTCCTCTCGTTCCGTTATGCCGCGGAGTGCCTTGACCGAAGCCCGGGGCACGCACCGCGAGAGTTCAACCGGCGATGTCGCCTCCTCCCAAGACGAGCCCAAGAGACGGTGCGCGTCGCGACGCGCGGAGGTCCCCAAAGCCGCGACGGCGCCGGCGGTGAGCACCCTGCAGAGCACGAGGGCCGAGCCCGAGATGGCCCATTCACCGGCGCCGGGGACCCCGTCGAGTACTCGGCGGGCCCAGCCGAACAAAAGCGCCAAGCGGACGGTCGCCAGGTCCTCTCCCCCGGGGTCGCCCCAGGACGACGAGGCAAGCGCGGCACGAACCTCCGCCGGCGTCCTTGCCGCAGAGATGGCGGGCCAGGCGATCGCCATTGAGCCCAGAACATAGGGATCCGGAGCTTCACGGCCCTCGAGGCGAGCCAAGTGGCCGGTCACGTTGGCTATCTCGAACCCGGCCGCGAGCAGCCGGAGTGGGCCTCCCCCGAGCGGTGGACCCCATCCCGCCAGGATCCGGATGTGCCACAACAAAGTTGCGAACACCGCATGCTCGGCTGCCCCGAGGTCCATCTCCGTCGTCACCTCGCGTCCATAGGGTGTGCGCACCAGGGTGCCGAGGGCAGTGGAGAGAGAGTCCGACGTGGCCAGGTTGTGGGCGCCGTCGCGCCCAAGCTGCCGCCGAGCGAGACCCTTTGCTCGCACCCCTGCGGCGACCCAGGCGGCGCTCATTGCCGTGGCACCTGCTCACCCATCTCCAGGACGCGACCGACGACCTCTTCCACCAGTCCAGCTGTCCTCTCGGCAGCGACGCGATCGATCCGCTGCGCCTCGGATCGAGCTTCTGCGATGAGCGCTCTGCTCTGCATCTCGGCTTGAGTGAGGCGCGCAGCCGCTGACTCTGCGCGTGCTATGTCAGCGTCGAGCCGCGCCTGGGCCAGCATGCGGTGCGAGCGTTCGGCCGACTCTCCCCGTCGGTGCACCGCGTCCGCTGTCGCCTCTTCGACCAAGAGCGAAGCGCGATGTTGCGCAGACTCGACCAACGAGAAGACGGGTGCCAGCTCAGCTTCGATCTCCCGGGCCCGGTCGACGGGCACTCCAGCGGGCGCCGGCACACCAGGGACTCCGTGAAAGCGAAAACGCTGGAGAATGTTCCCGACCGTCGCCACTCATCACCTCCGATTCATGGCCGCTAACTGGACCGACGTTACGCCGGAGCAGGGGGGACGCTCCAGGGTCGGATGTCACCTCCCCGCGGAGGTGGGGCCGTCGGGCACCGTGTCGATGCGGTCGACTCTCTCGAAAGTGTGACGTTGTTCCCACGGAGAACGACTGTCCGTCGAGCGGAGAACCCTCCCGTCCGTCAGCGAGGATCGTCGTGTCCGCCCTCAAGGAGGCATTGCTTTCCGTCGACACCACCGAGTACGTCCGACGGGTGACCTACGGCCCTACCAGGAGACGGTGTGTGAGCCTATTGTCCATCAAAATGGCGGATCAGGGAGTTTCGAGATGACGAACGAGTCCGGGCAGGCTCAGCCGCGAACCGTTGTGGTCGGGATCGATGGTTCCGAGTGCTCCACCGCGGCCCTGGAATGGGCTGTCTCCTATGCCCAGGCCACCGGGACCACGGTCCGCGCAGTGGCGGTATGGAGCGACCCCGGTGCCGCTGGCTTCGACGTTGGAGGCGGGGGCTGGGATCGCGAGGGCGCGTGCAGAAAGGCAGCACAGCACCAGGTGAAACCCGTGGCCACCAACCACCCAGACGTAGAGATCGATTTGGACGTCATCCACGGCAGCGCAGCCCAGGTTCTCGTGGATGCTTCCGAGAACGCAGCGTTGCTTGTTGTCGGGACCAGGGGCCACCGCGGCGTCGCGAGCATGATCCTCGGGTCAACAAGCAAACACTGCGTGCACGCTGCCCACTGCCCCGTGGTGGTGTACCGATGAAGCGCGTATGAGGGTGGACCGACGTCGGCCATGGGTGCGACGTAGACCGCCGTCACGCGCCGCGACCTGGAGTCACGTCAGTTCCAGTAGGGACCCTTGATGTCCCCGCCGGCCTCGATGATCGGGACCGTGTCGAAGTAGTAGGCCACAAGCTCGACGATCTTGCCGTCGCGTACGGTCACCTCCTCGACCATCCGAACGGGCACGGTCTTGCCGGTGTGCTTGGACTCGGCGGTGAACGAGGCGAGCGTGATGACCTTGTCGCCCCCTCCGTCGATGTACTGGAGCTCGACACCGCCGACGAGATTCCATAGTTCGCGGAACTGCTCACACATCTTGAGGAAGCTGTCGTGGCCGGTGTACTTGCCGCCGTGGGGGAGCGAGGACGTAGCGTGGAACGTGACGTTGGGATCGAGGAGGGCCAGCACCTGGTCGAACCCGCTTCCGGCGGCGCGCGCGTCGTCTTGCTCAATCGAGGGCACCATGAGTGACTCGAATCGTTTGACGACTTCCACGTTTTCGCTGGACATCGGGTCCCCTTGAACTCGGCGGACCGGTTTCGCACCCTTGGCACGGGGAGTCCCGCGCCCGGTTGTCACGCTAGTTCGGCAATTAGCAAACCTTTCCTCCCGGCGGATCAGTCCTGTGTGCTCCAGAGCATGGAGTCTCCCGAGCCAAACGAGGCTCGCGACAGTAAGCTCGGCTACTTCGCTGGATGGGTGTCGAGCGCGGATCGGGATGGTTGATGGGGTACATCGACTGCGACACGCACGTGATCGAGCCCGAGCACACCTGGGACTACTTCGACCCGAGCGAGCGCGGGTTCCGGCCAGCCATCCAAGACGGGTACTGGACCGTCGAGGATCACGTCGTCCAATGGCCCGGTCCGATGATGAAGCAGTGGAACGGGGCCGTTTTTCCGGGATGCGACCTTGTCGACGTCGACGCTCGCCTCCAGTACATGGACGACTTCGGCGTCGACGCCCAGATGCTCTTCACGTCCTGGTGGCTCCTGTATCCGACCTGGAGCCCGGCTGCCGAGGCTGCGCTGTATCGGAGCTACAACCGCTGGGTCGCCGACCGGGTGGCCGGCGCCGGCGGAAGGCTTCGGTGGGCGTTGATGGCCCCCATCCGCACCATGGCCCGGGCCACCGAGGAGCTCGAGTTTGGCAGCGAGCACGGCGCCGCCTCGGTGTTCCTGCTCGGCCAGAACCACGGGATGAGCCTCGCCAACCCGACCATGTTCCCGTTGTACGAGAAAGCACAGGAGCTCGATCTGGCCATCACCGTGCACGTCGGCAACGACCTGCGGGTGAACCGTCGTGACCCTGGGAACGCAATGCACAACGGTCTCATGGTCCTTCCCGGAGCCTTCTACGCGATCCTCTGGTCGCGATTGTGTGACCGGTTCCCGCGTTTGCGTTGGGGTTTCATGGAAGGCGGAGCCAGCTGGCTCCCTTATGTGCTGCGGGAGACGTTCCGGGCTGACGCGTCCGGAGCGTTCCGGAGCTTCAAGGACTGGCGCTCTCAGGCGGGCGAGGCGCTCGCCGACAAGCAGCTCTTCATCGCCGTCCAGGTGGAGGACAATCTCCCCGAATTGATCGACCTCATTGGGCCCGATCGCCTCGTCTATGGGACCGACTACGGCCATCTGGACATCGGCTCGGATCCTGACGGTATGTACTTCATAGCCACCCGGCCAGACGTGTCCCACGAGATCGCCACGAAGATCGTCGACGACAACGCCCGACAGCTCCTCGGCATTAAGTCCACCTTCCGACCGGCGCCACCTCCATCGGTGACAGCCCTCGACCCTGAGCGCATCGCGCTCGGTCTTCCCGGGGGTCGGGTTTGACCGTGTGTCCGCGACAGGAACTCCCGCGCCCCGTGTGCGTCGGCTAGCACGACTCGTCGGGCTGTCGAGACCATCTCTGAGATCGCCCTCGAGTCGCACTCGGCTGGCGGCAGCCCAGTCATGGCCAAGACCTACGCCGCATTCCTGCGCGCTCCCAACTTCTCATAGGGGCCCACTGTCAAGCGATCGGTCCTACAAATCGATTGCGTACAGCTTTGCAAGAGCCTTTCGATAGTCCTGGAGCGGCAGATCGGTGGCATGTGCGACAAACACCAGCGCAAGGCGGTCAGGATCGTTTCCCTGAACGATCTCGTATCCCTGAGCCTCGCTAATGACTTGACGACTTCGAAAAGCATCGAGTTCGCGCAAGCGACTCTCCACCCGATCGAGTTCCGTGATCGGACCAACGTCGAAGGATACGGCTCGGACGCCGAGAGCGTCTCCCCGATGAACCACATTGCGATGTGCTTCCCTCAGATAGACGGCCGGGGAAGGTAGATCACTACCAAGGACTGCTATTCGATTCTCTCGAGACACTTCGCGGAGGTTCAATACATCCTGATAAAAGAGCGAGGAGCGGTCTAGATCTCGGACGCTAACTACTACCGACCGGATGGACCATGTGAGCATTTCGTTCAACATGCGATGTCCACCTCCTCACTGGATTCGCGTTGGCCGGCAATCGACGATAGCCCTGCTTATCGCGTGGGTGGGAGCCTGCGCTTCCCTTTGGCGTACCGCGGCTTGGTGGGTCTCAGGTCCAGAGCAAAGTCACAAACTCCTACGGCGGACTCCGAGGAGCCATCATCGAGTAAACTGCTTGCCACTCGGAAACAGGCTCTTACCTGGACTCTTGCGGGCTTGCCGGATGTTGATCGACAGGGCTGGTAGATGTTCAAGTTCTCGAGCTTGGAGCCCGCGAGTCGGGATTCCGGGCCCCATCGTCTAGTGGCCTAGGACACCACCCTCTCAAGGTGGAGACACGGGTTCGAATCCCGTTGGGACTGCCAAATGAGGTAGGCCCCAAATGGTGGACCACTTTTTAGGACAAAGTGGCCTGCTGGCTGGGATTTGAGTGCGCGTCCTCGAACTCGTTCGGGGTGAAATAGCTGAGCGCGCTGTGTCGTCGAA
>Ga0116215_1001190_pt1 | contig 17871 bp, 15 predicted proteins | sample Sb_taG_7_FD_89698 | JGI IMG/M metagenome (GOLD analysis project Ga0116215, IMG submission 89698) | Peat soil microbial communities from Weissenstadt, Germany - Sb_50d_2_FS metaG | ecosystem: Environmental > Terrestrial > Soil > Wetlands > Peat | place: Germany: Weissenstadt | collected 2010-09-21
CGGGCAACCCGGCGGTCGCCTCCCGGCGCCGGATTGCCTGCTCTTTTGAGGCAATTTCTAGAACGTGTGTCAGTGATCATAGGCACAGACACGCACCGGTGGACCTGAGCCGGAGCAGGGCACGCCGCGGGTGGCGCCCGCACCCGCCGGCGACCGGGCGCGCCGGCATGGGGGGAGCGCGGAGGCCGGTAGGTTCCCGGAGCGCAGTCGAGTGGGCCCGATCCGGGCCGAGCGAAACGAGGACGAGCCGTTGACCTACTGCCTGGCGCTGCGCCTCCACGAGGGATTGGTCTTCCTGGCCGACACCCGCACCAACGCGGGCGTCGACAACGTCGGGACGTACCGCAAGATGCACGTCCTCGCACCCACTCCCGATCGCCTCTTCGTGATCGAGTCGGCCGGGAGCCTGGCGACGACCCAGGAGGTCCTGGACCGCATCAGGCGTGACCTCGCCGCCGACGATGCAATCGAGAGCCTGGCGACCGTGGGCCATCTCTTCGAGGCGGCGCTGTACCTGGGTCGCCTGAGCCACGAGGTCGCGGGCGCACACCGGGAGGCGCTCAGGGAGGTCGGGGCCGACGGCACAGCCACGTTCATCCTCGGAGGCCATGTCGGCTCGGAGCCGCCCGACATCCTCCTCGTCTACCCGGAGGGCAACTACATCCGCGCCTCCGACGAGCGCCCGTTCCTCCAGATCGGGGAGAGCAAGTACGGCAAGTTCATGCTGGAGCTCGCCGTCCAGGCCGATGTCGACCTCGTCACCGCCGCCAAGATCGCCTTGGGCTCCATGATGAGCACGGCCAGCGCGAACCTCTCCGTCGGGCCGCCCTACGACGTCGGGATCTACCTCAACGACACCCGCACGATCAGCGAGTTCCGTATCGAGAGCCACTCACCTCTGCTGGACAAGCTCAGCAAGGTCTGGGAGCGCCAACTCCTGAACGGCATCGCCGAGCTCCCGCCGATCACCCAGGACGACGTGACGGACGTGCGGACGGGGACATAGTCGTTCCGTCAATGGATGACGACCTGGGGGCTCTACGAGCGCTCCGGCGACTGGCTCTACGACGTGGGCCTGCCCGGGAAGAGCGGGGTCAGCGGGGGACTGGTGACCGTGTGGCCGGGCAAGGGGGGCGCGGGGACCTACTCCCCACCCCTCGACCTCCGCACCCCTCGACCTCCCCACCCCTCGACGAGGCGGGCAACAGCGTGCGCGGCCAGCGCATCACGAAGTACCTCTCGCAGGGGCTGGGACTCAACCTCTTCTCCTCGGCCCCCCGGGTCTGCCGCCTGGACTGCGAGACCCCCCGGGCCGGTCCTCGAAACGAGAACGTGTTACAGTTTTGCACCGAGCGCGGCCTTGACCTGGCAGGGACCGCCGAGTGCACGCGAGGCTGCCCCCGATGTTCCTCGAAGAGAGCCCCGAACAACAGCAGCTTCGCGCCGAGCTGAAGCGCTACTACGCCGACCTGCTGACCGACGGGGTGCGGGCCGGGCTCGCCGAGGGCGGTGAGGGCGGTGAGGCTTGGAGCCAGGTGGTGCGCCGGATCGGCAAGGACGGCTGGCTCGGCATCGGGTGGCCGGCCGAGTTCGGCGGCCAGGGCCGGCCGGCGACGGACCAGTTCATCTTCTTCGACGAGACCCGGCGCGCCGGCGCCCCGTTCCCCTTCGTCACCATCAACACGGTCGGTCCGACCATCATGCGGTACGGCACCGACGAGCAGAAATCCTTCTTCTTGCCCAAGATCCTCTCGGGAGAGCTCAACTTCGCCATCGGCTACACCGAGCCCGAGGCGGGCACCGACCTGGCCTCGCTGCGCACGCGGGCCGTGCGTGACGGCGAGGAGTACGTCGTGAACGGGGCGAAGATCTTCACCAGCGGCGCCGACCAGGCCGACTACGTCTGGCTGGCCGTGCGGACCGACCCCGATGTGCCCAAGCACAAGGGCATCTCGATCCTGTGCGTGCCGACGACGTCGCCGGGCTTCGAGTGGTCGATCATCAACACGGTCGGCGGGCTCACCACAACACAGACCTTCTACGACAACGTGCGGGTCCCGGCATCGAACCGCGTGGGTGACGAGAACGAGGGCTGGCGCATGATCACCACCCAACTCAACCACGAGCGGGTGGGGCTGGCCGCCTGGAGCGGGCTGGCCATCTCCCTCTACGAGGACATCGTGGCCTGGGCGGCGAGACAGCAGACCGACGACGGCCGGACGCTGATCGACCAGGGCTGGGTGCAGATGGATCTCGCCAAGTGCCACGCCGAGCTACAGGCGATGTGGCTCCTCAATTGGCGCATGGCCGTGCACGTGGCCGACGGCGAGCTCACCGGTGCGGAGTCCTCGTCGATCAAGGTCTTCGGGACCGAGCGGATCATCGAGGTGGCGCGGCTGCTCTCCGGCGTGGTGGGCGCGGCGGGGTACCTCACGCCGGACTCGCCCGGGGCGCTGCTCCGGGGCCGCCTGGAGGCGACGGGCCGCCAGGCCCAGGTCAACACGTTCGGGGGTGGAGTCAACGAGGTCCAGCGCGAGATCGTGGCCTCGGCGGGGCTCGGGATGACGCGGGGGGCGCGGTGAGCGCGATGGCGGAGTCGGCACGGTCGGGAGGATCCGGTCGGCCGGGTCGGCCGGATGCGGGCGGGACCGGGCGGTTCGAGGATCTGGCGGCCTACCCGGACCACAGCGCGGAGCTGGCGGCGCTGGTCGGCCAGGACTTGGGCCTCCCGAACCTGTCGCCCCTGTCGCCCCATGCGGTGAACGAGCCCATGATCCGGCACTGGGTCGAGGCGATGGGCGACCAGAACCCCGTCTACGTGTCCGACGTGGCGGCCCGGGAGGCTGGCTACGACCGCCTGATCGCGCCGCCCACCATGCTGCAGGCCTGGATCATGCGCGGCCTGCGAGCCTCCATGACACTCGAGGAGGCCCGGGCGGCCGGGACAGCGCAAGGGGGCGGACCGAACGACGTCATGATGGGCCTGCTCGACGACGAGGGTCTGACGTCGGTGGTGGCCACCAACTGCGAGCAGCACTACGGCCGTCCGCTCGTCGTGGGGGACCGGTTGGTGGTGCGCTCGGTGATCGAGTCGATCTCTGATCCGAAGCGGACCGCGCTGGGTACCGGCCGCTTCATCACGAACCGGATGGACTATGTCGCGGTCCCCGACGCCGACGTCCCGGCCGGCGTGCCGGTGTCGCCCGAGCAGGTGCAGGCGCTCTTCGACGCCGGCGAGCCGGTGGCGACGCAGCGCTTTCGGATCCTCAAGTACCTCCCGCCCGACCGGCCGCTGGCACGACCGCCCCGCCCACGGCCCGCCATCACGCACGACAACGCGTTCTGGTTCGAAGGCACCCGCGCCCACGAGCTGCTGATCCAGCGCTGCACGTCGTGCGGCACGTTGCGCCACCCGCCGCTGCCGGCGTGCGCCAATTGCGGCTCGCTCGAATGGGACACCGTCGAGGCGAGCGGCCGGGGCACCTTGTACTCCTACGTCATCGTGCACTACCCGCAGGTGGCCGCATTCGAGTACCCGTTGCCGATCGGCCTGGTCGAGCTCGAGGAGGGGACGCGGGTCGTGGCGAACCTCGGCGGCGCGGAGCCCGAGCAGTTCGTCATCGGGATGGAACTGCGGGCCGAGTTCGTCGACCACGGCGAGGACCTGTCGCTGCCCGTCTTCGTTCCGGCGGGATCCACTTCGGCGTCGGGGGAGGGCTCCTGATGGACTTCGGCTTCAGCGATGAGCAGCTCGCCGTCTCCGAGGCATCGACCGGGCTGTTCTCGGGGCTGGTGGACCCCGAGCGCATCAGGACGATCGAAAAGAGCGACGACCGCATCGACCGCGCGCTGTGGCAGGCATTGGCGGACGCCGATCTCCTGGGCCTCGCCGTGCCCGAATCCGAGGGTGGGGCCGGCCAGGGGCTCATGGAGCTGTGCCTCCTCCTCGAGGCCCAGGGCAACGCGGTGGCGCCGGTGCCGCTCTGGGCCACCCTCGTGCTCGGCGCCCTGCCGATCGCGCACTTCGGCTCGGACGAGCAGCGGTCACGCTGGCTGCCCGGCGTCGTCTCCGGCGACGTGATCCTCACGGCCGCGCTGACCGGCACCGCGGCGAGCCCGACGTGCTCCCCGAGCGTGCGCGCCACGGCGGAGGGTGGGGGGTGGGTGCTGGAAGGCACCGAACTGGCGGTGCCCCAGGCACACCTGGCGGCCCGGATCGTCGTGCCGGCGCGCACCAAGGCCGGCGGCGTGCTGCAGGCCCTCGTCGACCCGCAGGCGGCCGGCGTCTCGCTCGAGCGAACGGTGACCACCAATCGCGAGGTCCACCCGCACCTGCATCTCGCCGGCGTGACCGTCGGCGCGCAGGACATCCTCGTCGGTCCCGACATGGGCCGCGCGACGCTCGACTTCCTGGTGGTGGCCGCGACCATCGCACTGTGCGCGCTGCAGGTCGGCGTGTGCGAGGCGGCGCTGACGCAGACGGCGGCCTACCTGAACGGCCGCCACCAGTTCGGGCGCCCGCTCAGCACGTTCCAGGGCGCGATGCTGCGGGCGGCGGACGCCGCCATCGACATCGAGGCCATGCGGGTCACCTGGCAGAATGCCGCCTGGCGCTTCGACACGGGCCGGGACGCCGCCGATGCCGCCCGGGTGGCCAAGTGGCAGGCGGCCGAGCGCGGGCAGCGGACGGTGCACGCGACCCAGCACCTGCACGGCGGCGTGGGCGCGGACATCACCTACCCGATCCACCGCTACTTCCTGTGGGGCAAGCAGATCGAGCTACTGCTTGGCGGCCCGAGCGCCCAGCTGGCGCGGCTCGGTGCCGAGATCGCCGAGCAGGCCCTGGAGGAAGCGGAGGCCGGGCGGTGACGGCGTCGGCGTCGCCGTCGTCGTCTGGGTCACCGTTGTCGGGGCCGACCTTCTTCGACGTCTCGGTGGGCGACGAGCTGCCGACCCTGGTGCTGCCGATCACGCGCACGCTGATCGTGTCGGGGGCGATCGCGAGCCGCGACTACCAGGACGTGCACCATGATCCCGTCCTGGCCAAGGAGCGGGGATCCAAGGACATCTTCATGAACATCCTCACCACCAACGGGCTCGTCGGGCGCTATGTCACCGACTGGTCGGGCCCGCGCAGCCGGGTGTCGGAGGTCAACATCCGGCTCGGCGCGCCGAACTACCCCGACTGCACCATGACGCTGACCGGGTCGGTCACCGCCAAGGGCCCGTTGGGCGACGACGAGAAGACCGGCATGGTGACCGTGGCCATCCGGGGCGCCAACGAGCTGGGCGACCACGTGACCGGCACGGTCAACGTCGCCCTCCCGCTGGGGGACGAGTCGGCGGATGGCGCCGATGCCCGGGAGCGGGGCCCGGAGGGCCGCGCCTGATGCCGCACACCTTCTCGGGCCGGGCCGCCATCGCCGGCATTGGGGCGACCGAGTTCTCCAAGGACTCGGGACGCTCGGAGCTGCGGCTGGCCGTGGAGGCGGTCAGCACCGCACTGACCGATGCCGGGATCGCACCCTCCGAAGTGCAGGGGATGGTCACCTTCAGCTCGGACACCAATCCCGACATCGACATCGCGCGCAGTCTCGGCATCGGCGAGCTGACGTTCTTCAGCCGGATCCATTACGGCGGCGGCGCGGCGTGCGCGACCATCCAGCAGGCGGCGCTGGCCGTGTCCTCCGGGGTGGCGGACGTCGTCGTCTGCTACCGCGCTTTCAACGAGCGCTCCGGGAACCGCTTCGGCGCCGGCGTCCAGGGCAGGGCCCCGTTGCCCACGGCGGAGAACGCGCACATGGCCTCCTACCTCCCGGTCGGCCTGCTGACACCCGCCTCGTGGGTGGCCATGGCGGCGCAGCGCTACCTGCACGTGAACGGCGCAACGAGCGAGGACCTCGGCCGGATCGCGGTGGCGGACCGCAAGCACGCGGCGACCAACCCGAAGGCATGGTTCTACGAGCAGCCCATCACGCTCGAGGAGCACCAGGCCAGCCGGTGGATCGTCGAGCCGCTCCACCTCCTCGACTGTTGTCAGGAGACCGACGGCGGGCAGGCGCTCGTCGTCACCTCGCTCGAGCGCGCCCGCGACCTCCGCACGTCCCCGACCGTCATCCGGGCTGCGGCGCAGGGTTCGGGCAAGGGCCAGGACATGATGACGAGCTACTACCGCGACGACCTGCTCGGGTTGCCCGAGATGTCCGTGGTGGCTCGCCAGCTGTGGGAGACGTCTGGTCTCGGGCCGGCCGACATGCAGGCGGCCATCCTCTATGACCACTTCACGCCCTACGTCCTCTACCAGTTGGAGGAGCTGGGGTTCTGCGCCAAGGGCGAGGCCAAGGACTTCGTGCGCGGCGGCCGGATCGAGCTCGGTGGTGCGCTGCCCATCAACACCCACGGTGGCCAGCTCGGCGAGGCCTATCTGCACGGCATGAACGGGATCGCCGAGGCGGTGCGGCTGGTGCGCGGGACCTCGGTCAACCAGGTCGACGGCCTTGAGAACGTCGTGGTGACGGCCGGGACCGGCGTGCCGACGAGCGGACTGGTGCTCGGCGTCGATCGCTGAGCAGAAGCTGTACGCTCGCTCAGTGACTCGAACCAGCGATCGCAGCATGCGCGCAAACGTCCGTCCTGATGCGCGCGCGTCCCTCAAGCGGAGCGGAAATTCTTTTTGGGACGGGACGGCTGGCAACTAAACTCGCGCCTACGTATGCGAGGTTTCCGACACCATTCCGGGACCTTGTTGTTGCATGTCGGGACCCACAAGACTGCGACGAGTTCGCTGCAGTCCGCCTTCTCGAGAGCCAGCGCGGACTTGGCAAGGCGCGGCACGCTCTACCCGGAGACCGGGCGGATTGGAGCCGGGCATCACAACATCGCATGGGGTCTTGTCGGAGATGATCGGTTCGATTCGGACGCCGGGTATCTCGACGAACTGGCCGAGGAGATTCGGCGACATCATCCACCTCGCGTGCTTCTGTCATCAGAGGATTTTGAGTACCTCAACGATCGAAAGGACCGACTCTTGCTGTTACGGCGCTGGATCCACCGGCTCGGCTACGAGCCGGTGGTGATCATCGCGCTTCGAGATGTCCCTAGCTACATCGAATCTCTCTACTCCGAGCTGGTCGCTCACGGTTTGACTCAGGGCTTCGATGACTTCGTCCGAGATGCGCTTGCGAATCGTCGAGTGGTGATCAGGGCTCTGTGGGATTTCCGGCTTGACTATGAAGCACTCGTGGCCGGGTTCGCCGGCGTCTTCGGGCGCCGCTCCATTGCGGTCATTCCGTACGACCCGCGCGACATGATCAGTCGCTTCCGGGATTCCTTCCCTCAGATCCTGGGGGATCGGGACGGCGAAGGTGAGCTGCATACTGATCTCCATATGAATGTTCGGAGGAGCAACGAAGAAGTACTTCGGCTCCTTGCATTGAATTGCGGCGTTCAGCAACCACCCGGCGGCGACCGTCCTTCGACAATTGGGTTGTCGGCTGGGTCCAGTGTCGTGGAGGGGTTTCGTCTCGGTGCGGCGCAGCGTGAGAGAGTGAATGCCACGTTCGGTGATCAGGTCGAACGCCTCCTGAAGCGGTATCCGCCGAAGCGGAAGTGATGCCTGGCCCGTGCGCCGGCTGCACCGAGCCAGTCGGCCGCCTCAGAGCGGTCGTCCACCCACGGCTTGCTCGAGTGCCACCGCGTTGTCCGGGTCCAGCAACGTGTACGGGCTGCCCTTGTCGGGTTGCCACAGGACGGCGTCCGCGCAGTTCCACCGCTCGGAGCGCAGGCCCCGCTTGAGGACCTTGTTGGTGGCCGTCACCGGGAGCGCCGGGGTCATGCGCACGAAACGGGGCGCCCACTTCGTGCCGAGGTCCTCCTGGGCGGCGAGGAAGGCGGCGAGGCCGTCCGCGTCGAGCGCGTCCAGCCCGGGCCGGAGCTGCACGGCGGCCATGACCTGGTCGCCCACGACAGGGTCCGGCACCGCGTAGACGGCGGCGAGGACCACGTCGGGATGCCGCTGCATGATCCGCTCTATCGGGGCCGACGCGAAGTTCTCGCCGTCCACGCGCAGCCAGTCATGGTCGCGCCCGGCGAAGTAGAAGAAGCCGGCCTCGTCGCGGTAGGCCAGGTCGCCCGTCCAGTACCACCCCTCGCGCAGCCGGGCCCGCTCGGCGTCGTCGTTCCTCCAGTAACCCTCGAAGCCGGCACCACCCGCCTTGGAGACGAGCTCGCCGATCGCCTCCTCGGCGTTCAGCAGCCGGCCCCGCTCGTCGAAGCGGGCGGTCCGGCACTCCTCTCCGGTGGCCGGGTCGAGCACGACAGTTCCCTCCGGTGCCCGGCCCAGTGCGCCCGGCGGCGTGTCCGGTGTCCGCTGCACGGTGGCGCCGCCTTCGGTCGAGCCGTACGAGTCGGTCACGGCGACGCCGAAGCGCTCGGCGAATCGCACGACGTCGGCGGCCGAACCCTCGTTGCCGAAGGCGCGCACCAGGGGATTGTCGGCGTCATCGGGCCGTTCGGGCGTGGCCAAGATGTACGACAGCGGCTTCCCGACGTAGTTGAAGTAGGTCGCACCTGCGGCCCGGACGTCGGGGAGGAAGCCCGAGGCGGAGAAGCGGCCCGACGAGGGCAGGGCGAACGCCGAGCCCGCCATGAGCGCCGGACCCCATCCGGCCATCAACGCGTTCGAGTGGAACAGGGGCATGGAGAGGTAGCAGACGTCCTCGGGTGTGAGTTGGTACATCTGGGCCACGATGGCGCCGATGCGGGCCAGGCGGCCCTGGCTGCACAGGCACGCCTTGGGGGCGCCCGAGGTCCCCGACGTGAAGAGCAGGTAGCCCAGGGACCCGGCCGTCACGGAGGGCTCGGCCACCTCGTCGGGCCGTGCCCCCGCATGGGCGTCGAGATCCCGTTGTGCGGCGGCCGTGTCGAGTACCAGCACCCGCGGGTTGCCGGCCGTGACGGTTCCGAGGGCGTCGCCCATGGAAGATCCCTCCACGAGAGGCAGGTAGCTCGAGTCGGTGACGAGGAACTGGCACTCCGTGTGGGTCAGGTCTCGCACCAGCTCGTCCCCCCGGTGGGTCGGGTTGGCCCCGACCATCACCGCGCCCGCCAGCGCGGCCGCCTCGAGCCAGAAGACGAACTCGGGCACGTTGTCGAGCATCACGGCCACGTGGAAGGGGCCGTCGACCCGACCGGCCCGCAGCCAGGCCGCCCGTTCGGCGGCCCGGCTGGCTACCTCGGCGTGGGTCAGCCGGATGTCGCCCGCCACGAGGCCGAGACGGGAGTCGCCGGCCCGGGCCAGCACGGCGCCCGTGATGGTCTCGGGTGGTCTCGGCTGGGCCTCAGATGGAGTCACTGCATCTCCGAACGTCTCTGACCTGGGGTGGAATGCCCATTATTGGAACACGTTGCACTTTAGCCGGCCCCGTGTTAGCGTCGCAGGAGCGCCGGCGGAACGGACCGCGGCACCGTAGACGAGGACGTGCAACCCCATGGAATTCGGCATCTTCAACGCCGCGTGCGTGCTGCCCAAGTACGTCGAGCAGCACGGTGAGTCGGCCGAGCACGATCGCATCATGGACGAGGTCGCGTTCATCGTGGCGGCGGACAAGGCCGGTTTCAAGTACACCTGGGCGTCCGAGCACCACTTCCTGACCGAGTACTCGCACCTGTCGGCCTCCGAGTCGTTCCTCGCCTTCGTGGCCGCCAAGACCGACAACATCCACATCGGGTCGGGCATCTTCAACATCACGCCGCCGGTGAACCACCCGGCTCGCATCGCGGAGCGTGTGGCGACCCTGGACCACCTCTCGGAGGGTCGCTTCGAGTTCGGCACCGGCCGCGGCTCGTCGACGACCGAGCAGAGGGGCTTCGGGATCGAGGACCCCGACCTCACCCGCGAGATGGTGGCCGAGACCCTGCCCCAGATCGTGCGCATGTGGAAGGACGAGGACTACAGCTACGAGGGCAAGTTCTTCTCCATGCCGAGCCGGAACGTCCTGCCCAAGCCGTACTCGAAGCCCCACCCGGCCATCTGGATGGCGGCCGGCAGCCCGTCCACGTTCGACCTGGCCTCCGAGCTCGGCGTCGGCGTCCTGTGCTTCGGCTTCTCCACCCCGGACCAGCTCACCCCGCTGGTCACCCGCTACAAGGAGAAGATCCGGGACTGCACCAACCCGGTGGGCGGCTTCGTGAACAACAACGTGATGATCACGACCCAGATGATCTGCATGGAGGACGGCGCGAAGGCGCGCCAGACCTTCCTCGAGGCCGACTCGAACTACCACCTCAGCCTCGTGTTCCGGTACCTCGACACCTTCCCCCGCCCGCCGGGGATCCCCGAGTGGCCCGCGATCATCCCCGCCATGGACGCCGCCACGCTCGACGCCGCCATCGCGGCGGGTGTCACCGCGGTCGGGACCCCCGACGAGGTCGGCAAAGCCGTCGAGAGCTTCGTCGCGACCGGCGCCGACCAGCTGGCCTTCGGGATGCTGTCGACCTCCATGCCCATCGAGGCGTGCCAGGAGGCCGTCGAGACGTTCGGCAAGCACGTGCTGAAGGACTTCGACAAGGACCCGGAGCACCTCACGACCAAGCAGCGTCTGGCCGCCGGCGGCAAGTAGCACCCGGCACGCAGCAGCCGGCTACAGGCGGAACTCGCCGGACTGCATCCGGTGGTCGATCTCCTCTGCCACCTCGGCCGGTCCGCGCGCTCCGCAGTCCACCCGGTGGCGCTCCTCCACGCCGTGGCTCTCGAACTGGGTCCACAGGTCGCCGACGACGGCCGCGTCCGCCAGGGCCCCGGCGTGCGGTGGCTCGAGCTTGCGGCTTTGCACCCGCTGCTGCACCACCCCGATGGGGGCCCGTAACACGGCGTAGTTGACGTCGATGCCGTGCGGCTCGCACGCCGCCACGAAGAGGTCGAGCATGAACGGGTAGAGGATGCCCTCGGCGACGGTGAAGTAGCCGCCCTCGGCGAACGTCGCCACCGCCCCGGCCGCGGCGCGGAGCACGACCCGGTTCTGCGCGTGCGCCTCCTCGCGCCACGGCTCGATCACGCCCCGTCGCAGCTTGGCGAAGAACCAGTCCAGGTCGAGGCAGGCCGAGGGATCGTGGAGCTCGGCCACCAGCGGCGCCACGGTGGTCTTGCCACACCCGGGGGAGCCGGTCAGCAGTAGGAGGGGGCCGTGTGGCACCCGTGCATCATCGCGTGGGGCGGGCCTAGGTTTCGCCCCATGGATGTGGCCTACCGATGGCGCGGTGCCTTCACGGACGCAGACGTCAACGCGCTCCACGCGGACGGCTTCGATCACCCCGTGCTCGAAATTGCCTGGAATGATCAGGTCGCGCGGCACAGCCTGGGCTGGGTGTGCGCCTACGAGGGGGATCGCCTGGTCGGTTTCGTGAACGTGGCCTGGGACGGCGGTGTCCATGCCTTCGTCGTGGACACCCTCGTCGACGCCGGCGCCCGCCATCGGGGGATCGGCACCGGCCTCGTCGAGGCGACCGAGAGGGGGGCGCGTGCCGCTGGGTGCGAATGGCTCCACGTCGACTTCGAAGAGGAGCTGCGCGGCTTCTACGTCGAGGCGTGCGGGTTTGCTCCGACTCCGGCCGCGGTCATCGCACTGCGGGAGCTCGAGGCGGAGTAACCGGACGAGACGAGCCTCAGCTCGCTGACGCCACTCCCACCACCGGCTTGTTGAGCACCGTGCCGCCCATGGAGCCGTTGAAGTTGGCGTCCCCGTAGTTGAAGATGCCTCCGTCGGAGGCGGCGATCCAGTACCCGCGGTTGTCGGGCGTCGCCGCGACGCCGACGGCCGGCTTGTTCAACCGGGTCCCACCCGCGGAGCCGTAGAAGCCGGCGTCACCGAAGTTGAAGATCCCGCCGTCGGACGCCACGAGCCAGTAGCCGAGCCCGTCGGACGTGGCGGCCATGCCGACGATGGGCTTGTTGAGCGGCCGGCCGCCCATGGAGCCGTGGAAGTAGGCGTCGCCGAAGCCGAAGATGCCGCCGTCGGAGGCGACCAGCCAGTAGCCGAGCCCGTCAGGTGTGGCGGCCATGCCGACGATGGGCTTGTTCAGCGGCTTGCCGCCCATGGAGCCGTAGAACCTCGCGTCGCCGAAGCTGAAAATGCCCCCATCCGACGCGACCAGCCAGTACCCGCCTTCGTCGGGCGTCGCTGCCATGCCGACGATGGGCTTGTTCAGCGGCTTGCCGCCCTCGGACCCGTAGAAGTCGGCGTCGCCGTAGGTGAAGATCCCACCGTCGGAGGCCACCAACCAGTACCCGTCCGTCGATGCCGTCGGCGCCATCCCGACCACCGGCTTGTTCAGTGCGATGCTGCCCGCCGACCCGTGGAAACCGGCATTGCCGAAGTTGAAGATGCCGCCGTCGGACGCGACGAGCCAGTAGGAGGAGTTTCCCGGGGCAGCCGGCGGCGGTGAGGGGGGGCCCGGGATGCCGGCCGAGCCGGAGAAGGCGTAGACCTGGTCGGTCGAGGGCGCCAGCAGCAGCCCGTCGCCCACCGAGGGTGTCGGGAAGTGGTTGGCCACGCTGCCGAGTGAGACCTGCTGCACCGTGGCGCCGCTGGAGGGGTTCATTCCGTACAGCGTGCCGCTCTGGTCGATCGACCAGATGAGACCGCCCGCGACGATCGGTGGTCCGGGAGCGCCGCTGGCGGCCTGCCACTGCACGCCCAGGGGGCTGGTCTGCACCGCCTCGACTCCGCCGCCGCAAGGTATGTACACGACGGTCCCGACGACGGCGTCACCGCCATCGACCTCGTTCGGCGAGCACACCGACACCTGGTTCAACTGCCCGCCCACGCCGCCGAGATTGGCCTGGCTCAGCAGGAAGCCCGTAAACGACTTGCCGGCCTGCAGCACGGTCCCGTTCGAGAGCAGTGCCGGTGAGCCCGACCCGAGGTCCCGGTCGAGTGTGTTGTCGCCGGACCAGTCGCTCGGGGCGAAGAGCTGCCTCAGCGCCAACGCGGACGAGAGCTCGATCACCGAGTCGCCGCCGTCATAGGGAGTCGACACCGACCCGTTGCCCGTGGCCGCCCAGATGTTGCCGGCCCCGTCGACCTCGGGCGCGGCACCGCCCTGCCAGACGGCGCCCTGCGTCCCGTTGGGGGTGGTCCCGGTCGTGTTGTAGTACCCCGGGGACCCTCCCCCCTCGGGCACCGAGACGATCCACCCGTGGTACGGCTCGCAGTCCCCGGAGTTGCCCCCGAAGCCGAAGACGACGTTGCCGTTGTCGAGGTTCAACCCGGTGCGCTGCAGGAGGTTGGCGGGTGGATTCCCGGCAAAGGGCGGGTCGACCGCCACGTCGAGGTCCGAGCTGCCGGTGTAGATGTTCAGCCCCACCAGGTAGTGGGCCGGCGTGCCGTTGACCAGCTCGTCGGCCACGACGAAGATTTCCTGGCGGGCGGTGTCGATGACCGGCGTGCCCGTGATGCCGACCGTGGGCTGGATGTCCCCGCACGGGAGGTCTTGCCCCGGATTCGACGGCACCGGGGTGCCCACTTGGGTCGACCACAGGATGGCCCCGGTGTTGGCGGCCAGCGCGTAGATGGTGTCGTTCTCTGTCGCCACATAGACGCGCCCGGTGGCCTCCAGCGGTTCCCCGTAGACCTGGCCGTCGAGCACCGGTGACATCCAGGCCTGGTTCGGCGGTGAGAAGGTCACGCCCGACGGGTCGACACCCGATCCGAGCGGGTTGCCGTGGTAGACGGTCCACGACGTGGTGGGGTCGACGTGGGGCGCGCTGGCCGCGGCGCCGGCGACGCCACCGCCCGACAGCGCCGCCGAGGCGCCCGTGACGAGCAGGAGCAGGCTGATCCCCGCGAACCCAGCGCGCAACGAGGGTCGAGCACGGCGCCCGACCGAGGGCGGCCGCGGGGCCGAGCGTGGAATGTCCGTGCCCCGAATGATCGGCGAACCGTAACGCGCCATGGCCATGCCTGTCGAGACGGTGGCGCGCCCGCCGACGGCGGCGCCCGGGATCGTCTCGTTCAGGCCTGCGCGCCCGCGTTCACGATGTCGGCCGCCCAGGTGTAGTCGGGCTTCCCCGACGGGGAGCGCTCCACCGCGTCGACGACGTACAGCCGACGGGGCAGCTTGTAGCCGGCGATGGACTGCCGGCAGTGCTCCTGCAGGGAGTGGAGGGAGGGCGCCTCGTGCCCCACCCTCGGTTGCACGATGGCGGCCACCGTCTGGCCCCAGCGCTCGTCGGGTGCCCCGCACACGATGGCGTCCATGACGTCGGGGTGCGAGCGCACGGAGGACTCGACCTCCTCGGGGAAGATCTTCTCGCCGCCCGAGTTGATCACGATCGATCCCCGGCCGAGCAAGGTGATCGACCCGTCCTCCTCGACTGTGGCGTAGTCGCCGGGCATGACGTAGCGCGTCCCTCTGACCTGAATGAACACCTCGGCGGTCTTCTTCGGATCGTTGTAGTAGCCGAGCGGGATGTCACCCGACCGGGCGATCTTGCCGATGACCCCCGACCCCGGCTCCACCAGTTCAAGGTTCTCGTCGAAGACCACCGTCTCGCCCAGCAGGTGGACCGTCGGCCCGCTCTTCATGGCGGTGTTGCCCGCCGTCACCACCGTCATCCCGTTGTTGCCGCCCTCCGACGAGCCGATGGCGTCGGTGATCACGAGGTTCGGGAGGTGGACGAAGAACTGATCCTTCACGGGCGATGAGAACAGCGCCGCCGACGACACGACGGCGAGGAGCGACGACAGGTCGTGGTCCGCCCCGGCGTCGGACAGCGACTCGATGAGCGGCTTGCCCATCGCATCCCCCGTGATCATCACCGAGTTCACCCGCTCCTCGTCGACCAGCCGCCAGACATGGTGGGGGTCGAACTTCGCCATGAGCACGATCTTGGAGCCGACGAAGCTCTGGCCCATGACGCACCACTGCGTCGCACCGTGCATGAGCGGCGCCACGGGCAGGTGCACCATGCCGCCGCCCGCTCCCTTGGCCACCATCACCGCCGGGTCCGTCGCCCGCTTGTTGGTCATCGGGTCCGTTCCGCCGCCGAGCGCGTAGAAGACGTCCTCGTGCCGCCACACCACGCCCTTGGGCATGCCGGTCGTCCCGCCCGTGTAGAGGATGTAGAGGTCGTCGCCCGAGCGGGGCCCGAAGTCCCGCTCCTCGGAGTGGTCCGCCAGTGCGTCCTCGTACGCCACGGCGCCGGGTGTGGGATCGACGTCGCTGCCGTCCTCGATCACGATCACGTGCCGCAGCTCGGGTAGCTCGGGCAGCAGCGCGGTGACGAGGGGCGAGAACTCCCGCTGGTGCACCAGCGCCTTCAGGTCGGCGTTGGTCAGGAGGTAGCGGAGCTCGTCCTTGACGTAGCGGTAGTTGATGTTGATCCAGATCGCCCGCAGCTTGAAGACGGCCCACGCGGTCTCGACCCACTCGACCGAGTTGTAGGCGTAAATCCCGACGTGGTCACCGGGTCCAATTCCCTGCGCGGCCAGGTGGTGGGCCAGCCGGTTGGCCCGGGCCTCCATGTCGGCGTAGGTGCGCCGCTCGCCGTCGGCGACCAGGTACTCGCGCTCCGGGTAGGCATCGACGGCCGCCTCGAACAGGTCGGCGAGGTTGAACTCCATCGCGCTCAGGTTAGAACACGTTCTTGTTCTGCGGGCAACCACCGGTCGGGAGGGGCCGGGCGGGCCGCCGCCCCGGCTCCGCCCATGCCCTCCCGGCGGCCTGCGTCGTCTAGCCGGTGATCCCGACGATGGGCTGGTTCAGCACGATGGAGCCCGTCGACCCGTAGAACGTCGGGCCGCCCGTCGTCGGGTAGGTGAACACACCGCCGTCGGAGCCCGAGAGGTAGTAGCCGCCGGCCACGGCCGTCATCCCCACGATGGGCTTGTTGAGCTTGATCGATCCCGTCGAGCCGTAGAAGGGGGGACCGCCCGTGGTCGGGTAGGTGAAGATGCCACCGTCGGTCGCCACCAGGTAGTAGCCCCCCGACGTCGGCACGGCCATGCCCACGACGGGCTTGTTCAAGGTGAGCGAACCGGCCGAGCCCAAGAAGGCGGCGTCGCCGTAGTTGAAGATGCCCCCGTCGGAGGCCACCAGGTAGTAGCCCTTGCCGTCGGGGCTCGCCGCCATGCCGACGATCGGCTTGTTGAGGTGCAAGCTGCCCGTGGAGCCGTAGAACGCGGCGTCGCCGTAGCTGAAGATGCCGCCGTCGGAGGCCACCAGCCAGTAGCCGGCCCCGTCCGGGGTGACCGCCATGCCCACGACGGGCTTGTTGAGGTGGAGCGAGCCGGTTGAGCCGTAGAACTTGGCCGATCCGTAGGTGAACACCCCGCCGTCGGACGCCACCAGGTGGTAGCCGTCGCCGGCCGGCATCACGGCCATGCCGACGACCGGGGCGTTGAGCTTCGTGCCGCCGAGCGAACCGAGGAAGGGTGCGCCGGCGCCGTACGCGAACACGCCACCGTCGCTGGCCACGAAGCGGTAACCCGTCCGCGCGATCGGCGCCGTCATGACGTAGGGCTGTGTGACAACGGGGTCAGCGCCTCCGACCGCGACGCACGCCCAGTTTGTGAGGCAGGTGATGGCGGACGCCGCAGCCGCGGTCGAGCCCTGTGGGCTGGGTGCAGTGACGATCGACCACGACGAGCCGTTCCACGTCAGGGCGACGGGCGCGGCCGTTGTGGTGCCCACGCTTCCCACGGCGCCGCACGAGGTCGCGCTGATGCAGCTCACGTCGTTGAGGAAGTTCTCGTTGCTCGGATCGGCCTCGGGAGCGGTCACGTTGGTCCACGCTGTCCCGTTCCAGGTCGCCAGCTGGGCTTGGAAGTACGTACCGTTGTCCCACCGCCCGACGGCGGCGCAGAAGCCCTCTCCTGCGCACGAGACACCAGTGAACTCACCGCTCGTTCCCGCGCCCGGGTTGGGGCTCGGGACGACCGACCAGGCGGTTCCGTTCCAGACCTCGCCGAGCGAGACGGTGTCGCTGCTCGCGTTCGTGTAGTCGCCCACGGCCATGCACCATGAGGCGGTGGCGCACGACAGGGAGTTGAACTGGGACGTCGTTGCGCCAGTTGGCTCGGGTGCGGTGACGACCGACCATGCCGTGCCGTTCCATGCCTCGGCCAGTGCGTGCCTATTGAGCGACGCATCCTCGCTGTGGCCGACGGCCGAGCACCACGTCGACGAGAGGCACGAGACGGCGGTGAGGTCCGTCGCCGGGGAGCCCGACGGGTTCGCCGCGTTGACGACCGTCCATGTGCTGCCGTTCCACTGCTCGACCAGCGGGTCGACGAATGTGCTGCCAGGCCCGCTGACACCGACGGCGACGCAGAACGAGGGGCCGGCGCATGACACCCCGTTGAGCTGGCTCTCGCCCGCTCCCGTCGCGTTGGGGCTGGTCACGATCGACCATTTCGTGCCGTCCCATTGCTCAATCAGGGTGTTGGTGCCACTGCCAGTGGCCTGGTTGCCCACCGCGACGCAGAAGGCACTGCTTGCGCAGGTCACCGCGAAGAGCTCGACGTCATTCGTGGCCGTGGGGGAGGGCACGCTGCCCAGCGTCCACGTGGACGGCGTGACCGGCACCGGCGGGGCCGGGACCCCGGCACCGGCTTGAGCGGCTCCGAGGCCTGCGATTGAGCCTCCGACCGCGAGAAGCGCAGCCAGCACGACCGATGACGTAATTCGACGCATTCAGCTCTCCTTACAATGCCTCCGTTCGTCCATGGCCTGGGGTGGCCATGCCGACGAAGGGCTTTGAGGTGCCCGCCGCGGCCAGAGCCGCGGTACGAGCGATGGTCTACAGATGCTCCCCGGTCCGGGACCACATGAGCGGTCCCTGTCCCGAGACCCTACTGCGTGCCGGCGGTTGGA